>Ga0181339_1000084_pt1 | contig 37832 bp, 72 predicted proteins | sample Sp13VDMM110DD_FD_130101 | JGI IMG/M metagenome (GOLD analysis project Ga0181339, IMG submission 130101) | Freshwater viral communities from Lake Michigan, USA - Sp13.VD.MM110.D.D | ecosystem: Environmental > Aquatic > Freshwater > Lake | place: USA: Michigan | collected 2013-04-23 | reverse complement strand
TGAAGACGCGGCCTTTAAGGGCGGCTGAAGTCTTGGCCTTCGATTCTGGTGTCAGCTTTCGGCCGATGTGAATTTCGGCCATCCGAGCGCGAGTTCTCGGGTGCATCGGCTTGCCTCTCTTGGCCGCGGCCATCTTGGCGCGAGTCTCTTCATTCGGAATGCGGAGTTCTCCGCCGCTGGTGAGGTTGAAGCCCTTGGGCGAGATGCAGTCGTGGATTGATATCCACCGTGCCTCGGCCTCATTGAGTTGTTCCTGCGAACAGAGTTCTAGGACTTCTGTGGTGAAGGCGGCCCATCCGTGCATCGATATGGAGCGACTTAGGTAGGTGTCGAGCTTAGAAAGTGCGTGACCCTGCCAACGCCTCTTGATGTTGAGGCTCTGGCCAACGTACTTGAGGCCAGTTTCGGTGTGCGTGATCAGGTAGATGCCGCAGAGCTTCATTTTTCGGCCTTCTTCAGATGAGCGTCGATCGCGCGTCTGATGATCTCGGCGACAGACAGGCCGGTTTTTTCGGACACGGCGCCCAGGCGAGCCAGCATCGGCTCCGGTATGAATAAGCTAGTTCGTTTCATGCCTGAGTGTATATCGAACAGGCATACGTTGAAAGCAAGAAATGCAACATAAATCACTCGCGCTCTCAGAAGCTCAGTTCAAGCTGGATTCGTCCGGCTCGACGTTCTCTGGCTACGCCTCCACGTTCGGCAACGTCGACAGCTACGGCGACACGATCGTGAAGGGCGCATATGCCGAAACGCTAGAGAAGAACGGCCTGCCCAAAATGTTTTGGAACCACATCAGTGATGCGGTTCCCATCGGCAAATGGGTCGACGCCAAGGAAGACGACTACGGCCTGTTGCTGACGGGCGAGTTCACGCCGGGCAACACGCTGGCGCAAGAGGTGAAGGCCGCACTGAAGCACGGCACTGTGGACTCCATGTCCATCGGCTACATGCTGAAGAAGGGCGACTACGAGACGAATGACGCTGGCCGCCTGATTAAGAAGGTATCGCGCTTGGCAGAGACCTCAATCGTGACCTTCCCCGCTGACTCCTTCGCTCGCGTCGATCTCTCGAGCGTGAAAAGCATGGACTTCCAAGCCCGTATCGCCGAGATCGATACGTGGCGTGATTACGAGCACTTCTTGCGGGATGCAGGGTTTGCTAAAGAGCAGGCGATGGCGATCGTCTCTCGCGCGAAGGCAATCGAAGGGCGGGATGCCACTGAGATTGCTGCCGCGAAGTTTGACGCACTGGTGCTCGCAAGACTCCAGAAACTGAGCGCCTAAACCGCGCAAACCCTGCAATCCAGCCGCCCGCTAAGGCGGCTTTTTCATTTCTGAAAGGGACACCATGTCCGACGCAATCCTGAAAGCCATCGACGCAGTCGAAACCAAACTCTCCGCCATGTCCGAAAAGGCTGACGGCGAAATGAAGTCTCTGGGCAAGGTCACGACTGACACCAAGACCGCTCTCGACAACATCGGCACCGAGCAGCGCGAGCTGGCCGACCGCCTGGTGAAGCTCGAGCAAGAGCGCAAGGCCACCAACGATCTGCCCAAGCAGGAAGACGGCTACGGCGAGCAGTTCGTCAAGAGCGCCGACTTCGAGTCGTTCAAGAAGGCCGATGCCCGCGGCCGGACCCGCATCGAAGTCAAGAACACGATCACGAACGCGATCGGCAACACCTACAGCGAGCGCCGTCCTGGCATCGTCGAAGGAGCCTTCCGCCTGTTCACGATCGAAGACCTCCTGACGAAGATCCCGACCTCGGCGCCGTCGATCGACTGGGTGCGTGAAAACGTGTTCACCAACGCCGCGGCGGAAACCGCTGAAGGCGTCGCCAAGCCGCAATCCAGCCTGACCTTCACGACCGGCACCATGCCCGTTTCGACGGTTGCCCACTGGATCAAGATCACGCGCCAGCTCGCGATGGACAACGCCGCCCTGGCCGCGTACATCAACCGCCGCATGGTCTACGGTGTGAACCTCCGTGTCGAAAACCAGCTTCTCGTTGGCAACGGCACCGCGCCGAACATCAACGGTCTGCTGAACACCGGTAACTTCACCGCACACGGCTACACCGCCGCTTCGCTGACCGCTGCCGGCCTCGCCAACAACCGCTTCGACCTGATCGGCGCGGCCATGGGCGATTCGGCACTGGCCGACTACCCGGCCGACACCGTGATCCTGAACACGGGCGACTGGTGGAAGATGCGCCTCGCGAAGGACACGCAAGGCCGCTACCTGCTCGGCGAACCGGGCTCGGCCGCTGTGCCGCAACTGTTCGGCGCGAACGTCGTGGCATCTAACGCCATGACGGCCGGCAGCGTCTGGATCGGCAACCTCGCACAAGCGGCCACCCTGTGGATTCGCGAAGGCGTCGTGGTCGAGATGTCGGACAGCGACGAGAACAACTTCCAGCTCAACCTGATCACGATCCGCGCGGAACGTCGTCTGGCGCTGACGGTTGAAAAGCCGGCTGCCGCTCGCTTCGGCCTGCTGGTCCCGGCGTAAGTCTGAAACGGGGCCGGCTTCGGCTGGCCCCTTCTTCAAGGAAACACCATGGAACTCGTCGAAGTCGAAATTCTGACGCAGACCGTCACCCAGCAATACGGCGTTCTGTCGCAAGGCGACATCCTGCGCACGTCGCCGGAGTTCGCCAAGCACCTGGTCGAAGACGCCAGCGCCGCGAAGTACACGAAGGCCAAGGCCGTCGAAGAGCCCAAGGGCAAGGCGAAAGCCAAGTAACTGCCTGACCCCAGGCCATCAAGTGAAGCGCCCTCCCTGTGAGGGCGTTTTGCTTTGTGCTGACTAGCTAGGACCACCATGCAATATTCATCTGACATCCGCGATGCGCAGAACAACGCCGTCGAGAGCACGGTGGGCACCGCGCCAGTTCTCCGCGTCTACAACGGCACCGCGCCGGCCAACGTCGCCGCCGCTCTGTCCGGCAACACGCTGCTTGCGCAGGGCACGCTTCCATCCGACTGGATGGCGGCAAGCTCTGGCGGCGTCGTTGCCAAGGCTGGCACCTGGACCTTGACCGGCCAATCCGGCGCGAGCACGGGCACGCCAGGCACGTTCTTCCGCATCTTTGAATCGACCGGCACCACGGCCAAGGTTCAAGGCACCTTCGGCGTCGGCCAAGAGATGGTGCCCGACAACAACAGCATCGCGAACGCTCAGACGGTCACGATCAGCACCTTCACGATCACCCGCGGTAACGGCTGATGGCGAACGACCTCACGCTCCCGGCTACCGGGTCGGTCGTCCGAACGATCGACAATGCTGGGGTTCACACGCAGGTATTCCGTTCCGACGCCGGGCAAGTGCTCGACGCTGCCGCTGTGCTGACGGCGATCGCGTCGATGATCGCGGGCGTGCGTCGGGATGCTGACACCACGCCGGTTTCGGCTGATGGCGACGTTCACCCGCTGGTCTTCGATGAAGCTGGCCGCCTGAAGGTCGCCGCGCAGCCTGGCTCCCAAGCTGCCACGACTGGATCGATCACCGCATCGGCTCAGAACGTGAGTGCAGATGTCTCGCGCACGTCGAACATCACGGTCTACGTGACGGGCACCTTTGCCGGCCACAACTGCACGTTTGAGGGCTCGATTGACAGCGGCACGTCGTGGTTTGCGGTGCAGGCCATCCGCACCAACGCGAACACGATCGAACTGGTGACCGGCGCGCTGTCTGCAGCTCCTGCCTATGCGTGGGAGCTGTCGGTCAACGGTCTGACGAACTTCCGGGTTCGGGCGACCGCCCACACGTCTGGAACTGCTGTCTGGCGCATCCAGCCGGCGCCGTATGCGACCGAGCCAATCCCTGGCGCCCAGATCAGCGGCACGCAGCCTGTTTCTGGCTCGCTGACCACTGCAGGCACGACGACGAACACGCCGGCCACGCCGACGCCATCGAACGTGAACAGCGCGGCGACGACCAATGCCACATCGGTCAAGACCTCGGCGGGCACGCTCTACAACATCGGCGCGAGCAACACAGGTGCTGCTGCTGCTTTCCTGAAGCTCTACAACAAGGCCAGCGCGCCCACGGTTGGGACTGATGTCCCGGTCCTGACGCTGGTCATCCCGGCCAGCGGCAATGTCGACTTCGACCTTGGCCCTATGGGGCACCGCTTCACGACTGGGATTGCATTTGCGATCACCAACCTTGCCGCCGATTCCGATACCACCGCAATCGCGGCCTCACAGGTCAAGGTTCTGACCTCGTACATCTGAAAGCAGTCCCATGAAGCCATGCGTCGTCATCATCGTCAGCCGAGACATCGACGGAAACGCCAACGGGGAGAACTCGATCGAATGCTCGACTCCCGATGACGGCCTGACCGTCACCATGGGGATGGGCAATCTGCCTGGTCTGGCGATCGCGCAGCCTGGCGACATCACCGTGCGCGTGGCGACGATCAACGAGATTTCGCCGATTTCGGCCACGGTCGACATCGACTACGTGACGGAACAGCAGACGGTCTCGTTCACCTACTGATCGGCTGAGGCGCGGCGATGCTTCTACTGCTGAACGCGCCGGCCAGTTCGTCGGGTGATCCCGAGTGGGCGAACGTCACCACATACCTGCGCTTCAACAACGTAGGTAGCTCTACCGTCATCGATGAGACTGGAAACGATGTCTGGACGCTGAACGGCGGAGCTACACAGTCTGCGACGGGCGCGATCAAAGGGGCTGGCTCGCTCAATTTGTCCGGAAATACTGGCGCGATGTACGCCAGCAGTACGAGCAATCTGAGTGGGTGGCACTTCGGGACGGGTGATTTCACTCTTGATTTCGCCACCGAAGGCGGAGAGCAAGGACCTGACTTTTTTACGACCATCGCCCAGGGCACGGGATCGTGGTTTCTGCGTCGACGCTGGTTCGGGCGACAGATCGAGTTCATGGGGTTGGAGTTCGACCCAGGCGCCGGCTACCTGACCGACGGGCTTCCCCACACAGGTCGGATATCTCGCGTCAGCGGCGTGGTCTATTGCCAGATCGATGGGCGAACGGACATTCTGTCCACGCCTTCGTATGCGTACACCGTAGATCTTCCGCTTCCGACGGGAAAACTGATCGGGCGCGCTAGTGGCGGCGACCAGTGGTTCGATGGTGTCATCGATGAGTTCCGCGTCACCAAGGGTGTTGGCCGGTCGACGGGCGCATACACCCTTGACCCGGGGGAGTTCCCGACTGGCGGCGGTTCTACAGATGTTCTTTGCACGCTGTCGGTCACCGACGCAGCCGACACGGTTTCAGCCACGGCTGCGGTCGCGGTTGGCGCAGCACTCTCGAGCACGGATGCTGCCGACACGCTCGCATCGGCTGGGTCGGTTCAGGTCGTAGCGACGCTGGCACGGACGGACGCGGCGGACACGCTCACATCGTCAGCCGCAGCCTCGATCGTTGCCACACTGGCGACGACCGATGCTGCGGACTCGCTGGCGGCATCGGCTGTCATTGGAACGGCGCCGGTCGATTGCGCTCTTTCGGTCACTGACACGGCGGATACGGTTTCCTCGGCTGCGGTGGTTGCGATCGCTGCCAGCTTGGCGCGGACTGATGCGAGCGACACGGCGGCATCGTCGGCAGTAGTTGCGATCGTTGCGACGCTGGCCAGCACAGATGCCGCGGACACGCTGGCATCGACGGCCTTTGTCGGATCGGCCCCGGTTACGGCGAGCCTGGCGGTCACGGATGCGCCGGATACGGTTGCATCGACCGCGGCAGTTCGGGTGTCTGCGGCTGGTTCGGCTGTTGACGCAGACGATGTGTTTGCCTCTGCTGCTGTTGTTCGGCTGCTGGCGACGTTGGCGGTTACGGACGCGGCCGACCTGTTGGACGCTTCGGCTACGACTGCAGGCCCGGTGCTGGTCAATCTGGCCGTTGTGGATTCGCCTGACCTGCTGTCGGCCACCCTAGTTCATCAAGCCGATGTGCTGGGCTCGCTGATCGGCAGGACGCGGCAGGCTTTTGGTGTTCGGTCCTCGGTGCAGACATCGACCCGCAGAAACGAGCAAAGCTCGAAGAGGTAAGCAATGGGCGTCAAAGTCATCACCCCCGCAGCGGCTGCGATTCCGACCGCAGAGCTTCGCGCGCACTGCTACGCGCTTGCCGCGGATGACGCGCAGCTCGAAGGCTTTCTTGCTGCTGCGCAAGCCTACGCCGAGCACTACACCGGGCGGGCGATCGGCACGCAGACGCTGGAACTGGCGCTTGATTCGTTCCCTGACGGCGCAATCGAGCTGCCGCGCGGGTCGGTCACGGGCATCACGTCGATCACCTATGTGGACGAAGCCGGCGTGACGCAGACGATCTCGAGCACGCTGTATGCGCTGGACAACTACGACGCGCTGCAGTGCTGGGCGGTTCCTGCGGTGGATACCTCGTGGCCTACGCCTGGCGCGGTGGCGAACGCGGTGAAGGTGCGGTATGTGGCAGGCGATGTGACCCCAGCGGTGCGCGCGGCCCTGCTGCTGACCGTGGGGCACCTCCATGCGAACCGTGAGGCTTCCACGCCCACGGCAATGCAAGAGCTTCCGATGGGCGTGAAGGCCCTGCTCGACACGATCAAAGTCTGGGGCATGTGATGCAAGCCGGAAAGCTTCGCCACATCGGCACGCTGCAAAGCAAGACCGAGACGCAAGACCCATCGACGGGAGCTATCACTGTCGCCTGGGTCGACTTTGAGACGGACGTTCGCGCGGACATCCGCTACTTGGGCGGGCTGGAGACCCTGAAAGCCGACACCCTGACGCCGATCACCAAGGCAAGCATCCGCATTCGATACCGGCCGGGCGTCGTCGAGACCATGCGCTTCGTTGAAGCAGGCGGCCCGACCTTCGACATCAGCACCATTTCCCCGGATGACACCGGCCGGCGCTGGCTGGATCTTGCCGCAACGACTGGCGCGAATCAGGGATGACCAATGGCTGACACCCAGACCCTGAAAGGCTTGGACGACATTCTTGCCAAGCTGCGCGCCCTGCCGCCAGAGATTGCAAGCAAGCGCGGCGGTCCGGTGAAGTCGGCCCTTCGCAAGGGTGCGGTCGTTATCCAGAAAGAGTCACAGGCAAATATCCGCAAGGTCACGCAGAACACCGAAGCGAACGGCTACGTCAGCACCAAGACACTCGAGAAAGCCGTCGTCGTGCGGCGTGACCCGAACCCGCAGAAGTCGGGCGCAAATGAGCGGTATCGCGTGATGATCAGCCGCAAGAAGTACGAAGGCAGCGACACGAAAGCCGTTGCCACGGGCCGGTGGCTGGAGTTCGGTTCGGAACACCAGAAGGCCGAACCCTGGATGACGCCGGCATTCATGAGCACTCGCCAGAAGGCATTGGATACGGTCGTGCTCGAGCTGAACAAGGGCATCGACCGCGCCATCAAGAAGATTTCAAAGGGTGCCCGCTGATGCTGCCGCTGATCTTTCCACTGCTGAGCGGGGCTCCTGCTGTCACCGCGCTGATCGGCACAAGCCCTGTGCGCGCGTACCGCCATGGGTCGGCCCCGCAAGGCGTCGTGGCTCCCTATGTGACATGGAGCGCGCCAGGCGGCTTTGCAGAAAACACCTTCGAGGGTGCGGACGCTGACGTTTACAGGATCCAGGTCGACTGCTGGTCGGACATCGACACGCAAATCGAAGCCCTCGCGCTGGCTGTCCGCGCTGCCCTGGAGCCTGCAGGCCACCTCATCGCCTACATCGCCGACGAGCAAGACCCGACGACCAAGCGCTACCGAATCAGTTTCTCGTTCGACTTCATCAAGCCTCGCTAGAGGCGATCAGTTCCACCCCAAGCGGGCCGCCATTGAGCGGCCTTTTTCGTTTCTAGAAAGGCAACATCATGGCAACCTCGGCACCTATCAAAAGCCAGAAGACCGAACTCTTCTGGGCCTCCGCTCCGACCACTGCAACGCGCGCTGTCGCGATGAAGAGCTTCAGCGGCCTCGGCGGCGCCCGCGACCAGATCGACACCAGCAATCTGGACAACGCTACCGATCGCACTTTCGTTTCTGGCCTCGGTTCGCCTTCCCCGGTGAGCGTGGCTTTCAACGTCCACGCCGACGAGCTGTCGCACACCGCCCTGATGGCTCTGAAAGACTCGGGCGCCGAAGTGTCGTGGGGCATCTACAGCTCGCATACGTCGACGGCTCCGACCGCCATTGGCTCTGTCATGCAATCGGTCACGACTCGCGCCTCGGCGATCTTCCAAGGCTACGTTTCCGACGTGAACATCGATGTCGGCGAGAACGATATTTGGAAGGGCACGATCACCATCCAGCGCACGGGCGCCGTCACATGGAAGCTGGCAACGTCGTGAGCAAGTACGCCAAATTCTTTGTCTCGTCCGAGATCGTCGAGCGAGAAGTGTTGCTCGGCGACGGCGCGACGCACAAGGTGTCTTTCCGCAAGGTCTCGTCGTTCGACTGGGGCCGTTTCATCCAGCATCTTCGCAGCGCATCTGCGGACGAGCGTGCTGGAGCGCAGCCGTTGCTGATTGCGGCCAGCCTTTGCGAACCAGACGGCGCCGCCGCGATGTCGCTGGAAGAGGCGCAGACGCTTGACCCGGCAGTGTCGGATGCCTTGTTTGAACAGGCCTATGGGGTCTGCAAGCCGACCAAGCGAGAGCCGGGAAACGCCTAGCCGCCCACAGCCGGGAATGGCTGTGGCACGTTCTCGCGCTCGCGCTGGGCGGCCGAACGAAAGCCGAGTGGCAGCGCGCCATGTCAGAGGACGAATTCCTCGACTGGTGCGCTTTCTACCAAGACCAACCCTTTGACGACTTCCACCGCTTTCACCGGCCCGCCGCGCTTGTCGCCGGAAGCCTTGGAGGTGGGGACATGCAGGCGCGGCTGGATTGGCTGCAACCACCTCCAGAAGATGGACTGACCCAGGCAGACCGAGACCTGTTCAGGTCGGCCGGCGCAATTTAAACAGGCTAAACACATGTCCATCGGACGAATTACTGTCGACCTGCTGGCGAAGACGGGCTCGTTTGAGACCGACTTAAACCGCGCGGCGAAGCATGCGGAGAAGCGCGCCAAAGAGATCGACGCCGCCGTGTCCAAAGCTGGCGCGGCCATCGGCGCCTCTTTGACTGCCGCTGGTGTGGCCGCGGTCTACTTCGGCAAGCAGATCGTCGACGGCCTGGATGCACTGAACGACACGAAGGACGCGACCGGCGCCAGCATCGAGAACATCAGCGCACTGGAAGACGTGGCGCTTCGCACGGGGTCGAGCATGGAGAACGTCTCCAGCATCCTGGTGAAGTTCAACAACGTCCTCAAGGAGACGGACGGCAAGAATGCAGCGTCTGAAGCAATCAAGGCGATTGGCCTTGACGCAGAGGAACTGAAGCGCATCGACCCGGCCGAGGCTCTGCGCCAAACCGCCGTAGCGCTGTCTGGCTTCGCCGATGACGGCAACAAGGCGCGCTTGGTGCAAGAGTTGTTCGGCAAGTCCATCAAGGATGCCGCGCCCTTCCTGAACGACCTCGCAGAGCAGACCTCGCTTGTCGCCAAGGTCACTACCGAGCAGGCGCAGGCCGCGGAGACGTTCAACAAAGAACTCTTCGCCATGCAAAAGAACGTGGTCGACGTTGCCCGCGATCTCGCCGGGCCGATGGTCACCGCGATCAATGAGGTGGTGAAAGCCTTTCGCGACGGGCAGGCAGCGGGGAAGAGCTTCCTGGAAATTGGCCTGGACCGCTACTGGAGCCAAGTGCGCGAGTTCTGGGGCATGGCCAAGGCCAACACGGGCGGCGCAACGGGTAGCTGGGGCGATGCAGCGCCCGTCGCGCCAAAGCCATCCCTGCCATCGATCTCCGCAGCGAAGGCGCCCAGCGCGCCGAAGAAAGCGGCCGAGTCCGAATTCAAGCGCTACATGGAGAACTTGGAAAAGCAACTCCAGAAGACCAAGGAACTGGGCGTTGTCGAGCAAGTTCAGGCTGATCTGGCACTCGGCCACTTGAAGCTACAAAAGGGTGAGCGCGCGGATGTCCTGATCAACCTGGCCAAGCAAATCGACGCCGCCAAGGCGATGACCGAATACACGAAGCTGTCCGAAGAGGCAGAGCGAGCCCGCACGGAAGGACTGTTGAAGGCGACGCTCGAGCAGGAAAAGCAGGCGCAGAGCCTGGCCGATGGGAACAAGGCGCTGCGCGAGGAAACGGAAATGCTTGGCAAGAGCTACGAGGCTCAGGTTGCCATCGAGCAAGCTCGGATCAGCAGCGCCATTTCCATCAAGCAGGAAGAACTAGCCCGCCTCGCCGGCACTGACGCCTTCGTGCGTGAGAGTGACGCCATCCGCGAGCAGATCACGCTGCTGACTGAACGCAAGGATCTCGTTGCACAGAAGGGCGTAGCGGAGAAGCTGGCGGATGACGCCAAGCAGGCCGCAGACTTCGCGCGTGATGTGGGCTCCGCGTTTGAAAGCTCCTTTGAGAAAGCGATTCTTGAGGGCGACAAGTTGAGCGACGTGCTGAAGGGCTTGGCGAAAGACATCCTCCAGCTCTACATCCGCAACTCGATCACGGGTCCGCTGGCGAAGTCCATCGGCGACTCGGCCGGTGGGTTTGATTGGGGGAAGGCCATCAGTGGTTTCGCGGGGTTGTTCGGTGGCGCCCGGGCTTCTGGTGGCCCGGTGGCTGGCGGGTCTACCTATCTTGTCGGCGAAAAAGGCCCTGAGATGTTCACCCCAAAAACTTCGGGCGCGATTATTCCGAACCATGCGCTTGGCGGTGGAGGACAGTCGGTCAATGTCACGATCAACAACACGATCGGAGACGTGGCGAGTGCATCGATGGTGAAGGAGGCGCAAGCCGGGACGGAGCGGCGAATCATGAGTCAGCTTCGCCGTAGCCGTGGGTATGCCGGGGAGGCTGCGTAATGGCGACCATCACGCTCCCCGCTGGCTTCTCGCCCCGCGACTTCACGATGCGCCTGGTCACGAACCAGCGTTCGTTCTCGTCTCCGTTCGGAGGCAGCGAGCAGGTTGTCGACCTCCTGAACGATCGGTGGTCGATCTCCCTGACGCTGCCCTCCAGCTCTTCGGCAAACGCTGCGCGCATCGAGGCTTTCGTGAACGCCATGCGTGGCATGACGAACACTTGCAACCTGTACCACATGCAGCGCAAGGCACCGCGCGGGACGATGCGCGGGTCTCCGACATGCGGCGCTGCGTCGATGGGCGCTGCGTCAGTGACCCTTAGCAGTGCAGGCGTCGGCGCAACGCTGCTGGCCGGCGACATGATCGGTATCTCTGGACTGCTTCTGCAAGTCGCTTCTGATGCAACGGCCAACGGCTCGGGCGTGATGATTGTCACGCTGGTGAACCGCCTGCGCACGGCGATCAGCGGCGGCGCTGCGGTGACATGGGACAAGCCGACTGCCCCGTTCCGCATGCTGTCGACCGGGAGCGTGAACTATCAGCCAGGCTATGCAGATGGCGTGTCGCTGGACTTCGCCGAGGTGATCGCATGAGGTCGCTCGGAGCGCCAGCGATCGCCGTCCTGAACGGCCAGACGGTCCTGATGGTGCAGCTTGTGTACCTTGGGTTTGTCTCGCCGATCGGCCTGAACCTGTCGAACTTCGACATCGTCTACAGCGGGACCACGTACAAAGGCGCAGGGTCCATCGGTGCAGTGAGCGAGATCGACGACTCTCCGGGCGAGATCAAGGGCCTGACCTTCTCCCTCTCCGGCGTTGACCCCGCCTACATCGCGCTGGCCCTGGATGATGCCGCGGTAGTGCAGGGCACGCCGTGCTACATCCGCACGGCATTGCTGGACGCGAACTATCAGGTTGTCGACGCACCGCTCGACTGGTCCGGCCGCTTGGACACCATGTCCATCACCGAAGACGGCGAGACCTGCACCATCTCTGTGACGGCGGAAAGCACGGCGGTGGACTTGCTCAAGGGGTACGCCTCGACGTTCAGCGATCCGGACCAGCGGGCGATCGACCCCACCGACCGCGCGTTCGAGTACCTGAATTCGCAGGTAGGCCAGCCCGTTGTGTGGCCGCACCGTCAGTGGTTCATCGACAAGGGCCAGCGATGAGGCGCGCGGACTGGCAAGCGCGCTTGGCTGAGTTCGCCCGCGAGCGCTCGGCGATGCCGTTCGAGTGGGGCCGCAACGACTGCTGCCTGTTCACGGTTGACGCCGTACACGCGATGACGGGCAAAGACCATGCCATCTCATTCCGTGGCTACGACACCTCGCTCGGTGCTGAGCGTCTCCTGAAGGCGAACGGCGGTGTTCGTGGTCTCGCGACTGGCGCATGGGGCGAGCCTGTAGCGCCGGCCTATGCAACGGTGGGCGACCCCGTGCTGATGCTCAACGAAGGCCGCGAGCTGCTGGCGGTGTGCAACGGGACAACCGTCCTTTGCGCTGGCGGCGTGATTCTCGACATGTCTGCGGCGCTGGCTGCCTGGAAGATCTGATGCCGCAAGCTCTTATCCCGATTCTTGTGGGCCTCGGCGCATCTGCTGCGGCTGCCGCGATCATCGCGAATGCCATTGTGATCCTCGGCGCACTGGCACTTTCCAGCTACCAAAAGCGCAAGGCCGACCGCCAGGCCCGAGCTGCGTTTGATTCGGCGCAGGTTGATCGGCTGGTCAACATCCAGACCACCATCGACACCCGCAAGCTGCTCCTCGGCCGTGTCCGCACTGGCGGAACCATCTTTTTCCGCTCGACGGTAGGCAACTACAAGGAGCTTCTCGTCGAGTGCATCGCCATCGCTGGACATGAGATTGACGCTATCGAGCGTATCTACTTCAACGACCAGCCGGTCGATGTCGACGGCGCAGGGAATGTGCTGACGGCGCCGTATGCGCGGATGAAGAATGTCTCGGTGCCTGCACCGGGTACGCCGCTTCCTGTCGTGGGTGCGGTGACCGTCTTTGAATTTGCTCCGGTTCCTGGGACGGTTACGGTCTCCCGCAGCGGAGGGCCGCCAGCAGACCCGGACAACCCGGGGCTTGGAAATCAACAGGTACTTGTCGACTTCATTCTCTCCGGGACCACGCTAACCATTCCTAGCTACGACCCGCAGTACACCTACTGGGCAAGCTACCAGTATTCGTTCCTGGAATCGAAGGCGCGCGTTCGGTGGAAGCTGGGCACGCCAGGCCAGACCGCAGACAGCCGCATGCAGGGTCTCTTGCCTGGAGTTTGGACGGCCGACCATAAGGCGACAGGCATTGCCTACCTGATCGCCGAATTCGACTACGACGAGACCTCGTACCCGAGCGGCATCCCGAACATCACCGCTTTGGTTCGTGGCGCCAAGGTGTACGACCCGCGCAACGGGCTGACGCAGTTCTCAGAGAACCCTGCGCTGATGATGCGCCACGTCATCATGCACCCCGCTTTTGGCAAGCGCACGTCCATGACGGCGGCGGAAGATGCGCGAATCGTTGCCGCGGCCAATGCTTGCGATACAGGCATCTCGTACACCGGAAGCGACTGGGTGGCGACGTACCGCGCCGCCGTGGTGATTCCGTTCGGTCAACCTGCACGCGATGCCCTGGATGATCTTTCGCAGTCCATGGGCGGGCAGTGGGCCTATGCATCGGGCGAGTTCTTCGTCCGGGCAGGTGTCTACCAAGCCCCCGTGACGGCGCTGACCGATTCGGATCTGGCTGTCGTGCAGAGGACCAATGACGGGGCGATCTCGCAAAGCCCGATCAGCATCAGCACGCACCGCTCACGGAACGAGAAGGTCAACACGATCCTTGCCCGGATCTGGGACCAGGCAGCGAACTACGTTCAGACGCCGATCCAGCCGTTCCGTGCGGCCTCGCTTGTGGCTGTGGATGGTGCGGAGCTGGCGCAAGAGATCACCATGCCGGCCGTGTTCTACGCTGGTCAGGCGTTCCATATCTCCGGAATCATCCTGCGTGATGGCCGCGACCCGCTGACTGTCACCCTTCCTTTCAAGCTGAAGGCATATCAGCTCGAACTGTTCGATACCGTCACGCTCACGCTGTCGCGCTACGGCTGGTCGGCGAAAGAGTTCCAGATTCTGGGTCGCCGCCTGATGCCTGATGGCTTCATCGAATTGACGCTGAAAGAAACCGCAGCGGCAATCTACGTCTACGGTGCAGGGTTCGTTCCGCAGGGCTACGCAGACAATTCCGGCCTCCCTCGTCCGTGGGACATCGTCCCTCCGGACATCACTAGCATCACCAGCGGCGAGTCCGACCTGATCGTTCAGAACGATGGAACGATCGTCAACGGCGTGCGGGTCACCTGGTCGCCGATCCTTGATGCATCGATCACCTCCAGTGGTTACGTCGAGGTTCAGTACATGCTGATGACCGATGGCGTGTGGCGATCGCAAACTGTTCCGGGTGTCGAAACACAACTGGTTTTTGTTGGCGTTGAAGATGGAGCCGCAATCGTGGTACGCGCCCGCACAAAGAATGCGGTGGCCGTTAGCGACTGGAGTCTTCAGCTCGCTCACATCGTCATCGGCAAGACCGAGCCTCCACCGGACATCGAGAACCTGTCTATCAGCGGCGCAATTCTGACGTGGGGCCTACCCCGTCGCGTGCCAGACCTGGCCGGATTTGTTTTCCGCTTCCACTATGGCGTAAACCTCGACTGGAACAGCGCGGCGCCGCTGCACGACGGCGTGGTGACTGAAAACCCATGGGAGCCAAAGACCCGCCCCGGTGGGGTGGTCACGATCATGGGCAAGGCCATCGACACCACCGGCAATGTGTCGAAGAACAGCGCGAACATCGTGATGAACCTGGGCGACCCCCCTGTCGCCAACATCGTCGAGCAATGGGACTTTGAAGCCATGGGCTGGCCCTACGCTGCCGGCGAGCAATCCGGCTGGACGTTGGTTCTTGGAGATCCTTCGGCCAACGCCCTTGACTCGCTCTACGGGACGGACAACCAGAGCTTCTACGGCGCAGACAACGATTCGTTCTACGACGCCGGGGCTTACGGTCAGATGGTCTTTGTCACGCAGGAAGTTGCGGTGAATTCGGCTCTGACTGGCTCGATCATGACGCTGGAGATCCAAGCGCAAGGCGACGACCTCCGCATCGACTATCGGCTGTCCGGCCCTGGCTCGCTTTACGAAACCGACAACTCTTCGTTCTACGGTCCCGACGCTGATCCGTTCTACGGTCAGCCTGGAGGCTGGCAGCCGTGGCCGGGTCAGTTGATCGCAGCCAATGAGGTCTACCAGTTCCGCGTGACCATCGGAGCAAGCGTGGAGCGGGGAATCTTGCAAGCGATGGTGCTGACCATCGACGCGCCGGACATCGAAGAAGCGATTGCTGACCTGGTCATCTCATCTGGCGGGACTGCAATTCCATACGCGAAGCCGTTCACCAGCATCAAGACGGTGCAGGCCACGCTGCAGGCAAACGGAAGCGGAGCAGAGACGGTCGAGATCAACAAGACTGCGCCGCTCGCCCCGGTGATTCGCGCATTCAACAGCGCGCACACAGCCGTTTCAGGCGCTACCGCCGACATCGTTATTCGCGGCTACTAGTCCGCTCACTTCTTCTCATCCAAGCCCGCTGCGTGCGGGCTTTCGTCGTTCCTGAAAGGCTCACCATGGCAACCCCTCCCGCAAGAACAGAACTCGCTGACACCTACCCGAACCCATCGAACGCGGTGTTTCGTACCGGCATCGGCAAGCTGTGGGACTACGTGACCGAGCGGCTAGGCGCGACTGGCTCTGCTGCTGATGCACGCACAGCGCTTGGCATCGGCAATGCCATCAGCTTCCGCAACCTCCTGATCAACGCCAACGGCGCGATCAACCAGCGCACCTATGTAACCGGCACTGCTACCAGTGGTGCGAACCAGTACACGCTGGACCGCTGGCGCGTTGTCACGTCTGGGCAGAACCTGGGGTTCACGACGGCAGCGCCTGACTCGACCATGACCGCACCGGCCGGGGGTCTTGAGCAAGTCATCGAGGGCTCCAATGTCATCGGCGGCGTCTACACCCTGAGCTGGACGGGAACCGCCACAGCGACGGTGAACGGCGCAGCGATCACCAACGGCGGGAACACTGCATCGCTGACCGCCAATGCGAACGTCACGATTCGCTTCACAGGCGGCACGGTCCTGCGGCCACAGTTTGAGCTTGGCACGGTCGCCACGCCGTTCGAGCGGCGACTCGATGGCCTAGAGAGATCCTTGTGCCAGCGGTACTTCGAGCTGTGCCCTGTGAACTTTCGGACGCTTTCAGGCGGCGTTGCTGGCGGCACTTACAACATTACCTACGGGTACAAGGTCACCAAGCGATCGACCCCGACGCTGGCGCCACTTGGGCCTATTACCTCCCTCAACGTGTCCAGCGAAAACGTCTTCGTTGCTGCCAATGGGCCGTTGGAGTCGTTTCGGTACGAGATCGTTGTGGCTGGTGCTAACGCGGACTCGTATGTCTTCGGGCGTGTCTGGTCTGCGAGCTGCGAACTCTGATGTACAGCCTCATGCCTGGAGGGGCCGCTGTGCTCCGCACCACTGATGGGGCGATTGTCCCCATGGACCCCGCAAACAGCGACTGCGCGGCCTATCTTGAATGGGTAGCCGCTGGAGGTGTTCCCGACCTTCCGCCGCAGCCAACACGCGCATCGTTGCTCAAGCAAGCCGTCGAGCAGATCCGCCATGAGCGCCAGCCAATCCTTGGCGTTCTCGACGGGCTCCAGGCGTCTTACATCACGAAGGACGACAAGCCGACCGCCATCGTGATCGAGACGGCGAAACAGGCTCTGCGCGACATCACGAAGGTGGACTTGTCCGCCTGCGAAACCCTGGCCGAGATGAAGGCGGTGGTCCTTGCCCGCTACGCGCTGATTGCTTCGGCCTCACCCGCGCTGAAGAGCGCATTTGCACAGGCGGTCCAATGAACAAGCTCTGGTACATCCCCATCGCCTTCGCGGTGCTCTATGCGCTGTGGATTCACTTCTTGGCCGTCATGGCGCTGCTGGATGCGCGCGAGCGTGCTGTGCTCACCACCGCAGCCAAGGTGCCCGGCTACCCCGTGCTCTTCGTCGGCCTGGTGCTGGACTTCCTCGGAAACATCATCGCGACCGTGATCCTGCTCGACCTCCCGCGCGAGTTCACGGTATCGGGCCGCATCAAGCGCCTGTGCAATGGATCGACCGGCTGGCGGCATACCGCGGCCTGTTGGATTCGCGACAACTGGTTGAAGCCATTCGACCGCACGGGAGGGCATGACTGATGGCGCTCCGATCACGACCCGCGCCGCTCGATAGCGGCCTTCAACAGCTCGACGGAGCACAAAGGAAGTATGTGCGCTTCGATCCAACCCTAAACACGGGCCACGTTCTGCAGATCGCCGTTCTAGTGATTGGCGGTTTTATGGCCTACACGGCAGTCAAAACCGAGCAGGCAGAGACAAGGGCGAATGTGCGCCAAGTGGAAGCCCAGGCCATCACCGATCGCTCATCCACCAAGGACGCTCTGGCCGATCTGAAGACCGACATCAAGGAGCTTCAAAAGAGCACGGGCGAGATCAAGGAAAGCCTTGCAATTCTTCGCGGCCGTGCCGCAGACACCGGAGGTCGGAAATGAAAGTGCAACTTGTCGAGGGCTGGACCAAGCTCTGGCGCTCCTTCACCATTCAACTCGCCGCGGCGGGTATTTTTTTGCCTGACGTGCTGCAGATCCTGGCCGAGAACATCGACGGCTTGCCGCTGCTCGATAGCGGGCACAAGTCCCTGATCCGCCTGGCGTGCCTGGTGGCGATCGTCCTGCTGCGCCCTGTCAAACAGGTGTCGGTCAGCGGAGACGAGAAGTGAAGCCCGTTCTGACTGAGGCCGACTTCACGCGCGCAGCCAACGCGCTCGCCGTCCCCGTCGCCGCCGTGAAGGCTGTGTGCAAGGTGGAGGCGCCCAACGGCGGTTTTCTGCCTGATGGCCAAGTCACGATCTTGTTCGAGCGCCACCAGTTCGCTGGGCGCACGGGCGGCCGCTTCAATGCCTCCCATCCAAACGTGAGCAATCCGAACGCGGGCGGGTATGTCGGCGGTGAGGGTGAGCACATCCGGCTCGCCCAAGCTGTCCGCCTCGATCGCAAGGCAGCACTCGAGTCCTGTAGCTGGGGCAAGTTCCAGATCATGGGCTTCAACTACGCTGCGGCCGGCTTCGATACTCTTCAGCAGTTCATCAACGCCATGAGCCGCAGCGAGGGCGAGCAGCTCGACGCCTTCGTGTCGTTCATCCAGAAGGACCGAGGCGGGAAGACCTGGCAGGCGTTGAAGGATGCGGTGGAGACTGGCGACTGGGCGCCGTTCGCTCGGTTTTACAACGGACCGGCCTACGCGAAGAACCAATACGACTACAAGCTGTCGAAGGCGTTCAAGGCGCTGTCATGACATCCGACCTCGCCCGCGCCGAGATGATCGCCGCAGCACTGCCGCGCGACTATGTGGCCGATATGGTGGATGGTAAATGCGCACGAAACGTGTGCATAGACTGTGGGCATGTTTTCATGGGCAGGGTGTACCGCACCGTGTGCAAGCTCTGCGTGCCGAAAGCGAAGCAATGAGCCCCTACCTCATCATCGCCGTGCTGGTCGCCTGGGGTGGCTCGCTGGCTGGAACTGGCTGGGTCGCATTCGGCATGGGGCAGGACGCCGAGATTGCAGGGCAGGCCAAGATCAACAAGGCGATCACCGACACCCGGGAAGCCGCGCAGCAAGGAGCAGCAGATGAAATCGCCAAGATCAAGGTCGTCAACACCACCGTTCGCGGCAAGACGGAAACCATCGTTCGTGAGGATGTCCGCTACGTGGATTGCCGTCATGGGCCTGACGGCGTGCGGGCCATCAATGCCGCGCTTGCCGGAGCTATTGCCGAGCCCGTTGGTGGTGGCAAGCTGCCCGCCGCTGACGCCGCTCAGCGATGACACATTCGGGGCGACGACCCTGAAGCTGGTCGAGGTGGCTGGGCAGTATGCTGAATGCCGGGCCGCTGCACTGGCGGGCAAGCCGGCCGCTCCGGTCGACTACAGCCTTGGGGGCAAGCTGAAGTAGTTGATGGTGGCCGGCGACTGGTTCACGGTGGAGTAGTCCGGCATTCGTTCCAGTCCTCGCCATCAAGTAGGCAGACTGTGAAGGGGGCGACCCTACCGGAGCGACCGGCCAATCTGCCTGCGTGATGTGCCTGCCAAAGCAGGCGCCTCCATTTTACCGCGCATCAAGCGATGTTCGGCAAGTTATCGCTGGAGGCTAACTTGGCGGCAGCTCGGACGATCGCGCGGCGGGTTGCAGCTCCAGCATCGGGGTCGTGCCACTCCAACTGATCGTCGAAAAAAGTACCGCCAAGAAAGACGACCGTGCAGCCCGCCATTTTCTGCACGTCGACATGCAGCCCCAGCTTCACAGCAAGTCGGAGTGCGTCTGCATCATCAGCCAGCGGGTTCCACCACTCCTCCAGATCGTGCAGGCCGCCGTACTCGCCGACGATCCCCGCCGCCTTCGCAGCAGCCTCCAAAAGCTCTCGGTCGGTCATCATTCATCTCCAGTGGCTGCTATCAATCGATGTTTGCCAAGTTATGGGGCGGGGGGAAGGTCGCTGTTGGCCCTGGAAAGTTAGAGACTTTCCGTTCGGTTAGAGACTGAAATGGCCTGCCCGGAGGGGATCGAACCCCCGACAACCTGCTTAGAAGGCAGCCCCACAAATCAACAAAATCAACGGCTTGGCTCATTTTTCTCTACGTTGGATAGTGTGTTGAATGGGTGCTTTGCCTAGGGCTCTGGCAACGAAGTTAGAGGGATTTCAGCGGGTCGCCGTGGTCCGCGTGGCCGTCTTGTGGCGCACGTAATCGGCGGTCTGATTTTCCGTTGAGTGGCCGCCCATCGTGCGTGCCGCGCCCATGCCTTCGGCTCGATCCTTGTCCGTCAGCGCCTTGGCTCGGATGTCGTGGAAATGCACGTCCTCGATGCCTGCGCGCTCCACCGCCCGCGTCCAGGCGATGCCGGCGCCGTGGTACTTGTAGGGCTGGCCCTTTTGGGTAGCGATGACGTGCGAGATGCTTTTGACGGCCGGCCCCTTGTCGGCCCTGATGCGGTCGATCAAGGCGCGCAGGCTGGGCGTCCACTCGATCAGGACCGCAACCCGGGTGTTCTTCTCGTTCTTCCTGGGCTTGAACAGAATGCCTTCCTTGCCGACCGCCGACCACTGCAGCGCGAGCAAGTCGCCGATCCGCTGTCCAGTGAGGTAGGCCAGATCGATCAGTGCGCAGATCATCGGTCCCGAGCGGGTGCGCTGCCCGTCCTTACCAACCATGGCGCCGACCTTGATACGACGTAGCTCGCTGTCTGTGATGTAGCGGTTGCGTGCCTGCGTCTTCATCGGCTTGATGGCCGCAGTCGGGTTGCTGCCAGCAGGGCGGAACCCCTTTTCCTCTGCGAAGCGCATCAGCTCGCGCAGCAGCGATCGGTAGGCGTTGAATGTTCGCGGCGTCTCCTTGAAGTCGGCCAGGAACCCGTTCACGTCGGGCGGCCTGATTTCCTCCGCTCGGAACTCGGCGAACGCCTCCGAGACCTCCCGGCACCGGAACGCATCGTCGTCGCGCGTCTTCTTCTCGCGCTTGCTGCCCACGGTTGCCTGCCAGTCTGCCACCAGCTTCGGCACCATGTCATCCAGCCTCTTGTCTGCTGTCAGCTTGGCGAGCGCCAGGTACATCGCCGGCAGGCCCTCGCGCTCCCGGCACAGCTTCGTCCACTTGCGCAGCTTGCCGATGGACGCGACATGCCAGTAGGAGCCGTCCTTGAGGTAGACCCGCGGCGGCAGTACACGCCTCACCGGGCAGCCCTCGCCAGGCGCGGACGCAACCGCGGTTCGTTTGCTGGCTTGCTGGCTCCTGCGCATACCGCATCGTAGTGGGCGCGCTCTAGGATCACAGACCCATCGGACGGCGCGCGGCGGGCACGGTAGAAGCCTTGCCGGTGCAGTTCGTCCACGCGGTCCTGCGGGCGCTTGTAGCCCGTGATCTGCTGCAGTTCCTCTTCCGACATGATGGCGCTCATGGTGTCCGCCCTTCTGTAGATGTGGGTGGGGAGGTCATGCAGCCTCCAAGGATTTGCCATGCAGCCGCTGCCACCTGCGGAACCTGCCCATTGCCGAATGGCCTAAGCTCGTCCACCACGCCGGCCACCCCATAACCCACGCTGCATGGCTCGGGCTCCACTTCCCACCAGGGCGCCAGCCGTCCCGCCGCGCCAGTGCCGCCGAGATGCAGTCCTGCTGGTGGCTTTTGATCTTCTGACGGCCCGGATGCTCGCAACTCACCAGCGTTGGGGTCGGTAGCGACGATCCAGATCCGTTCGCGCACATGGGGTGCACCAACATCGGCAGCGGATAGCACGCGCCATCGAGCATCAAACCCGAGCGTGGCCAGGTCTCCGAGAACAACTCCAAGTCCCCGAGAAGTGAGCATTGGGCTGTTTTCCACGAAGACGTGCCGCGGTCGAACTTCGCCCACGATGCGCGCCATCTCTGCCCAAAGTCCGGATCGCTCTCCGTCAAGCCCGGCGCCCTTGCCGGCGCTGCTGATGTCCTGACAGGGAAACCCGCCCGATACGACATCAACAATTCCGCGCCACGGTCTTCCGTCAAAACTGCACACGTCAGCCCAAACCGGGAAAGGTCTGAGTGATCCATCGTTTTGCCGCGATACGAGAACCTGTGCGGCGTAGGCATCACGTTCAACTGCGCAGACGGTGCGCCATCCGAGAAGGTGGCCGGCGAGTATTCCTCCACCAGCGCCTGCGAAAAGAGCCAACTCATGCATCCTTCCCCCCACCATCCCCAAGGGAGCCAGAAAGAGCGGCGAGCCGGTTGCGCAGCGCGGTCAGCCGCATTCCAATTTTTTCCACTTCGGTGACGCATGCCTCCTGAAACTCGACCATCTCAGGCGTGACGCGAGGCGGGTGCACCACTGCTTGCACTGCTGCAGCTTCCTGTCCTGCCTCCACAGGGGTGGCGGGTGCACTGCCAAGTGCTGCGTTCACGCGGCGCAGCGCGTTCAAGGCCTCGACCGACGCCATTGATTTCGGGTAGCCCTGCAAGATCGTTTGAATCAGGCAGAGGTCGTCAGTCAGGTCAGCCGCTACCGGCTGTTGCTTCGTGTTCATGCCGAATACTCCTGTTCAGCGGTTTCGCAGATCACGCCGCAGTCCGGCATCCACTCATCGCGGCGGGCCTTGCCGGGCGGCAGTTCGTGCAGGGGGAAGCGCTGGCCCTTGAGCGGCCCCGAGCGGTGGCGCAGGATGTAGGCGCCTGGGCCAATCTCCGACTCCACATCGGCCACGCGCTTGAACTCCTCCGGGTAGTCCTCGCGGATGGCGCGGAAGTAGCCGGCGCCACCCTTCACGCAACCGATGCAGTTGGCGTTGGCGTAGCCTTGCAGGTACATGAACGGGAGCGTGATGCCGGCGCGCTCGATCATGGTCTTGCAGTCGGTTTTAGTCAGGCCGCGCTCGATCAGCGGCGCGATGATGGGACGGTCTGGCCACTCTTCCAGAAAGTCGTCGTAGCGCTTTTGCTCCTCAGCCGTGAAGCCGAGCACCAGCACGTCGCCGGGTTGCTCAAAGGTGCGCAGCAAACCGCGCTTGACGCGCCCAGTGCAGGATGCGCCGTGCCGACCCTTGATGTACTGCGTGCGCCGGAACACCTCTATCACATCGGCGCCGTACTTCTCGTCGCGCAGCACCGTGACCTCGCGGCCGAACCACTTTTCGCAGTCGGTCAGAAAGCGCCGGTTATCGGGATGCTCGTTCTTAAGGAAGGCATTCACGATCACGCAGCGGTCGCCGTACTGGGCCAACGCCAGCTTGGTTGCAACGGCCGACGCCGCACCGCATGAGAATTGGCAGAGGATGCGGCTCATGACTTGCCGCTCCCCGTGCCCGGCTGGGGTTGCGCGAGGGCGTCGGCCAGACGTTGCAGCACGGCGCGTGCTTGGTTCCCCTCCACAATGGTGCGATGCGGGTTGAGCCCGGCAGACAAAACGGAAATGTCGTACTCGGTCAGCGCCACCGGCTCCGCACTCACTGCGGGGGAGGGGGTGGCGTCACGCAATGGCGAGCCGTCGAGGTGGTGTCGGCGCAAGTAGTCCACTGCCTGATCTGGCAAAGCGTGGCCCGGCGCGGCTTTGCGCAGCGAATGGGCGAGTTTGCGAACGAGCATTGCCAAGTCGTCCACCGACGCGGCGGGTGCGTCGATCATCCAATCGGGAACGCTCATGATGCCTCCGGGAACAGTTCGTTGAACTTGACGAGCAGGTGGTCCGCTTCGTCGATTTGCGCCTCTTGCCGGGCAATGTCACCAGACGAATCAATCGACGCATCGATTTCAGCGCGCAGCAAAGCTCGGAACGCTGCCACCGGCTCCGCACTCACTGCGGCAGAGGCGTCGAGTGCTTCGCCTGTGCGGCTGTGGCGTTCGATGAACTGCTGCCCCGCGATTGCGATTTCATGAAGGAATGCTTGAGGGCACTCCATGTCATGCAGCCGCGTGCCCAGCACCTCCAGCAGCCGGTTAATCAGGTCTTCGCTCGGCGGCTCCGCACTCACTGCGGGGGAGGGGGTGGCGGCCGCCAACAAAGCCAAAAGCCGTTCAATCTCATCGGCCGCATCGATTGAAACGGGATCGCCGTTCTCGTGCAGCGCCTCAATGACTCGCTGCGAATATCCAGGCGCCACCGACTCCCCCGCCTGGGGTGCTGGTGCCGGTGCGGGAGGGTAGAACTCGTCCTTGACCCATTGGCGCGCTTCGGCCATGCCGGGGTCGTTTTCCGTCGCGGCCACCAGCTTGTCGAACTCGCCGACGTTGGTTCTCACTGACGAAGGCGCAGCGCTGGCGGGCGCACTCGGTTGGTGTTCTTTGTTCATTGGGTGTCCTTCAGATTCGATTGCACAGAGCGCCGAGAGCCGAGCCGATCAGTCCAGCGATCAAGGCCCAGGTCAGGGCGTAGAGGTTGGAGGGCATCAGTCCGCCTGGATGTCGCGGGCCAGCAGAAAGCCGGCGAGCAGAAGCAGCGAGACGGCGACGAACGGAGCTGCGATCAAGGTGAACGCGAGACGCAGCCGGGAGATGGGCTTGGGCATGGGGTGTCCTTAGGCGGCTTGCTTGCTGTCTTCAGCGGCGAGGCGCTTGATCGCGGAACGAAGCGCCGAATGCGGCTTCAGGTAGTTCCACAGGTACAACTTCTCTTCGTTGTCCACGATTCCGGAAACTTCCTCGTAGGCGCCGACTTCGTTGCCTTCCTTGAACTTCAGGATTGCCAAGTCAGCGGCTGCCCGAATGACGCGCTCGCGGTCGTGGCTGGTCTGCGGAATGTCGTCTTCGTCGGGCGGAAGATCCTCCCCGGCGTAGATGTAGAGGCCCAGCCCGTGCAGTGCGATCGCCTTTGCAAGGCACCGCTGCATGGCGGTGTTCACCTGGAATGCATCCGGGTTGGGGATCGCCTTGTTCTTGTGGTCCATCACCGGGAGCTGGGCGGTCATGCTCTTGCCAAAGGCGGAGACTGTGCAGAAGACCATCAGCGTCTCCTTGAAGTACACCGGCTCCTTGTATTCCCAGGTAGCGGTCGCGTCGAGGCGAAGGAGCTGGTCGACGGCCCAGGCCCACGACAGATAGGTGAGGTTGCCCTTGCGCTCGGTCTTCTCGCCAACATTGATAGCGGCGACTTCGTTGTAGGTTTTCATGGTTGCTCAGAAGGGTGTTTTGTGGAAGGCGATGCGGTACGCGATCTGCAGCGCGTAGGTCATCGGGTGGGCACGCCGGTACAGGCGGTAGGTCGACAGGAAGTAGCGCAGCGTGTTCATGATCAGAACAACAGGAAGTAGAGGAACGCCACAACAGGCGTGAGGTAGAGAGCAGCAGCGAGAGAAGTCATCGCAGCGCTTTCGGCAGGAGTGCATGGGTGCATCCATTCGCCTTCGTCGCGGTAGGCTTTCATGGCGGTGCTCCAGAAGTTGAGAAGGGCGGTCATGCGGTCATCCAGACAACTAGGACGGCCAGGAAGCCGACCAGGTAGAGGGCGCGGTCGGCGGCGGTCATGCAGCCCTCCGCTCATAGCGACGTTCAGCGTTGAACTGCTCTGCCTGCCGTTCAAGGTGGCTGTAGGCAATGGCTTCGATGTGGGCGATGCGCTTCGGGATCAGTTCGAGCACGGACTTGATGTCCACGCCGCCGACGAAAGCAGCCTCAAGCATTGGCCCGTCTTGTGTGTCGCTGAAGTGGCAGTCGATGGGCTCAGAGAGGCCCATGTCGTAGGGGTAGGTCAGCCCATAAGCCGCAGCAAGCCGGCGCTGGTTCAGTGCTACCTGTGCGGGGGTCATGGCTGATCTCCCTTCATGGCGGCGAGGATTGCGTCCTCAACCGGGGATGTGTCGGGCATGGCCTGGGGCGATCCAGCATCGAACTCGCACATCGAGGCGCCAAAGGTGAAGCTCTGCTCGACGCAGCGCCACGACACCAGATCGGTGCCGAACAGCTTGGCGCACTGCTGCTCGCTCAGAATCTCGTCGCCGTGCATCTCTGCCAGCAGCCGGGCGATTCGTTTGCGGAACGGCATGTCGATCAGCGCATCCCCTTCCTCTTGCACTGCAACAGGGGGAGAGGCGAGGGCGAGTTCGGCGGCAGCGTGCCGGGCGTCACGAAAGCCGAGCAGGTAGAAGCCTTTCGGTGCGCCGTCAAGCTCCGAGCGCGTTTTCGCAGGCGCCTGCAGATTCATGATCGCGTTGTGCAAGTCGTGATCAGCCATTGCTCACCTCCGCATCCCGACTCGGCTTTGAGCCGCGTTCGATGTTCAGATTCATCGCGCAGCCGCTTGCGCCGTTCTCTGCCATGCAGAGCCGAGCGCCATCGCAACCGCAATCTGGGAAGCAGCAGTTGATGAGGCGATCGCCGCTCAACGGGTTGCCGTAGTCGTCGACTGGCTCGTCGTCATCCAGCGGTGTGCAGTTCGCGCGGCTCATTGGCTCACCTCCGCATCCTTGGTGGCAGGCTTCTTAGCGAGGCCGCGCCAACGCTTGTCCTGTCGATTGCATGGAAGCGTCCTGATGACGGGGTTGGCGAATTCCCACCGCGCTCCGCTCCAGAAATAGAAGACCCCTCTGTTGCCCTCCGATGAGGCTTCATATAGTCCGGGGTGAACTGGCTTCACGTCGCCGGGAAACCACGGTGTGTATTTCTTGCTCATGCCGCATCCTTGGTGGTGACAGGAAGAGCCTTGTCGATCAGCGCCTTGGCCTGCTCAGCCAGCTTGCAGGCTTCATGCTCTGCGCTGCTGTTCCCGTTGTTCAGGCCGTCGCAGATCGCGGCGAGCTTTGCAGCAAGAGCGAAAAGTTCCGGTGCGCTGGCGATCAGGCGGGCATTGGCTCTTGCTTGCTCTGGTGTATCGCCGAGTGCCAGCGCGGGGCAAGCCATGCTGACCGACGACATTTCCACAAAAAGACTCTTGTCACCTGATTCGCGCAGCGCATTGACGGCAGTCATGGAGGCCGCAGCGGCCGGGCCAGTCATCGGATGCGTCGATCTCTTGATCCAGGCATCCCATGGCCCAGGCGTGAATGCCGCGCTCACAGCGACCACCCAAAGAACACAGCCATCAGCTCATCGGCGTAATCACCATCCCAGTACGCAACGCTCACGTCACGAAGGAAGTCGGCGGGGGTGTAGAGGTCGTCCAATCTCTTCTCCTGTGGGCAGCGGGTTTGCTGCGATGTAGGAGACTGTAAACCACGCGGTTGTCCAACGCAACACCTTTCGGTTGTCACGCGCAAAATAAATTGCGCCCAAAAGAAAACCCGCCGAAGCGGGTTGTTGGGGTGAGCGTCGGGGCGGTCTAGCTGCCGCCTGTTGCGTTATGGTTGGACGCGCTGCCTGCTGGGCGGTTCGTGCTCTTGGTGCCGTATGGGCAGCCACCTTCGCCGCCACTCACCCACGCCCGCATGCCTTCATCGAAGCCGGGGAAGTTGCTGCGCCTGGTCATCGACACCAGCGAGCCAGGGCCAGAGCTGGAGATGGTCGCCTTGAAGTACTCCGCACGCCCGTAGTCGAACGGATAGGCCAAGATCACTTCGCCCTCCTTGGCTTCCGGGTAGTAGGTCGTTTCCACGGTGTAGAGCGACGGGTAACAGGTTCGCATCGCATTCACGACGTTCCTGTAGGTGCGCTCCGTGGAATCGATCGAGGGGGTCGTTACCACGGTCGTCTCGAAGGACGATAGCGGCATGGAGCATCCCGCCAAGCTAATGACGGACGCACAGAACAAGAGGCGAGGGTTCATTCGACTACTCCAATCGAGCCGGGTACGTCTCAACGAACGCCCCTTCTTTGCCTTGAATGGCCGCATCGAGCGCTTTGCTTGACGTGACCGCCGCTTGCCTGGATGCGATGCCGGATGCCTTCTCGGCTACGTCCTGGGCATCGTCTGGCGCATTTGCCAGATCAGCGAGTAGCACGCCCATCACGCGGCGGCTTCGTGCATCCATCCTTGCCAGCATGCTACCCAACAAGAGGATCGTGGAAGACAGATTCAAAGGGGTGAACACGGCAAAAGTGGGGATTAGTTGTTGTGGTTCCTCACTGTTAGCTTTTGTATCAGTCGCGTCAACCGTATGTTTACCCTTCCCGACCAATCGGTCAGAGAAATCGGTGTCGTCAAGACAACCGCGACGCAGGCCAAGCCCTTCTTCAATCCGCCGAGCAACCGACTCGCCGAACGATTTCTTGCTGTTCTCGCGGATGAGGTCGGCCCAGTATTGCCTCGTACTGCCTAGCTTTTCAGCCAGTTCAGATGGGCTCAAGCCGAGCGCATGCATGTTCGCGCGGCGAATCAGCGTGTTGTCGTTCATTTTTTAAGTAAACCAAGGCGCGACAACCGAAAGGTGTTGACTTGACGACAACCGCATGGTTTACTTGGGGCATGGACCTCAGAACCTACCTCACCACCCTCAAGACCGACAAGGCCCGGGATGACTTCGCTACCAAGTGCGAAACGTCGATCGGACACCTGAGGAACTGCGCCTACGGGTCGCGCACTCCTTCGGCTGAGTTGGCCGTTCTCATCGAGAAGCACACCAAGCGTGCGGTTCGCCGGCAAGACCTCCTTCCGGATCGCTTCCGCGCCATCTGGCCTGAACTCAAGGCGGCCTGAGCCATGGACCTCCTGACCCTCGGTCTCGTTCTCCTTGCCCTCGGCGTGGTGCTGGTGGCTGGCGGCCTTGGTAGCTGAGTCATGGAAACCGCACTGACCTGGCTCCTTCTCATCGGCGGCACCGCCGTAGCCGCCCTGGGCTACTTCGACCAGAGCCCTCTGTCTGCATCCGTCGGCTACGTCTGCGCCGTCATTGGCGCGTTTGCGCTGGGCGATCAGTCCGAGCAGGACTACTGAGGCGAGTTCGAAAGCAGTTTTCATGGCCTTGATGGTCTTTTTATTTGCCTCTCCAAGGTCCGCAACTTCTCTCAACCTTCTTGCGTAGCAACGTGAACCAACTTTCTCTCCCCGTTCAGATCCGCCCCGAAGAGGTCATGCGCAAGCAGAGCCTGGGCGGTGCCATCGAACTCTGTGCCGAGCTTGGCGGCTACGCGCTGGACAAGACGCTCCAGCAAGAACTGAAGGTCGACAAGGCCCAGTTCTCCCGCTGGCAGTCGGGCACCGAGGGCGTGCAGTGGAACAAGTTTCAGGAGCTGATGGACAAGTGCGGCAACGACGCGCCGGTCCTTTGGATGCTCCACCAGCGCGGCTATGACCTGTACAGCGTACGGCGTCAGGAGACCGCAACCGAGAAAGAAAACCGGCTGCTGCGTGAAGAGAACGCAGCACTGCGCCGAGTACTGGGAACACCAGCATGAACAAGCCTCCCTTTCCGACCATCGCCACGGCAGACCGCATCAAGCCTGGCCGCACCCCGACGCAGTTCCGTGTGCGAGGTCTTTCCAACCCAACCCACCACCCCGCAGCGATCAGTCTTACCGGCGCCCGCCAAGGTGCTGCTGACTCGAATCGCCGCGATGCACTTAAGAGAGGCGGCATCTGATGAGCAACTTCGACAAGGACGGCTACGGCTTCCTGCTTCGCTACATCCGCAAGACCAAGGGTCAGCCCTTCTGCTCGGAAGAGGTCACGCTTGCTGCCCAGAAGGCCGGCATCGTTCCCGCCGATCTGCGGAGCTGGGGCAAGGTCTACGTCCAGGCGGCACGGGACGGCTACATCGCTCGCGCTGACGTGCCGTTCCGCCGCGCGATGGGCAATGGCACCTTCACGCTGGGCTGGGTGGCTCGCTGATGGCCTTCGACGACATCACCCCAGCACCCAAGCGCAAAGCCATGTCGAAGAAGCTTCGCTTCGACGTGTTCAAGCGCGACGGCTTCAAGTGCATGTATTGCGGCGCTCACCCGCCTAGCGTCCTCCTGCACGTCGACCACATCAACCCGGTGGCGAAAGGCGGCAAAAATGACATCGACAACCTGGTCACGTCTTGCGAGCCTTGCAACCTGGGCAAGGGCGCCCGCCTTCTTTCTTCTGCTCCGGTTGCGCTGGCCGACAAGGCTGCGTCTGTTGCTGAGCGGGAAGCGCAGATCAAGGGCTATCAGGCGGTCATGTCAGCCAAGCGCCTTCGTCTGGACGATGAGGCATGGGGCGTCATTCACCTGATGCTTCCAGGCGTCTCCTCTACGTCGCGCGACTGGATGAACAGCCTCCGCATGTTCATCGACAAGATGGGCGTCCACGAAGTCACCGAGGCGATGGAAATCGCGCTGGCGAAGGGCTGGCACTCGGACGAGAAGACGTTCAAGTACTTCTGCGGCATCTGCTGGAACAAGCTGCGCAAGCTGGAAGGCACCGATGCCTAACCGCATCATCCGTGAAGGCATCCTGACCAGCCCACGCATTGCAAAGCTTGCGTGGCCGGAAGAGGTGTTCTATCGCCGCCTGCACTCCGTCGTCGATGACTTCGGACGCTACTACGCGGATCTGGGCCTGCTTCGCGCTGGCTGCTACCCGAGACAACTCACTAAGGTTTCCGACTCGGACATTGGGAAGTGGCTTTGCGCATGCGAAGACGCGGCCCTTGTAAGGGTGTACCCGGCTCAGGACGGGGAGCGTTATCTAGAGGTGCTGAACTTCGGCCAGCAGGTGCGTGCGAAGAAAAGCAAGTTCCCGGACCCGCTAAGCATTTGCGCAGCAGACGCTACGCAACCGCCAGCAGATGAGCACTTAGACGTATCCGTATCCGTATCCGTATGCGAAGACGTAAAGGCCGCTTCGCAGCCCGCCGTCCCGGCTTTCGTTTTGCCTCAATGGATTCCATCCGATACCTGGGCGGCGTACTGCAAGGTCCGGGCGGGCAAGAAGGCGAAGAACGAACCGCATGCACTCGGCCTGATCGTGAAGGACCTCGAAGGCTTCCGCGCTGCTGGGCACGACCCGGTGACCGTGCTGAACAACTCGATCAAGTCGGGCTGGGCTGGCGTGTTCGAGCCGAAGACGAAGCCATCGGCAGTCGGCGTCACCGTCCCGAGCGCACCCGGCCGCGACCCCGCCTTGCAGAAGCTGGACGACGACGCTCGCCTGACCAAAGGCCCATCCCTCGAAATGCTCGCCCGCATGGCAGAGCTTCGCAAACCAAAGCTAGGAGCGCACTGATGACTGTGCCAAAGAAGAATCATCGACCTACCTACGACGAATTCGGGCCGCCTTCGCAACAGCAGATCACGGAGTGGGAAAAGCTGGATGGCGAAGGTATCGCAAGTGCAGTGGGCGAATACACGCCTGACGAGTTCTGGTACTTGCTTGACGTAGTGCAGGGACAGCAGCGCGAGATTGCCAGGTTGGAGCAGTTCATCGAGGGCTTCGTCGGCACTGACCTTCGCAATCCGAACTACCTCTGCCCGGCTGGCAGGGCACAGCTTGGGCTCCCGGCGTTCAAGGAAAAGCGATGAGCAATTCGGCCGTCTATCTGGGTGATTGCGTCGCGTCGATGGCCGCCATGTCTGCCGCCAGCGTTGACAGCATCGTCACCGATCCGCCGTATGAACTTGGCTTCATGGGCAAGACTTGGGATGCCAGCGGCATTGCGTACAGCGTGGAAATGTGGCGCGAGGCGCTGCGCGTCCTCAAGCCGGGTGGGCACCTCCTGGCATTTAGTGGGTCGCGCACCTATCACCGCATGGTTTGCGCCATCGAGGATGCGGGCTTTGAGATCCGCGACCAGATCATGTGGGTCTACGGGTCGGGGTTCCCGAAGTCTCACAACCTCGATGGCGACTGGAAAGGGTGGGGCACCGCACTCAAGCCTGCGCATGAGCCCATTGTTGTTGCGCGCAAGCCGCTGATCGGAACCGTGGCGTCGAACGTGTCGGCGCATGGCACGGGCGCTATCAATGTGGATGGATGCAGGGTCATGCACGTCACCGTCGAAGGCGGGACGCTTGCCCAGAACACACACCTACGTGCGCAGGTGAAAAAGTCAGGCGGCCAAATATTCGCGATGGGCGACGAGTCATATCAGGCCGACACGTTCGGCCGCTGGCCCGCCAACCTGATCCATGACGGCTCGGATGAAGTGCTCGCGGCGTTTCCGCAGGATGCCGGGCGTTTCTACTACGCAGCGAAGGCGAGCAAAGCCGACCGCAGCGATGGCAACACGCATCCAACCGTGAAGCCCACCGACCTCATGCGCTACCTGTGCCGTCTGGTCACGCCGCCCGGCGGTGTCGTTCTCGACCCGTTCATGGGGAGCGGAAGCACAGGCAAAGCGTGCATGCATGAGGGCTTCCGATTCATCGGTTGCGAGCTATCGCCTGAATACATGGAAATCGCCCTGCGCCGGATCGAACAAGGCGCCAACCAGGGCCAGCTATTCGCGCCGGCCACTCCCATTCCTGAACAACTTGGATTTGCAGCATGACCCGCCTCTACGCAGCCCAGAAGCTGCTATCCCTCGGCCCCTTGTGCCTGTCGGAGTTCGTCGAGATAACCGGATGGCCCAGGAAGGCCGCTAGACAGACGCTGGCTGCGCTCCGGGAGCGTGACGCCATCAGCTACTACGGAACGACTCAAGTCGGCTTCTATTGGGTGCCGGCATGAGCAACGCAAACATCTACATGCTGGCCTGGAGCTTGATGGGCTACTGGTTGGTTTCCACCGGCCGTCCGTCTTTTGGATATGGCGCCTTCGTCGTCGGCTTTGTGGCAGTCGTTATTGAAAAGGTGATCGCATGAAGACCCATTTCATCCTTTTGAAGATCACCACCGATGGTGACGTGCCCGACCTTGCCGACAAGGCAGCCGGTCGGATCTACACCGCATCGGGCGTGCGTGACTGCGTGGTGATCACGCCTGCACTGAGCCTGCCGACATGTGCTGTTGACGTGAGCGGCGAGGAACTGTGGAGCCGCGACCAGGTGGAGAACATCCAGTTCGGCTCTTACGGCATGGGCCGTCGCCATGAATCGGAGTTCCAGAAATGATGCCGACCAGCACCCACGAACGCATGTTGAAGGCGTACCAGGCCGGCCCAACGACCTACAAGGGAATCGTCGTTCGCTCGCGGATGGCCGAGCGCACGGTAGAGAAATGGGCTCGGCATCTTGAGGACACCGGGCAGATCGAGCGCATCGGCAATTGCCGCCGCCCGCTGACGCACAAGCTGACCGAGCACGGCGCCGAAGTGCTGAAGCGCGTGGCCATCGTGCATCCCAAGGTCGAAACGACCGTGCAGTACGCCAAGCGCACGGTCTGCACCAGTGTTTTCCATCTCGGCGCATAGGACGGACCAATGCCCTACGGCTGCCACAACCGTGCGCCCTATGTCGCCTCCTTCCAAGCGCAGGACGGCTGGTACGACTCAGGCCCCCGCCGAAAGGTCGAGATCCCCTTCCGGATGAGCCAGCAATGCGAGTACCGCAAGACCGAATTAGGCGAAGCAGACAAGAACTGCGCTGGCTGTGGCTGGCGCACCAACCCGACAACAACCAAGGACCCCAAATGACCCAGTACGACCCAACCAACCGCGGCGCCCTGTTCAAGAACGACCGCAAGACCAAGGACACCCAGCCGGGCTATACGGGTTCGCTCAACGTCGACGGCGTCGAGTACTTCCTGGACGCCTGGCTGAAGGAAGGCAAGAGCGGCAAGTTCTTCAGCGTGTCTGTGAAGCGCAAAGACCAGCAATCGGCCCCGGCACCAGCCCCGCGCGCTCCAGCCCCTGCACCGCGTGCGTCGGCGGGGATTGAGAGCATGGACGACGACTGCCCCTTCTGATCATGAACAACAAGAACACCAAGAGGCTGCTTGAGCTTCTTTCAGATGGCAAGGCCCATACCTTCGACAGCATTCACGCGAAGCTGGGCCTCACGTCCAAGCAAGTCGAGTCGGCGCTAACTTGCTGCCGGATTTCTGGCGCGGTGCTTTCGATTCCGGTGCGCTACAAGATCACAGCCAAGGGCAAGGAACGTGCGGCCTCCACGCCGATGACCCATGAGCAAAAGCTTGCCAAGGCGAAGGAAGTTCGTCGGCTGCAGCGCGAAGCCCGCGACAGGGTGAACGCCGAACTGGTCGCAAGGATTGAGCAGCGCCGCCTGATGGCTGCTGCAGAGGGCCGAGGGGGCCGACCCAGAAACCACGCACGGGTAATGCCGGCCTTATCTGTCATCCGTTCTGCGCTGGAGTCGCGCCCAGCCCTAGACATGGCCTGGATGTCCATTGCACGCACTCAGGAGGCTTCGCATGTATGACCAACCTAGAAATAGAACTGGCGCATCTGGTCGGGCTGATGGCTCCGCCGATGCGGGAGTACTGGCGGTCGTATTGCTGGGCGAAGGCGGGGTATCTGGCGGAGAGCAACCCGAAGGATTACGCCGATCTGCCCCGCCTGCTGACGGAAGCCATGTTGAAGTCCGCGCCTGGGGAGAAGGCACCGGACCTCTCCTCTACACCGCCACCCTCACCGCAAAGAACGGACGAAGCGTGACCGGGATGGGCTACACGCCAGTCGGTGCTGAGGAAGACGCCATGCAGGCATGGATGCGGGGTGAGGGATGAACATGCATAGAAAAGCCCAGAAATCGAACATTTCCGGTGCGACGTGTACAGAAAACGGGGGGAATTGAACATGAAGCGCGTATTCCGCCTCGTGCATCAGGTTGCGCGCCAGGGTGCCGTCCAGTGCGTCAAGGAAGCGCCAGAGGGCTACTGCGTCGTCGTGTCGGAGCCAAGCCGCACGCTGGAGCAGAACGCCGCCCAGTGGCCGATCCTCGAAGCCTTCGCCAAGCAACTGCAATGGCCTGTCGACGGCGAAATGGTCTGGATGGACGGCGAAGAGTGGAAGGACGTGCTGACCGCGGCCTTTCACCGCGAAACCGTGCGCCTGGCCCGCGGCCTGGATGGCGGCGTCGTGATGCTCGGAAGCCGTACCAGCAAGTTCCCCAAGGGCAAGTTCAGTGATTGGCTGGAATTCATCCATTCCGTCGCTGCTGCCCGTGGGGTTGAGATTGACCAGAGGGAGCACGCACATGGCTGAGATGTCGGCGGCCCATCGAGCGGCCTCTCTTCAAAACCTGAAGCTGGCCGCGCTGGCAAGCCAGGCACGGGTGACTGGCTGCTGGAAGTGCGCTGAATGCGGTAAGGAGGCCCGAGCCACGGTGCATCAGAAGCGGCAGACCTACTGCTCCAAGGAGTGCATGTCGGCGGCGTACAAGAGGCGCATGTCCGGCTCAGCGAATCCGCGCTTCAAGAACGCATCCGAAAAGACGTGCGAGCAATGCGGTTCGATCTATCACAGCTACGAGAAGCAACGCAGATTCTGTTCACGCGCCTGCAACATAGCCTGGAGTTTCCCATTGCGTACAAGTGCCAAAAAAGACTCGAACCATGCCCGAGTCGTCGAATTGCTCGAGGTGGCTGGTGCGAAAGTCATGGACCTTTCCAGGGCGATGTTCGGTGTTCCTGACCTTCTCGTTTGGCATGCCGGCGAACTTCAGTTGGTCGAGGTCAAGAACCCGAAGACCAGCTACGGGCGCCGCGGTCTATCACCTGCGCAACAGCGGTGGTGTAAAGAATGGGCCGGCTACCCGATCTTTGTTGTCCGAACCGATGAGGATGTCGCCAAGTTCCTGGATGGAACGCTCCCGCGAGTTGAGGTGCAGGCATGACCCGCGCCGAAAAAGAACACAAGCGCCGCCTGGTCGACCTCGGCTGCATCTGCTGCAAGAAGCTGTGGGCGATCACGACGCCCGAAGTCGAGCTGCACCACCTCCGCGCCGGCCAAGGTTGGGGCAAGGGCGGATTCATGACCCTGATCCCGCTGTGCGTCCACCACCACCGTGGCCCGGAAGGCGTCCACGGCCTGGGCACCAAGGGATTCCCGAAGCACTACGGCTTCACCGAGCAAGACATGCTGGACGACGCGCTGGCGTTGCTCCAGCCCACCGAACACTAGGAGCAGGCATGAACGATAGAGAAGCATCGCGCGAGAAGTTCGAGGAGTTCGCAAAAACTGACCCAGCCGGCTTCATGTTGCCGACTACGCGCTACGACGTAGAGATGCTGGCAGATGGCGATTACGTCTATGGCCGAACGGAGGCTGCATGGCTCGCTTGGCAAGCATCCCGCCAGCAGGCGCTGGAGGAAGCGATGGAAGCATGCAACGAACGAGCCGCCGCATACGACATCCTCGTCAACACCCAGGCGGTGATGGGTTGTGACGATTGCTTGGTCGCCATCCGCTCCATCTCCCACCCCACAGGAGGCAAGGAATGACCGCGAACTACTGGGAATTCTGCGACCACTGCGAACGCGACGTGCTGATCTGCGGCACTTGCGGGAACAACTGCTGCAACGGCGGCCACGGCGAGGTGGACGGCAAGCCATGCCCTGACTGCAACGACGCTTACGCCGAGCAAGCCAAAGGCATCCCCACCCCCACGAAAGGCCCAACACCATGACCCGCATCGATTCGACGAAGGTTCTGTGGCGCGTAGAGACCCGCGCCGGCCGTGACGACGTTTGGCACAAGCGCGGCCTTTTCGAGACCCGCGAAGCCGCCCGGTATCAGGCATGGGTCTATCGGACGGGTGGGCAGGACCCGGCTCGGGTGGGACTGGGCTTCGGAAATTGTCGAGTTGTCCGCCACATCAGCGGGAAGGGGAAGTAATGCTCATGAAGGTCAAAACCATCGACTTCCACGCCGTCGAGCCTCATCAGAGGGACATCGACCGGCGCCTGCAGAACTGGGGCCGATGGTGCAACGGAACCACCGCACCCATGACCTCCCCCATGTTCCGCATGACGCCCCCGCCGCCGCGAGTTCGCGGGGATCTGGCCTACGCCGGAGCCGATCCGGTTGACCGCATGGACGCGCAGAAGGTCGCGAAGGCTGTGGCCGCGCTCCCAGGCCCGCACCGCACGGCGCTGAACTGGAGCTACGTAAAGCCGGTTAGCCCTAAGCGCATGTGCCAGGCAATGGGGACAACGATGGACGGTCTCGCCATGTTTGTGCGCGATGGCCGGCAGATGCTTATCAACAGAGAGGTGTGAGATGGGTAAATGGGAACAGAAGCGAGCTATCGAACGGCAACAGTGGGAGCCATTGCTTCGCTCGGGGGTGACCATGAAGCAGATCGCAGTTCAGCGCGGAGTGTGCAGGCAGCGGATCTTTCAAAAGCTCAGCACTTTGGGCCTCTTGGATCTCTACCATGCAATCCACGGCATCAAGAGCGCCGAGAAGAAGGCGGCGCAGGTTTCGGCGGCAGATGCCAAGTGCTATGAGCGATGGGGCTGTGATCTGGCAACACGTCGGGAAATGACGCAAGAGAAGGTCGGATACGCCTACTCTCAGCAAAAGCGGAATGCAGCGAGCCGCGGAGTGGCCTGGGAGATGAACTTGCCGGAGTGGTGGGCTATCTGGAAGGACTCGGGCATGTGGAAGAAGCGCGGGAAGTTCAAGGGGCAGTACTGCATGAGCAGGTTCGGAGATGTCGGGCCCTACAAAATAGGCAACGTGGCAATCGTTTCGAATGCTGATAACGCCAGAGAGGCGAAGACGCATCACCAGAAGGCAAACACTACTGGCGTTTACTGCACCATGCCAGGTACGTCCAAGCCGTGGGTTGCCTATGCGAAAAAGAAGTACATCGGGTACTTCGCAACAGAATCTGAGGCGGAAGAAGCAAGAAGTAGACAACTCGAATCAAGTTGTGCATAATCTCGCAACTTCTGAGCGCCGGCATAAGAGAAGCCCATCCATGTATGGAGGCGGCGGTGCCAGTAAAGCTCAGATAAGAGCCCTCCATGCGAGGGCTTTTTCGTTTCCGGCGCCAGGTCGAATGCTCGGGCTCAGTCCTCCACCTCTAGGCTTGATGCCGCAAGGGACTGCAGCCCAGCACCATTCCCCCGAGCGCAAACATCAGCCGGCAGCGCTCCCTTCTTTGCTGTCCCTCTGCTGATAGCTCACCGCAAGCGCTTACCCGTGCGGCCAACGGTGCGCTACCGACCGCCACCAGCTATACACCTGCCTCTCCCAGGATGCTGGTGGCGTGCCGGCCCTACAAGGACACCACCATGCAGGCAGGCGCATTCATCGCTGACGCTAACGCCCTGCAGGCTGAGTTGCAGAGCCTTCCCCCTGTAGTAGGGCAAACGCTCGCCAACCTCATGGAGTTGGTAGACCTGCAGAACGGCAACATCGCCACCCTGCTGGACACGAACAAGAAGCTGCTCGACACCATCGATGCGTTGAGGGGTTGAGGTGCCAGCCAGGCCAGCGCGCCCATGCACGCACATAGGATGTACCGCCCTCAGTAGGG
>Ga0181339_1000083_pt1 | contig 37864 bp, 58 predicted proteins | sample Sp13VDMM110DD_FD_130101 | JGI IMG/M metagenome (GOLD analysis project Ga0181339, IMG submission 130101) | Freshwater viral communities from Lake Michigan, USA - Sp13.VD.MM110.D.D | ecosystem: Environmental > Aquatic > Freshwater > Lake | place: USA: Michigan | collected 2013-04-23 | reverse complement strand
GCACCTCTCAGGTCGCTCGGCGGGGCGGGGAGGGGTGGTACCCCACCTACCGCAAACCTGGATGTTTTTTATCTGGTCTGCGTTCTGTGATTGGTGTGCGTGCGTTGGCTGCTTGTTGTTGGGTGATGCGCATGTGATGCCAGGGGCATAACCATATGAGGGTGGTGTGGTCGTTTCTATCTACGTGGTGTGCTTCGTTGCCTTGTTCGGGGCAGCGTGTGCTGTTGCGTAGGGTGGCTTGGCATTGGCCCCCGGCTTGTTCTTTGCACTGGGCTCTGAGTTTTGCCCAGCCGGGGGGGAGTTCTTTGGAGCGGGGGCTGTTATCCCACGGCATGAGACTTGATTGCTGTTGATGACCAGTTGCCTGTGCGGGGGACGTAGCACAGTTGGATGTTCTTGCTGTCTAGCCACTGTTGGGTGGTGTTGATCTGCTCGAGGTAGTTCTTCGCGGCCCAGTCATCACCGACAACAAGAATGTCTGGTGCTACTTGGGCTATGAGTAGCGGTTGTTGCCAGCCGCCGTAGTTGGGTACCACTCTGTTGACAGTGCGCAATGTTTGGATGACTGCTGCTCTAGAGGCATACGGCACTAGAGGGGGTTTGCCTTTGTAGGAGGTCACGAATTCGTCTGTGTTCACAGCAACAATGACTTCGCTGTCACCGGCTAGGCGGCGGCATTGGTTGAAGAGTCCGATGTGGCCGGCGTGGATGGTGTCGAAGGTTCCCATTGTGAGGACTCTCATCGCCATGTTCCTTTGTGTTTCTCCCACAGGTGGTTGCCGATTACAAGGTTGTTGCGTCCGTGGCGTTCTTCGGTGCGTAATGCTGTCCGGTCGGTGATATCGGGCCAGATTGTTGTGTAGGTGAGTAGCCCTGGTAGTTCCGCTTCGATGCGGATTGCGTCTTCTTTAGACTGTTCTGCCGGGTAACGGTCGAGGATTGGTTCCAGTGAGCTGGTGTGGTGTATGCCCATGAACATGGGGGGGTGTCCTGAAAGCCATGCGGGGGTGCGAAAACGGTCAATCACCGACCAGAACAGGGGGTCAAGGATCGTTACCGAATCATGGAGGAACAGGAACCGGTCAGCGTGTGCCATTCCATGACGGAGGGCTGCGACCTCGTACCCGCCTGTGTGGTGGATGAGCACTTCACGGTCTGTGGTGGCTTGTATCGACGTTAGGCAGTCGGTGAGCCATGCTGTGCGGTCAGGGTGTGTGCCTATGACGACGGGAAGCACAACGCCTTCATCAAGTTTGGGTGGCCGTTAGCGGCCTCATACTGGCGGTACAGGTCAACTATTGGGTCGCCGTCATGTTCGGCCCGTTCAGGGTCTTTGCTGTGCGACAACGAAAGTAGTACCCCGTCGTGGCGGGGCATTTCACCGATCAGTGTTTGGTGGGCGAGAGAGAAAGCGAAATCTTCGGGAGCCCACTTAGTGAACCGTTCATCCTGCCCACCAGCAGCCCACCAGGCCTTAGGGGTTGTGATGTAAGTTCCGCCGCAGGTGAAGTCGAGCTCGATCAGTGTTTCGCCGTAATGGTTGAGGACACGGCAAGAACGGTAAGGGAGCCGCACAGCGGAATCATCTGCCGCGAAGAAAGCATCACGCACCGCTGTGCCCTCGGGGATGCAATCTGCGTCCGTTACAACAAGTTTGCTGAACCCCAAACGTTCGGCCTCATGGACGGCAAGGTTCCTCGATGCTGCCCTGTTGAATGGGATATGGCCGGAGTCGAAGAAACGCACATCACCGAGCAGCGACCAGAACTCGAGGGTCATAGCGAATGAACGCATACGGTCTGGTGTAGGCCGCCAGATCATGCCGATAAACAATTAGCCCCACCGTTCGGCTAGGAGCTTCATATCAGCGTCAACCATCGCCGCATGTACGGGGTTCCCGAAAGCAGCTTCAATGCGTTTGTGTGTGATGTTGGGCAGGTCGATGGCGGTAACGGTCATGCCTTGCGCTATTGCGTTGAGGTAGAGGTCGTCGTCGCCAGCCCACCAACCGAAAGCTTCATCAGGGCGGATACGGTCAGGGTGGATTCCATAACACCAACCTGTGAGCGGTGTCCGGTGGCCTACACGGTGCCCTGCCACATAGACGACATCGTTGTGATCGAGTGCACCAAACAATGCGCCCAGATCCTCCGTAGACGCTTCGATATCGTCGTTGAGAACCAATGTTGGCCCGTCACACTGATCTAGCCCCGAATTCCACCAATGCTGAATGGAATGGCTGAAATCGTCCACCCTGACAGTGCCTTGAATGTGTGGGTGGTCAGGTTCGGTGTGAACAATCACAACCGTACAAATCGGTTGCAAAGCTGCAACAAGCGGCACCAACGTTTCCCGCTCAAACCGAGTCGGAATCACCGCATAACGCATTCTCATGCCCCGTCATTATCAACAAGATCAACCATCAAGTGTGCGACCCTGAGTGCTTCTTCGGTGGAGCGCCGCACATCCACAAATGCTTGCTGCTCATCGGGTGTCAAGTCTTCGAGCCGGATGATGTGGGGGGCAGGTATTGGGTTAGCCATCCCTGCCCCCTCAGTCAGCTATTGGCACGCCTCGCAGTTGAGGTCGTCCATTGGATCAGTTGGCACGTAATAGGGGTCGATGGTAGGCACCTCCCCTCAACTTTCGAGGGAATCACACCCTAGCTGTTACAGAATTCTGAGCTCCGACCAACCACCATCAGCAGTGACGAATGACAACATCCCGGCGAGTGAGCGTTCACCGGTCTTGTTGGTGTACCAGCTCGACCCGTTATCGCTTGCGGGGCTGACCATGAGCCAGCGTGCATCACCGGACTGTTGAACACGGAGACTGTGGAAGTGCCCAAAGAGCGCGATATCGCAGTCAGCGAGCGGCATACGCCCATGCGATTGACCCTGCCACCATTTACCAAGCCCATCAGCGCCTTGCGCCTGGTGACCGTGAGCGAACCCCAATGTCGTGCCTGATGTTGTGAACGACAGGGACTCAAGCGATTCGGCAGGGATACGCACTGACACGTTCGCAAGTTTCGGTGACTCCGCGCACACATCACGCAACTGCTCAGCGATCTCGATACCGTAATCATCGAGTACGTGATTCTCTGGTGACTTCGGGCCGATACGCACCGACCCATGATTACTAGGCACCGACACATACACGAGAGAATCTGTGAGTGGTGCCAACATTTTGATGCCCTCAAGCATCAGCCGGCGAGCGAACCGTTGCTGCTCGGTGATGGGTAGGTCGTTGGTTCCGCGTTGCGAGCTGGTCGAGTTGATGTTCTCAACAATGTCGCCAAGGTCAGCGAGCACTATCTCAGCGAAACGTGTTTGCCTTGCGATGTCTGCTGCTTTAGCAAAGGATGCGAGGACACGGTTAGCTAAGTCGGCTGATTTGAGGCCGAAGTCGGTTTTGCCGGTCTGCAAGTCAGCAGCACACACCACAAAGGTTCCGTTATCTGCACTGTTCCGCTGACTGCGGAATGGCGGCTTTTCCGGAACCCATGAGTCAATGGCCGCATACAAGTCAGCAACCGACACCGGATCAGTGCCAGCAGCAACAGGGCGAACATTGTTCAGCTTGTTCCAGAACCCACCGTTAGGGTTCGAGGTCCAACCCCAGGTGAACGTCACCGCATCAGGATCTTGACCTGTTGACGCTATGAATGCCCGGTAGTCGGCAAAACCCCACGGTTGCTGTGAGAAACGCGAATAGTCGATCGAACCGTCTTCGTTGTGGCGTTCGTACTCGCCACCAGCCGCAAGCTGACCCGCTTTCGCGGTTACTGCGTCACTGAGTGCGCTCACACTTACACGCCCCCCTACGGTGACGGGCAATAGACGACCCACCTAAATGGATTCCGATGTCGCGGAGGACACCGGATAGGAAGTCGGGAGAGTAGGTGCGGTCGGCTAAGTAGGTGACGAGTTCGGCGCGATCCTCAGGCGAGGACTTAGCGAGCAGCAGCTTCACCGCACATGTTGTTCCCGGTCGGGGAATTTCGCGTGCGGTTACCGTGTCACTGAGTTTCGACATCACCGGTACCAGAGTCAGGGCTGCCGATCGTGGCGTGTTTCGCTAACTCCAAGAGTTGCGCTTGGGTGCGGTCGTCTAGGTGGTCAGCGACAGAGAAGTCAGACATCAGCGTCGAGGGCAGCCTGAACTTCTGCCGCTTGTGCGGTTAGGTTCGCTATTGATTCTTCGGCTTCAGCTAGTCGAGCTACTGCTGCGTCGCGGTCGTCTGTGCTGATGGCGATGTGCGCGTGGATGCGCCCCAGAGCATTGGTAAGAATTTCGCGAACTGTGTTCTCGGTTGTCATTGTCTGTTCTCCCTCGAAGTGTCAACAGTCAGAACCCTTATTGACGGTTATTCCACAGACTGGATAGAAAGGCCGCCCAGCGGCCCCAACATGATCAATTGCTGAGTGTGCAGGAGTCGAACCTGCGCCTACGGTTTTGGAGACCGCCGTGCTTCCGTAACACTTACTCCCAATGCCGCACAGAAACGGGTGGGGCAGATTATCAACCGTTGTTTTCGGCATCCACCACACCGCACCCGCTCTGGCCGGACAGCAGCTTTGATTCGATATCACTGGCAGGCCACCGTGTGAGACTGCTCAGTCGGTCTACTTATCTCCGCGACGGTACCGACAAACGTTTAGCGGGTAGCTGATGCTCGTGCGCGTCGCATCTGAGCTCTGTCATGAGCGAATGCAGCACGGGAGGGGATCTTTCGATCTGCTGGCGCTGTAACTAGCGCCCACTCTTCGAGCGTGAGAGGGGTAACTATCTCGCCCCTGCGTCGAGCAGCGCGCCGTTCTGGTGCAGTCTCGGCTAGGCGGGCGTAATAGGCCAGCTTGTGAGCGAGAGTGATCATCGAGCTAACCCTTCTCTGTCATGAACGGATGGGGTGACTGGCTAGCGCTCTGTAAGACGACCCGCTCACTGTTTCATGGGAGCCTGTGCCAGTCGATGCCCGAGGGGAATCGTTTGTGCTGATCCTCGGGGGGACTAGGCGAGCACCGGAAGTTTAAACAGAAACGCCCCGCAACTTGGCGGGGCTAACTGTTGGTCTGTGCTGCTGGGGCGCGAAGCTCCAACCTCTACATAAAGATTAACGGTTGTAACGCTGTTGTCAAGTATTGCGGATACCGCGCGTCGTAGTTTCCCGCTCAACGCGCAACAGGTCAGGCAGATACACCCACAACACCCTCCCCGGTCGCATCGTTCTCACCCTCCCCGCCCTAACCCACTCGTAGATCGTCTTCCGGTGTCGGTTCACTCGCTCCGGTGCGTCGTTTACTGTTACCCACTCGCTGCTTTGCAATTTCGTTCTCCTGATGAATAAGTGCTGCGTCGATCGAGAAGTTGGCCGAGTCCTCGACCTTGTGGCAGTTCGTACATTTCACGGTCACATCGATAACATCGGTGACAGTCGTTCCACCTGTCGGGCGGGTGCGGTCGTAAACCTCTACAGGCATCGCATCCCTGTGGGTCGGGCTAGTGAGCTTCGGTGGGTAATACTTCAACGTCACCAACTGGCAAGCACGGCACCGCAGAAACTTCACCTTGTGAGGGCGATCCGACATCGGCCACTTAGCCATCGCCGCCTCAACCTCCCGAGTGATGAGCAGGGCGAACTCGTAACCGTTCGCTGCGACATCCTCGAGCGTCGGCCACTGGTTGATCTCTTGCAGAAGATTGCTGATCTCTTCTGCCGCCAACCAAGTCCCAGGGAGCGGGATCATCGGGTCAGATGAACGGGTTTGCAGCTCGTCAGCGTCACGAGCGCGAAGGTGGCCGGCGATTCTCCACCAACCAATGTGTGTTCTCGCATTGTCGATAGCACGTGTGAACTTGTCGAACTCGGTTGTCGTCAGATAACCGACCATGCCCTCTTCGTGATCGAGAGTGAGTTCAGCGTCTTTCATTGTTCGTCCTTACTCGGGGTAGACGCGGGGAGGGTGTGGCACCCGCATTCGCAGGCAGGGTTAGACATATACGGGTTCTTGCAGCGACCGCAATGCCGCATCGGCAAGGTGTCAACGTTCCCTCTTGATGGATTCGTAGAACCGTGACCGCCCATCATCTCCCTACCTTTCGTGTGTACGGTGCTGGAACCTCAACAACCACAACCCGACGACCCGCCAGTTTCACACCGATACCGATTCCTGCCGCCAGGGATACACCCATCAACGCAGCAACAAACACCAGCTCAGGCATTGGGTGTCCCTGTCTCGGTAGGGAGAGCACGGATGGCGGCGGCGATGACCGTCGCGGCTCGGGCACGAGTCGATGCTGCCCCTGCGCGTTCAGCTAAGCCGTCTGCAATCATGGCTGCCCGGTTTTGCATCCCCGTTGCTCCCTCACGGAGACCAGCCTCGAAGACAGCGAGACGCCCAAGGGTGCCATCTTCGACCGCTGCGGTTTCTTCGGCAGCGTCAAAAATTGCTTTCAGCTCTTCGTGCGTTTTCATTGGGTGCCTCGTTTCAGGATTGATTTCAACGGTTTGTATATAGCGATTACGAACAGACGCAAAAGTGCGTAATGGAGTCGCTCGAAGTCGTTCATGGCTTTCCCTCCGTGAACCAGATGCCAAGCAGAACACCACTAGCATCCTTCGATTTGTAGATGGTGTCGTCAAAGTCGAGGTCGCCCGAACGAATCCGGTCATTTGCCCATTTGTTTATTGACCGCAGCCACGCCTCAACGATGATCCAACGCAGTTTCGTAATCATTTCTCTGTCTCCTTCGGGGTTAGTGCTGCGATTAGCGCTGCGATACGGACAGCCTCGTCGTGCATGTAGCAGTCAGTGATCCGTTGTGAGCGAACCCCTAATTCGGGTTCTGCCTCAGTCACCAACGTCAGTGCCTCGTTATAGTTGTGGCCGCAACCCCACTCCCCATCGACCGTAGCCACCGATTCTTTAGCGATTTCGATAAGCGCATGAATGGCTTCATCCCTAGTCATGGTGTCTCCTTCGGGGTGCGGTACTCGGCGGCACGGGCGAATATGAACTCGCGGTCGCCATAACGGTTACTGAGATTTGTTGCGGCTTCTTCTAGAGCCTCGGCTTTGGCTTCGGCATCGTGAGCGGCAAGCCAGCGGGTGAATTGCTCTGATCGGTCACCTGTTTGCCATGCCTCTTCCCAGCACTCTCGGATGTCTTCGTCGGTCGGCGTGTACTTATCGGTTGTCATTGTTCGTTCCCTTCGGGGTGCGGTACGGGTTGGATTCGCTCGGCCACATGCCGCAAGAACACTCGCCTTCGTTCCATGCGGCGCAATGGCATTGGCGGGAACTTGCGCCTTCATCCCACCCTTCGCGCTTGCCCTCGGCTTTGGCTTCGGTGATCGCAGCAGACAACCAGCGGTCGAACTCCGCACCGTACTTAGCGACCTTCTCGGGGTCGCCTGATGGTGCCCAAAGGCGTAGGTACGAACCTCGAATGTCAGCGCTTGTTTTCTGTTCGCGTAGTTGGTCAGTCATCGAAACGCACCCCCAGAAGCTCTACACGCTCAGCGTGAGACAACTGCGTCAGGATTCTTTCTGGCAACACTTCTCGCAGCCAGTCCTGCACCATAATTTCCAAGCTCCCCGCATCAACACCAAGGCTCAGTTCTTCATCAAGGCGGTCACGCAAGATGCTCTGTTCGCGTAGTTGGTCTGGTGCTATTACCGGACGGTAATCAGGGGATGGGGTATTACCTGACGGTAATTGGGTGGGAGGTGGGACAGGGGCGGCAAGCTCGCGGATAAGCGACGGCCAACGAGCTGTACCGTTATCCCCCTCGTAGTTCTTAGCCTCCGCGATCAGTTCCGCTACTCCCTCGGTGGGCTGCGAGGGCGAGAAGTCGAACGCGGCACGGAGAGCCTGAGCCGCCGCAATATCCCCCCTATCCACACCCCAGTCGTCATCCATGAGCGCGTTCTTAGCTAGCGCTATAACCTGCGAAATCTCGTCTTCGCTGGCTTTGGTGATGTGCTTCAAAAGGGGGTCTCCGAATCGTTCACCCAGCTATCCACCACAGGACCAGGCACAGAAGATGCCCACGGTTCCTCAGCCGGCGAACCCTTCTTCGGCCTACGAATCACCAACGCGAGCTGCGGGTTCGTGATCTCCACCGACACTTTGGTTGAACCGTCTTTTTCGTAGGTTTGCGTTTTGATCCCATCACCAGTGACCGTCACCAGTGACCCCTTGTCGATGGTTGTCAGAATCGCAGGAACATGCTCATCCCAGAACGATGCCTTGTACCAAACGGTGTCGCCTGTGTCCTCCCACTTCCCATCCACCTTCCGTTGTGGGGTGACTGGCACCGTGATATCGATGACCGTGTGACTTCCTGCCGTCCGCGTCTTCGGCTCGTTAGAAACGAAACCCTCCACCGCAATTGCTGCCTTACCCATCAGCCGACCACCTCAACATCGTCCTCTAGCTTCGAGCCGGGCCATGTATCGCTAGCTAACTGCCAGCTCCCCATATCGAATTGGTTGCTGATGTTGATTCCAGCGGGAGCGTTATTGAGCGCATCCTCGACAGCTTGATCAATACCATCTGCTTCGACTACCACGCTTGTTTCTGCTATTGCCACCAGATGCACTCGGTACTTCGTCATTTATTTCTCCTCCGCTTCGTTGATAAAAGTCATGCTGCTGCCATCCGTTCAGGGTCCAAACGTTGCGCCAAATCAGAACGCCCATGCCGGTACATCCACCGCGCCAGGGCTGCTTGGGAACGGTTCAACGTCGCCGCAACCTCCCACGCCATCGCCCCATTCGCTAGGAGCCATTCGGCATTCTCAATGACAACCTCAGCTGGCACCGAACGTTGACGCGTCTTCTTTGCTACGGGTTCAGGCCACACCTCAGACATCATCCGAAAAGACTCCAAATTCTGTTTACGACGGTTCTCCAACTCCCACGAGCTCACTTCACTCGCCCCCCATCCGGTGTACGCAAGTTCTCCCACCGCTCAACCAACAACGGGTTCGCATCCAACACGGCCAACGCAATCTTCAACGCACGATCAACGGTCACGCTGCCTCACCGTCCTCCGCAGCCTCAATCTCGCGTGCAACCTGGCGGTCATGATCACGGAGCTGCGCGAGACGGTTTCTGATCTCGTCAGAGACAGGTTCCGTGTCCTCCCAATCGAGAGGGATCAGACCACGAGCTCGAGCCGACCGCACATCGGCTGCAATAAGTTCCTTCGTCTGCCGGCTTGAAATCTGCGTGTGCGCGACAACATGGGCGACGGTGAAGTATTCCTTGGTCTGCGTTGCAACGTGCGCTAGGAGTGCCGCCAGCGCATCCTCATAGTCCGCATCACGGATAGCGGGGATCAGATGCCACGACTCGACCGTCACCGCATCCACCTGCCTGCGGTCGAACCCCGAAGCGATGGTCAGTAGCTGGGCGATCTCTTTCTTGTTCATGCTTGAATTCCTGTCTGCTCCTGAGCGGCATAGAGGGCAACGACTGAGAGGTTCTCTTCGGTGCGGGTCGTCTTCTTGTGGGAGGGGTTCTCGCGCTGCAACCGCAACGTGTCGTACTTGCTGCGGAACTTAGCCATCGAGAGGATGTTGGCTCGCCAGAACGGGTCAGCCTGTGACCACTGGATAAGCGAGAGTGCTTCGTTGAGAGGGCGGTTGTCGGTGTCGAGCATCAGGCGCGCAGCATCGAGCCATGCCTTACCGACCTCGGGACGCTTCGAGCCGTTGCTCTCAATGAGGTCAGCGAGGATGGTGCAGAGCCGGGAAACGTCGGGGCGCGTAAGCGTCACGTCTTTGATTTGTATTGACTTGTTGTTACTTGTTGTTATTTGGGTCGCGGAATCCGCACGGATTCCTTCTGGATTCCGCGCGGAATTATCCTGTTTTGCCGCAGAAACATTGGCCTTACGCTCACGATCCCGTTTGAGGTACTTTCCTATTTCCTCTGTCGTTTTGTTCCACTTTGACCAACTTCTGACAACATAACCACCGGGCGTTGCAGAAATTAGACCAACAGAACACAGCGCACGTACACGGTCAGGCACTCTTGTGAGCCCTGCACCGATTACTTTGACGAGCTGCCGTTCGGTCACATAACCGTCAGATGCGGCAGAAGAGAGGAACGCCAAGGTGCGGACAAAAAGGATCTCAGCCTTCTCGCCGGCCTCAAGGATTGCGTCGTCGTAATAGTAGGTGGCTGATAGTGGAGCGTATGGGCCGTTTGACTTCGGTCTAGCCATCATCGATCACCTACCGTCTGTGCGGTGGTATCGGGTACACTTGTCATTACTGGAATTCCTTCAACTCGGTTCCGGTCACGCCTCGGCTGTTTACGCAGTGCGGGGCATTCTCTTGCCCCCATTCTACCCCGCCGATCTGCTATTTGGGGTATCTGAGCAGCTATATGGGTCATTGGTTGCCGATCGGTAGGAGCCCGTATAGGGCTAATAGTTCTTGGGCGTGACCCTCAGAAACACGGACTCGTGTGCCGTCGTCTGCGAGCAGAACCCAAACATGTGACTGGTGAGGTTCCACCCCCAACCACCGCACCAGCACGGGCACACCAGAGGGTTGTGCACGGTTGTTGCCGGGGATTATCAGACCAGCCGCGACCGCTCTCACCGGGTGCGCGTGAACCCACCCATGACACCCAGTGACCCCAGAACCACACAACAGGATCAGGTTCGCAACACCATGCCCACCAATTGCACGCGGTTTACGGTGATGCCTCGACCCCGACACCACCTCCAAACTCACCCCACACCTCACACACGCCTGGTTGTCGCGTGCATCGATGAGAGTTGTTGTTTTACGGGATGGTTCGCTCATGCTGTGCCCCCAAGGATCATGCGGAGAGCGAGTTCAGCTTGCGCCGGCACAACCCCGTTCCCGAGAGCTTTCAACTGCTCATTGCGGGTCAGTTCGGGGCCGCGTCTCATGAGGCTTCCCCTGTGGCCGATTGGTCGCGTATCGAATCGGCGTAGGCGAAGACGTTCCCGCCATTGCTCGACCGATTCACCAGTTATATGCCCGTCAGGTAGCCCTTGCATCCATTCCACGAACCGGGCTGAGAGTCGATGTGACCCGTTTTTGCCGTCTGGGTTGGTTGGTGGTGGCGCGATGCGTCCGGTTACTTGTTCCCACCGTCGGATCGCGGGTTCGTAAACTCCCCATTCAGTTGCGCCAGGTCGTGCGCTATGTTCGTCAACCACACCTGACCGGTGAGTGCTTTCTCCTTGCTGCCCTGCAGCGTGGTCGCTTTCGTGCCCTCCGATGCGACTGGTGTTGGAAAGAGTGTTAGCGACGTAGTTGAGGGGGGGGGTGTTCCTCAACGCTTGTGATGCCCCCCCGTTGTTTGTTGCGTCCTGAGTCGTTGGCGTTGGGAGTAGTCGCCCGCCCGTCGCTATCAGCCCGTGATCTACCAGCACCATGAGCGAGGTCACTACTTGCCGGCCGGGTTTCTTGCGCAGGTGATTCTCCGGGGTGTTCCCCGAGTCGTTCGCCGCTGGCGTCGGCAGTAGGTGCTCCGCTACCACTGTCCGCAAGTCCGGCCCGCCCGTACCGTGCGCTCCCGCTCCGTTCATGTCTGTTGTTCGCGGTGTCGGCAAAATCACCACCCCCTGCGGCCTCGACTCGTCCGAGCGTTCCCCGCCCAGTTTGTACATCGTCTCCGTACCCGATGCGCCCCTCGACGCTCTGGGGGTAGGCAACGATGAAGACACGGAATCGTCCGTGGGGAGCTCCCGCGTCGGCAGCTCGTACACCACACCACTCCGCGTCATACCCGAGGTCGGCCAAGTCTCCAAGAACAGCTCCGAGCGCGTTGACAACAGATCGTGCACCTCCGTCTCCCACCCCCCACGGATCGGATTCCATTGGGCCAGCCGCCGAAGCGGAGAGTAAGCCTCTGACATTTTCTATAACGACCAATCTGGGTTGAAGTGCTTCGATAGCGCGTGCAAACTCTGACCACAAACCCGACCTAGTACCCTCACGGATACCGGCACGAGCGCCGGCCAACGAAACGTCTTGGCACGGAAAACCGCCCGTCAGAACGTCCACCGGTTCAACGGTCAACCAGTCGATCTTGGTTATGTCGCCGTGGTTCGGAACGTCCGGCCAATGATGGGCAAGGATCTTCGACGGTGCCGGGTCGAACTCTGAGAACCACACGACCTCACCACCCAAAACTGCTTGAACACCCATACCAAGCCCCCCGTAACCGGCAAACAATTCACCGATCCGTAGTGGCTGGTTGGGGGTGGAAACAATCACGAGGCAGGGGTTTCGTCGGGGGTTGATTGGGTGCGCATTAGTGATGTCGCCGGGGAAGGGGCAACAGTTCGGGGATTCCGAACAGTTGCGGTCAGTTCCGTTTTGCGTGCATCTTTCGCGGCGATCAAGTCAGAGTGCGACTGGACACCACGCACACCGGCGAGATCCCATGCAGCTTTCAACGACTCGAGCGACGACGCAGACATAAGGTCAGCTAGAACCGCATCCACAACGCTCTGATCGGGCTTCTCTGGGACGTTCAGGGGTTGCACGACGAACGGTTTACGTTGCCCCCTTGTGACCGTGAGAGGGATTTCTAGGGGCTTGTCGATGTGGCTCAAATGAGAAATTCTGATGCCCCCGACCGCGTCTTTCCCGAACCGGATGGTGGGGTCGCCGTAGAGGGTCAGCTTGCGGCCAACGTACACAGACGCTTCGGGCCCCCATGCCGCAACGAGTACACGGCGCATCGACTTACCGGGCTTGTACGGACGGCCGGGGAACTCGGTTAGGTGGAGCTCGAGGGGTTGTTCTTTGGTGCCGCTCTTTACCTGAGACACCGTGACCGTCTTGGGTGCGCTCATGTAGTCGTCATAGTTCTGCTGCGCAGAATCCGGTTCGGTGGTTTTGAGGATGTCCATTAGACGTTGATCTCCGCGCTCTCGTACTGCATCTCGTGCTCAATGACCGCCCACGCTGGCGCGGTGAGTGTTTGTGGGGTTTCGTCGTACCCCGGCCAGACACCAGACGCGGTGCACTCTGCGAAGATGCGGCGGGCTGCTGCTGTTTTCGCTCGTGCCATGTCCACCCAGTACGGTTCGATCTGGTAAACGCCAACCTCGTGCGGGCCGGCCTTCTCGACCGCAACAATCCAGAACTCGTCGATACCGCGCCCGGTAGCTGCTTTGTGGACCTCGTCGTAATGGGCAACCTGCACTGGGTACCCCCATTTGTGAACGGATCTTGTGAAGCCGTTTGGTGTTGCGTCGTCAGTGGTTTTCAGGTCAACGGCGTAAGTGCCGTTCCGTGTTTCTGCTGAGAGTGCGTCGAACCTGGCGCGTACTGGTACACCGTCGATGTCTGCGAATACGGATGCTTCGCGCATATCGCAGACTTCGAATAGTGGGCGTGCTGTGGGGTGGTTGAGGACGGCCTCAGCCATCGCATCGACTCGTTTTGCGTCGTCGGGGGAAACGATTGTGTATCCGGCTGTGCGTTGCTCAACCTCCCATGCGACGGTTTCTTTTTTGGTGGAGGGGTTGCCGCTGGGGGTGAGGTGTTCGGGCGGGTAGAGAACAATTCCTGCGCCGACTCCTAGGACTTTGCTGTGTGTTGCGTGGCCGATCTCGAAGGCGGTTGAGGTTCGTTTGTGGGTTTGTTCCCATTGGAATTTTTTGGGTGAGCCTTTGTATTCGGGTAGGAGTTGTCTTGCGCCGGTGGAGCTGAGGGCGGGGTGGGCGTGGTAGATGTCTTCGCCTAGTCCGAGGACTATTTCGTTGGTGTAGGTCATTTGGGGGTTTCTTCGTTGTATGGCTCGAGTGTGGGGAGTTGAATGTTTGGTGTGTGATCGATGCCTTTATTGCCGGGGTTGTGGATGGCGATGGCGATCATGCAGGTGATGAGGATGAGCATGAAGGCGTTCCAAATCTGTGGGCGACCCATCAGGCACCGCCGAGGATGACGGCAACAACACCGCACCCGATCACAAACAGGAACAGACCAGCGACCACCCAGAACCCGGCAGTAATGTGCCCGTTCACGCGGACACTCCATTTATTGCGCGAGCCAACGCGAGGGCCGTCTCTGTGTAGACGAGAGTGACCCAGTTCTGCTCGATCGTGGACGCGGTGACAACCTCGCGCAGGATCGCTAGTTGCGCGTCGATGGTGCGATAGAGCGTGACGATCATGTGTGCATCAGCGGAACCGCCAGCGCGGGACACGTCAAACAGAATCGGTGCGTCATCATCCTCTGCCTCACCGACTACAACCAGAAGCGAGTCGCGTTCATAGACGCTTAGTGGTTGGGAAACCGCCAACGTTCGCAGATCGGTCAGCTTCGTAATTGCCGCCTGAATTTCTTCTACAGCGCTCATATCAGTCACCTGCCATTTCGTCTTCGATGCGTTGTTTCCTGTACAGGTCGTCATCGTCAACAGGTCGTCCACCATCCCACAACCACGAGGGGAGGATCGGGGGGGTTGTGTCCTGTTCCGCTAGACGCTCCCACAGTTGCCCCTTAGCGCCGTGGCGTGCATGGTTCAGGGGGCGCTCAAGATGGAGGCGTGTGGCTGCCGCATGTCCAGAAAGGGCAGCAGTGCTGACCGGGGTGCCGAACCGTGTAACAATGCGGGCGGTCATGCGACACCTGCCACAAGGTAATCCCACTCAACCCGAGACAAGGTGAGCAGCATGAAGCTGTCAGAATCAACGACCGTCAGGTGTACGAGCTCCCCTGACTGATCGACACTGATCGTTCTGGTGGGGTTGTTCATATCGGCGGCGGTACTCATCGCTCGTCCTTCCATCCTTCAAGTGCGTGCATGAGGTCTTCGGCCACTTCCTTGTTCATGACGAGATATGTCTCGTTGTTCATGTGCGCGGAGTCGCGAAGATCGAGTGCGATGGTGATTGTTTTCGAATCAACTTCGAGAATTCGGGCGGTCATGCTGCGTCCTTTCTGAGTGTCCAAACACGGCACGATCTGCCGCTAGGAGTTTTCGATTGACCCGACACCACTAACAAGCCGGACTCTGCGAGCTCGTGCCTGGCGGTGCGGATTCGTTGGGGGGTGAAGTGGGAACCGATGAGGTATTCGACTAGTTCGTGGTCTGCGAAGTGGGTTCGTTGGGTGAATGCGGCGAGTACGACGGCACGTGAACCGTGCACATCGTTACTGTCCGCAGCGGCGTGACTCTCGCGGGGATCGGTTCGGCGGGTACGGGGCGCATCCACACCAAACAAGTTGTGAATCACCGGGACAGTTAGGTCGGCAGGGAAGAGGGCGAGATCGCTCATACAGGGATCACCGACCAGCACTCAGCACTAAACCGCTTGCAGTATGCGCACCGAGTCCCAAGCTCCATCCGCGCAAAACTCCACCTGTAGGAAGCTGCGCAAACGAGAACGTCTTTAGGCAAGCAAGTAACTGTTCGCTTACCCACGACTGTGATTGTGCAAGCGGGATGCGTTGCGCCAAGGTGTTCTGATTGGCATCGAAGTTCGTCTGCCCAGTGGTCTTCGAGGAAGTCCTCACGCAAATCAATATCCACACCCAACGCGCTCACGAGTTCACCACCCAAACGGGGATAGCTACCCAAAGGGATACGGCAGCCAGAACGCCGAAAACTAGCACCCAGTCCGACATGAAATCGCGCCATGATGCCAAAATCGCAGCGGCCACGAACAACCAGCCAACGATGATAAAAGGGAGTGCCGCGATCACGAGTTCACCCCCGCGAGGTTCTCCGTGTAGCAGTCCGTCACCCCGTCCGGATGAACCCACCCAGTAGCGGTGTCACGGATCGGCTTCCCGCACGACCCACAAGCTCTCGCCGGCGCAACCACCAACGACGGCAACTCGTTCGGAAACAACCGGTACGCACGCCCATTGATCGCCAACACCTCCCCAGACTCAAAAGTCGAATCAAAGAGGGCACCATCAACGAACACTGAATACAGCAACGGGGTAATATTTGTTTGGACCATCACACGGTCTTCCTGTTTGTGGTTTCCCCCAGTTAGCCGCTGGGAGTTACTGCTTTAAGGGGAGGGGTGCCTGTCTTGGGGGTCGCGGTACGACAACAAACACCCCCGGTCTAGTGGGGTTCGGGAGTAAAAAGTGTTACCCCGTTATCACCAGCGCCACGATAAGCGGGCACAATTTTGCCGGCTTGCACACGACGGGTCAGGGTTGCGCGAGAGATTCCGAGTTCTTCGGCTTTCTCTTTCGCTGTTAGCAGCTCACTTGTTTGCATGAAATGAGTCTCCCACGTAGCACCGACATTTGCAACAAGCATTTCACCTGCTACACCAACATCTCTGCAATGCGATCCAGTTCCGCATCACCAACAACTGCATAGTGGGTGACCGTCTCCATCGAAGACCACCCAAACATTGTGCGCACAGCAGCAGGGTTCGCCCCCTTCGACAAAGCGATCGATGCGCCCCGTTTCCGCATATCGTGGAATGTGTGCTTGATACCGTGACGGGCCATGAGCCGGTTCACTTTACGTTGCAACGTAGCGCCCGTGTACGCCCCACCACCGCCCGTTAGAACGTTCCCGCCAGTGTCGGGAAGCAGGTAGTCGAGTAGGACGGCGGAGAGGGGCACAGGACGCTCCTTCATGCCCTTACCCCTGACGAAGATGCGTCGAGCTTCAACGTCAATGTCAGCCCAATCCAACTCCGCACACTCTGACACCCGCAACCCCCCGTACCCACCGAGCGCAAACGCACGCTTGAGGTCTGGTGCTTCTTCGGTCAGCTCCCCTAATAGCCGTTCGAGATCGCCGCGCCCGATCATCCTGGGAACCTTATTTGGGATTTTCGGTGCATCTAGCCGGCGGGTGGGGTCGTCCGTGCGGTGGTCGAACTTGGTTGCCCATTTGAAGAATGAGCGGAGGCAGGCGAGCTCGTTGGCTTGTGTGCCGGGGGACATTTCGTAGCGGGTCTGCCACCATGCCTCGATTGCTTCGGTGTCGATGGTTTCAGGTTCACCATAGGCAGGAAATACGAGCCCTATGACGGCTTTGTATCTGGCTATCGTATGGGGGGAACGGCGGCGGTCTTTCTCGGCCCACTCGATGAACTGGTCAGGCAAACTCAACTGGTTCCTCCATGTCGAATGTTGGCTGGGCGATTTCTGTTTCCAACTCAGCAAGGTACTGGCATCCGGTATTCCAGTAAGAGGCCTTCAACTCGATTCCAAGCGCCCGCCGTCCGTTCTTGACTGCAACGTAAAGCTCGGAACCAACTCCACCAAATGCAGAAAATACGAGCTCGCCGGGGTTCGACCACAACCGCACGCACCGCTCAATGAAATCAAGCTGCAGCGGGGTGAGGTGGCGTTCATCGTCGGACTCGCGAGCGATACGTGCATTGAGAGTGTTCGACTCGCGGATGTTGTACCAGATGGGGCGTGCCCACTCGATCCACTCTTCATTTGTTACGTCCGTTTTCACCGGGGCATAACGTTCCCCTGCCTTCTTGAAAAGAAGAAGGTAATCGGGCATTGCTGGGGATGACTTGGATGAGTCTTTGTTTTTGGTCACAAACATCAGGTGATGAGCTTTGGTGCGGATCGCCTGCGCCTGGGGATCTTTGTCAACGGTGACGCGAGCCTCAAATTCCCACCCCTCCCGCTCGTAGGCGCGGATTACTTCTCCGGAGAAGTCTTTTAGGCCGGTGCGGCCGTCGCGTCCTTTCATGTAGGCAACGTCGGAGACGTGAACGCACGCGATCCCACCGGGCACCGTGGCGCGGAGGTTCTCGCGGATGATGTAGCTGTATTGCTCGAAAAAGTCATCCCACCCGAGCGAGTTCCCCATGTCGCGGATGCTCGCTGAGTATGTGTAAAGAGACTGAAAAGGGGGGCTATAAACGGAAAGATGCACGCTTTCAGTTGGAACCTCTGCAAGCCTCTCCCCCGAGTCCCCTAGCCAGAATTCCCATGCGCTGCCCTTAGCTTGGTCAGTTACATATGCGTCGTTGTTGCTCATGATGCCTTCCTAATGTGTTTGATAAGTCCGTCAACAATGCGGTTCGCCTGCTTCTCTTTGCGGCGCACGTTCTCTGCGATCTGCCCCTCAATCTCAGACAAGATGATATGAGCATGCACGACGCGCTGCTGCCCGAACCGGTACTGGCGGCGCATGCACTGGTAGTAGTCCTCATATGAGTCGGAGAGCCCTACGAAGGCCATGCGAGCTGCTTTCTGAAAGTTGAGGCCCATGCCCGCGATAGACGGCTTGGTAATAAGGATCTGTAGGTCACCGTGAGCAAATTCCAGCAGCTTTTCGGCTTTCTGCTCGGGAGTCATCGAACCGTGGACATTGACGGAACCGGGGATCGCTGCGGCGAGCGCTTCGGCTTCATCATTCATGCCACACCACAGCAACCAAGCCTCATTAGGTTCTGACTCCACCAGCGCAACTGCGCGGGCAACGCGAGCCGCGAGAGTTTGCCTGCGTACTTTTGATCTTCCAGATACCCCGCCGATCGTTGTTGCGAATAGTTCGTCTGGTGCGGCCTCAATTTCGACATGTACCATTTCAGGGATTACTTTTAGCCCCGGCAATATGTATCCTTCATCGGCATACCCGAGGTCGGAGGGGCGACGGATCGCGAGCGCCCACGAGCTCATCCACTCGATCATCGGCTCGTGCGCATGGCCCTTCATGCGCCAGCCGTCCTGATCGTGCACGAAGTACGCGGCGAGCATGTTGGTGCGGGTCATCTGACCGAGGAACTCCGCCTGGTTGGTGAGTTCCTCGGGGTCGTTCGGCGCGGGTGTGGCAGTCCACGTCGACCGGTAGGGCACGACAGAGAAGTGCTCGATCAGCAGGGTGCGGGTCTTGCCGTCCGACTGCTTGAGGATGGATGCCTCATCGAGCGCCACAGCATCAAATTTTGTTGGGTCGAATGAACTCACCATCTCGTAATTGGTGACATACACGCCGGGGCCAGCTATCTCAGACGACGAGCGCACATACCGCGATTCAAGATCGATGACCGATGCTTCCTCGATGGTCTGCAACGCGACCGCAAGGGTTGTGACAACCAGAGTTGTTTCTCCCATGACTCTGCACCATTCAAGTTGCATGCGAGTTTTGCCCAACCCGGTATCAGCCCATATTGCGGGGCATCCGACATGAGCTGCCCATGTCACTACGTCAACCTGAAAGGGCATGAGTGATGGGTGTAGGTCGCCGGGTAAAACTGTGACCCCGATACGTTTGGCTTTTGCTGTTCGCTTCGCCAATAATGCGGCGTAGTTGTCTGTCATGGTGCCGATATTAGCACGCCTGCTCCATTATTAGAGTTATGGGTCACTACTGAACAAATGAAAAACGCCCCCGCAACAGCGCGAGGTGAGCTGCGCGGGGGCGCGATGAAAGTTGTTACACGACTGGCGGATATCCTGCCCGAGCTAGCGCCGCCTGAGCGTCCGCGTTCACCTCAGAAGGTGTGCGGAGAGCCAACGCAAGATCCTGCGAACTCGTGAGGGCGTTCGGGACAGCGAGGACACTGATCGCGGTGAGTAGAGCGATGACGGCCTGAATCCAGGGAGCCCACTCAGCGGGGAGTAGGCCGGCGAATGAGACTGCTACTGCACCGATGATGGCGGCAACGAACTTTGCGTACTGTTTGATTTTGTCAATCATGGTGGTGCCTTTCGTTAGAGGGGTTTCTTGGGGGCGCGTTTGCGGGGTGGTGTTATGTCCAAAGCGACTTCGATGCGTTTGATCGCATCTTTCACCGATGAGCCGTTGTTGTAGTTGACCTCATGATGGATCTCGGCAATCTTTTCGTCTTGCGATTCCAGAGTGGCTGTGGTGGTTGCCATGAATGCAGGAAGTACGGACAACGCATCCACGAGCTGCACAAGGGCCCGGATCTTCGGCCACCCTTTCACCAGAAATGCGATGATCCCTAGGATGCCGAGGATCCAGCCGGCGAGTTGTAGAACGTTGACTGATTCCCAGAATTCGACCCAGTCCATCAGCTTGCGAGCCGTCGTGCTGCGTCGTCGTTGACGGCTTTAGCGAGTGCCGCATAGTCGATGGTGGCGGTTGGTGGGGTCTTGTTGGCGCGCGCATTGATCAACGCAATAACGCTGTCGCGGATGGCAATGTCTGCCGGGTCGATGCCTGCACCGTCTGCGTCGTAGATGACCCGGTAGCATGCGTCGGCGGTGAATGGTGCGATCTTCTCGCTGCCGTTCTCTGTCTCGAGCCATTTGGCTCCGCTGGTGTCGGTGATGAGTCGCATGAGCGTCGTCTTTCGTTTCGGTGGGGCAGGGGGGGTGTAGGTGCGTTCGTCAATGCGGGTGCCGTTGAACCAGAGTTCGGAATGCAAATGCACCTGCTTGGTCAGTGAACCAGTGGAACCCATCACACCGACCTGTCGCCCCTCGGCTACCCAATCCCCGTATTTGACGGTCTGGGCGGATAGGTGGCAGTACCGGGTTTCGATTGCGTCACCGTTGGCATCGTGGCCGTGGTTGACCCGCACTGTGATGCCGTAATCAGGGAGTGTCTGCGTGGACACCACTTGCCCGGGGAGCATCGCATACACCTGTCGCCCAGAACCCCAACCCCAATCAGTGCCGTAATGGAACGACCCATTGGGTTGCTTGCCAAATCCGCGAGTCGGCTGTGTCTTGTTTGAGGGGTTTTTCATAGTGCTGCCTGTATGACGAGGGCTGCGGCGGCTTGCACGGCAGCGGTTGGGTGGACACCGTCAGCGGATGCACCGGCCACCCACCCACCCACAGCGTTCCTGTATGCCCCGTAGGGGTCGCAGATTGTCCATCCGTTAGTGGTGGCAAGGTTTTCGTAGGCGACGTTCATGGAGGCGATCAGGGCGGCGCTCATGCCGGGTTGGGTGGCACTGTAGGGGCTGATCTTGTTGAGAACAATCTTTGGGGCACCGGAGAGAGCGGCGATGGCTTCGAGGTTCGCCAGCGTTGTTGTCAGTGGTACACCGAAGTAGGGGTCGTTGATTCCTGCACTGATAACCAGAACATCTGAGGGGACGGGCACCCACCCGGCGAGAATGTTTGAGGTTGTCCACGAACCGTGAGCTGTACCACCAGCAAACACATGCGATTTGATGCCCCACACCCACGACTTCGCCGCGTAGGGTTCCTGTGCCGCATACCATGCCGTCATCGAGTCACCACACGCTGCGAAGGTCAACGGTTCGGGGTTCGCGGCGGGGTAACGGAAGTCCAAACCGATCGTGTTGCCAGAAACCCACGGTGCAGGGGTCGTGTTGCCTTGGATGAGCCGGTACGCGGACGTTGTGGTGTCGAACAGGTACGGTCTGCCCAAAGACGGGTTCAACGGGTCTAGGAGCAACGCGATCGGGTACACGCCACCACTGACATATGCGGAACCAACCTGCCCACCAGTCGGCGGGAACAACGTCGCACGAGTCCTCGCAGGGACAGGCAAACCAATACCGGGCGCGAAACCCACCGAACAGGAAGCACCCAGAACAATGTCGATGCTGCCCTCAACAAAACCATTCGTGAACTGGTAACTACCAGACACCGAGCCGCCACCCGCAGTCAACGCGGTAAGGGAAGGCGCATACGGTTTCATCATGCGGGGGTATACGCAAGTCGAACAGTAACCGTGTCGTTGGTTGCCGGGGTGAAAGGTGCTGAGGCTGTGATAATTCCAAGAGCTAGATAGGTTGCTGCCGTACCACGCACATACAGGTTCACGGTCGAACCGGAACCCGTCCAGTTGGCGGTGATGTCATAGTCGATGGTTGCCGATGCGTCATACGCACTGCCACGACCCACCTGCGAAATCGCGGCATAGGAGAGGGGATCGGGGGCTGCTAGCAAAGTCCAGTTTGGGGAAGTTGTCCATGCTGCTCCGGAAGTACCAAAAGCAACTTTCAGTTTTTCTTCAATGTCACCCTCAACATAACGGGCACGAAAATAGGATGTCCCACCCGTACCCAAAGTGATGTTGTTGAGTGTTGGGGTGCGGGTGAACCACGGCGAATTCCATGCAACCCACGCAGAGCCGCTATACCGGTACGTGATCGTCGTATCAACCGCATACGACAAAGACCCAGCCTCAAGCAACCCCGAATAAGTAGTAGTCCACGACGTTTGCGCAGCAACATCCGCAAACCGCTTCGTCCCCACCAACTTAAACGCAGACCCGTTATACGAAACAACACAATCCGCAGCCGCATGATAAACAGACCACCCAGTGAACGCATCACCATCAGTGATCGTCGCAGCCAACGCCGTAGCATCAGCCACAAACCCAGTACCAGATCCATTCATCAAAGCCAACCGCTGAGTCAGCAAAAGAATATCGGCAGGCACATCAGGGACCGCCGTCGAACCGGGGTAAGGGTATTGAGCTGAACCAGTAGTCATCATCTATCCAATCGGAAAAACAAGCGGCTTATTAGGGGAATCCATGAGAGCTCGAGCATTATCGACACTCCCAACCGTGTACGTACCACCGGCGATCTTGTCGCCAGGGACAGAGCTGCTACCACCATCAAAAGAAACCAACAGTGGAGTCACTTGCATGATCCTGCACGCCTGCAACGAACCATTTGCGAACCGGGCGGCAATAGTGCGGGTCAGGTTATCCATTAGTTGCAACCTGCGATCTTGTCGTCAAATTCATTGACCCGGTAACAAGGTCCAACGTCAGCGTGTCGATGAAATGTTGAAATGTGAGAGCTGGTTGCTCATTTATTTGCGGGGTAATTACACGCACAACATCCCCGACATCGAGCGCCGGGTTAGAAACCAACCCCAGATCCAACGCCTCAGTAGACCCTTGGAACCTGTCGAGCATCCTCGTAGCCACTGACAAGGCAGCATCCGCAGTCGTGATCGTGGGAGATGAAAAGAAATGAGGAACCACACCAATCTTTGATGGGTGGCGGGGCGAAGAAGTATCACTGATTTGTGCGGTCTGTGGTGCCCATGTTTGCGACCCATCCCCCGAAGATGGGCGAACGATAACAGTGTTCGTCAGCCTGTCCTTTGGACGCGCTCTCGACGCCGACGACAGAACGCCACCAGAACCAGCCCTCACCGTCCACACCGCAGGGCTCGTCAAAGTGATTTTGTCGCGAATCAAAAACGAACCATCAGGAAGAAAAAAGGCATCCATGTTCCCTGCGGTAGCAAGATCATTTATTGCATCAGAACGCGATTCAGACCACACCGCAGTGCCCACAAGACTCGTATCGGTAGCAGTCTCCGAAACGCTTGTGCCCGGCTTACCAGCAATTACCGTTGCAGCAATAACTTCCTGCCGAGTCAACGTGATGGTCGGAGAATACGGTGTCAAATAATTTGCCCGACCAATCCATTGCATGTCGTCAACAATGTTGAAAGACATAGACCCATCACCCAACTGCTGCGACCCATCCACAATCTCCCCACAGAACACAGGCACCAACTCAGAATCAGCACCAAAAGAAACCCCATGAGTTACAACAACCTGCGCCCCATCAGTCGTCAAAAGATCAAAAACGGTGGAGTCCCCAACAACCTCAAGGCTCCCCTTGCGGCGGATACGTGCTGACGCATCAGCCGTGATCCGCCCGGCTTTCAATGACAACGTTGTTGATTCGCCCCCAGGGGGTGTGACTGTAGCAACAGTCTTGATCCGGTGAGGGTTCCCAAGGGATTCTAGGAACCGGTCAGATACGTTCCACATTAGAAACCTTCACGACGATTATCAGTAGCGACATCGGCGTAACTTTCATAGGCAAGAAACATCGCTGCGTAGCTGGTGTATGCAATAGCGAGAGTCGCATACGACCAACCCGTGTTCTGCTGTGTGACGATGGGCGACTGAACCTCAGTTAGCGGGAGCGCATACTGCCTGTAGGGAAGCCCCGAACCCTGAACAAAACGGGTGCGCGTTGTATCTCCAACTTGGTAAAAGGCATACAAGAAATCTGTCCCCATTGCAGGCGGGAAATTGATCAGTATCGGTGTCTCGTCAAGGAGCAACGCTTTCAAAGCGAGCTCTTCGAGGTTAGTCATCGTCTGAATAGTCAGCGTCCCGACATCAGAGGCCCGGTTACCGTTAGTTGTTGTGACCGGTGTTGCTGAACCCAAAATTTTGTGGATAGTTGCATTGGAAGGATTCGAAATCCCTCCGATCTCATACAAGCCAGCTTGCAAATCTCCGTCAGGGATCATGTTCGCGTGAACGGCGAACGAAAGCCCGGGGGTAGCTGGGTGAATCAACCAACCATCATCAGGGGTCAAAGTTACCGAATCGGATTCTTCGCTGACGGTCGTCAACGCCCCATAAGAAGCGACAGTGATGTCATCCACAGATGTTGAAAAGTTTTCGAACTTCTGGACACGGTGAGGTGTTGTTGGCCCCAATGATCCCGTTGTCGGGCTGTCAGCAACAAAGAGGTCGCCGGCAGAGTCGAAGGCGATACCTGCTGGGTAGTTGAACTGGCTATCACCTGTGCCCCGCGTCCCAAGAGAACGGAGGAACGTCCCGGTCGTGCTGAACGTTTGGATGCGATGGTTCTGCACATCTTGAACAACAATGTTGCCGGCAGAATCAAAAACTACCCACCACGGGCCAGAGAATTCTCCCGACCCACTCCCAACGGACCCCCACTTGGTTACAAAGGTATGACTTGAATCGAATTTTTGTACACGGTTGCCGCTCGACTCAACAACGTAAATGGTTCCCGAAGAATCGATGCAGATGCCTTTAGGGTTGTTGAACTGCCCATCACCAGAACCGGCAGTACCGAACTTGCTTGTGAATGTTCCGGTGTTTGTGAACTTCTGTACTCGGCTGTTGCTCTGGTCGGTGACGTAGATGTTTCCGGAAGGGTCGACAGCAACACCCCAAGGGTTACTGAACTGCCCATCACCAGAACCGGCAGTACCCCACTTTGTTGTATATACGTGGGGGTCTGACGGCGAACCGGGCGGGGTGAACTTTTGTACACGGTTGTTGCTCGCGTCTGCCACATACATGTTGTTCGAAGAGTCGAAGGCGATGCCTGCGGGATAGTTGAACTGGCCGTTACCGGAACCAACGGAACCGAACGACACAACAAAAACGCCCGCTGCCGTGTACTTATCAACAGCATGAGTGTCACGGTTCGTCAAATACACGTAACCCGCAGTATCGACTGCCATCCCCGCAACCCCATAGGTTCCGGTGCTCGGCAACGTCCAACTCAGCTCCCAAACAAGCTGCTGCGATGGGCCAACGATCTGTACCTGAGTCACCACAACAACCGCATTCAGAGAGTAAGCTCCCGCCGAAGTTGTAATCAGAACCGATGTTGGGGTGACATCGACAACCCACGTTGTTGTACCGGGGACGAAAGTTGCAGACTGGGATCCCGCGATGATGCGGGAGTTTGCCACATCAATGTAGAAACCACCAAAAGAAATTGTCGCAACACCAGTGGGTACAGCGGCGAACGTCGTCCGGTAGCGTCCAGATGTCACAGCACGGGTCACAGAGGCTGTCAGCGAGTCGCCAGCCGTCCAAACTAGCTTCCCGCCACTCACAGACCATGAAGCGCCCGAAGTTGTCCACGCGGCAAGGGAAGCCCACGTTTCTGACCACACTTCGGATACCGAAGAGTCGTCAAAATATTCAGCAGACCACCCATACGTCACAGGCACCCCATACGGGCATTCGTAATCGTATGCGGTGCGGGATTCGAACCCGGCTACCGGTTGGGAACGCAAAAGGGTTCGTTGCCCTGAAAGAGTTCTCCACACAGAAACGGTATCCATCACGTTTCCGGTACCGACAGAGATATCGATCTCATTGCGGGGTGGGATGAAAGCAATGTCAGAGGTTACAGAAATTGTCATCCGACTAGACCCCCATCCAAATCGACTGACTGCCACAAATTATTGCGCTCGACCTCAACACGGATAAGACCCTTCAAACTGTTTAGCCCTGTGTCATTGAATATGCGCACGTTGCCGCCACCGGTCATCGTTGCTGCAATGCGGTCACCGATCTCACCCAGCACATCCGGTCGCAGGGGGAGTACGGCTTCGTTGTATCGCCCTTCGGCCACGGTGATGTCTCGCCCGCCTGGGGTCGCCATGAAGTACCCACCGGTCGCATACCCATAGTTGGTGTTGTTGCCGGTGGTGAGAACTTGGGTGTTTGTGCGGGTAGTGAGCCCGAGAACTCCGAGGCGCGCAATCTTGTTGAACTTCGCTGTCACACCCGTCAGCGCGGAGACAGAGTTCACAGCATTCGTGAACGCCGTCCCGATCCCATTCGCCGCATCAATCGCGGTGTTCGCCAACCCGACCACAAAGTTATAGAACCCGATGAACGCACCCTGCAACGGGGCAGGTAGCAACCCCAGATAAGTTGCGACATCCCCAAGCGCATCCTTACCATCGCCCAACGAGTCCCACAAAGTAACACTCGCCAGAAACAGATCCGCGAAAAACCCAATGATGTCCGCAACCGCAACAACAGTCGCCGTGATCGCGGGTTCAAGTTTGATGAACAGGTCAATAAGTTTCTCGAAAACAGGGACACCCTTATCAAGCATCACCTCAGTAAGTTTCGTCACAGCCGGCAACAACGCCGTACCAAGTTCGGCTCGAGCATCCTCAAACCGTGCCTGCAAAATACGTTGCGAGTTCGCCAACTGATCCGAGGTGTTAGAGAAATCGCCCTGTACCTTATTGGTCTGCTCAAGCAACGACCCGTACCGGGCCTGAACTTTCTGCGCCTCCGTCAGCTCCGTACCAACAGTGCCGATACCGTTCGCGTAAGCGTATGCCTCCACCGATGCGGCAGACAGATCAATGCCGAACTTGCGGAGGGGTTCCGTCTCACCAGCCAAACCCGACTGGAACAACGACAACGCATCATTGACATCAAGGTTGTAGACAGAAGCGAAGTCAGCGCCCCGAGTTGTCAACTCGTCCAACGTTTTGACAACATCACCACCATCACCCGCAACAGTTGTCGCAAACGATGAGAACTGGGTTGCAAGCTGGTTGAACTGGTTCTTAGACAAACCCAACCGGTTCGCCGCCGTATCACCCAGTTTGGTGATCTCCCCAGCAGCATCACCAAACGTGACCTTCACTGCATTCGCGGACTCATTCAACGCAGACGCAGAATCAACCGACTGCGAGAACAGATCAGAGACACCACCGATAATCCCGGCACCAAGCAGCAGACCACCGATAACAGGAATGAACTTACTGAAACTCGCAACAACACCACCACCGAGCGCAGCACCAGCACGCCCACCAGCAGCACCCGCCAGAACATCTACCCCAGCGAGCTCTGAACGAACAATCCCCGCTGTGCCCTTCATCGAGGGCAGTAGCGAGAAATAGGCGGTGGCAAGTTCAGCAGCCATCATTGCCTCCGTTCAGGGGAACGCCCATTACGGGAATTCAAATAGTTCTGCACTTCATCAATAGGCAACGGTTTGCCGATGACCTGTTCGTTGGTGTCGTAACCGGGAACCTTTATCGGTTTCGGTTTCGGGCCTTTACCGCCGCCACGCTGCCAGTTACCTGCCCGTGTGGAATCAATCTGCGAGGCCATGAGAACTTCGAGCCGCGACCACGGGGCAGCACCATTCACCGCCGCACACAACTGCGAATCGAGGGGAGCGAAACGAACAAACGCCCCAAAATCGAGCCACGAAAACGTGAACCCAATATCGTCAAGAGAACGACCCGCCATGAACAGGTCGTATCGGATGGCCTCCCGGTACTGAACTATCAGTCCGTAGAGGCCGAGGATTCCCCCGTTGACGCACCAGACGCTTCCATCCACGCAACGGTCAACTCGCCAAGCTGCTCACCATCCAACTTTTTGAGCGCCGTCACAGCCGCAGCATCTTCGAGCTCCGCACAAATATCGACAATCTGCACACCGTTCTTACGGCTATCTGCCTTCTCAATGAACTCGAGAGACAAATACTGCACCTTCGGAATAGAGAACTTATTGGATCCATCAGTGGTGAACTCGAATTGGTTCTGGTTCAAAGAACGCTTCGACTCAGGAACGGAATACATAGCTGACCTTTCACATAGCCGACCAAAGAAAACTCGCGGGGCTGGCCGGTCGGCTGAGGAACCAACCCCGCGAGGGTTTAGGAGAAGAACTTCGTCGTGTAGATGTACGCCTTGTTACCCGAAGTGTCAGGGAACGCCGACAGCGTCACCCCATACGCGACAGGCTCACCATCAGTGAAAACAATGTCCGACTGTGCAGTGACCTGGCAGTTCGGGACAACCACCCGGTACGCCGTCTCACCATCGAGGATCTCGAAAACGTAGGCACGGTAATCAAGTTGCGTCGAGTTCACCGACACCTTGTAACCGGTACCCGAAACAACCACATTGTCTGTGCCGAAGACTTCGCGCAGCACAGCCGGAGAAGTCTCAAGGAAGTTGAAAGCGAACGACAGATCATCCGTCGTCTTGATGACACGGATTTCGTCGCCACCCCACGCACGCAGAGGGTTAGTGTCACCCCCACGAGTCATCGTCACCCCAGCCTCGTCAAGATAACCGAGAGCAGAAAGGGAAGCGTCGAGAGCCGTGTTGGAAGTCGTGGGAAGAGTTGCCGTGGTCGCGCCGGCATACACGCCACCGGTCGCCTTCGGCTTCCCAACAACCACATTCGAAGCAGTGTTAGTCATGATTCTCCAAAGCGCCGACCTTGGATGGATGCGTTACAGCGCGGTTTGCCTAACGCCCACAGAAATGGTCTGTGTGTACCTCGCCTGACCCGAATCTGGATCAGGAAGATTAGCCGGCCCCGAAAACTCTTGGGGGTCGTAAAATTGTGAGCCACCGGTCGAACCGATCGCATGAATGAGCCCACGAGTGAGTGCAGCGTTCGTGTACGCCAGAATCGGGTCATCCGCCCACGACTCAACAGCGAACGTTGGATTGTCCATAACAAGAGTGGAAGTTCCACCAACCCGAATCACACGAACAAACGCGGCCGGGCGGGGCGTAGGGACTTGTGTGCCAGCTCGCACCGAATTGGAGCGCGCCGCATACGCAGTGTTCAGATACGAAATGAGCAACGCCTCAGAATCGGGGGCAACAATGACCTCAACCACGGCCAGCATCCAACGCCCGAGTCAACACACGATCCCGCGCCTCAGCCTCCATCGCCTCAGGAGTAGCAGTTCTCACCGATACTCGAGGAACTTGGCGACGACCAGCACGCGACTGCACATCCACAACAAACCCAGCATCCTCACCACCCGCAGCATCCGCGATACGGTTCCCCGCATCCTCGAGAAGCTGCTCCACCCCCGACTCACGCATGTACTCCCGGTAACCGGTAAACACATGAAACTTGATAGACAACATCAGCCCACGACCCTTCTCAGGTAAACCTCGTCATGCTGCGCCACCCCAGTAGGCGAATTGTGTTGCTCAGGGGAACCATCAACCTCATACGTGACACCACCCTGAACCCACCGGTCACGGTAAGCGATATCCGACTCATAGGGGGCAAGGAGACGGTGGGTGACGATCTCACCAGTAAAACCTGGTCGAATCTCTTCCGACTTGAGAGGCTGCAACCGGACACCAGAAATGGTGACCTCAGACGGTGACGACCACGACAAAACCACATCGTTACGCGCATTCGTAGACGTAGTAGCCCTCTGCCTCACACCCGACTGGTTATAGAACGACCGAGACATCAGAACCGCGTCATCGACGGGACATAACCGGAATCTTCACGCCGCATCACAACAACACCAGCACGAGCCGGGAAAATGCGGTCAAGAACCCGCTTCTCACCCGTAGACAACTCCGAAATAGCGTTATACGAATCGAAACCAAAAGTCACCGACTCACTACCACCCGACTCCTGCTGCACACCCGCAGCAACATCAGGGTTGATCTCCGTCAACCGTGACGCAAGCCCACACACGAGCTCAGTCAGTTCATCAGGCAACGTCGCCCACCCCGACGTATAAACGACCGTCAAATTACCCGAATAGGCGGGAGTTTCCAGCACACCACCAGACCGCAACACCCACTCATCACTCGTCAAAGTGATCGGGTTTGCGGGGTCAGTGACATCCGTCACAGAAGTAACCGAATTCACAGGACGCTCAGGCAACTGAATGATCGGCCCACGACCCGTGATCGTCGTCGTCGTAGCCGAAATCGTCTGCCGCGTGTACCCGCGCACCCGAGCGGACGCCCTAGCAAACATCGCAGACGCAATAGTCCCGTACCCGAAAGCTGTAGCTGCGGTCTGGTCAGCGAGGTTAGCGAGCATCAGCAAGCCTTTCTACTTCATCGCACCACGCCTCAACCTCAGCGTCATGTTGTGCTGCTTGGAAAGCGGCCCGCTCGAGAGCGACCGCAGAAAACTCATCCCACGCACCCAAAATGGTGTTGATACCTTCAACCCACGAATGCGGGTGCTCACGCAGAGCCCACGTACCGACACCCTGCATGTTCTCAATCAGACCCGGCAGAGGGGACGCGATCACAGGGATACCGTGCGCCATCGCCTCAGACGCAACCATCGACCATGACTCGGTAGCAGACGGCACCATCAGAACAGCAGTACGCGCCCACACCTTCTCGGTCATCTCAGCCGGGGTAACAGGGTCAATGACATCCACATTGGCGGGCGGTCTACCCGCAGGGCGGGACTGCTCCCCATAACCACCACGAACACCCAGAAACCCGAGCGGTTTCATCAGCTTCGCGACTTCCCAGAACGGGCCAATCTTCGACGTTCGCTCCATGTTGATGACCGTCACCCGGTCACCATGCACAGGCTTCTCCGGCAACGCCAGCGGAGGGTGAACGACAACCGTGTTACCGAAACGCAAAGTTTTGCGCATCGTCTCCGAATTCATCACCGCAAGATCAGGGCGCATATTATGCAACCCAACCTCAACCCCCATGCGAGAGTTGTGACAGATCGCAACCTTCTTACCCGGCCACGATTCCACCGAACCCTCATAGAACTCGGCATGGTAGATCAACACATCCCCGACAGGGAGAGGATGCCATTCGCCTTTCGGCAGGTCACCACCAATGACCTGAATACCGTCATACGCCCACGGGGCTACACCCTGGCGGACAACAACAGTGACCTGATGCCCACGCGCTGCTAAACGTTTCAGCAGCGCGTGGGTCATCAGCTCCGAACCAATAAACCTGTGAGGCGGGTACGACAGAAGAGACGCAACAACATGCACAGGTTTACCGACCCTCTAATTGGTTAGGACAGGAACGACGAGAACGCGTTCTGCGTGGTACCACCCGAAACGTGCGAACCGATGGCGCGCTGACGCACAACCTTCGCCCCGTACACGTTCAGACCACGAACGATGTCAGCGAACTTCGTCTGGTGACGCAGCGCCTCAGTCTCCGTGATCTGGCCGGCGAAACCAGCAGCGGAACGGTGGTAACCAACAGCAGTCGGCTTCGTCTGGTCGCCAAGCAGCGGCGACTCAAGAACCGTGAAACCCCACACACGGGCAATCTGCCCATTGCGGAGTTCCTCGCCGCCACCCGCAAGGGCAACGTCAGAGAGGCCATCAACGAGATACTCCGAGAAGGCCGGGTTGACGACAAGGAAACGGTCGCTCGTCGGGATCTTCTTGTTGTTCAGGAAGGTACGAATCTTGAGGGCTGCTGCCTTCGCCGTCGCGTAAGAGCTGACAGTGGTCGGTGAAGCACCGGTCACGTTCAGGGTCCACGACTCAGACAGGAACTTGCCGAGCAGGTACGACTCCGCATCCTCAGCGAGCGCACGACCCGCAGAGGTCGTGTACGCCTCCATCGAACCAGCAGCCTGACGCTTGTCAATGTCATCGACAATGAACGAGAACGCCTTCTCCTGATCAATGTTGACATCGATACCGTCATCGGCGAGAGCCTCAGCGGTGATCGAGCGAGAAGCACCCGCATAGTCAACGATGGTGGGGGTGACAGCACCGGTGATCTTCACCGTGTTACCGACACGAATGTCAGCATCAGGGATCTGGCCGTTGCCCTCAATGGTTGGGATGGCGACCTGGTTCGCGAAGTACGCGACTTCCATTTCTGCACGCCAAATATCGGGAATGAAGTTGTCAATAGCCATGAGCTATTCCTTTCGGGGTTAGACCCCCATCAGGCCGTCGAGTCGTCCCTCTTTGCGGGCTTCGACAATCTGTGTGGAGGTCATGTTTTTGAGTTGGTCACGGGATGTGATCTGTGCGGCCTGACCCACCGGTTCCCCCTGCTTGCCCTGACCTTCGGAGGTCGCAACAGCAGAGGGTTGTGTGTTTTTGAGATCAGCGAGAAGTTCGTCCGCGTCCGCCTCGAGCTCTTCGCGGGTAGCGCCGACAAGACGTTTCGCCTGTGAGGGCGTGAGTTTCTTATCGAGCGCCACAGAATTGCGGAGAGCATCAATGCGGGTGGTGGCGAGATCCCGTTCAGCGGCATCGGCTCGCGCCTGCGCCTTCTCGATCTCGGTCTTGTTGGCTTCCTCGATTTCCGCAAGCTTCTTAGCTGCTGCGGCATTCGCTTTGGCGTTGTCCTCGTTCTTACGAGAATTCGCTTTCCACTTCTCGGCTTCGGCCTGCCAATCGATCACCTTTTCGGTAGTCGCGGCTGTGTCTGCTGTCGTGTCCGTTGCGGTCGCGTCAGCGGTAATGGGGTCAGACATTGGATACTCCCGTTTCGGGTTTTAGATGATTCACCCATTTCGGGCGAACCCCACACATGAGCGTGGGGAAGATTCGAAGTGATCTTCGATGGGTGGCGCAGATATGGGTCTGAGCGGCCACAGGTGACAATCTGAGGGCGTAGGAGGCCGATCTGGGACGGTATGACCTGCCCGCTTTTCAGATAGTCAGGCGGGCGACATTCGAAAACGTGTTCTATGCCGCCAACTGGTCAGGGCCAGTGAACTTATCCGAAGCCCACGCAAGAACCGGCCCGTATTCACCGTTCTCGTGAGTCGTGATCAACTGCCGGTAATCCTTGCTCGAGGCGGTCGTGTCGATCGTTCCGCCTGTCGCCTCAATATGCTGATGCACCGCAGACAACAAATCAGGGTCAAGAACCTGGCCGGGGTCATACCCAGCACTCACCGCCTGGACCGAACAATCACAATGACCATGAATCGGCATCAGCTCAGAAACCTTGTACCGCTGCGTCGAAGCGATCGCACACAACGCACAATTCTCAGAACCCGACAACACACGCCGGTAGTAGGTGTAACCGCCCGACTGCAACGACGCACGCGACTGAGTTGTTTTCGCCAACTGCAGATCAGTTTCGAGCAGCACCGTCAACCGCGACGCACCCTCAGTCACCGCTGACGCAAAATCGCGACCATTCGACAGGGCCGTGTACAAAGTGACAGCGGGGCGACGATACTCAATGACCGGATCAACTTTGCGAGCGTCAAGAATCTCATCACGGCCAGCGAAAGCCATCGGTGCGAAATCGCCGCGAGCTCGAGCCTCCTGCCGCATGTACGCAGCAGTCACCGTCGCTGTGCGAAGCTTTCCCGCCTGCACAACGGGAACAATCTGTGCAACAAACCGGTCAATGTCTGAATCACGGTAGTCGGGCAGGTTCTCCCACAACCACGCACCCCGTCCAACCACTGTTGAGCGGATGTTAGCTACCGTCCTCTGGTAGCCGGCGAGAACTTGCTCAGGCGTTGGCAACGGCAGGCACCGGAGCTACAGGGGCAGCGGGAGCAACTGGAGTGGCGGCAGCGGCTAGTGCCTGCTGTTCTTCCTCACGCTCCACAGCCATGTTGTCAACATCCGCAGCAGAGAACCCAAGGATTGAGATCATGATTGTGCGCCAAGGAACTTCAACGGCTTTCGCTTTCGTCGCCGCATCATATTTCTCTGCCGTGGTCACATTTGTGGGGTCAGCGAATGATGAGCTCACCGTTTCCTTGAACTCAGGATTGAGGACACGCAACGCGATCGCGAGAACCTCATTCAGGGAAGGTTTGATGCGGGCGATACGATCCTTCGCTTTCATCACCAAACCCTCTTTCGAGAACTCCGAGCCCGCAGCAGACTGGTTCGCCCCATCAGGGACAAGCATGGGAGTCGGGGTGCGGGTTACAGATGCGAGGTCGCGAATGTCATCCTTGACCGCGTTGAGCATCGCAATGATGCCCTGCGACGATTCCTGCGACTCCCAAATCTTGATGCCCTCGGGGAGTTCCCAGAGAGCACCGGGCGCGGGAACAAAAATGGATGCGTAATCAATCGGGTTGCCAGCCTCATCGGTCGGCGGTAGGCCACCCTCAACGGCACGCTGCCGGAACGCCTGCATAGCCGTCGTCACAAGACGGTCAAGGATGCCCTTATTGATGCGATCCAAAATGTCCGTGTGAGGTTCAAACTCACCCGACGAGTCATGGTTCTCGAACACAACAATCGGCGGGGCACCCGTATAGGGTTCCTGCTCACCGGGAGTCCACGACCCATAAGCCTTCGTAATCAGCTTCTTCGACCTCGCATCAGGGTTCGAGTAAATGGACCGCGAAAACTTTTGACGCTGCCCCTCAGCCCACACATACGCATAATCTTCCTGCGCATCCTCATCACGCCACACCTTCACACCAGCGCGAGCCTTCCACGGCTGCAACGGATCCGTCGCCGCATACATGAACTCCGGCTGCTCCGACGTAATCACCGGACGACCAACCGAATCACGACCAACAACCATGTAACCGATAGAAACCGTCAACATGTCACGGATCGTGTCCGAAACAGCAATATCCATCCGATTCTCAAGCCAAATCTGACGAACAGTATCATCGTCAGTCTCCGACTGACCAACCATCACACCATTACAAATCAGACGCTCCGCCAAAGCATCCACCACAAGGGCACCAAAGTTCGTGCGCGCTTTCGCCTGGAACTCCAACCACGACGCACGCACATTCTTACCCGCCTCAGGCAAAGGCGCATGACCATTCACATACGACCGCAAACGGTCAATACGTGGACGGCGATCATCCAACCTCTTCGTGAGAATCGGGAGCCAGTCCTCCGGTGTCGTCGGCTGAACCAATGGAGCCTCCTAGTAGATACGGCGAGCCGAACCTGTACGTCTTGTACCAACCCCCTTACCGAGGGCATCAATACGGCATGAATAGGCGAGCATCGCCGCATACGCGGCATCAATCTTCGCAAGGTAATCGTTATTGGGTTTCCGCAGCACAATGCCCGAACGGACACGCTGCCGGCGCGCATTCAAAAAATGGCGAGTCAAATCATAAGAACCGTCATACGAAATTTCACGGTTCACAATCGCCGCCTGCAACGACTCAAAACCACGAACCACAGCAGTCATCGAACGAGTGTTGAAACTGATCGGCTTCTCGCGTGTGTTGACAACTTTCAGACGGCGACCATATGCGGCCTCCCACTGCGCCACATGCCCATCCCACATCGCCGGGTCAGCATAAAAACCAACCACGTTGAAATCTTGGAACGCTTGCCGAACAGCCGCCTCCACCTGCGCCTCAGGAATCGACCAGCCTTTTTCGCCCGGCCCATCCGGTGGCTCCCACACACCCAACTTGAACAGATGCCCATCAGACACACGACACCCAACAAGCGCCGTCGCATCCGGTTTGGATTTAGACCGACCTCGAGAACCATCAAAACCAAGGGTGATCGGGTCTTGTCTAGTGACCTCTTTGAACTCAGGATTAGCCAACTTGTCAATCGCTTTGAGCTCCACCTGCGACAACCACGAATCCGCCGCATGAGTGATCTGGTTCAAGAAGTCAGCCCGCATCACCTGCGGATCATTCGCCGTATCCCAAAAGTCCAGTGCAATACGACCAATAGGTGACCAACCGGGTTCGCACGGCGGCTCGTGAATCACACAGCCGTCAGGGTGATTGGAGCTGTCACCGTAAGCAACCCGTAGACCAGCTATCAGCGAAACCTTGTCCTCGGGGTCGGTGTCTGCTGGTGCTTCGCGGTGGTCGTAAAGAATCGACCGACTTTTTGCTTTGCCCTCAAGAATCGACTGCCAATACTTCGCAGATTCCTCAGCAACCGAATTCTCACCCGGCGTAAAAGCATTCGGAGACTCAATCGTCACCCCACCCAGCTTCGTCGCATTGTTCCGAAGAACCTGCGCAAACCGGACACCACCGTTTCCCGCAACCCATTCCTCTGTTTGGTCCATGATCGAACAAACAGCACGAGCACCCTTAGCCGCACGCCCCGACGATGTAGCCGGCTCAATACGCCCAGAAGGAAGATTCACAAACGAATCCATCGGCTCAATATCAAACTCATTGACCGCAGGACCCTCACGCAGCATCTCAAGCAAAACACGCCACGTATTACGCATCACCTGGTCTTCATTGACCGCAGTAACCAAAACTAGGGGAACACGAGTTTGCGACCACGGCCTGCCTACCGGCTGACCGCTCGCATCCCACCCGTCAAAACACACATCGAACAAACCCTCAGCAATACCAATCGCCGCAAGAAACGGCGACTTACCCCAACCACGCGGACGACTAAGAACCGCACGATGCCGCACACGCTCACCCGTCACCGGATCCAACTCATACAGGCGAACCAGAAACTCGTACTGTTCACGAGTCAACTGCAAAGGCGTGTACTCGGCCTCATCAGGGGAAGCTAGAAATTCCTCCATCTGCTGCACCACAAAATGACCCAACGACGGGAACGCATCATCGTCAGTCGGAACCCAAGGCATTACGCCTCAAGTTCAGGCACATCAGGCAGATCAGATTCAACCCGACCGAACCGCGACCTAGCCGAATGCGACCTAATGGGAGCTGCAGCTTCAACCGTGTCGGCCTGCGCGAACTGAATGCGTAGACGAGCAACATCATCGGGAGCAATTCCGAACTTCGCGAGCTCGAGCCGAAGCTCGGCAGCAGCAGTCGTGCGCCCGTTTAGGAAGTCGTCCATGAGGATCATTGCCGCAGCCAGCAATGTCCACTGCGCACCGACAAGATTCGAGGTCGTCGGAAACTGTTCAAGCTGATCCCAGAAGCGAATTGTCTGCGGCTTCCACGGCATCTCGGTAGACGGATTGATCTCACCAACCGCTTCAACCAAAGAGGGCTGACGATCGGGAACTACTTCGACAACACGAAACGGCACAGGATCACGAGGCGAATGCCCAGCGCGACGTGCAGGATCTTTAGGCTTCGGGCCAATACCAGCCATAGCTTGTAACTCCCATTTCGGGACGGAACGATCCCATTTCGGGAACGCTTAGAACTCGGATGCGCCCTTCGACCAGTTACAGGCCAAGTGCGCCAACTGAACATTTGCCAAAGTGTCGTCGCCACCACGAGATAGCGGAACGCGATGATCGACAGACGCAGCACGTCTGTCGGGGTAGGTAAGTGATGGGTCAACAGGCTCAAAACAGAGGACGCAACCCCATGAGCTTTTTGCTGCCACCTGTCCGAGAGAATATTTTTCCCGAACAGCGCCAACTTCGCGCCCTCGTCTGCTCAACCGGTGCTCGCGGTACTTGCAAGTATCGGAACACCGAGTGCGCTTCGCGTTATGGGCGATGAATTCTTCCCCACACACCACGCAGTTCTTGCGAGTCGCGGTTGGTACATACTTAGCCCGCCAGCGTTCCCGAGCAACGGCCCTGCTGCGCTCAATGTCTCGCTCCCGGTAAGAACGAACACGACACGACTCACCGCACCAGACTTTCTTATTCCGCTCACGGGTGCCAGGCTCAATCGTCACCCCGCATCCCTTACACGCCCGCTCAGCCAGCGTTTCCATAAGATGCTCCAAAAAGTCCCAGTCTCGGGGCGACCGATAGTCACAGCACCTCTCAG
>Ga0181339_1000082_pt1 | contig 38265 bp, 64 predicted proteins | sample Sp13VDMM110DD_FD_130101 | JGI IMG/M metagenome (GOLD analysis project Ga0181339, IMG submission 130101) | Freshwater viral communities from Lake Michigan, USA - Sp13.VD.MM110.D.D | ecosystem: Environmental > Aquatic > Freshwater > Lake | place: USA: Michigan | collected 2013-04-23 | reverse complement strand
TCGTGGCAGAACCTCTCGTTAATCCATCGAGCGACAGAATAAGGGATTGTATAAGTGACGTTTTCCTCTAGCACTTCATTGAAGTATTGCATGCCTTTGTAAAGCAAAACGGAAACTTTTTGAGCAACTCCGGGAGCTTCGATATTGACAAATGTTCCTACTACATCGTAGTCGGTTTCTGGAGTCATTGCCTCAATTGAGTCTGTATTTACAGGTGTTAAATTCTTCTTAGTAAGAAGTAGTCCGTTGCTTTTTTTTGCAACGATCGGTGATTTTGCAGCTGTTTTTGTCATTAGTAATTCTCCTGTTTTATGTCTCTATGTTTACGACCACATCATCGAGTGGACTTTCACAATAATTATTTGTAATTTGCCATTCTAAATCTGTTTGAGGTGTTGCACCCATACCAATTGGCAAGCAAGAAGCAATTAATCCCGGGTTTGCAGGTGTTGCAAACGCCGGGAAGTCTACTGCGCTTATTGGTACCGCAATAGGGACTAAAGTCGAATAACAAGCGAACTGGGTTGAAGATAAGACGCTAACATGTGCTTGAATTCCGTTTAATTGGACTGGTCCATAATTATATGGAACTACAAGCCGAGCGACCATCCCAGTTGACAAACCATGCGCCGGCGACGTTGTGACGATCGCCGGATTAGTGTTTGTTATTGCAGTAATAGTTGACCTATCGGGTACAAAGCTCATTAGATTGATGCTCTCCATGCTGTCCAGCTGAACACATCAGATGCAGTGATACCGAGAACGGTAGTAGATGCAGTTGCTAATATGTTTGTACCTACACTAAATCCCTGGAAAGACACGTTAGCTGTAGCATCCAACAAGGTATCATCATACCAGTATGGAGGAGTTGAAACAGCTGCAGGTCCAGAACCAATAGGAATCAGTCTTGCTGGATTAAATGGAACGGCAGTCGTTGCCGGCCATCCAAAAGCTGAAAAGGCTGAGCTATCAATATCTAAAGTAACTGTTGTGGTAGTTACCGCAGTAATCTGACCAACCAAATTGTTAGCCTGAGTCATACCCATAATTGCAGGAACACTTAATCTAATCTTTTGTCCAACTGTAAGCCCGTGAGCTGTTGCAGTTGTAACAACCATTGGATTAGCAGCAGTGATGCCAGTAATGGTAGTTCTCTGAGGATAGAAATAAGCTGGTTGAGTAACTTTTCTCCAAGTAGTCACAGTGGTAGCTGTAAAGTTAGCTACGTTTGTGTTGATTGGAATAGTTACTGTGTTAGCGCCAGTTACGGTTACGGTAAATATAATACCGCCAAGCTGATTCATCGCAGTTGTCGCAGTAAACGGACCTGTAATCATAATTTGATCGCCAGTTTGTAAACCGTGAGCTGTTGATGTCAACTGAGCTGGACTTGCTTTAGAAAGAGCGCCGCCTGTAACTGTTGGTCCAAGACCAATTGAGTTAACGCCAGGAGATGCGATCTGACCGTTATATTGAGCAATACCGTTTGTTGTAATCAAACCATTTGAAACAACTGGAACTGTAGCAACGGCGTTATTTGGAGCCATTGCAAGAACAGATGTAACAGTTGAGCCAAAATCTACGTTCCAATCCCATTGAAATCCAAGGTAGTTAGTTCCAGGATTCAAAGCAGGAGGACCGCCAGTCATAGAAGCGATAGCCGTTCTATTAATAAGTTGTACTTTTGTGGGTAAAAAACCACAATTAACCAGTTGTACGCCTGGTAAAGTTGCTGGAGCTGTAAAAGTTCCTTGCAACATAAATTCTTCAGCAAATGGCATAATAATACCTCCCTTATGAGTGTGTGCAGCGTAGGTTAAACAACCAAGCATCGTTCATGAGCCGAGGTACTTGAGCCATTTTCCAAGCTCCAAGTTGCAACCTTCTCAAAGGATCTGTTGGACCCCCTGGAGGCGTGTAAATAAACGAAGCTGTCGCTTCAGTCAATTCGATAACCGCATAGGCTTCTTGACCAGTTACAAAAATGTTGTACACGTTGTTTCCGTTTAAAGAAGCTGTTGGAGTTACAGAACCCCTTGAGCTATAAAGGAAACGAACGTTTGAAACTGATCCCCATTCGGCATTAAGTACGTTTTGGTTAGATGGGTATTGTGCTTGAGAAATAAAGCCGGTAACAGCTTCTAAGTCATCAAGAACACCAGTACTCATCATACCCCAGAACGCTTCACGAACTGGAGCAGTACCAAATTTCAAGCTTCCTTCGATGTTGTCAGAAATCATCATCGCGTCGTTATTTAACAACGCCTGAATGACAGCATCAATATCGCTACGAGCAAGTTCAGTTGGCATGTCTCCATTGACGCCACCTGTGCAGTTAATCACAGATGCTGTAGAGGCCAACATATTACGAATTAGTTCGTCTTCAGTTTCTCTCATAGATTGCGCCAATAGGCTAACAGTCTGGTTAAGAACGGGATCCTGATTAATGAACATGACTGAGTCTGTGATAGTTACGTATGTTCCGTAAAAATCCAAACGTGCATCAATATCAACCGCATTCAATACTTGTCCAGGAGGCGTTAAGCCTGAATCTGGTAGTGGCACAGTTGCAGTCGCTAAGTTTGTATAGCGTCTGTAACGTGCAATACGTCCACTGTTAGGTGGCAATTCTTTCTTCATCGCCATTTGTTTGTGGATCAATTTAGGCATTGGTCGTGAGAGCAATACGTTATCGAACCACTGTTGAACTGGTGGCGGAAGGGCGTTACTTGTAGTAATCGTCATTTTTTCTTCCTAAAGTTATGCCTGCCTTGCATACTTTTGAGATTCGGCCCAGATTTGTTCCTTGCTCATCTTGCTAAATTGGTCGGCTTGTGACTTTAAAGAACCACTGGCATTAGAACTCACTGGGCGCTGGGAATTTTTTATAATCTTCTCAGCCTTTTGACTTGATTGAGCTTTTGTCATGGTTTCCTCATAAGAATCACTAAGTTTTCCGAGTTTATAAGCAGTTTCAGCAGGATTTTTACTTTGCTGGATCTTGTATGCTAAAGCTGGATCGTTTTTAATCATTGGTAGAGCAAAGTTTTCCATCACGTAATTGTAATCATCATACTTGGATTGACAGCGAGTCTCATCATCTGCGACTCTCTTTTTACTATCATACTCATGTAGTGACTCTTGGACTGCGCGTCTTGCCGTCTTCTCAGCCATTTTAGAGGCGAGTTTTCTGGCTTGTTCGACAGTTAAGTAATCATCTTGTGGTAGCGAATCAAATTCATCGACTTCCTCTTCCACTTTATTTACAGTGGGTTGGTGAAGTTTTTGTTGAAGCTCATCGATTTGCATCTTTTGAAACTTCATGATTTCATTGGCACGTTCCCAATTGATTTGATTGTAATCAGGTTTTTCAACCTGTCTTTCCTGTGTAGATTCAACTACTTCGGTTTGTTGCTCTTGTTGTGCCACTTCTTGAGGCACTTCATTTTCAATTTCGTTGTCTGACATGTATGCGGCTCCCATACTTTTTAGCCCGATTTAAATTCAAAAACGACCGTTTTAACCGCGCATTGCGGGCCGTCGACGCTAGTAATGTATTAAGTTATCTAGATTGGTTATCTTAGACAGCTCTTTCAAGCTTCCTACTACCTCGGGAATGGGCTCGTTAGTACCCTGTACGCTCCAAGTTGGCCAATCTCCGGGGAGGGAATATTCTATAGTCAAAATACCAGTTTTGTTATCTACACCAAAACATAGACACGACAGCATCATAGGAGGCTTTTTGTGAAAAATAACCATCCGTTTAATCTTGATAATGTCAGGACGATCAGGCCAAGGCTTAGCATGAAAAACAATGTAATATTTTTCTGTTTGCTTTTTGCATTGGTCCATTTCAACTATTTCCTCAACGTCTTTCATAAGGCGTTTGGTCATAGCTGTTCGGGTTTCGCCAAGTTCTTGTTTTGATGCGATATAGGGTAGTGACATAGCTTAAGCAATCTTTGTGAAGTGAGAACGTTTTAGTTTTGCAGAATCGCGAGAAACGATTTCTCTGTTATTCTTAACATATTCGTTGCCACGCTCACCCATGCCTGAATGGCCTGGATAAGATTCTTTTCTTTTAAAGACATCGGCATCGGACTCATAACCTTTATCAAAGGAATGAGCGCCTTCAACCATTTTTGGCCCTTTATCAGGGTTAGAGCTTTTTAAACCAGCTCCACTTTTGTTAGACATAATGTGCTCCTAGGCGTTAAAACATTTTTTTAACCACAAGCCTAGGTATACAGATTTTGACAGTAGGATTCAAGAAATTTGTTTAATTTATTAAAATTATTGTTTTATGATGCGGGAATTGATTGATTCGATCTCTTTGCATTGAAAACAAACGAGATGTGAAGCTAAGATAATACGTGGTGTTTTGCATTCTGGACAGAGAATATTAATAGGAATTACTTCTGACATGGACATTTGCCTTGAGATTTTGGTGATCTGCAATAAGGGCAAAGTTTTACTTTTTCCATAAATACACTTTTATTTTTAGTTATAAAACACCCAGTATACCCCTATGGTATACCGGGGCCTGCAAATCTCATGTGTCAAATTATTGATATCAGTCAGCGATTATTATGTAAAGCGGCTTTACAAATAAAAAAACCCGATATAGCACTATGCTATACCAGGTAAATGTAGACCAACTTCTATTCTCATATCACATATTGGTCTAACAGTCAATAATCATAACTCTTTTAATGTTTGTCTATAAGATCTTTTTTCTTAAGTTCAACGATCTCTTTGCATATTTTTTGTAGAGCTAATGGAAGGCTGAAATCGTATGGATCTTCTTTAGAATCAGGGTAATCTTTTTTTCTTTTTTCGTAATCTTCCAATGATTGCTCGTGGTGTTTGCCAAATGTTTCGACAAGTTTTTCTATGCTATAGTCTTTCATGTCAAAACCTACTAATTGATACTGAATAAGTATTCATATTCACTTATACCAGGTTATAGGGGGTTATAGCAAGTTTTCTCTATAACTTTTAAAATTCTATTGTTCGTCATTATTTAATGTTTTAGAAAAGATTAGGACAACTTTGTCAGCTGTCTCGAAATATTCCTTAACTAATCTCCAATCGCCTTTTGAATGTTCTATAATGTCCATGTGGACTCGGGAGTCTACAGTATAAATTGTCTTAGTGTCTGAGATTTGCATATGGCCCTAGGGTTGATCCGTTTTTTTCCATGGATCTCTCTTATTATCAAGATAATCCTGTATGCAGCTATAGCCCATTTTATCTATACGAAACGCGCATTCTTCGCAAAAATACATCTTTTCTTCTGGGGAAAGATGAACATGGTTGCATATTCTTTCGATTTCACATTTCTTGCATTTAGTGAGCATGATTCTCCTTATTCTTCTGATATCATTGGTTATGTTTCCAAATAGGCTAATTTCACCCTATAATTCATTCTTTAATTAGACAATCCGTCTAACTTTTACAAATCCATCAATCATTGACAAGCAATTCTTTTATAGTTTGACAGTTTATTGTCAATCGGTTAAAGGAGTCACTTCCCCTTATAATCCGTCTCATTTATTTTCTCACCATTATAGTTTTGCAAAATGTAAGTTTAGGATCGTTGTACTCAATATATGTATTTTTATAATCATCATATCCATCAATGAAAATTATTTCTTCTAAACAATCTTCCCAGTCACAAGCAATTCCATCATGTCCATCATATTTAATGATAACCCATTTATAGGATCCATACGAAGGTTGAAAAGGTTCAAATTCATCCATAACTAATCTCCAATCGCCTTTTAAATGTTCGATAATGTCCATGTGGACTCGGGAATCTACAGTATAAATTGTCTTAGTGTCTGAGATTTGCATATGGTCCTACGGTTGGTCTGGTTTAGGCGGTAAAGGCATCCAAAATTTAACATTTTTAGGTGGACAAGGCGGATTATAAAAAACTGGTGTGCCATTATCGTCATCATACCAATATTCCATAACATCCATATAATCATCATAAAAACATAAAACCTTAGTGTCTTTATCAGGCAACCGATCTTTAACTGAAATCCATTCCATAAAGTCCTAGGGTTTTTTTAGTATTGGCATCCAGTGGGTAATATTCGATTGACGTTCGTCAGAAGAACAGCATCTAGCCCATATTTTACGCTCAGGAGTCAAATCTATAATATAATCATCTGAAATTCGATCGTTTTTTTGATCATATGTCAAAACATCAATATATTCATCGGGCAACCGATCTTTAACTGAAATCCATTCCATACAGTCCTAGGGTTGCTCCATATTTTGAGAATCACATTGTTTACAATTATTCATTCGTTCTTTTTGTATTTCATGAAGTCTATTGAATTCAGCTTCATCAACCGAGTAACCATGGGAATTTGCTATTAATATTATGATAGGAAGGGGAATTCCAAAAGTATTAAATACCTGCAAGGCATCTTCTCCGCTCATGATGTTTGAATTATGAAATAGTTTGTATAAACAATTATGGCCAGCTCTTTTGATGGCCTTGTGAGCATCATATGTTTTATAATCCATAAAGTCCTAGGGTTGGGCGGGGGTGGGTTTCCATAGGTCTCTCTTATTATCAAGATAATCCTGTATGCAGCTATAGCCCATTTTATCTATACGAAACGCGCATTCTTCGCAAAAATACATCTTTTCTTCTGGGGAAAGATGAACATGGTTACATTCTCTTTCGATTTCACATTTTTTGCATTTAGTGAGCATGATTCTCCTAGGGTTGGGCGGGGGTTGGGTATATTTCCTTAGCTTCCTTTTTGCTTATCCATTTCCTAGGCCAAGGCTGGTCAATATTAATAGCTCCATCGGCTAGTTTTTTTGGGTCGATGTATTCAATATTGATTTTTTTATCGTCCATGAACATCCCTTCTAATTTCCTTTCCAAATTCTGACATTTGCTCGATTGTAAAACGATATTGCCATCCGAATCTATGCATATAACAACCGTCCTCCCATTGAATAAATCCTGGGTTTTTAAAAATGATTTTTTTATTGTATCTCCAATACATTCGAAGACGTGTTTTCCATTCGAGATAAAGATCGATGAAGCTACGCATAAAGTCCTAGGGTTGGGCGGGGGTTGGATCTTTAAGTCTTTTTTGACAAATGTCAAAATATTCTTTTTCTATTTCAATTCCGATATATCTTAATCCAAGTTCTTTTGCTGCCATTAAAGTAGATCCACTACCAGCAAATGGGTCTAACACGATTGGGTTTCCTGGAGGAGCTAAAAGCTTGAGAATATATTTCATTAATGCAATTGGTTTCATAGTTGGGTGATTTGATCCTTCTCGCTCTTTAGATGAAACTTTTGCACAGTAAAAAAATCGACTTGCACCTCCTATATCATTATAACCTTTACCAATTTCTTTCCTTTTCACTTTATTTCTACCTAAACTATCATGAAATCCACAAGGACTAGATTTACTTAGTCCAGTCATTTCATCAAGAACCTTCGCTGATTCCTCGTCGAATAGAGTTTGTGCAGGCCATCTTCCACTTGGCAATGAATTTATGGCATCTGGATTTATTTGTTTTATATGTTGGCTATGTTTCCCTCCTCCATGCCTCAATCGTCCTTCCTGTAATTCTGATTCTAACCTAGATTCATCAATATTCAATCCAGCAATTCCCCATTTTTCAGAATTTCGAGAAAATGTTCCTTCTAGTGGTTTCATGGCTAGAATAATTATTTCAGCTGAAGGCTTAAGGGCAGTTCCGTATCCATGCCACTCAACGCCCAGTTTCTTTCCAAAATTATTGCTTTTAGGAAATCCTGACCCAAAAATCCAATAACAACACGTTCTAATTTCCCATCCAGCTTCTTCAAGAGCTATCATTAAATGATGGTGCGTTCGATCACCACCAAAAGCAGCTAACATTGAGCCAGGTTTACAGATTCGCAATGCGTCTCTCCAAATTTCTGCATTAAATGCGGGCTGATCTTTAAATTGATCGAATTTTTTATTCATGAACCCAATACCATAAGGGGGATCTGTCACGATAAAATCAATCGAACAATCTTCCATTTTTCTCATTTCAATCATGCAATCGCCGTTAATTAGCATTAATTAATTCCATTTACTTATTGTTTGTCTTCTTTTTTCATAAAGTGCATCACCTTCTTCTTTGAACATCTCATTGCATCGCTGCACAAATTCAGGTTCGATGTTTTCAACTAAGTCTTCGTGACTACTAGCTGCAACATTTATAACCTCATATTTTTTCATCACTTCCCCTTATAATCCGTCTCATAAAACCCACTCCCCTTAAAATGCACCCCAATGCCTGCGCCAATTCGTTTGAGCATGCATACATCGCATTTAGGACAGCTAACAAGATAGGTTTCATTCATCTTGTGGAATTGCTCGCTTGTTCTATGGCATTTAGGGCATTTATAGTCGTAGGTTGGCATTATTTATTTCTCGTTGATTTCAAAATGTATTTTTGGTTCCCAATAACCTTTGTGATGCTTAATCTTTACAAAAGGTATCTTTCCTTTAGGATCAGGTGGGATATATCTCCAATATTTTATATCAAGTTCTTTGTAGGTAAAATCAGTTAATGAAGGAGAAACCCAAATTAGTTCATCATTTATAACTACTAATGCAAAATAATCTCTTCCTAAGCTAGTGTAAAACCATCCTTTAGGCCCTAATACTTCAACGACCATACCAATAGGCGGAAGAGCTTTTTTAGGTTGATGCCATTCAGTATAGTCCTTAAATGTCATTATTCCTCATGTATAAAAAATAGCAAAAATTGAACATTACAACCTTATCATGTATACGAAATCAACATATCGTGTATATGAAAAAAAACAACACACCCTCAACCTGAATTTATCCGAATTGCCATCATGCTTACTTATAAAGTCATATTAGGTCAGGAATGCTTTTAACGTCAAAACATTGAAAAACGTCAGTGTGTTGTTTAACCATCTCCCACTTCTACAAATGACACGGAAACCGAATAATATCCATTAGAAGACCCATACCATCGAATTGTAACAGCGCCTTTTAAGGTGGCAATCTCGTAGAAAGTCCACATAAAATCACCATATTCTTTATCATCTGGATTTAATGGATTTTCTTCGTTTGTTCTTTCTTCAGCGATCAAGATTTGACTATCAAGCAGCCATTCAAATTCCCCACAAATATCCTCTATAGCTACGTTTTCACAGCAACTTTGCTCATGAAACATCTTAAACTTTCTACCATCCATCAGATGAAAAATAAGTTCATCAGAATCTTTACCACCTTCAATCGATGTGATAATAGTTCCTTTCAAAATCGAAAATTCAACTTCTTTATATCTCACTTAATTCGCTCATACTTCTTCCTCTTCGTCGGTTCCAGCAACTCTTTTTCAATCCTACGCAATTCTAAAAGCTCGTCGCGTATCTCTTCACAATCTTCCCAGTGAAACTTCGTGTATCTACGCACAAGCGCAGGAGTGATATGAGGGTAGGGCTTAAATCGTTCGTGTAGTTCTTGCAGCAGGTTCATTTCCCTTTAACCCTGTCATAAAACCTGCCGTATTCATCATTAGAATCCACCCTTAACAACTCTTGAACAAGCTCTTCATGGTCAGGTGATGGAACGCCGTGGGCTTCGTAATGGTCTTTAGGCATTCTAATTCGCTTTCTTCCACAAAATTCAATAGAATGATTAACAGCTTTAAACCGTCTTTGCATGTTATCTAATTTAAAATTAGGATTATCCACATGTATTCTTTGAAATACCAGTCTAATTTTAATTTCACTAATCCTTTTCTCTTTAACCACACTCCATCCACGAGATACATGAAATAATATGCATTCGAAAACGCTTTGCGTGTGTGCGTCAATAATCTTTGTGTCTCTGAGTGGCGTAATCATTCTAAATCCTCTTTTTGTCTATATTCATACATGCCTAAAGACACGTTTTTTGGAACTGTGTATATCCTTTGAAATACTAATGCAACGCGGTCGTTTGTTATGTAATCTTCTCTTACAAATTCCCAACCATTGCTAAACTTGTTTTTTACATCAAGAATGATGCGCCAGTCGGTTGACACATTGACTGTGCATTGTAGATCATTGATATTCATAAACCCTCCATACATGGGGTTTATTATACCAATATTGGGATATTAATAAATGGATATTAAAGGATAAAAAGCAAAAAACCCCGGCAATCCGAGGTTAATCACTGGATAGAATTCCCCAGCTTTAATACTTTTTATTTAAGCTACAGCGCCTTGTGGCTGATTCATTTGTGTAAGCTCGGTTTTCGCTTTGGCTTGTTCTATCTTAGAGCTTTCCATCTCAGCTATCTGGAGAGCGTCATTTTGCTCCATAGCTTTTTGACGCTCACTTAGCTCCATGATAAAATTAGCAAGCTTTAAGACTCTGTTCTCGTCCATTTCGTCTAGCTCTTTTAAAGCTTTGGCATTAGCTAAACCAGCATTTGCCCTGTCTTGTACAGCCATTGCTTGATGATGCTCTGCAAGGGTGATATCAGTAAAGACTTTAGCTTCTTTTTCTTTAGCAGAAGCAAAGTCAGACTGAGCTTTTGCTTCTAAGCTGCGAGTAAGGACTTCTTGTTGTTGTATTGCTTGCTGATTCTGGACTTCTTGAAGCTGCATTGCCTGTTTAGCAGCTGCTTGTTGAGTTTCAACAAGTCTCTTTTTATCTTGAAGGGAAGTAAGTTCAATAATGTAGTCATCAGGTATCGCGTTCGGCATAATTTGTTTGAGTTGTACAGCCTGGAGGAGCTTGTATTGTCTCTGCGTTGCGGTAAGCTCCCCTTCTTCCACAATGCAATTGAACTTACTAAATTCTTTATCGAAGAACATCTCAGTTGCAGGTTTGCCAACAATATGAGCAACTTTACCTTTTGAGAAGTTATTGACTATAAGATCGTCCATGATCTCCGCTAGATTCTTTTGAGATTCATTTAATCGATCAAATACATTTCTAAGACCAGTTAGTCCAGCGCCCATTTTGAGCTTCATCAAGATACCTGACATATCTTTCGCACCAAGATTTTGTGCGAATAATTCTTCAGGTCCGACGATATCCATGATTTCTTTTTCAATGGTTTGGATAAGTTCAAGCCAGCCTTGACCAACAGGAGGAGGCATAAATTCTTTGACATCTGTTGCAAGATTAGCTGTGTTCTTAAAGAACAACGCTTTTCCAGGCCCACCCAAAAAGGCATCTTCAGGATTGACAAGCGCATCTTCTTTTACCATTAGTCCGGATTGGATTTGAGCGTCAAGCATATCAAGGAGTCTGTTTCGTCGACGGTTGAGCTCAATTTGTGAGTCACGGACATTCCTCGGAATACCCATAAATCGTGAACTATAATTCTGCACCTCGGGAAACATATAACAAACGTGGGGGACGAAAGGCATTCTGTCGAGCCCATAAGGGGAAACTTCCTCGTACATTTCATTGTTGTTGACTAGCACGTGAAGTCTAATGGTTGGAACACGGGCTTTAATTAATTTAACATTTGGATTGATTCTCATAAGCATTTGGAATTGCTCTTTAGTCCCATTCCAAGGGGCAACTTCACCTGTTCTAGTATCTAAAAGCTTGCGAGTATCTTTCCAATCTTTAACCCAGTATTCATCGTAAGCATACATTTGAACGTTGTATTGATTCCAATTCTGCGCTAGATATTGAAACTTACCATCCATGGCAGCATAGCCGCCTTTAAGCGAAGGGACTTCTTTAGATGCACCCTGAAACATACCTTCTAATTGCATCTTGCTTATGTACTTGCGAGTTTGAATCCGGTCGCAGTCGCTCAAATCCATCTTAGTCCAGTAAGGAGACATGATAAAGCTATTATATGGCATGCGATCGACGCAAATCTTACCGTTCTCGGGATCTTCTCTAAAGTCCATCCAAACGCTTAGCAAGTTAAGACCAGTGATTAAAGAACCATTGAAAGCGTCGGAAATCTTTTCGTAAGTGCCATCTTGAGACATACACCAGTTCAATACAGTAGATCTTTGATCGGCTGTCTCACCCATGTCAGGGTCATTATCGGCTGGTTGGATTATACTTGCGAGCCTATTGTCGCGTTGAAAACCATCAATCATGTTGATGATGCGAAGTATCTTATTAAACTTAAGCTCTTTCTTGTTTTGATAATTGAGACCATATTGATAGTTGTTTGTTTGATTGCCAACAGTCATGTTAAGATCAAGATTAGCTTCATACCACCATTGCTGATATAATGACTGTGTTTGTTGCCAAAAGTCTTCAATTTCTCGGGAAATAGCTGAGCTCATAAAAACCTAGTTTAAATTTATTTCTTTACACTACAGAATTTATAAGGATTTGTCTAGGAAAGAATTACATGGGGGACAAGTTTTTTTCTCAGCTGTCCCCGGCCGAGAAGTCAAAGACTAAATTAATTAAACAAAGCGTTGACTAAACAGAATATAATGCAGATGATAACGATCGTTAATGCAATCATATTGTACCTATTGATTACTTGTTCTTCATCTTTTTCATTCCACAAGCTGCAATCTTCTTGTCTTGTTTCTGGTCCATCTTGAGAAGCTTGTCTGTCTGTTTCAACGCTTTCTTCTCTGTTTTCTTGATCTTGTTGATTTGCTGGTCCATTATAAATCCTTTGTTCTGCCTTTATCCATTTATCTTTACATTCTTCACAATCACACTCTGAAGAATGTAAAATATTTTGTTGTAACCTTTTGTAAAAATTATCGTATTCTTCTTTTATACCCCAATCTTCGTTCATTGGTTCTCCTTTTCATAAGCTGAATAAAGGAGCCAAACAACTCCAACGATCATGAACACCCAAACGAAAGTAATAAATATTGTTTGCCAACAAGGGTCACCCATCCAAGATGGGGGATTAAACATAGCTTCTTCCATTTAAAACCCTGTGTATTTTCTACGCATTTCAGCAATGCTATCAGCCGATAGTTTGCCAGGCTCTCCAAGTTCTTTTAACCCCACACATGCCATTCTAAAAGCATCGGCCCCATGGGAGTATTTATCATGCAAAGGTTGATCATAATAGACTTTTAGCGTCTCGTTATATTTTTTTCTATAGAATTCTAAGCATTTGACGCCCGTGTCTCTTATCGTACTATTAAACACACAGTTAGGAAGTGTTGATCGAACGACTTGAATCCCCTCTTCTAGTCCATAAGCTTGGCCATTCTTTAGCACGGGAGTCATTTTATACCCCATCTTTTCAGCCACTTCCATGCGAGATATGCCGCTAGTGAATTCCCTATTTCGCATGTCATGAGGTACGTAATGGGTTCCCCACATGATCTTATGTTTATCACGATACTTATCAAGATAACCAAGATAATGCTCTAATCCTTCCCCCTGATTTTCATAGTAGTCTAAGAAATTGATCTTTCCATTGCTTAATTGCTGAAATATAAAGATAGAAGAAGCATCGCCAACACCAATATCCCATGCAGTATGACACTTAATATCAGGAATAGGGTTAAGACGTGTGATCCGGTCCTCATCTTTGACGGCTTGAATTTGTTTGCCGTAGTAACTTCCTTCGGCCCCTCTGGTAAAGGAGCAGTAATATTCCTGTTGAATGAAGTCTTCGGGCATTCCCTCGGCTCGTTTACCCTCAATAAACCCTGAGTCAAACACTGAAGTGTCGTCAATAGTAAGTAAACTAGCATAATATTGATCGCTCTGGGGGTTATTTTTATCTTTGGTTGCACTCTTGGCGTACTCAAATAGTTTGTAAAAATGGTTTTGCCCGTTTGGTGTTGATATAAATAGGGCTTGGCCATTGTTTTGTGATAGACGAGGTTCGATGGTGTCCCACGCCTCTCTATCCATAAATGCATACTCAGAGAAGATAACAAACTTCGGGTTCATACCACGGGCAGCACTTGCATTCTTACCATCAACGCCTAGCAAGTGATAGACCGCGCCATTGATAAGCTCAATAGACATCTCCGATCCGTTCTTAGCTTTTACAATCTCTGGAGGGAAGTGATCGAGATAACCCATTGACTCGCCATCATGTGTCTCATGCACACCCTTCCAAATAGCCCGCTTAGCCTGGTTATGCTTAGGGAAGCAATGTAGATAGACACCAGGCGATTGAATCATTCGGTAGATTAGATAGTTTAAACAGAAGAGGTCTTTACCAGCGCCTCGATGCCAAGCACAAACTATTCTTTTCTTACCAGCATCTAAGGCCTCCCAAGCTTCTCTTTGATAAGGACGGCATAAGAATTTATGTGGTATTGTTATCTCAGTCATCTTTCCAAGGCTTTTGTATTACTTTAATCACTAGATCTCTGTTTGCTTCTTTCTCGGCCTTAGACTTGATCTTTCCCTCGTATCTCTTCTCTTTCTTCCAATGATTATACATATAGGGATCGTACATGTGTAGAGATCGAGAATAAGCAACGGGGTGAAGCGCACCCTTGCAAAGCAACTCTTCTCTATTTGCTGCAATGTTCGCTTTGGCTATCTCTAAAGACTCCCGAAACACGGGATCTTCCTTAGCCCATTTGAAAACATAACGATAAGAAATCTCATGTTTTCCTGACCAAGCATTCAAGTTAATTGAATACATAAGCTTGCTCCATTTAAGCAAGTCTTCTCTTAAAGCTTCCCGATCGTGAATTCTAGGCCTTCCCCCATCATTACCAACTGCGTTCTTATTGCCTTTTACACTCATTACATTCACCTATTCAATAAATTATTTTAATTCCTTCCTTCACCCTACTTTTTATTGCATTTTTATTGCAAGTGTTTATAATACAAGGTCAAGAAAAGAATAATTTTAGGATAGGAGAGAATCAATGATTCAACAAAGAACACTAGTTCAGTTAGACTTCTTTGGAAATGATGAAGAGATTAAGATTAAGAATAAGATCAATTCTTTAGATAAAAGCTTTCAAGATACAAAAGATTCAAGTGATCGTGTTAGACGTGGAATATTTGCCCGGTGCAACGAAGTGCAGAAACTTTGCAAAGAGTTAGAGTCAAGACTTAGCATTATCGAAAGTAATATCTGTAAAGGATAATCCCTAGCTTTCTCAGGACTGGTGCTAGGGAACCAGCAGTTTTTAGAAATGCTTTGCTAAATGCAGTCCAAAACTATGATCTTTTGTGTGGGCTTTTCCACAAAAGTAATGGTACTGCAAAGCGATTGAAACTTCAGGAGTATAAGCATAGCGCGCGCCTACAATTCCTTGATAAGCGAATCTTTCATCTCTTTCTTTTGCTTCATGAGATGCGATTGTCGTCGTAACTTTATTTCTTATTTCATTATTACAATATCCAACACCTGCGCCGATGTACGGGATTATTGATTTATATCTTAGAGTGTCTACATCAAAATAAGCATTAGCCATGTAAGCCCATGAATTTGATGAAGTATGCGTTTTTGATTTCAACACATCCAAATCACTGTATACATATTTATTTTTAGTTGTATTTTTGCGATAAGTTGCTTCAATCTCCACACGAAAGTTCGTGTCTAGCTGTGTTCCCATTGAAATTCCAGCATGATAGCCAACTTTATTCCCGCTATTTTGGGTATTAGTGATATGACCATAAGCCGAACCACCATGAAAATCGATGTAATGTGCAGAGGCAAAACATGGTGCCAATAGCAATGCTGTTGAAATGAATAAATTCTTCATAATTTCCTTTCAATTTAGGTTTTTGAAAATCCCCGTTTTTTGGGGTTACCGTGCTTATATATCAAAATTTATATTTGTTTGACTAGAACATATCTCGCATACGAGAGTCTAGATAATTTTGTGCATCCTCTTCACTTTCGAAATTGGATTCCAAAACCATGTTATCTACGATAGTGACATCATCTGATCGAATGTGGGCTATAATTGCCCAAGTTGATCCAATGTGCTCAATTGACAAGCTATCGAAAACTTTCATGTTAATCCAATTATTACACCATTTCATCCAAGACATAAGGTAACTCCTTTTTTTAGTAAGAGATCTTAAGGATGAATGGAATAAATTGAAAGGCTAATTGTTTTGAATATCAATTGTGATCATGTGGTCTTTGTTTTTTTTCTGATCATAGATCCACTTGATATCATCGCCTTCATCACCTCTACCAGGTGCAAGTCCGGGCTTTATAGCGCTGACAATAGCATCGCGAATGTATTTAAATGAGGAAACTAAATTATCACTATCGAATTGAAGAGGAGAAAACCTTGTAAGAGATACAGTACAAGGCAAATTGACTAAATGGATGAAAGGCTGCATGCAGTATAAAACAGCCATTTTTTGTTTTTTTTTGCGTTTGCTGCGAACGCTCCAGTGACACGAAACATTCATCTCAGATTCTAAGCGTAAAGGGATTGTGATATTCATCCTGATTCCATTTGCTAAATAATCCTCAATCGCTATTATGATGTTGCATATTGAATTTCCTTACTTAGAGGGGCAACCCTCTAAGGTTTTAATATGTTTTCTTTTTTTGGTTAAAAGGTTGTGGATTCATACACACAACACCTTGTTAATGTGGGGTTACCTCTCTGAGTGTAAAAGCTCAGAGAGGATTTTTTATTTAAGCAGCCTGAGCATTTAAAGCTTCGATCATTTTATCACTAAATTTCCATTCCAGTTCTTTCGAATGAAAACAACATACTGGCATCCACTTCTTTTCACCGTCGACATCTTTAGGGCTTTGAGGAAAAGAAGCCCAACGCTTGCCATCCTTTTCAAAAATTGCAATATCGTTGATAATAAATTTCCATTCTTCGATGAGAATAGAGGCTTTTCCAATTAAAGAGCCCTTGCTCATTGGCTCGTATTTTAAAATCTTAATCATAATCCCTTAACTTTTGCTGTAATTTTTTAATTTCTAGACAAATGCACAGAAATGCTTCATTTTCGTTAAATCTTCCTAAATTTCCTGAAAGAATATTTTCAATCTTTGCAATGAGATCATCTAGCTGGATCTCAGTTTTACCCATGGAGCCATCTCCTAAATCGCATCATAAAAAATGTCCATAAATCGATTTTTTCGTAATATTCAATTGCATGCTCTAAATCTATGATATCTGCATTAAGTTGGTGATTCTTTTCCTTTTCTACCCGGTAAAGATAAGCCACATCCTCATTGATCGAGGGAAAGTTATCCCATAGCTCTTTGTACTTATCCCGGTCTTTGACCAGTAAATCTATTAAAACGTCGTTGTTGCTTAAAGTTTCCATTAAATATATTCCTATATGTTTTTGATTAAATCGTCAATAATTGCTTTAGGATCGACGTTTTTACTTGAGCCATGTCTAGATATGTCTTTTTGCTTTTGCATCATTGAAGACGAAAAGACGTCGTAAAAAACACCATTCAAGCAATACCTGTTCTTTGTTTGGTGTCCTTCGTTGCGTTTTTCGACAACTTTGATAAGATTTAAAAGCTTGAAAGTTCTCAAAGACTTTTCGATCGACGACTGACTCATTTGCAAGTTAGACGCGATATCTGCGTTAATAAACTCATTTTCCCTAATGTAAATTTGCAAGAAAACCCAAATTTTAAATTCTAAGGGAGTTAGGTTTAAAAAGACTTCTTTCAAATTCATGCGATAATTCTCCTTCTTTGAAATGCCCTGTCGTATTGCTCTTGTTTTTTAACTTTGCGCGCCCTAATTCTTGCCTCTTTAACACTATTTATTTGAGCCATTATTTCGATTAAATCGCTTTCTCTAAACGAAATAGGGTTAGTACCTCTTTTGATAAAACTTAGCTGATTGGATCGCATCAGATGATAAATCGACTGAAGGCTAATGTTGTATTTCCTTTCGGCATCAATAACCGTAATTTCTCCCTTCGGTGGAGGGAAGATCCTTTGCCATCGAGTGTTTTTGTATTCTTCAAGATCGCTCAATAAAATAACCCAGTAACGGCCATTTTTCTTAGCCTTAAGCCTTTGATTATAAATAGCAACCTTAACCGATCCTTCTTGAATACCTAAAAGCTTTGAGGCTTCTGATATCGTGTATTTTTCTTTCATAATTCCTCTAAAATGTTTTTATTGTTTTGTAAAAACCCTTCATTTACAAGTATTTGTAAAAGATTTTCAATATCAGTATCTTCATTTGTAGTGCATCTTTTTATTTTTTGCTCAAGAGTTTCATTATCATAATTTCCTACTAAAAACAATATTGAATAAAGACCTTTAAGTTTTAATGTCCAATCACTTCTTTGTAAAACCACCATAGGATGGCTTTTTTCATATTGAATTTTCATTTCCATTTTAATTTCCTTTGTTTTTCACAAATTCTTTAATGTTTATCTCTTTAACTATAATAATGTTAAGTCTTTTTTCATAAGGTATTTTTCTTGAATAAAGAAAGTAATAAAGCTCTTGCGGTTTGACTTTGTATTTATCCATGACATCATGAACTGTAAGCTCTCCCTCACTCAATTTTGGGTTCCTAAACCAGCGTTGGTTTTGGTAGTCAATCAGGGTTTTTAGGGAATAATGCCACCTACCCGCAATATTTACTCCTTCCAGCTTTCCGTTTCTTCTAGCCGACATCAAAGCTCTTGAAGTCATGTTTAAAAATTTAGCGGCATACCATGTTGGAAAATACTCTTTCATGACAAATACTTAACTCTCTTTATGTTTTTTGACATACTCATCAATAATTTTTCCGAACGTTTCTTCTGGAAGGTTTTTGTTAAGAGACTCCCACAACGTTCCACCCTTTCGATAAAGTTGGACAACAGTTTTCATGATCTTCATCCCGTCTAGCTTGTGTTCTTCCTTCATCATTTTTGCATAAAGATCGTTGTTTTCAGAAGAATTGCTCTTAGAGGCCATATCTTTTGTGATTGCAAATTGAAGAAATCTTTCATGGGTTGTTTTGGGTACAACACCCGAATCAATTTGGTTTTCATACCAACGGACATTGCTTAATATTTTGTCTCTCAAGTGAGGGTCTTTCATTTTGTTTTTGTAAGATCCTGCGGTAATTCTCTTCAATGGCTGTCCGTCTCTTAACACGTAAGTCAAGGGATCGAAAGAGTCGACCTCCTTAACGATTTCCTTATTTTTTTGAGAAGGCGATTTGCTAGATCGATATTTAGATTCTTTATTAGATTCGTTATAGTTATCGTTTCTTTGCGGGTTTCCGGAAGACAGCTCACGGATTTCCGGAAGACTGTTTGCGGATTTACGCAAACTATAAAGATTACTTGAAAATATCCAGTCGTAAATCCTTGTTAGGTCAAGCTTTATGTATTTTTTGCAGGGGATTCCAAACTTGCAAACTTTCGAAATGAAACCTATACTTATGAACATTTTGAGTGCAGAATCGAATGAATCCTTGTTTATTCCGCAACGGTCATAAGCTTGTTGAATTGTGTAGAACATTAGGTTATCGCCATGATCAACATGGGATACAAGTTTCTCATTGTCCAAAAGATAAAAATATTGGTCGATTAGATCATTGAGCAAAACAGCACGCTCAATTCCATTTAATGCTTTAGCAAGTGGAACGTTATATTTCCTGTAATTTTCATGTGAAATGAAAGTTCTTAGGAGTAAATTCTTTGTGTAAATATCTGATTCTGAATTAGTCATGTAAAAATCCTTTAAGGTATTGATCTTTAATACCAAGATTCATACAATTACAGACGAGATTAGATCTGTGGTTGTATGAATCTTGGTATATGAGATCAATACACTGTTTTTAAGTTTTGAATTGGTTAAGCCCGGTCCCAACGACCGGGCTTTTCTTTTTTAACAGACTATTTTTTTCGGGCCTTAAATTCCAGAAAAATCGCTCTTTCTTAACCAAATCTTTAAATTCTAGTCGGTTAAACTTTTATTTTAATCCATGTCGCAATCAAAATCGACAAGCTCAATAGTCATAGCATTGCCTCTTTCATCAACAGAAACCAGTCCCTCACGCACCAAAACCATAAGATCGTTTTTGAACTTTGTCGGGGTCATAAGAAACCTAGATCTCAATTCATCTTCAGCAACCGTCACCCTTGAATCATCATCCTTGTGGCGCCAAAGCTCTATATAAGTGCTGGCACTCTTAGGGTTATGATTCAAAACCTGCATTAAATAAGCATATGGGGGCAATTGGGGATTAAAAATATGTTGCATGGCATCACTCCTTTTTTTACTTTAAGGCTCCTTTTAAGATTAGAAGGCAGATAAATTCAAGTAATTTTCATGCAACACACGATTAAAATATTTATTATATATTTAAGCCGCCTTTCTTTTCTTTTTTCTTTCATTAGGGTTTGTTAAGTCAGACATAGAAACCTTCCCACCTGAAAGCTCAATAATTTTTAAAGCCAGCTTTTCCCTGGGATAACAGTCGCCGTTCTTAATGTTTTGAATGCAGGTGTAGGAAACTCCGCATTGCTTGCTAAAATCCCCGATTGTAATTTTATTGTAAAAAAGATATTCCCTCAGATTCATAAGTCCTCCTGTTTGGAGACCACTATAGCAAAATATATGAATATTGTAAATTCATAACTTTTGTGTTGTGCTAAATGTTGTGAGTTTGGTATATTTAAGTTATAAGCAAGTTCGCAGACAGGATACGTTCCCAACGCTTGAGCTACTTATACTTAAAAACAGACACACAACTAAAAAGGATCTATATGTTCGATTACGAAAAAACAAGTGAAGAGGAATGGTTAGAGAACCAATATTCCGACTATTTTTATTCAGCATTGCAGAAAATTCAAAGAATCTATAAATGTGACTCAAAAGCTGCTCGCATGTTTATTGCCCTCTTTGAGGATTGCGAATACCATTCCTACATTTACAACAAATTTGTGAAAGAAGTGGAACTTGAAGATTTAGAAATTTGTGCCATAAAAGGCAGTTACAACGATTTTGTTAGCGAATTGAGAGACCACGTATCTAACGAACACATAAGGGCAGTATCATGAGAACATCAGACACAATTACAGAAATTGCAAAAGCTATGAATGCCGCGCAAATTGCTATGAAGCCGGCAATTAAAGACTCTACTAACCCACACTTTAAGTCTAAGTATTCTGACTTAGCTTCAGTGATGGAATCGATTAGAGAACCAATCGGCAAAGCTGGTTTATCGGTTTGGCAAGATGCTACTTTAGACGATCAAGGCGTAAGTGTCACAACAAGAATCGTCCATCAGTCAGGCGAATGGGTCGAGTTTGGACCTCTTACGATTCCGCTTGGAAAAAAAGACGCTCACGGTGTAGGCTCGGCGATTTCTTATGCAAAAAGATACGGTTTATGCGCAGCTCTTGGCGTTGTTTCAGATGATGATGATGGCAACGCGGCAGTTGATAGCGTGGCAAAAAAAGCTGTTAAAGATGTACCCATTCTTAAAAAGATTACTGATTCTCAAGTCGATGAGCTAAGAGATATTTTGCAAGATTGCAGTCCAGAGTATCAAAAAAGTGTTAGGCAAGGGCTTATTCAGCTTGGAATCAAGTCTTTTGACAATGTCACACAGGATAAATTTCCAGAGTATAAATCTAAGCTACTTGCTAACCGTGAACTTTACTTGAAAAATAAACATATGGAAGAGGTCGAATCATGAAGCTACTTTTAGTCTTAACATTTGCCTTGTGTTTTAGCAACGCACGCATCGAAGAAATAGACAACTGTCAAAGAGCATTAGACGAACTTTCAAGCTAGGTATTCTATGATTATTATTGAACTTGATCAAGGATCCGATGAATGGCTTAAATTTCGACAGTCAAAAATTGGCGCCTCAGATTCATCGACCATTTTAGGTATCAACCCCTATACCACCCCATTAAAGTTATGGGGCGAAAAGCTTGGGTTGATACCTGGTCAAAAGACAAATTCAGCCATGCAAAGAGGTCATGATTTAGAAGATGTTGCTAGGGAAAGATTCATTGCTGAATCCGGAATAGTGTTTAAACCAGCAATAGGCGTGTCAGAAGACTACGAATGGATGATGGCAAGCTTTGATGGGGTAAGCGATTGTGGAACTCTTATACTTGAAATAAAGGCCAATGGTAGGAAATGGCATACCTACGTATTAGAAAATGGCGCTCCTCCCCCGCATCATATTCCGCAATTACAACATCAAATGTACATTGCAGGTGTAAATAAAGCATATTACTATTCTTTTGATGGAGAAAATGGGGTAACGCTCGAGGTTGAAAGAGATGAGGATTACATAGAAAGTCTAATTCGTAAAGAACTAGACTTTTGGAAATGCATCTGTACTTTTACCCCACCGCTGGCAGCTTGATATCAGCCGACGTAGTCGCATCCGTTTTATCGGTAGCATCTCCAACATTCTGCGCGTTTCCGTGTGTGCAGGTGTTGGAGAGGCTTATAGTGCATCCAGAAAGAAACAAAAGAAGGGCAATGTAAAGCGGCTTTACAATTAGGAAATGCACTTGCCGCCATCCACGCCTTGAATGCCTGAAATGTAGTTCTTTTTGTTATCCCAGCGCTCATTTCGTTCGTTGTTAGTAAGTTCAAGTTCAAATGGCGTTTGACTCATAGGATTATGCATAGCCTGAAACTCGCGAGCGCGTCTTTCATAAATAGCGTTTTCCACCGCTTTTTTATGTAGATTTGGCTTTTGAGATTGAGCTTTGTTTTTTGCCTTTAAAGGCTCATCAGGAAATTTATCTTGTTTATCGATTTTCATTATTTTTTCCCCTTTTTAGAAATACCAGCTTCACTTAAAGCCACAGCTATTGCCTGTTTTGGTTTTTTGATAACTGGACCAGTGGGTGAGCCACTATGTAACTTTCCAGCTTTTGCCTCTTTCATCACTTTCTTAATCTTTGCTTTTTGTTTTGTTGTTTCTTTCATATTTATCCTCTAACTACAAAATTCCGTTATAATCATAAATCCGTCTCCACCATTTCCGCCCGATTGACCAGTTGCATTATTGATGTTGGCAGTAGCTCCCGATCCACCAGATCCTAAAGATCCATTAGCTCCATTATTATTCCCAGATCCTCCTGTAACAGTAGGACCAAAGAATGAATCGCCTCCATCTCCTGATAAACCAAACGCAAAACTTGCAGCATTAAACCACACATGGCCGCCTTCACTATTAGAGCCATTTATATTTAAATCTCCAGTCGATCCGGACCCTCCAGAAGTTCCGCCAGCAGTTGAGCTAGTTACCGTGGCTCCTGCGGTTCCTTGACCGCCTAATCCTCCTGTAGCTGATAATAAGGCGCCTAGTGAAGTCGTTCCCCCAGCTGCACCATTATTATTACCTGCAGCTCCACCCGTTCCACCAGCGCCAATTGTGACGACCTGGCTAACGCCTATTTGAGCAGCAGATAAAAGTCTTCTAGCATATCCGCCCCCTCCGCCACCAGCAGCCGCCGCGGCCGTTACGGCATCAGTTGAGGCAACACCTCCAGCACCCCCACCTCCACCAACTAACTCAACAATACAATATTTCATATTTGTGGTTGGCGTGTAAGTATAAGAGCCTGCGACACCATTTCCGGGAGTTTGTACAACAACTTTTTGAATAGCTGGTAATGCACCACCTAGTAACGAAACAAAACCATTTGCATCAACAGAAAATTGAGTATTGGAAAATGCAGATAATCCCACCTTAGTAATATCAGTAGAAGCAATTGCAGCCGAAACTTGCACTTCAATATTTTCTATGCTCGCTCCGCCTGTTTTTGTATAAACAGCTTTAGCATTGGTTGTATTGGCTACAACTACACCATTAACGGTAAGCGTTCCACCGGCATCCGGATCGACTTCAACACCATCATCTCCCACAACATTTAAAATAGGATTATCAGCTGTAGATCCAATCAATATCCAATGCGCTAAATTGTTAGATATATTAGCCAAGACCCAAAGATTTCCATTTACAGAATTACTCCAAAAACTAGAAATAGGATAATAACCCTGTTGTTCTTTTGGCTTAATATCCGGACTTGCATTTGTTGGAGTTCTCGGATCTCTTTCTCTTCGATAAATAGGAGCAAAGCTGTAGTCTTGTCCTTGATACCTAAGAGGATTTCTGTAACTGTCTGAACTTGGGTTAACCATTAGTTTTGTACTCCGTAAAGCTTGAATGTGCCGGAAATTGTTCCAGAATTTGCAAACACTTGAAAAGCATTTATGATTCCTGCGCTACCTTCATATGCTGCGTTCACATTGACAATTGCGTAATAACTTGTAACACCACTGCCATCTGTTCTAACTACCTGAAATGCAGCCGAAGAATTAGCTCCATAAATAGTTGTTGTACATGCGGATTGAGCATTTACCCCATTTTCAATTTGCATTAACCATCTGCCGGATGTTTCACCTGAAACATAAGTGCTTTGATTGCCAATCGTATTGCCTGAATCCCAGCCTATACATGAAGAATTGTATGTTCCATCGGATTTGTAAGTAGCTCCATTGTCATATGACACTCTAAAGCGTCCATAAGTTGAAGCTGATCCAGTTACTCCATAAGCCACAAGTTTAATAATGTCATAGGTTGCTGGGATGTCTGTAAAATCAACAGTAGCTACAGCACTTACTGTCTGAGATTCAATCAAAACAAGATTACCCGATCCTCCTCCGCCTGTGGAAAATGTTGGGCCTGGGCGGGGGTTTGTCAAGGCAATGTCGATGTAAAAAAGGTCAATTTGGGTTACAGGATTGCTGATTGCAGTTTGATTGTAAATGGATACCATAGGACTAATTGCAGCAGTTGGTAGGTTTGTGGTTATAGCTGAACCTACTAAAACATTATTGACGTAAAAGCTTGCTGATGTATTTGTAGAATTAACGACAATTGACAAAGTTACCCAATCTGTAGTAACTGTGGAAGCTGTGTTAACCGATGTTGTTACACTTGAAGATGTTGCATTTATAGTCCATGCACCGCCGTTAAGAGCGTGGTTATATTTAAAATAAACACCGTCTACAAATGCCTCTGTTAGTCCACTTAAAGTGGTTGCATCAGCAAAACCGCAATAATAATTGTAACTATTACCGCCTGTCGAAAGGGTTGGTAGCTTAACCACCCATGAGAGAGATGTTGTACCACCACCCAATACTATTGGGCTAGCGCCTGGTCCTAAATATAGTCCAGCATTTTCTTGAGATGTTCCAGTTTGAAAAATACCAGGATGATCTGCTGTTCCTGTTGTTGGACCATTGTTACTTAAAATAAAATTCCACTGAAGTTTACTATCGCCACTACCTGCTTGTGTGTCACTTAAAAAATCATCAAACTCTTGCAAAACAACGTTTGGCTGAAATGTGCTCACGTTATAAATAGTGTTTGTTCCACTTCCGCCGCTTGAACTTATGGCTCCTGCTTGTGACATATTGCCTCTTTTTTAGTTTACAATTCCGTATAGCTTGAATGTGCCTGATGTTATGTTTCCTGTTGCCATTTGAAGTCTAAGTGCATTTACAGGCGTTACACTATCGTATATAACAGCAATGTCTGATCGTAAAACACTATATGTTGCGGAATTACATACGCCGCAAGTAATAATATTTTTGTCTACAGTGCTTGAATTAACGCTATAGATATAGCTAAAACCCGAGGCACCAGAATTTGGAGTACCCAAACCAATGGCAGTGTTTATCGCGGCAGCAGTTTGATTATCTAAATTTTGTGTCACTAATCCAATTCCTACCCCAGAAGAAAATCCCCGTTGATAATAAATTGCGCTTGTATCGTAAGTTGCTCCACCATCTGTGGAAAAATTGAGATATAAAGTTGTGTCATTTACCGATGCGATTACTCCATAATGTACCAAATATAAAACATCATAACCTGCAAAACTATTTGTAAACGTCAAATCTGCGCTCGCGCTAGCTGTCTGAGATTCAATCAAAACAAGATTCCCTGACGACGTTCCCCCACCAGAGCTAATGCTACCAGCCTGTGACATAATCCCTCTTAAATCTGAGTTATATAATACAATATTTTAACGTTAATTAAGTTGTTGTTGGCAGCGTTCCCTGCAAATAATGCTGTTGCATTGTGTATGCACACAAGCCTATTTTCCATGTTAGCTCTTGCTGCTCCAGATATCGCCGTGTTAAGGGTTTGTGAATAAACTGAAGCGGTTCCGTTTATTAATGCAGATGTCATGATGGTTGCGTTAATCGATTGTCCAGTTGTACCTGTATATCGTATGTTTAAGTTTCCGCCACCAGTAAAAGCGTTTGTGCCCCCATAAATGTATTTAACAATGATGGAGGTTACTGTTATTACAGTTCCGGCCCCCTGCGCTGCCACAATCGTGATTGGTGTGGTAAATAACGCTTTAATTTGAGCATTTGTCAAATTTAATGTAGCTGAATAAATGGTTGGTGCACTGGAAGTCCAGTTCGTACCATCAGAAGTCATCAAGTTACCGCTAGTCGACGGTGCTGCATAAGTTTCAGTTGATGCTACCCAATTTGTGCCATCAGATTTTATTATTTTACCAGATGTTGCGGAAGCATTTGGAAAAGTTGGCGTACTCGCTACCCAATTTGTACCGTCTGCAATCAAAACCTTTCCTGTACCTGTTGCAGTGCTTGGATATGTCGCTGTTGAAAATGCAGGCGTACTTCCAATTCCCTGACCTTGAAGAACCGTTCCAGTTGCGCCTGTTGGTATAGAAGCCGTGTTCGTGATTGTGATAGTGTTACCAGATGCGCTTGTGTCAATCCCTGTACCACCTAAAACATTTAGCTGATTAGCTGTAGGAGTTGCGGTTCCAGACTCTGTAATAAATGAAGTTGGAATGGATGGGTTTGAAGAAGCTGCACTTGTTAAACCAGCATGGCTCATTCTTTGGCGCCAAGTTCAATTTTTTTCAAAAGCAAATAAATGTTTTCTATTTTCTTTTCGATGATTTGGAATTGAGTTGCGCTGTTAGCTGATTTCAAATTGTTGTTTTGCAGATCAAGTTGAATGGAGCTAAATTGTTTTTTCAATGCTTCAATATCATCTTTAGTTGTATCGACAGGAGCTTCTACAATTACTGGTTCTTCAATCTTCTTAACTCTTAAAGACAAGATCTTAAGCTCGTTTAAAAAGTTTTGATAATGCCCAGCTACCATGCTTTCTACAGACTTAGAAAAAGAATCCTGAAGATTTTGTTTTTCTTGAATTATTTCAATTTGTTTTTCGCCTGTATTTTTCCATTCTGTAAATAAAGCGGCTTTATCTTCAAGATTTCGATGTATTTTGTCTAAATTTACTGACACATCGGTTTTAAAGCTTTCAAAAGATGTTTTATTTTTTTGTATAGTTTCATTTAACAAATTTAAGGCTTTTTCTAGCTTTTCCAATTTGCTATCTGTCGCTCTAATTTTTTCCAAAATAGAGTCGAATTGAAACATAATGGCTTTGTCAAACTCCCTTAACTCGCCAATTACAGCCTCGAATTTAGGGATTTTGTCTTTGTGAGAATGCAAAATTCTTTCTATTACTGCCAATCTTTCATCAGACAAGGACAAACTTTGTTTAAAAAGCTTGTCCTGTTTTTCAAATTGTCCCTCAAGCTTATCTTGAACCTTTTCAAAAATAATGACCTTTTCACAGTCCTTTTGAAAAGACTTAACGAGATTGGCGTAATTCATCGTCTCATCTCGATAAGTTTCTAATAATTTCTGTACGCATTCAAGTTTTTGTTGAATCATTTTATTACTCGAGTTTTTTATTTAAAATTAGCTAGATGCAACATATTGAGAAACGAGGTAAACCAATCCCGAGCCGGCAACGCCTTTAACGTAAATTTGCGTTCCAGATGGCAAAGAAGGAGATTTATCGGGTCCCTCTTTAGACTCATCATATAGCCAGAAAGAACCAGCTGGACAAACGTCAACGTCTGTTACGCCATCGATTGAAACAGTTACCAAAACAGTTGAGTTGTTAACCATTTTGACTATGTATCCTGGATGTAAAAGAGGCGTCCCAATAGCTGTATAAGTGCCTGTAAATCCAGCAGAATCTATGCTTCTTAAAGTTTCCCAATACACTTTTTGTGAATAAGACATGAGCTTCCTATTTTTAAATTAGTTTACGATCATATATGCGATACTTGACTGATCATCCGCTTGAAGCACTGTGGCGTTTGTAGACGACCATGCATTAATTATGAAAGATGTGCCTGCAACAATTGTTCCAACGCTTAAAACACCCAAATCGTTAGCTCCAGTTGTCCCAACAGTCATTCTGCTAAGAAAAATCAGCGAACTAGCTGTAACAGATGTGGTGGATACTGTCGCCGTTCCGTTTGTAAGTGTGACAGAACCAAATGAGTTTGCTCCGGCTGCTGTGGTGGTTCCGACGCTTGTGCTAATAATGCGGTTTCCAGCACTCTCAAAAGTTAGATTACCGTTAATAGATTGGCCCCCAGATGTTCCAACTACTACCCATACACCTGGATTTGTGACCAAAACGTAGGCGGTTGATGTAAGTGTATTTATCCAGGAAGTTCCAATGGGATATTTACGGTCGTTTGTTGTTGGAGCTCTGTTTGATTTAACAAGCCTCCAACCGCCTATGGGCAAGATTACGTTAGTTCCTTCATAAGCGCCCGGTTCATTCGACAATCCTAATGGATTTTTGCCACTCATAATTACCTCACTTTCAATAAGATAGGTTTACTCGATAATGGTGAAAACAGCTTTCATCATGTATGGACTCTTTTTATCAAGTAAAATATTTAATTGATACATAAAAATTGCTTTTTATTTACTTTTTTCCGATACTTATGACACAATTAAGGTTATGAGTAAAATAGACTTAACCAATAGAAGATTTAATAAACTTATCTGCTTATCATCCGAGAGCGACGCAACTAAAAAAAGCGTAATCTGGACATGTAAATGTGATTGCGGAAAGATTAAGAAGTTTACAGCCTCTAACTTGTTAAGAGGACACTGTAAAAGCTGTGGGTGTTTGCGTGATATAACAGATACTCAAAGATTTTTTAGTCATGTTAAAAAGAAAAAAAGCGGCTGTTGGGAATGGCAAGGTCATTTAATGGCACAAGGATATGGAAGATGTATATTCGATGGGAAAAGGAGTTATTTAGCCCATAGAGCTTCATGGGTTATACATAAAGGTGATATTCCAGAAGGAATGTACGTTTGTCATAAATGTGATAATCCAAAGTGTGTTCGACCGGAACATTTATTTTTAGGTACAAATGAAGAAAACATTAAAGATAGAACTATTAAGAAAAGATCAAATCGACCTTTTGGAAATACATTTGCTCCTAGAAAACTAACGGAGAAAAACGTTTTAGAAATTAGAGAAATGATTAAGAAAGGTTTTACTCAACAAAAAATTGCAGATAAGTTTGGAGTTGCCAGATGCACAATTTACAAAATAAAAATTAAACAAAAATGGAAAAGGATTGAGGAAGATGGCTAAATCATTGACATTTGAAGAAGAAATTAAAGGCTGGATAGAATTTTCTAAAATAGAAGGTATTGAAGATTTAATCAAAGTTGCTAATTCTACTTATTTTTGGAATGACTACGCTAGAGAAACAGCCAAAGCGGCATTAGATAGGTTAGGAATAAAACCATAACAGAGATTCAAATGTGCTTAGTATGACATGTAATCATATTGTGTCTTATGGTGTATGTGATGATAAAATCAATGATAAATAAGGAAATGAAAATGAAAGAATTCATAATGTGTTTTGGACCCCTAATAATAGGGGCAGTAGGAATAGCTGTTTGTGTTTCATATGGCGTCTATTTAAGCCATAAGGCTGAAATGAAGAAACTTGAATTAGTAGAAAAAGGAATTATTAAATATCAAATTATAGAAGATAGGAAGGAAAAATGAACGATCAAAAATCAAACTGGATATCTCATTTAGAGTGGGTTGTGTTATTTGTAACACTACTTGGAGGTTTTTATAGCGTCAATTCAAGGATTGATAATTGCAATAACAGAATGGATCAATTCTTAATGGCTTGGCAGCAAGAAAATGTTGCTTGGCACCAGGAAACTAAAGACTTTCATGGAAGACTAGTTTCTTTAGAAGAAAGAAGTAAATAATATCAACCCTTACCTTTTTTCTGACTAGGTGAGGGTTTTTCTTTTTTGTCTTTACCCTTATGCTTATCTAAAGCATTTTTTACAAAGAAAAGCTTCTTGAAATTCTCTATTTCTTTTTCAGATAGTTTTTTCATTTTCCTTCTTCTTTTTTGAGGCTGCAATAATATTCTTTTGAAAGTTCTTAAATAAATTATAGCCCACCTTAATTTTTCTGTAAGGCTTTTTCAAATCTTTAACGATGTTTTGGTAAGCAGCCCCTCTTGATCCTCCCCCTGTGGCCCACATGGCTATGGGGGAAGTTCCACTAGTTCTTGCGGCATCTACTTCAGTGGATAATCTTTCATACTCTTCCGGGCTAATATCTTCTACAACATATCCATCACCATTATGAAACAGGAAGGTAGCTTTCTTTTCAGTGTCATCATAAAGACTAAGAGCATGGTGAGCGGATCTTTCTTGCTCGGGAGTAAAGCTTTTAATCAACTCTAAAGCTTGTACTGCCGCATCTTGTGGCTCTTGAATTAGATCTTCAACCTTTCTTCTGTACGTCTTACCGTTAGCGTTGACGGTGGCTATTCCCTGACGTATATCTGTGACCTCGCCAATGTCGCCATTAGGAAGAGCTACAACGCTTTTCTTTTCTATAAGCTTATCCTGTGTCGGTTCAATCTCTGGTTCGCTAATTCTTGCCATAGGCTCAAGTTTGCTTGGTTGAACAGGATTTGTTTCAGCAAATTGTTTGACAGCATCAGCAATTGCGACATTTGTAGTTTTTTCATATTCTTTTGCTACCTGTGGTTGGGTTGCTTTAATTGTTCCAGCTATATTTTCGACATCGTTTCCAGCTGCTAGCATGCTTTCTACTTGCTTTTGAAGCGCTTGAGGCAGCGGAGGCACTTGCTTGGACTGTAAAGGATTTACTTCAGCTTGCGTTGTTTGTTGTGAATTTGGTACAATTGGAATAGATTGATTAACAGGAGGTTGTTGAGATGGAGAAGTTGCAAGTGTTGCCTGAGAATTTACGGGCTGGTTTGGAGAAGGTATTGGGGAAGTTAATCCTTGTGGCTGTTGGGTTGGTGTTGATGGTTGTGGCTGTTGCGGCGTCGGTGAAGTGGGTGGAGTTCCTCCAGGATTTGTTGGTTGATTGGGGACGGGGGGAGTTGAACCCTGTTGCATTAATCCTGATGCTAACGTCGGTAACGCTCTTGACACTGCTGCCGTGGCTAGCCCTGTACCCAATAGCGCAGCGCCTTTTGCCAAAAGGCCTTTAGTTAAAGCTTCTTTCTCTTTGGTCTTTTGGCCATGAATTTGATTTTGAGTCATATTTTTAGGATAAGATTGTGCTTCCATGGTTTTTCCAAGAAAGTTAATAATCTTTTCTATGCTATGACCAGCTTTTTGGGCTTGGCTAATTTTTGGAGATAATGAAGGAATTGCTTTTGTTAAAAAGTTAAGCAATTGCTGCCCTGTATATCCAAGGGCCATGCCTTGAGCTAAAGGATTCATTTTACTTAACTCCTTTAATTTTATCCTGCCACCTTCCCCAATCTGCAAACACATCAGCAATTGATTGACGAGGTGGTTGCGTTTCAAGTTCGGTTAATTCACTTAATTGAGCAGGATTCAATTTTAACCCCTTAGACATTGCCTCTCTAATAGCTGGCCCAATTTGACGCCAATCATAATCTTTGTCATTCCAAAGCTTATGCCTTAAAACTAGTAAAGAAGTATCATCATTAACGTTATTTTTAAAGAAACTTGAAAGACGATTTTGCATAGCTTTCATCTCTTTAGGAGCTTTTTCTAAAGCTGTTTCATAGTCTATAAAAGGGTTGGAATCTTGAAATTTCAATTTCTCATGTGGATCAGTTTCTTTTCTTCCACCTGGGAAAATCCCTTTAGGAAGTTTTTCTAATGAATTGAAAGTGTTGTCTGTTAAAGGGTGAATAACTTCTTCAATCTCAGTAGGGCTTAAATCTTGTTCAGCTAGAGTTTTCCTTACATAAGGCTCATGACCTGATTTAACGAGGTCCTGTACACTCCCACTCAACCTTTTAATAGCTGTTTCTCTTTTTTGAGGACCCTGAGTTAAGCCAGTCCAAAAACCTGGAATAAGAGCATTATTAAGTTTTTCTTTATTGTTTTTATATTCTTGATATTTTTCATTTGTGTCTATTGCCCATTTATTTACATCAGTTTCATTACTGAATTGTTCGCCTATCTTCATAAATTCGGGAATTTCAGTTTGATCAATACCCATTTTTGAGGCTACGTTTTCAGCTTCAGTTCTCGCATTTCTAGCAGTGTCATTTAATACATTATAATAATTAAGCCATGTAGGCAGAGAACTTGGATCATTTTGATTTTGCGCAGCTCTTTCGGCAAGGTTTTGAATTTCTTCAGCAGGCATTATTCTTGGAAGAACTCCAGAAGTTGAATAGGCTTGAGGGTTTGGTTGTCCAGCAACTCTTTCGCCTTGACCCTGCATAGTCGAAGGTATTCCACCACCGTTAACCTGGAGATTTACTGGCTGTTGTTGAGTATTTAAGCTTTGCTTAAAACCTGGAGAAGGTGATTGTCCGTTAACTGGTCCTTGAGCATTACCTTGATTAGATCCTTGTTTACCAAAAAACCTATCTGACTGATTTGATCTCATTAGTGTTTCAAACAAAGGTCCGGCAGCTCTTCCCAAAGCCGGATTTAATGCTGTAGCTTCAGCTAAATTAAAAGCTAAATCAGTAGGGCTAGCATTTTGGGAATTTTGTCTTAGCCTATTTAAATCTTGCTGGGTAATGCCACGCTGGACTTGATTTTCGATTCCAGTTTGAAGCCCTTGACCCAAAGACTGCCCAAGAACTGTACCTAGATTTGTTTTTGTCGGTAATATTGTAACCATTTTAACCCCTTAAAATCCTGGTTGACCAAAATAACTTTTTCCCACTTGATTTCCAAAACCTTGACCAAAACCACCACTCAATCCTTGGAATACACCACCAAGTAAACCCTGATTTCCTGGCTGATAGGTGTTTTCAAACGTTCTTTGTCCCGAACCAGCAAGTAAATTATTTAATGGTTGCTGAGCATATTGAAGCCCTTGATTTAATCCCTGCATCTGCATGTTGCCGCGCATAGCAGCTAGATCGCTTTGAAGCCCCCTTCCAGCTTGAGCAAGCGAGTTTTGAAGTCCACTTGAACTAGAGGCGCCACCTCCCGTTCCCATGCCAGCAAAACGTTCAGCTATGCCTGGCGCTATGTTTTCATTAAAATTATTTAAATAAGGTTGCTCAAATTGCTTCATAAGCTCCGGATCACCAGAAAGAAGTCTTTGAAGAAAGTCGCTACCACTCTGAAATAGGGGGTTTTGATCAATTGGATTTTGATAGAATTGATTTAAACCCTGTTGCTGTTGAGGATTCATTAAACTTTGCTGCTTCATTTTATCTTTATTTCCAAAAAGAAAGTCAAAAAACCCCATAAAACCTCTATCTATTTTTTTAAATATTCCATAACCCAATAAAACTGGGTTACATCTGTTCCGATATTGTTAGTGACAGAAAGACTTTGAACAGTGGCACTTGTATTTATGTATCTCACATAAAGATCTGGATCATTTACGAAATAGTAAGTAGTGCCGCTAGTTGCTCCCCCAAAGCCATGTGTGGGAAATAGTCCTTGTGTATAAGTGATTACAGTTGGCGTGTTTACTGCCGGGTCGGTTGGTAAATTTATAACAGTTACACCAGCACCAATTGGACCACCATTTAAAGATATAATATCATAGGTTACTCTAAACCCGTATTGTGTCTGGATATATCCTTGAGTTACTTGACTAAACCACTGTTGAGCTGATATTAATTCGCGTCTTTCATAATTCGCATTCTCTTTAATATTAACAATGTTTGCAACTTGTCTTTGTCGCAATGATAATATTTCTCTAAATTCATCACTATCTTTTGGAAAGTCAAGTTCCGGGGGAAGAAAACTGGACTGAGTATTTATTGGATTTGGGCTGCTCATGCTTAACCTTTAATCCTTCCAGCTTTCCTTGTCCACGCAACTAATCCTTGCATTTCAAATTGGGCTGTCCCCTTTACTGGGTCATTTAGCTGAGCATCGCTTAAAGTAATTTGGATTTGATGCATGTAAGCTATGGCGCCTAAAAACACTCTTACGTATTTAGTATCTCCATCTTGAAGATCTTTATTATAAACGTATCCGGCTGAGTTATAAGAGTATCCGGTTGTATTAACTGGAATTGTAAAAGTTGTCGTAGATGTTACAGTTACAGGATAAGTTTTGTTGTTTAAAACTCCTCCAATATTTCCAACAATATCTGAAATAGTTGTTTGCTCTCCAGTTGTCAAATCGTGATTTCCAACTGTAGTTATGAGGGTTGGACTTCCGGGGGTTATGCTTGCAATTGAGATAACACCTCGGCTAAATAGTTCTACTTTTCTAGTAAAAACAGGAGATTGTTGATCGTCGACGTAATGGTTAAGAGTAACCTCTCCCCCCGGAAATGCTGTACAATAAAGATCTACATATCCTAAGCGGCATCTTGCCCCTTCAGTAATGTAAGGATTAAACCTTTTTGTAAATATGTTAAAATTGAATTTAAAATCGTTGTCAGTTGCAGGAGCATTGAAAAACTCAAACATTAAATAAACTTTACCAGTTTGATCTCCCCCTAAAGTATATGGGAAATCTTCGTTTTGACCAGATCCTAGATCGGACCAAATTACGTTTTGTCCAAAATTATCCCATGTATCTTCTGGTAAACTTAAACTTGCCCACGTAATGTCGCCAGCAGTATTTCGATAAGTGCCAAAAACGTTGATTGGATTAGTGGGTGTAAAAACTGTCCATGATTTATCAACGTAATTATATCCATAAATTTGTGTGGCAATAGATTGACCTATAGGAATGTATGTCCAATAAGCGAAATTCCTAAAAAAGTCTCTAATACCTTGAACTTTTTGAAGACCTGTTATGTTGACATTTGTTCCCTCAATTGCAAAAGAATCATCGGGAATATCCATGTCAATTCTTGCTACATCATTTGTTGTAGAACCAATCCATCCATATCTTGAGAAAGCTAATGCAGCCTCATCAAAAGCTATATTGCTGTAGGTTGATTCTGCGCCGTATTGAGTATTTAATCTTTCCCAAATAAATGGAAGAATCTCGTTTCCAGTATATCGTAGGCGCCAAGTAGATCTTTGAAAAAATACAATTAAAGTGTCTTTTATAATTTCTGCGCTAACTATCCTTTGTGAGGTGTCCGCATCAACAAAACCGCCTTTACCGACAATATCTGATCTCCAAGCAGTTGCATCTACGCTAAATCCGGGAGCTGGCGCATGTGTTGCGTCATTTAAAACGTATGGCGTTCCAAGCTGGCACCATCTAGCTCGGTTAGGGAATGTAGATGTATCCTCGGTGGTATTTAAAACAACCAATCGACCTTTATAAGGAAGAATAATGAGAGCTGCATTCAAAACGACTGTGCCACTTACCACTGGACGAAAATTAGTCCAGTTATTTGTTAAATTCCAATAGTTAATACCATCTGCAGTTAGATTATTTGTGGTCCACATTGAGCCAGCAAAGTTACTAGTCCAAAAATAGTCATTTGCTCCATTAGTAAAAGAAAAAGCGGAGGCGTCTGGTCTAAGAGTTACATTATTAAAGCTTTGAGTCCCGTCATTAAATAAATAAGATTTGGTTAAACTAAAAGCAATAAGGCTTTCGCCAAGTGTTGAAGGATTTATCCAGTTCTTAAGACCTTGAACCGGGCTATCTGCAGCAGGAAGCGCTGCTAAAAGTTGATAACCCTCTCTTTTTCGAACAACCCCTCTACGCGCATAAGCATTCTCAATGTATGGAAAAGCTTGTTTACCAATCAACCAAGGCTTATACCATTTCTTAAGGTTGGAATCCTCGAAGGGTGCGATAAGTTGAGGAGTATAAGCCATTTAATTTCCTATAGCATGGAAGTAAAAGAAATCGTCTGTATCATAATTTCCGTTAATAGTCAGATTAAAATAATCTAAATTACTAACTCCACCTATATCCCAATCATGGGTACCGCCTCCAATTGATGTACTAGTTTGAGGGGTTACTACGATGCTAATTGCAGCTGTGGGAAAAGGCGTTGCGTAATAAACTTTTACAGTGCCCCCGGGAGTTAGTTTTGTGGCATATCCATAATTCATGATCAATCCACCTGGTAAAAAAGACCATCCACCACCAGTTTTAGCAATTCCTGCAGCAGCTACTTGATAGTAAGCATTACCACCAAAATTAGTCCCAGCATTATATGTCGTTAACTGGAACGCGCCAGCTCCAGTAGCACTGCCAAAGAAAAGATTTCCGTTATCTGCATAAACCAATGCATTGGTACCGTCGCTAATGCCTGCAACTGTAGGCGCAGCTCCGTGTCGGTTGTTTAAACATACCTGCCTATGGCGACCTTCAAAAGATGTATTATCGACACCACCAACAGAGATTTGATGATCTCCGTTTTTACCGTTGGAAGTTCCAAGGGTGTTTGCTAAATAAAGATAATTCGCTTCCATAGCAGGCTGATCAATTGCTAAAGTGTGGCTGGCTATTGGTGTGTCTGTATATGTATTTGGCACATCTATCTCACTTTCAACGTTTAAAGTTGTTAACCTTGTTTAGTCCCTCTTTGGGATGTTATGTCATTTACTAATAAATCATTTTTCCAAACTCTGCCTTGACGATCAAGATTTGGACCCTTTTCAGGTTTTCTTTTATCAGTGTTGTATGGATTTGCTATGTATGTTTTTACGTTTCTTTTTTTCATAAAACCTTAATAATAAGGGAAAATAGGCCACGTTTGATCGCTTCTTCCATTATTTGAGTAAACTGTCGGAATTCTTTGATGTGCTAACTGCCTAAGCGTCTTGCGCTGAGCAAGCATTTTTTGCTCTTCAAATATTGGCTTAATACTATCGGCTTCTTCGTAATCGCCATCTTCTACAAGAATTTTTATAGCTGAGCCATATACGATAAGTTGCCACCATTCGTTAAATTCCGGTAAGTCTGTTGAAAGACTACCACTGTTCCCGGTAAATCCTTGTACCTGAACAGTGGTAGATGTAGGGGCAGATGTTGTAGTTGTCGCAGGATCTACATATAACGACGGTCTAACAGTTGCATTAGTTGCCGCCGATATAACAGTTGTTGGCATCATGTATGCCATGCACTTTACCGAATATGTATCATTCGGTATGGGTCTGATATACAGATTTTGTTGCCACATTAAAATGTCACGGGGCCTTGATGCAACATATGGATGATAATGAGCACTGCTATAAGAGCCATTAGCCGGAGGTATTGCATAATTTAACGTCACTGCTCCTGTTAAATAGTCAATCGTACCAGTTCCGCCTTGATTGCCTGTCAATACTCCAGGATTTCTGAAGTATTGTTGTTTAGGTATGTCAAGGGGAATTGGTTGATCGACATCAGTAAATGTTTCCAATATTGGTGAAGGAGTACCGTCTTGATTTGGCGTTAATCCAATCACAACGGTTCCCTGTTGTATCGGAGTTTGCGTTAAATTAAAAGTAAATGTTGTCGTTACTCCATTACCCGTTAAACCTCTTTGATCTATGAAATTTAGCTCTGGCCAAACCTGATAAAATTCGCTAGGATATTGGTACCATTTGAATTGGTAATTGTCGATGTAGATGGGATCGTAGATCTCATAAACATTTTCAGGAACCGCATAAGTTCCGCAGTTTGGAATTGTAGAAAACGTATAAAAATCTCTAAGCTTTAATGTCCTAAAATGCTCTGGCATATCATATAAATAAAAATCATTAATATAATCATCAATGCCAGCTGGATTTGAAATGTTTATTTCACCAACGGAACTATCTGGAAGCTGTGTTGTGTCATAGCGTCCAGTTACTTTTCTAATAGCATATCTAAGACGATTTAAATCCCACGCCGACATAAAAACCCTTAAGCCGCTTTTTGTTTAAGATGCTCTTCAATGATGAATTTCCCACGGAAAGTCTTCTTATTTTCTTTAATGTCTTCACCCTTTTCATTCTTTAAGTAGTTAGCCTTATCGTGGCAGAACCTCTCGTTAATCCATCGAGCGACAGAATAAGGGATTGTATAAGTGACGTTTTCCTCTAGCACTTCATTGAAGTATTGCATGCCTTTGTAAAGCAAAACGGAAACTTTTTGA
>Ga0181339_1000081_pt1 | contig 38508 bp, 70 predicted proteins | sample Sp13VDMM110DD_FD_130101 | JGI IMG/M metagenome (GOLD analysis project Ga0181339, IMG submission 130101) | Freshwater viral communities from Lake Michigan, USA - Sp13.VD.MM110.D.D | ecosystem: Environmental > Aquatic > Freshwater > Lake | place: USA: Michigan | collected 2013-04-23 | reverse complement strand
TCGTCATGCCCGGCGTCGTCCTGCTCTTGAGCCTGACGCGCTTCGTTCATTTCAGCGTCAAAGCCGTCGTCAGCGCCGTTGTCGTCGTAAGAAACGTCAGACATTAGGGTCTCCACCCGCTAGTTGGTTCACAGTTTGCATCAACGAGGCCTCTGCGTCATTCCGCATGGCTTCCGTCAGGTCTTTCGCCGCCGCAGCATCGCTTTGCTTCGCGTTGGCCTCGTTCTCAGTCGCTTCGCTGGCCACCTTGCGGACGTTCTGCTCCATTCCGGCCATGCCAAGTTGCGCTTGCTTTTCGGCCATCGGATCAGGCGGTGCGGGCGTCATCAGGATTTTAACGAGCTTCTCGCTCAGGGCGGCAGGCAACGGGCTGTATTTGACCAACTCGGCCTGAATCTCCGGGCTAGCCTCTGCGATCATGCCTTGGAACTGCGTCAGGATGGCGAAGATGCGCTCCTTCTGGTTCGGGCTGGTCGGGGCCTCGTCCACAATCACGTCATACTTGCCAGCCTCTTGGGACAGGGCCAGCGGGACATACTTCGCCTCGCCGTCATCGCCCACGATCCGCACAAGCTGATCCTCAGGCAGATACAGTTGCATCATCTTGAGGAACAGACGCCCTTGAATCTTCCGATAGCGCCGGAACGCATTGAAGAACGCCGAGAGGATGCCGTAAGCCGCCTGCTTGCGCTGATGCTCCAGAATGCCCGGCTGCTGACGATCAGCACCGCCCAGCATTTCGAGGTTGACGCCGGTTACATCCCGGATGGATGAGACGGAGAACTCCAGCATCGGAGGCAGGGCCGGGCTTAGCGGCTGGTTAGGCTTTTCCTGAATCCGGTTCTGGCTTAGCGAGCCGTTAGGAACCCATGTGATAGCATCCGACTGCGCCCAACTGTTCTCAAACTGGCGCTGGTCCGCAACCGCGCCTTCCTCAGCCATAACGCCGCCCTTAGCGCCCTTGATGAACTGCTCCAGCATGGAGGAGAAGAACTTGTTGCTGAACCGCTGAGGGCTCTTCATCGGACGGACGAGACCGTAATAGGTCCCCTTGTTCCGATCCCGCTTGCCGGTGATGAACTTGTAGGTGAACTGTCCCGCCTCAATCTCGGTCTTGTCGTGAACCTGACCGGCGACCACAAAGGCTTTCCAATAGCGACGGCGCTTCTGACGGACAGGCTGAAGCTCAACGCCGGGACTCTCGGCCATCACAACCTCAAGCGCCTCGTCGTCAATCTCCACCTCTTCACCCGTTATCGGATGCTGGATGCGGTTGACGTGATAGCTCTCAAACCACTGGTACTCAGTGACCTTGACCTCGTTGTCAGACCCTTCCTGTCCCTCGCCATTCTTGTACCGAACCTGAGGATCAACGATCACCGGCGTGCGCGTGTTGGTCGAATCGGTCTGGTCAAAGTCCAGATCACCGAACTCCTCCTCGGCCTCCTCCTTCGACATGGGAACATCGCGCTTGATGTAGCGCGCATCCGCAAAGTTAGCTTTCTTGCTCGACGGATCGACCTTGAACTGTAGCGGATCACACCGCTCGATGATGATCTGCCCGTCAGGCTCCTCGTCATACGAAACCCGCGTCTCCGTCACGCCAATCCCGCAGATGAGCGTGTCCCGGCAGGCTTCGGACTCCTCGTCTTCCGCATCGCAGGACTGGCGCAGCCACTGAGCGCCTTGGGACAGAACGTCCGTTACGCCCGTGTCTTCCACCGTCCGGGGAAGATAGGTGACCTCCTGTCTGCCCATGATTTCAGCGCCAGACACAGCGTCAATCGTGGTTTCAATGCGGTTGAAGGTCACCGGAATCCGGTTGTCTTCCTCCATTTCCGCAATGGCTTCCGGTTCCCATTGGCGACCGGCGACCATATCGTAATCTTCACGGGCCTCCTCAGCCCATGTTGACCAGTGTTGGTCCGCGTCGTTCCCCCACGCCTCCAGTTTGGCCAGCAGGGAGTCGCCGTCCACTTCCATGTTCGGGCCTTCGTCGGGGTCAGACATATTCAACCGCCTTGACAGCCTGCTTGGCCCGCTTGATGCCGTAGTGAGCAATCACCGCCCGAACCGTGGGAGACGCAACGCCAAAGGACAGATGCTTGCGCACATCCTCTTTCCACGCCTCAATCTCAGCCATGAAGGCCGGGACATCGCAGCCAGCCGAATCCAGATGGAAGGCCCGGACCCAAGGCAATTCCTTGTTGCCGATGAAGTCGATAGCCAAGGCCACCTGATCGGCAGTCTCTTCAGCCCAGACGACGTTGTAGCCCTTGGACCGTAGCCCGGCGGCGATGGTGTTAGCCTTGTTCGTCATCTGTCACCTGCATAAGCCGCCACTTGGCGCGCTCCATGTGCCACAGAACATCACCACCATCAGCCTGTGACGATGCGAAGTACTCGTTTCCGTCCGCGTCGAACCCGCAGATGACCACTTCCGTCATACCAACCTCAAGCGCTTTAGTCAGAACCCGTTCAGGCGGAATGTCCAGCCGGGTCTTAACGCCCAACTCCACAACATCGGCGCTCATCGGGCAGATTCACCGTCTAGCTCTTCAAGAGCGATGAGCGCATGGCCCGGCGTGAAGAATGCCGTCGAGATAAGCCGTTGCCAGCCAGTCGGGCCGCGATCCACACGGATCAGCATATGATCCCGATTCTGGTAGGTCTCATGACGCATCGTCCAGACGCGATTGAAGGCGTCAGTCCGCTTGACCTCAAACTGGCCTTCGTAAGCGTCAACGGTGTCCTGCATGAAGGCGTTACGCTGTAGGTCCGTCAGCTTGGCGAGGGGGCGCGAGCCTCCCGCATCCCCGTCATAGTCGCGATCAAGGGCGACGACTTGCTGAGGCGAAAGCTCACGCTCCTCAACAGGCTCAGGCTTCTCAATGCCTACGCCTTCCGGGATGACAGGAACGTCCTTGGCGGCTTCGACTTCACGGGGGGAAAGCGCGACCTCATACTCAACCGGCTCAAACGTCGCCTCAGCCATCAACTCACGGGCGCGATCAATCGCAGTCTCAATGTCGCCGTCACGAACAATAGCAACATAATCCGGCAACTCCACTTCCTCGCCAGCATCAGGATAGACCGCGATCACGCGCCCGCTGATCGGGTCGGTTTCCTCAACCACCTTGTTCTGGGCGTGCTCAGGGTCAGGTTCCGGGCGAACGACAGTCGCAGGCGTTTCCGCCTCAGCCTGCACGACCTCGACAGGACGGGGCTGTTTGGGCGGCCTGCCACGACGCTTCTGAACCGGAACATCAACCATTCAGCAACTCCCTCAGCATACGGACGGCGAGGACATTCCCCTCTGCCTCCAACCTTGCAATGGCGATTAGCAAAAGCTCGCGCCGCATCGCGCTTCTCCGCATGAATGATGCACGTTAGCGCACGAAAACGATAAAGTCACGCTCACCTAGGCCGCCCAAGCCGAACGCTTCGACCCCTTGCGTCCGTAACGCTCTCGATCCTGCTGGATGACCTCGCGATAGGTCACAGCCAGCATCCGTCCAGCGTCCGCGAAGTGCGATGACCAGTCATGATAAGGCCGGTTCTCAAACACCTTGCGCTTGTCGTCCCACTTCTTCCGATAGTTCTTAAGCGCCTCAATCAGCCCTTTGCATTTGGTCTGATCCAGCCACATCCGGCTGAACAACGTCCGCAAGGCGTTGATCCCGTCCTCAACGTCCAACATCGGGGCGATGGACAGGCGGCCAAGGATATTCCTCATGACCTCCTCCCGGCTCCGGCCTGTGGTCATCTCCCGGACCCTTACGTCATGCGGGAAGACATGATCCTTATAGGTGTAGCCCTTGGCCATGACCTCGGACCCGATCTGCGTGAGCGGCGTCTGCGTCCACTCCATCGCCTCGATAACCCGAATCTCCTTGCCTAGCGTCTGGACGAACCAGACAGCCGTCGCATCATCAAGACCCAAATCCCAATACGTCGTAACGGGTAAGGCAGGATCGTGAGGCACGCTGCCAATGCGACGTTCCTCATAAGCCTGCTCAATCTCTCCCCCGTAGTAAGACCCGACGACAGCGCTATCAAAGCTGCACTCAAACTCCGTCGCGTATTGCTCCTTGGTCATGGAGGCCCGAGCATCCGCAAGCTCATCAGGATCGACAATCCCCGTCTCACTAGCCTTCATGCGATCATAGAACCACTCAGGCGAACCCTTGGCCTGCTCGCATATCTCCCAGAAAGCGTTGCGGCCCTTTGGCGTACCGATGAAGACGCACTGACCTTTCCTGTCTGCCAGCGCCGGGCGCAAAACCTCTGGCCACGCAGCCGGGTTCATGTCCGCGTATTCGTCCAGCACAAGGAAATCCAGATACAGGCCGCGCATCCGGTCATAGTTCTCAGCGCCGTATAGTCTCAGGCGAGCACCATTCGGATAGTCGATGCGCAGTTCCGACTCATTGAACGTCACGCCGGGAATGGCTGCTGAGAACCTCTTGGCGTACTCCCATGCAACATCCTTGGCCTGAACGAACGTCGGAGCGACATAGGCTCCGCGCGGATTATCCTTCGGGCAACGCAGCAAGGCGTCAATCAGGTCAGCTATTGTCGCAACAGTCTTTCCGGCCCTCCGGTGACAGACCAGAGCGGACCAGCGCTGCGTCCTCGTATGGAACGGGACGAACTGTGGGCGTGGAGCGTAGCCGAGGCTAACCGTTGGCACGAGGCACGCCAGTGACAACGGTGAAGGACATATCGCCCGTATGCTCCTGTTCGGTCTTATCCTTCCAGCCGTGATTGTTCTTCAGGTCGAAGATAATGCCCGGCGTGAAAGTGTCCTTGTTGGTCAAGCGCTGCTCAAGCCAATCACCGATTCTGAGCTTCGCCCTTTTAACGGTGCGGGAAAAGTCATCACCGTAACCGCTATAGTTGCTGAATGTCTCGCGATCGTCAAAGCCTAGCGCGTAGCTGAGACCTGAGAGAGTGGGACGTTTTCCAACGCCTTCACAGAACGTGAAGTAGTCCTCCACCGCACCGGCAAAGGACTCAGCATCTTCATACAAACGCGGTCGGCCTGTTACAGCCATCAGTCACTCAGTCTGTGAACGCTGCGCTTGTGCCGTAGCTCTGCGTCAGGTTCGGGTGGAGACTAGGCCCGACAGATCGAGCCCGTCAAGATCACTTCTGGCGCGGCTTCGAGTTGTCGCCCGGCTGAGACTGACCAGCAGCCTTCAGCGGGTTGCCGGGGCTGGCAATGGACTTGATGCGGCCTTTGGAGGCGCAAGAGGGGTTCGACTTCGTGCCCATTGGAAGGCTCCTTGAAACGGTCTGGTCAAGATACACGAAACCGCCGCTATCACAAGACAACGGCGGCGTGGTCGTCAGCACGACGTGGAGTTATGCCCCACAGCATCCGTTCGGCTTTTAGCCGTGCTATATTGGCAAGTTCTGGTGTGTCGAACAAACCCAGACTGACCTTCTTTTTGCCAACTAGGATTCTGGCGCGGAATCTACCCTTGTGCCTACTGACTCCACGGTAACCTGTGGTGTTTCGTCGGGTTGACCCAGCAACGTTACGGACATTCTCTGTTTGTGTGCAGACCCTCAGATTGGAGCGGCGGTTATCTAGGCCATCACCGCTAATATGGTCCACCGGCTCTTTCGAGCCCTGAACGCCCATAATCTCACGGTGCATCCGAATCATCTTGTACGTCCCATCAGGCTGACGCTCGCGCCTGACAGCATAAGACACGGAATGGCGATCCGTTCGGGACCACACAAACCGTGTCAAATACGCTTGGTCGTCGTCTACTAAAGCAACGCCACCATTAGTGAGGGGTATGTCCATACGCCCATATAACAGCAGCTAGCGTCCAAAGCAACCAACTTGGCCACTCAGGGAAGCCACGAACAGGAACCTTGGCGCAGAGCATGGCAATGAAGCCAAGCAGGACCAAGAGAACAAACAGAAGGCTCATAGGCTCATTCCTTCAAAGGCCGCAGCACGGCGCGGCTGAATTCCGTACAATTCTTTCTCAGCGCGAAGGCGGGCAACATTCGCCTCTTCGGCGGTGTCAAAATAGCCAAGACACCGATTCCGTCCGTTCTCGAAAATGATAGACGAGAACTTTCCGTAGGGCTTGTTGAAACTGACTCCCAAATACGGAGAGGTAAGGTTGTCTCTTCGGGAGCCCGAACGGTTCCTTTGGTTTTCGGAAGCGGTAACAATCCTCAGATTGCTCATTCGATTGTCCAGCGTGTCGCCGTTGATGTGGTCAACAATCTCACCGGGTTTAGCTTGGATCAGAAGCCGGTGGAGCAGGAGGGTTTTGCGCCTTCCTCCCTCTACCACGTTTCGGGCTGCGTAAGAGAGCCCCTTACCCGTTCTGGCGTGCCACTTGAGCGCGCCTAAATGGGCTGCATCGTCATCAACGACAGCAACCAGCCCTCGGGTAAGGGGTATCTCAATCACTCAGCGACCGCCCGACTGCTCAGTTCCACCAGCCGGGTTAGCAATGTCCTCGGACTCGCCAAGCTTTTCACCATCGGGGGCGGTTTGTCCGAGAGAGCCGGGGGCCGCCTTTTGATGGGCGTCTCGCTCTGCCGGAGTCATGCCGTCAGGCGATTCGTCGCGCTGACGCTGGTAAAAGTCGCGGTCTTCGCGCGGGTTCACAGTGCCAACGGGATGATCCGGGCTCTGGCGGTTAGCTTCGTCTTTCTCGCGGGCCGATTGTTTCGGTGCGTTCTTGTCGGTCTTGGCGGTCATATCGCAACTCCTGTCACGGCTTGAGCGCCGTTGGTCATGGAACGTAAATCGGAAACGAAAGTTGCGCTAGGCTTTCTCTCCCTCTTGGGATTGGGAGAGGATGGACGAATCGTCGGCTGACTCAGCGCGGCACTCGTCGCACCAGTCGTCATCGTTCCACGTTGAGGCCGTACAGCGGCAACACGTGTAAGGTCCGCCGCTTTCCTCTGGCTTTTCCGTCTCGCTCATTTCCCTGTCCTTATAGGAATGGAATTGGGTTTCACTACGCTGCTTTCAGCAGCTTCGTACCCACCTGTTATGCGGTTACTGTCGCGGCTTACCTTCATTCGCTCGTATTGCTTTGCAAACTCGTTCGGAACCGTATCGAACCGCTCTAGCTGCTGACGTACTGGCATTCCGCTTTCAGTCCTGAACGCAAGCCACCGATCCCGCGCCTGTTGGCTTTTCGGATCAGCATATGTGCGGACGTGATAGATTCCGTCGTGTCCGTCATTCATCGCACCCGCTCCGCAGCCCGATTGTTGGCGTTCCAGCTTTTTCCGCGCTTGATAGCCGACACATTCTGCCGAGATATTCCGTACCTTTCCGCTATCGCCGCCTGCGTCTCTCCGCGATCCATCGCTTCGCGGATCGCCAACACACCATCGCCGGTCAGCTTACGATAAGGAGCCGTATCGCCACCCTTGTTCGGATACCGACCCTTAGCAATGCAGTCGTTTATGTTGTCCTGATGCGTTCCGGTAAATAGGTGGTCCGGGTTCACACACGCCCGCACATCACACCGATGAAGCACCAGAGCGCCTCCAGGGATTTCACCCTTGTTGAGCGACCAAGACAGGCGGTGAGCCAGCCACTTTTTGTTGTCCACACGGATTTGGCCGTACCCGTTATCCAAAATAACGCCCGCCCAGAGCCAACACCCGCTATTAGGGTCAGGCTCATACGTTCGATCAAACCTCTCTTGAGGCGTGGCGCTTATAGACATTACCGGAGCCTTTCTGCCGCTCTGATATTGGCGTTAGCGGTTCGCCAACATTCAAGTTTGCTATTAGCAGCAGAATAACGCTGACGCCATTGGTAATCGTGTTTCGCGGCTTGACCGACCTTGGCTAGATGCTCTTTGAACCTCGGCTGCGCCCTGGCCCATTGTTCCCGCTCCGTCGCTGACTTCGCATCGCTCTCACCCATAAGCTCGGCAAGAACCGTCTTGGTCAGGGCGTCCAGATATTCGTGCGCAGCCCTGTGCGCGGCTCCCGACTCATCGCCAAGAACCTCTAGGACGTGGTGCATATCGTCATCTGAAACGAGCATCACACGCGCCTTACCGTCAGTCCGACACCACCGTTAGAAAGCGACAGGTCGCCAATGCGCTCCCCAGCCTCTAGAGCGCTCTTGATAGACGGCTCATGCTTCACCCGCTGAAACTTCACGCAGTGGTCAGGCAGGTCAGCCGCTGGCGGTATCTCCCCCACGATTTGCGGACCTGTGTGACGCCATGAAATAGTCGCTTCCGGCAGGCGAAGGCTTTTCTCACCGACCTCCTGCAAGAACGAGGCGGCGGATTGCCTATAGCGTTCCGCCCGCCCCTCCAACGTCTTGCGCCGGTCCCGATAGGAAGCCTCCAGCGCCTTGACCGACTCTGCGTTGGCCTCGCACTCAATCGCCATCCTAACGGCATAGCGGAGGCCCTGGATTGCGTCTCCCTCGCCGTCCACCGTGTCGATAACGGTTTCGTCGTCATCCTCGCCAGCGATAACGCGGACGGCTTGCCACAGAGCCGCCGTCTCGCGCCCTCTCGCCTTTAGATCAGCACTCATAATCGCCAGCCATGCGGACAAACGGAATATCGTCGTTCAAGTCGTAGGATTCCTTGGCGCGAGACTTCCGGGCTTGCCCGCTAAACGATTCTCCACCGCCGCCCGTCTCGGCAGGCTTCCCGCCCTGCAATGTCACGTCGGCAACCCGGACAGTCAGATAGGTCTTGCCGTCATGCTCACGCTTGCCAAGGTCGCCCGACACCGTAACGGATGACCCCTTGGTGAGATACTGAGACAGGGACTCGCCCCGCTTGCCCCACATGGAGCAGTCGAAAAAGATCGTGCTTTTCTCTTTGCCCTGCCGGTCATCTACCGCGACAGAGAACCCGGTGACGTTATCGGAGCCAGCCGTGCGGTTCTCCGCGTCCTTAGTGATGCGCCCTGCAATCGTAATGTTCTTCACGCCGTCAATCCTTTATAAAGTTCTTCAAGTTCAACCAGCCGTTCCGGCATGGCAGTATCTAGTTGCGCGCAAAGCTCGGAACCCTTGGCCCACGCCTTCTCCAGATCGGCAGGCTTGGTGTTCCGTAGCACGTCATCAAAACGGTCTGCGCGTTCTGCCAGCGTAAGCGGTTTAGCGGGCGTCTCAGGCGCGACAGGCTCTTGCACCTTAGTCACCTTCCTCGGCATCGCGCTTTCGCCGTCATCATCGACGGCAGGCATGTTCAGCACCGCCATTTGAGCATAACGACGCGCATAGGTCAGAGCCGAACCCACAGCTTGCGGGTCAGCCTTCGCAGTAGCCACGCCAAACGCCTCCGAACCCGTCACCCACTCGCCGGACTCATGCAGAAGCACGGTCTCAAGCGACATTGCGCCTTGATTGTAGGCCCCCGGAAACTGGATCAGCGCGATTCCGTGAGCGGCCAAGATCGGCTTACTGGCGTCAATGACGTTTTCCAGCGTGGCGTATTTGGATTTGAAGAACGGGTTAGCCGCAGCCTTACCCACACCTCCAATCTCGTTAAGCGCCTTGACCAGCGCCGGGGCAATCTTGCCTAGTGTTTCGCTGCTTCTCACGCCTTCTCCTCTTGGCCCTTATTGGCCTGTTCGTAATCGGTTAAAGCTGCTTGAAGTTCAGCAGCATAGCGGGCGGATAGCGGATTTGGCGTTGTGGCTTCCGCTGCCTTTTCAAGGAAGTGTTCGCGCCAAAGAACCAACCTCCAGCGCTCAACGGGCTCAAATGCGCCTCCGTCGTTGATCCAGAGTTGGCCGTCTCGGTATATGGCTAGGGGTTGGTCAGGCATTGGAGCGGGGGTCCGTTAACTTGTCTTCTCCCAAAAGGTCAGCGATCAGGTCCAGCGCCTTCGCAACCTTGCGGATCGAAACGCTACACGGGTCAAGGTCAACATCACCACCAGCCCCCGTAATGACCACGCGAGCCGTCGAATAGGTGTCCGCGTCCAGCTTGACCGACCACTCATAGCCGCTGTTATCGCCGTAGCGCTCACCGTACAAAATCTCTTTGGGTTCAAGCACGGCTCATCCTCCGCTCAAAATTGCTGAGCCTAATCGTTGCCTGACGAACACGCGTCTGCTGTTCCGGCTCAAGCGCCTTGATGCGCTCTATGGAGCCGATGGCGAATAGAAGCGTACTCATGCTCATCTCGAAAGATAGGACGGACCCGCGCTCTTGGGCCGTTTTTATCGTTTCGCTAGGAAGCATCGGGCCCTCCCCCTAAATGCGCCCAGCTACGTCCTTTGATAGAGGACCGAACAGCGCTTGGACTTACCCCAAAACCTTTAGCGATAGACAAAATGGTTTCTCCCGCTTCGTTTCTACGGCGGGCCATCAACACGTCGTTTTCCGTAAGTTTCGAGCGCGGGTTTTTCTCGCCTCGAAGGTCGATCACGCCGCGCCGATTACGCGCATGAGCGTCTAGGATGTTTTGTCTGTGAGAGCCCGCCTCTAGGTGTTGGGGGTTGCAACAAGGGCGAACGTCGCACCCATGCATCGTCACCGGGTTTCCCCAAGAGCCGTTGTGAAGGTAAAACGCCAAGCGGTGCGCCTGAACGCTTTTGTGCTTTCCGTCGATGACCCACGTAAAACGACCATATCCGTCCCTTTTTCCGACTGCCCCACCCCACAGCCAGCAATCATCCCCTGCTGCTTTGTTCACGTTCGACCAAAAGCGCGCCGCTCGTTCGGCGTCAGTCATCCGCTTTCGGATGGCGTCTATTTCCATCATTGGCCTGTGGCCTTCGCAATAGCGGCGTAAGCCATGTTTCCGCCGGTCAGAGGATGAATCCTTGCCGCGTAAGCGTCCATGACGTGTTCCAACGCAGCCAGAAGGTCGGGAGCCGCAGCGATCAAGCGGGCCTCTGATCCCTCAAAGGCATAAGCCACCGGCGAATATTCGCCCCTGCTGATGGTGAATCCCGACCTGATGCCGTCGAGGTGGTCCGGCTCGCCAATCTCAAGTGTCCACTTTACGTCGGCCATCAGAAGTCCTCATATTTGGCTGCATCACGAGCCTGGTCCACCATATCCGCGTACCGATCCGTCATGGCTCCGTATGCTTCGCCGTCAGCCTTTCGTTCGGCCTCGGCTTCCGTCATGCCTGCGTCGATGTATTCACCGACAAGGCGTTCGTATTCTTCGATGTAAGCCTCTTTCGGGTCCATCACGCCCTCCCATTGAACGGAGCGAGGGCAATGTCAGCCGCGAATCGGAACCAGCTATCACGGTCATGGCCTGACAAGGCTTCCTCTGCCTCTTGGCGGGCTTCGTCCTCGGCTTCCTGAGCCAAATCGTCGTAACAGTCTGCGCAGACAGACAGACGGCCCCAAGGGAACAAGCTGCGCTCGTTATCTCGCACCGTGCAGCGGCACTTGTCGCACTCGCCGGGGTAAACGCTGGTCGGGTCGGTCATGCCGAAAACTCCACAATCCAAACAGTCGGCTTGCCGCACTGCTCATACGCGTCGGCCAAATCCATGAACGGGCCATGTTCGTTTTCTTCCCGCTCGTTGCAGTCGTCGGCAGGGCCGTACTCGACCGCATAAATCAGACCGAGGCTTTGGCGAACCGCAAACACAACCGGCTCTGCAAAATAGCGCTGGCCCGCGTTCATCATGCTTTGTTCGTAGGTCACGTCGTCTCTCCCTTTGTTACCCTCCATAAACACCCGTCACGGATTGGCGTCAACATTTATTTTGCACTTGATTAGACAAAAGCGTTCGGTCTATGGTTCACGAATGGAAACCAAACCAAACCGACTAGGCTCCATTCTCAAGGCCAAACGCGCCGCTAAGGGCCTATCCCTTCGCCAAGCCGTCAAGCTGATGGACGGAGTTTCCGTGCCTAACCTCTGGGTTTTGGAGGAAGGCAAAAACACCAACCCGACGACCGCGACCTTGGCTGCGCTCTCAGCGGCCTATGGGGTTTCGGCGTCCACGCTTTTGAAAGCGGCTATGGAGGATAGCAAATGATCAATCGATTCATCAAATGGATTGGCCGTCACTTCGGCTGGATCGTTCCGAGCGCTTTGGTTTCTGACCCTGATTGGGCTGAGGATCGGTTTTTCTCCGCTCACAAAGCCAAGACCGAAAGGCTTTCAGCTATTGCGAGGGAAAGGTGCAGCCTGAAGGCTATGCGGGCGATAGCGAAGAAACAGAAAAAGAAGGTCAGCCACATCGACGCCGCCCTTCGCGCTCTGACGAACGAGGAAATCAAAATCGAGCTAGGCCGCTCATGATTCCCTCTTACTTCGACCGAACGCCCGCCGCTCTCGTTCTGGCCGCTCGCCAGATGATGCGGCGCGGATATGGAATGAAGGAAGCCGCCTCAGCCCTGAACATCATCCCATCCTCAACGCTGGACAAATGGCTTTGGGATCATATCGCTACGGATGATGAGGACTTGGCGGGTTCGATTATCAAGCGCCCGGAGGCTATGTTTTGAAGGCCCCAAAATACCGCAACCGAAAGACCGTGGTTGACGGCGTTACCTTTGACAGCGCCGCCGAAGCCAGACGGTACGGGGAGCTTAAATTGCTGGAGCGGGCAGCTCAAATCACCGCACTGGAGTTGCAGCCTGCGTTCCGCCTGGTCGTGAACAACCTCCTGATTTGCACCTACAAGGCGGATTTTACCTATCAGGACGCCGCCAATAACCGAATCGTCGAGGACGTTAAGGGCATGAAGACGCCCGTTTATAACCTCAAGAAAAAGCTGATGAGGGCGATTCACGGCATAGAGATTTACGAAACATGACTCTTAAATCTCTCGACCTTTTCGCCGGTATTGGCGGATTTACCTTGGGCTTTGAGCGGGCTGGAATTCAAACCGTCGCGCACTGCGAAATCGAACCCTATCCTCGAAAAGTTCTGGCAGAAAGATGGCCTGATGTTGTTTCCTATGACGACGTGCGAACGCTCACCGCCGCCAGAATCCATGCGGACGGTCTCGCCCCTAACCTCATCTGCGGAGGGTTTCCCTGCCAGGATTTGTCTGTCTCCGGCAGGCTGGCGGGAATGGACGGAACCCGCTCGGGTCTATGGTCGGAAATCGCCCGCCTTATTGGCGAACTACGACCCCATTACGCAGTCATGGAAAACGTCGCAAACCTGCTTAGTGGCCCTGCTAGCGACCCCGGAGGATGGTTCCGGCGCGTTCTCGGAGACCTGGCCGCGCTCGGGTATGATGCGGAATGGCACGGCATACCGGCTGGAAACCTTGGCGCGCCCCACGAGCGAGACCGTGTCTGGATTGTTGCCTACCCCCACAGCCCACAACGCGAAGGAGGGAGCCTATCCCGCAGAATACACCAGGAATACACCGACGCTCGCCGCCGTTCTTGGTGGGAAGATCAACCCGCCATTCAGCGAACAGCTAATGGGGTTCCCGCACAATCACACCGCCTTAAGGCCCTCGGAAACGCCGTAGTGCCTCAGATTCCTGAACTGATCGGACGGGCTATCCTGGCGGATTATGCCACATGACCAAAGCCCCTCCGCGTCCGTCAATGTCTGCGGCTCGCCGTGCGCGTCTATTCGCCAGAGACGGCGGAATATGCTCGCTGTGCAAGTCCAAGATTCAGGCCGGGGAGCCGTATGAGATCGACCACATTCAGGCTTGGGCGCTGACATTCAACGATGACGACTCCAACCTGACCACCGTTCACAAGTCCTGCCACCGTGAGCAAAAGACGGGCGGTGACGTAACCGTCATTGCCAAAGCGAAAGCCCAAGGCGGTGAAACCGGACAATGGGCCAAACGACAAAAGCGCGGACATGGACTTATCCAGTCTCGCAACGAATGGCCCAAAGGCCAGAAACTGCAATCACGGCCTTGGCCGAAAAAGGGAGAGAGACCATGAGACGCTTTGAAAACCCCCGCTTCATCGAAATGAAGAAAGCGGGAAAGGCCCATAAAGAGATTGGCGTTGAGTTTGGCGTCAGCCATCAGACGGTAGACGGATGGGCTACCGAGGCAATCCGGGCGGGCCTTCTGGTCAAGATGACGGGGCGTCCGAAGGCGGAACACGACGAACAGGAAGTAAATACGCTTCTATCCATGTGGACAAAGGGCGTTCACATTTCAGAGGTTCAGAAGGCGCTGGGCCGTCCGCTCGCAGCCATCAAGAAAATGTTGGCGGTCCACGGCCCTAAAGAACGAAGGGCTCCCGTGCGCCGTGCTGGACCCGTCGAATCAGAGCTGGCCGAACAGGTCCGCTCTCTGAAGGATGACGGCAAGACAGACGTTCAGATTGGAGCCGTCCTTGGCCGAAACCAATCATGGGTTGCCCGCATCCGTCGCAAGTACGACATTGGAAGCCTTAGCCCCGTTCAGCCCGTCAATCTGAAGACCTGGAGCGAGGACGAGGAAGCGGAATTGAAGCGGCTTTGGCCCTCCGGTCTGTCGTGCTTCCTGATCGGTCAGCAGATCGGACGCAGCGAGGGCCAGGTTGGCTCCAAAGCCAAACGCATGGGCCTGCCTCCCAAGGGCGTTCCGAAGGTTCGGAAGGCGGCGGATCGAACTTATGATACCGTAGCCGCCGCAGCGAAGGCCAGAGCAGGCACGACGATGAAGCCGCGACCGAAAGCTGGTCCGAAAGAGGATTCCAACGTCATCCCGCTAACCGCGCGTCCGTGGCTGACGCGTGAGCGGGGTGAGTGCAATTATCCCTACGGCCCGCGCGGCCAGATTCATTCGTGCTGCCTCCCTGTCTGGAACGACACGAATCAGTGCGAGAGCCATTACGCGCTCTGCCATGACCTTGACCGCCCGAAGATGCGCGCATGAGCCCGCTGGAGCGTCTGGGGTTGGAGGTTGCCGCCTTCACCTTGTTGGGCTCCCGCATGGAGTCGGCGCTACTCTGCGCCCTTCTGGACGTAAAGGGCCGCGTAGCCAGTTACGACGTTCTAGGCCGGGCGAGAAAATGGCGGATGGTTGAGGGCGATCTACCGAGCCGGAACGCCATCAAGGTCCGTATCTGCCTTCTGCGCTCCAAGCTGGAGGACGTGGGAATCGGCCCCAAGCTGATCGTCACCCACGAAGGCCAAGGCTACGCCATCCCCGAACCTGGCCGAACCGCAATCCTTGGCCGATTGATAGAGGAAGCAAGCACATGACGCATTGGCAACCACGCTTCTCCACCCCCAAGGACGCTCCGAAAGACTGGCGCTCACCGCTTGATGAGGAAGCGAACCAGCGGGAACGGGACAGGGCTTTCGTTCGTGAAATTGCAAAGGCTATCCAGCGCGGCGATCATCTGCCCGCTGGCGTCAGTCGCCCTCTAGTGCTTTTCGGATAGAAAAAGGCCCGGCGTGGAGCGAATCCAGCCGGGCCAGTCTTGCCAACGAAAATCGGGAGATAGACGCAGCGCGGTTACAATAAGAGGGCTTTTCGAGAAAGTCACCCCCGGCGAGAGCGGATCATCACCGGGGGTCTTTCTCCCTTTCTACCCGCCTTGATCTTTTCAGGGCAATGGCGGATAAAAGTCCGTAGCGAGACAGAGCGCAATTCTGGCCCGCGAACATCAATGGCTTACAGCAGGAGCCACCGACCATGCGGTTTTACCGCCACCACTCTAATCGTGCAAGCCTCACGGCGGTTCCGTTGTGACCGACGCTGGCCACGTCAAAATATATCGCTCCCTTCTGGGCCATCCTGCTTTCAGGAACGACGCCGAAGCAATGGCCTTCGCGTGGCTCGTCATTCGGGCCGCGTGGAAGCCAGCAAGAGTCCGCTACAAAGGCCGTCCAATCACGCTCGCCAGAGGCCAGCTTGCCGTCTCTCAAAGGGACATGGCGCAGGCCCTTGACCGCGATAAGGCGTGGGTTGAGAGGCTTTTTAAACGCCTCAAGGGCGAGGCAATGGTCGAGGCAACCAGTGAGGCAGGCGTGTCTCTCGTAACTATCTGTAAATACGACGATTATCAGGCAATCCCGCCAAGCCGTGAGGCAGTAGGCGAGACAGGCGCAAGGCAGGCGCAAGGCACAGAACAAGAAGGGAAGAAATATAAGAAGAAATCTAAAGATTCTATCTTGTCCGATTTTGACCGTTCGTTTGCTGAGTTTTGGAAAGCCTACCCCCGCAAGGACAACAAGAAGGCCGCAGAGGCCGCCTACCGAAAAGCCCTGAAAGGCATGGACCATGGAACGCTTGTCGCAGCAGTCGATACTCAACGCCATTGGCAGCAGTGGAGAGAAGGCTTCATCCCCCACGCCGCAACGTGGCTTAACAACGAACGCTGGCGCGACGAGCCCAGCGATCCTCGCCAAGTTGGAAAGCCAAGCGCCGGAGGACACCGACAAAAACCTGCTTCAATGGTTGACGTCCTGCTTGCAAATCGTGCCGCAGCCGCAAATCAGCCTGACCTACCCGACGACGGGTGGCTACCAACGGACAGTGACGGGGTTTTCGTTCGAGGGCCTGAACGAGAGCAACCGTTCTGAGGCGCGCAGGGCTGTTCAGAGCGCCATGACCCCGGCGACGGTCCAGAGGTGCGAGGAACACGTTTCCACGCTCCACGCCGTTACGGCTCACCGACAGGACAGCGAAAACTCTCTGCGGCTGATCCTGAAACTCTACAGCGACTGCCTAGCCAAGTTCCCGGCTGACGTTTCAAAAGCCGTCGTTGAGCGATTCATGTACCGGTCCGACAAGCCCAACTTTTTCCCCACGCTATCCGAACTGAAAGAGGCGTGCGAACGGGCTACGGCTCAACGGGAACAGCTTTTGAGGAGTATGTGATGACGGTTCAAATCCTCGTAGGTGATTGCCGCGAACGTCTCCGCCAAATGGAGGCCGGGGGCGTTCATACCTGCGTAACGTCGCCGCCATACTTCGGCCTCCGTGACTATGGCCACGCGGGCCAGATCGGACTTGAACCGACGCCTGACCGGTTTGTAGCGGCTATGGTCGAAGTCTTCCGCGAGGTCCGCAGGGTGCTTCGGGACGACGGGACCGTCTGGCTGAACCTCGGGGACAGCTACGCCCGTGCTGGCGGGTGGTCGAACAATAGCGGGCTGGATGGCGTCAGCCGTGCGGAAGGCCAGCGCGCAAAATCAAACATGACGGGCGGCGGCGCATCCCAAAAACTAGCCCACGGCTTGAAAGAAAAAGACCTGATCGGCATTCCGTGGATGGTCGCTTTCGCTCTCCGCGCTGATGGCTGGTATCTCCGGCAGGACATAATCTGGGCCAAGCCGAATCCCATGCCGGAAAGCGTGACCGACCGCTGCACGAAGGCGCACGAATATATCTTCCTGCTGTCGAAGAGCCCCCGCTACTATTTCGACGCCGCCGCCATCGCGGAGACGGCGAACTATCAACCGGGCGGCTCACACACCGACGTCTTGCAGGGCGGGTTCAACGACAAGGGCGAGATTCCCGGTCAGGGACAGCGAGCGTTCCGAGCTATCCGAGAGACGCGCAACAGGCGATCCGTCTGGACCGTCCCCACCCAGCCGTTCGCGGACGCACATTTCGCCACCTATCCGCCAGACCTGATCGAGCCATGCATCCTCTCGGGCTGTCCTATCGGCGGAACCGTGCTGGACCCCTTCGGCGGCGCAGGAACGACGGGCCTTGTCGCGGACCGCCACGGACGCAACGCCGTCCTGATCGAACTGAACCCCGCCTATGCTGCGATGGCGCAAAACCGGCTTAAAGCGGATGGCGGAATGTTTTCTGCCGTCACCATAGCTGACGAACTAGAACCAGCCTGAAAGCCTGTCTGGCTGGGTATGAGCGCAAAGCGCGAGTGAACTAAAACCCCTCCCAACAAGTAAGGAAGAGGCTAGGCGAGAAAGTGAGTTGACGGGTAAACCAATGACGGGTAAACCAGACGAATGAAGCGCCCCGCACCTATCGCCGTCCGTCCCCGCAAAGGCTCCGATCTGGAGCAGCTTTGGGAATCAGTCGGAAGAGATAACAAAAAGATGGGCGAGACAATCCACGGCTGGGCTTTCGCTCAAGCCAATGCAGAAAGGGAGAAGACGAATGATTGATCGGCACGATTTCCGGGATCACCGCATGGAAGCCGCGCGGGAAACCTGTGACCGATATTCGCCCGCTCGTTCGTGGGTAATCGTTCCCGAGGAGCCCAAGGTTCCCGCCGTAGTCTGGCAGGCAATGGCCTGGATTGCTGGGCTTGGCGTTCTGTTTGTTGTCCTTCCGTCTCTTGTTCGGATGGTGGTGGCATGACCCGCGTAGCTGAGACGGCTGTTGTGTCGGGTCATACTCCGGGGCCTTGGTCTCACGACTATCGCCACAACCGGAATGGCGGCTATTCGCAGGAGGTCTTTGACGAGCGCGGCGAGTTGATCGCGACGGCGGCTTGGTATCCGGTGAAGCTGGACGACATCATCACCACGACGAACCGCGAAGCCAACGCCCGCCTTATAGCAGCCGCACCGGACTTGCTGGAGGCGGCCGAGCGCGCATTGGCCGAGCTGGAGATGTTCTGCGCGGGCACGTCGCTGGGCGAAATCGGCAAGCTCCGCGCCGCCATCGCGAAAGCTCGCGGCCAATGACCGGGGACCTGATCGAACCGAAGACCGTCGCTGATATTCTGGCGGAGCTGAACCGTCGTCTCGACCACAAGCCCCGCCGGAAGGACAGCTATTCGACCTTCGGTGAACACCTGACCCAAGTGCCCTGCATTGAGTGCGAGGACGGCTTTGCGATGAGCGTTCAGGCCAGCGCGTTCCACTACTGCACGCCGCGCGAAAGCGAGGGGCCGTGGTGCAACGTCGAGGTTGGGTTCCCGACCGCCCGTGTCGATGCGCTCATGCCGTGGATGGAGGATTGGGGCGATACCGATCCGACCGACGCTGTTTACGCCTACACGCCCATCGAAGTCGTCGCTCAGGTCATCGCAGACCATGGAGGCTTCAAGCCTACCACAGCCCCGTCCTCAAGCTCGGTGGGTACGGATGAGCGAAGCGAAGGAGTGAAACAAAACCCCCTACAGGAAGGCGTGAAGCCATGAGCGACTACAGCAGCGCTGATCTCAAGCGCGCGGCCTTGGCGGCGATGCGAAAGCTTGCCGAACAGGAGCCGGAGGGCTGGAACAAGGACACCCAACTGCGGGCGCTCGAAGCCGCCGAAGCGGGCGATCTGGACGACCAATGGCCCAAATCAGAGGCCACAATCCGCGTTTTCTTGGCTAACCTGCCCCGTTCAGGAGGGGGAGATGTTGTCGAACTGCGGGAGGCTTTAGTGCCTTTGGCTTCGGCGGCTACGAAGCGCGAGGCCATGAGCGGCAACAGCCTGTCCGACAAGACACGGACTGTCGTTCCGCTAGGCCACCTCCGAGCAGCCCGAGCCGCCCTCTCTCGTATAGAAGCCAAATGAGAACCGCCATTGAAGATCGCCTGTTACGGAAAGTCGAATATGACCCAAACGGCGGGTGCTGGTTAAGCCTGTATTCGCCCGACCGTCATGGTTATGGGCGTTTCAAGTTAGGCCAGCGGTGCGTTTCCGTGCATCGCGTCGCATACCAAACCCTAGTTGGCCCTGTTCCCGAGGGGATGCACGTTTTGCACCTTTGCGACGTTCGCGCCTGCATCAACCCTAATCACTTGTTCCTCGGAACTCACAAGGACAATATGGCGGACAGGACCGCTAAAGGGCGAGACGGAAGAGTCGCGGGCGGACACCACAAGCTCACACCGTCACAAATTGAAGAGGCGATGCGATTGCGGATGGGCGGAATCATGTCGCGTGGGGCAATAGCGAAAAAGTTTGGCGTTAATGGAAGCACCATTCGATACCATGCACGCAAACTTGTCTCCGCTCTCCCCGTCGTACAGGGAGGGGCCAAATGACCTACGAGCCCAAGCGCGTTCCCCACTGCGGAACCTACAGGCCCGATCTTTCGTACGCGGGAAAACAGACCAGCGACAGGCACTCGCACGACCAGATCAGGAAGCAGGATGCGGCGTTTCTAGCTCGACTGAGTGAGGCAGATTTCCCCGTCGTACAGGGAGGGGAATAGGATGCCGACCATCAGTCAAACGCGCGGCTGGGAGCGCCGGGCGGCCACGCTCAAGCGCAAGGCCGAAGAGCTGATGTTCGACATCGTGGAGACGGAGGATGTCCCCGTCAGGGAGGTCCTCTCCGACTTCGCCGACAACGTCGTTCATCAGGCGGAAGACCTCATCGGCGCGATCCAAGGCGACATTCGCCGTGCATCCTTCAAAGGACAAAGCCATGACCGCTAAGACCACTAAGACGGCTGTCGTGCCGGTGGATTTACTGCCGTGTCCGTTCTGCGGAGGTCCCGCACGACTGTTCCCGATGAACGGCTGTTCGCAGGCGACCTGCGCTTCGGACGCAATGAAGTGCGCCGGGGCAGACGGCTATTCTCCAGTCGCCATGTGGAACCGTCGCGCCAACCGAGACCCCCAAGCCGGGGAGGCGGTCGCGTGGCGGGTTTGCGACCCTGCTGATGATGCGTGGATCGCCACGTCCGATCCGGGCATGGCGGACTACTGGCGGCGCCACGGCGCGGAAGTCCAGCCCCTCTACGCCTCCCCCCCAGGATGACCGTATGGGCGGCTGGATCGAATGGAAGGGCGGCGAGAACCCCGTGCCGGGCCAGATGGTTGAGGTGCGCTTCAGCGACCATGAAGTGCTGCGCGGCAGGGCGGGCGGCTTCAAGTGGCGGCACAAGACCGAGTTGGGTTGGTCCAACATCATCGCCTATCGCCTCGCCAACACCAAGGAAGGGGAGGGCTCATGACAACCGCGATTGGCTTGGAAAAGCTGCCCGCGAACACGGTCGGCCTGAAGCTGCATCGCATCGTCGGCGATGATCTGCGGTCTTGTGAAGGCGTCGTCTTCAGCAAGGGCCGTGGAGCGGTCAACACCGTCCTGCGGCGCGCGGCCATTGCTGGCAAGGTCGAGGTTGGGGGCGAGATCGTAAATCACTTCGCCGACGTTCTGGAACCCGATGGGTCGTGGTCCGAGACCGTCGCGCTCGACGCCGACAGTTACCGCGCGCTCAAGACGAAATGGATGCGCTGCAATCTGGAGCCCGCCCATGACTGATGCTCCCGACACCACCAAGGCCCCGGAAGCGGCCCGCATCATTGCTTGCCATCTACCGATCCCGGAATGTCCCGACAGCGTTTGCTTGCCGATTACGATGACGGCAGGCGATCTCCGCACGGTCTATGCCGCCCTGTCCCCCCTTCCTGTACTGGGAGAGGGTTTCGGTTCATCCGCTGACGCGGATACCCACCGCGTAGCTGAGACGGCTGTTGTGGGCGTCTCGCCGCTTGAGATCGCCTACGGCTGCCTATGGCACGCAACCACAGATGAGAAGGCTCTCCACGAAGCCCGCGCCCACGTTCGGAGGCACATCAGCCACAACGGCCAAGCGCGAGGGATCGCATGGGCGCTGAAGAGCCTAGCCGCCCCCAGAGACGACACACAGCCGGGTACGGAGAAGCCGTCATGACCAGTAGGCCGCAACTCCTTGCGGAAACTCAGTTTGATACGAACGGCGGCTGTTGGCTTTGGTCTGGTTCGACGGCTCCGGGCGGATATGGTCGATGCATGGTCCAACGGAAATACTGGCTCGTTCATCGCCTGTCATGGGCTGATGCCAACGGGCCAATTCCATCCGGGATGTTGGTTAGGCATAAATGCGATGTTCCCGCGTGTCTGAACCCCGATCATTTGGAAATCGGAACGCACAGCGACAACTCACGGGACAGCGTTGTGAGGGGACGCGTCAATCGGAACAGTACGCGCGGTCCAGCTCTGACCGAAGATCAGTTACGCTTTATCCGCGAGAGACTAGCGGAGGGATGGCGAGATAAGCGGATTGCCGAATCTCTTGGCGTCCAAAGGACCACGGTTGGAAGGCATAGGCGGCGCATGGAAGGGCGGCCTAGATTCAGTCAGGAGCCTTAGCCCCCGCCGTGTTCGGATCAATCAGGCCCGCTTGTTCCATACGGCCTATGGCCCGGTCGTAGTTTTCAACTGCGGTAAAAAGTGCATCCAACGGCGCACGGATCGCAGCCGGTACAAACTGCCATGCAGCGACAGGGAGAGAGTCTCGGACTTCCCTGACCTTGTTGGCGGCAACGATGATCGGGCCAATCATGGCGTCGAGAATGGCGAGGGGCGAAGTCATTAGGGCTCTCCGTACAAGGTTGCTTCAGCAGCGCGGCGACGCGTCAGGCCAGCCATCACCTTGCCGTCGTTTTTGTCCCATCGGGCAAACTGCGCTTTTGCTCCAGCGTAATCGCCCGCGTTATGCATCCGCAGCAATGTCGAATCCCGCAGAGCCTGAACGCCAACGTTATAGGCGAACGACACAAGCGCATCAAACTGGCTCTGTGTCGTCTTGGGGGCAAGGTTCGCCACCGCTCGCTCAAACGTGCCAAGGTCTTTCGCAAACCGCTCATCGGCCTGTTGCTGCGTCCACGTCATTCCAAGGCGAATGTCTGGACCGGTTGAGCCCCAACCTATCGTGTGCGGCTTGCCGTCCTTTGACCCGGGGTCCGCATAAGCCGTCAACTTGCACGACTCAAAAGAGTGCATAAGCGCGACGCCTTTAGGACTGACGTGCTTGTTCTCTGTAATTACGACCTTGACGCCGTTGTGACCCGTCTTGGCGAGGAAGGCGGCGAGACTGGCAACACCGCCCCAGCCATCGACCTTGACGCCTAGCCATTCCTGAACGGTACGAATGAAGGCGTCGTTATCGGATTCTCTGGACATTACTTTGATTCCGTCGCGGCCTTGGCTACGTCTAGAGCCTTGTCTGCCCGGTCAGCACTCCGGCGAGAGGAACGCGAAGAGCCGATCCAGTACGTTACCACCGAGCCCAAAGCCCCCAGCAATGCACCCTGCATCTGGCCCACAGCCTGTTCCGATCCCTCGGGCGGGGCCACAAAGTAGGTGAACCCATATCCGACCGCAAACAGTACGACCACCGCCGCACTTACAAGGGCTTCGGGATCGCGCCAACTAATGCGGTCTGCGATTTGGGAGGCGGTTCTATAGGTCGGCTGGTCCGTCATCACTTGACCTCGAATGAAAGCCACGGGGAAGGAATGACTTGAGGGGTCCCGCCGCAGTTGACGACTTCCACCACGCGGACGCGATAAACTCCGGGATCAAAGGGACGCAACAGAACCGTGCTGTACGTCGCTCTATCGCCAACAAGGCTGCGAGTGGGAACGGGAAGGCGCGTCACCTGACCCCGTGTAAGCAATTCCATCTGAGGCCCGTTGGAGCAGTTAGACGAAAACTGACGGCGGGCAACGGCGTTAACCTCCAGCTTGGTAGCAGTGGCAACCGGGGTTTCCGTCGCGACCCACGTCACAGCTTCGGGCTTGAGAAGCAGGCGGGCAAACAGGACAGCGGCGAACAGCACCACTCCGGCCAGCAGACCCACCAGAACCCAGCCTATGTCAGCATGAAGTTTCATCGGATCACCAGCGCGACGAGACCGCCGATAAAGGCCACCAGAATGATAGCCACAGCCCCGTTGACGATGTTTTTGACGGTGTGAAACTCTGTCCGCGTCACATACTCGGAACTAGCCTTGGTAAAGGCGTTGTTGAACGCGGTCGCAAGCTCCTTCAGCGCCAGCGTCTGTTGCTGCTGTCCTGATTCAATCATCCGCTCAAGACGGTTTGATTGCTCTGTTAGAGCCCCCATCCGCTCTTGCAAACGAATGATCGACTCGGGTGCGGACGAGTCATTCACAGGGTGTTCCTCTTTCATGCTCATCGCGTGGTGGTCCACATCCGGTGCGCCATACACTGCGACGGGCATAGCCATAAGGGCATCAATTTCATGCTGTACGCTCTCTATCACAAACGCGGGCTGTTTGCTCTTTTGCCCCAGCCACACCGACAACGAAACGGCTCCTATTGCGGAGATAGCGGCCAAGCCGACCAACAAAACCGACAAGGCGCTTTCCTCCAGTGAAGCCGCAAGCCATCATTTGAACCCACAGAAACGCATTCAACGTGTTAGCGTATTCCACGCCAAAATACACGCCTCGCGATAGCATCCAGAAATACACGGCATCGCAATAGAGCATGGGCGGAACGCAACAGACGATCAGCCAATGAAGGAACGGAGAGCGATGATTCAGGAACAGGATCATGGCTGTTCCAGAGGCAATGCTGATCAGAGGCCAGAACTCAACCGGGAGGAAGCCTAGCAGCCAGCCAGAGAGCAGGATTAGCGCGAATGGAAGTGCGCGCCGGTCCATAAGACACAGCGCGCACAGAGCCAAAAGCGCTAATCCGTACTCAATCACCCTTTTTCGTCCGACTCGTCAGGCGGCGGGGGAGGCGGCGGGGGTGGAGGGGGTGGGTTGGGGTGGTGTCCGCCGGGACCTTCATCGGGCATTTTCAGTCTCCTATGCTTTGTCAACGCGAGCGCGAAGGGTTCCGCTCGCAAGGTCGATGGTTCCGCCCGTTTCGTTCTGGAAACGGACAGAAACTGTGTTTGCCGCAGAAACCCACTCGTTGACAGTGATGCCCTGCAAGTCGAGAGAAAACGAAGACGATGCGAAGTCGCCTAGGGCCGCGCCCGTAACCGTTACGGTCGTGGTCGCTCCCGTCCCATCAGCAAGGGAGGGGGGGTCATAGGTGGCTGATCCGCTAAGGCTGGAAACCGCGCTGTTCGTGACCAAACCTGTTGCGGCTAGAGCCGCCGCGATAGAGTCTGCCTTCGCGCCTGCGCTAGAGCCCGTAACGGTCTGCTTTACGGCGGGCGCTGTGCCATAGAACCCGAGAGCGTTAGCCCCTATCCTGAGCGTCATTACGCCGCCAGACGTAAAACGATGCTCTCCGGTTCCGTACAGATAGTAATCAAGATCATCAGCACCGCCGCCGCTGATTTGGTCGGCACGGCCAAGCAGGAAGTCTTGAGTCGCCAAGGACTGACGCTTGAACGCCCCCTTGAAGGAACTCCAGTTCAGGCCCGCCGACGTGCGAACCATCGTATAGTTTTGGGCCGCGCTAGTGTCGGTAATAACGCCAATGAAGCAGCCATCCACCGTGGACGCAGTGGCCGCTATCGTAACGGTATCGGTCGCGCCCGCAGCAGTGACGTTTTCCATGCGGAAATCTTTGACGGTTCCGATAACCGCCACCCGCTTGACGCCTCCAATCGTCTCTTGGGACAAGCAGCGGCTGTTCTTTATGGAAAGAGCCAAGCCAACGGCGTTCTCGACCGTAATAGCCGTTCCGAAGTTTCCTTCCAGATACAGATCATCCATCGTGATGGATTCTGCACCGCTCTCAGTCGCAGCAGTGCTTCTGATGATGATAGCGCCTGTGGTGGTGACGGTAGCGGTTCCGTTACCTGACCAGTCACCGCCAACAATCCTCAGAGCCGCGCCGTCCCCAAAGTCCAGTCCCGTTACGCAAGAGCGAATGTCTGGCTCATAAAGCGCCAAGGCGTTCGGGTAATAAGTGTTCGTCACCGACTTGCGGCACTTCATTCCGGTAAGCAGACCTGAGGCGGTAAAGCCGATAAACTCACCAGTCAATGAGCCTACGACGTTCATCCCGATGGCGGTTTTGGCTGATGTGCTGTCGTATGTTTCGAATTGATCGAAGCAGAAGCGAGCAACATTCTCCAGCTTGATCCCGTCGCACGACTGTCCATTTACATCGATAGAGAAGTTGGAGAAAATGCTGCGAATCTCTGCCAGATTTGACGCAGCCGTAGTTCCGCTGACCGTCAGGACGGGCGACCCGCTGGAGCCGCGCTTGCGAAGCACAGAAACGCGCTGACCCGATCCAGAGAGGACAAAGGGAACGGTGCCTGTCATGTTCAGGGTAAGCGCCGTTACGCTGTAAATCGCGTTTCCAAGATCAAGGGGGCGGCCCGAAGCCAGCATTTCATCGAGGGCGGCTTGAACCGCCGCCGTATCGTTAGCCACTCCATCACCAACCGCCCCAAAGGATTTGGGAGAGATATGGAACAGACGAAGGAACGCTTGCAGCGTTTGGAGAACAGCGCCAGTTCCCGACTGGATAAATCCGACAAGCGCCGACCCGCCAGACGCCGCCAGAACGGCAGACATGGCCACTCCTGCTTGCACGTAAGTCTTAAGAACTGACGCCGCAAAGCGCTTTAACGGGCCTGAGCCACGATAGGAAACCAGAAGGTCTGCATCTTCTATCGGAGCAGACTGTTCGGAAAGGTCAGGAACGATCTTGCCAGCCATCTAGCGGCCCTTCGGTTTCGGAGGCTTGGGAGGCATATGACCGCCCGGACCTCTGGTTTTCTTGATTTTCGGCTTGGGCTTGGCGGTCTTCATCACAGGCTCCAGACGATGCGATTCATGGCGATGTTACCGAGAATGGAAACGCCGGTCTGCGTCACCTTCACCCAATGGCCGGTGGGGACCAAGAAAGCGCCAGAGTTGCTGTCAGGAACCGCGTTTCCGCTCAATGCGCCTGCGTACAGCGTGAAGATGGAAACCGTCGTGTAAGTCCCGGCCTGCGTGGGAGACGTGGCGACCGTGACCGAGCTAAGGGCGTTCAGAACGCCCGTCAGGCTTCCCGTCACATTGACCGAGCAAGGACCGGAAGCGCGGGGCTGAAAGGCTGTGCCGTTCTTCTCTCCCGTCGAGAGCGCCGTAACGACAGGAGCCGAAACGTTGAAGGACGCGCCAGCAGCGCCGGTTGCGCCCGTGGCTCCGGCTGGACCGGTGAGGCCCGTCGCACCAGCAGGGCCAGCCGCGCCCGCAGAACCTTGTGGACCCGTAGCGCCGATTGGCCCGGCAACGCCCTGAGAGCCGGTTGCGCCAGCGGCTCCCGTGTCGCCCTTTGCGCCCGCAGGACCAGCTACGCCTTGAGGCCCGGTTGCGCCCGTATCACCCTTTGGGCCAGCAGGACCCGTAGCCCCGGCAGGACCCGTCTGGAGAACAGCCGTTCCTACAGTGCGAACAGTCATGCGCCGCCGCCGTAAGACACTTCCAGCACGCCCGATCCAGCCGTCAAGCCTTGGGCCGTAACCGACATGGCCGACATAAAATCAGGGTACTGCGTGGAGAAGACGCCAAAGAACCCGGGCGGCAGCATCCAGCCCGTCGTTGTGGTGACCGATGAATAGGTCCCGTTAGAACCCTTGAGCCGAACCCAGAAGGCATTCGGGTTTACGACACAAAATGACGTATAGCCCGCAGCCTTCAGATCGACCGGCACATCAAACCGCTGCGCCGTGGGCGCGACCGTCAGCATAAACGGATCAGTTAAGCGCCTGAATGCGAACGAGTTTTCTGACATCAGGAATAGACCACGTTCAGGGCCAGAATGTCAGCAGCGGTCAGGGCTCCCGTGTCCGCATCAGCAACGCCGGTGGTCAGAGCGTACGCAATACCCGTCGAGAACGACAAGCCAGCCGGATAGCCGACCTCAAACGTGGACTGAGCCGGAAGATAGATCGTCAGAATCGGCGTGTCCGTCCCCACAGTCGGAGCGGTCGCCTTGTTGTAGAACTTCAGATAGCGAGCCGCAGCGTTGGCATTGTAGCCCGAAGCCCGGAAAAGCGTCCCCGCCGACGCCTTGGCCACCGTTCCATTGGTCGATGCCGCCGCCGAAACGATGCGAGAAACCGACGTGGGATTGGCTACCGACGTAACAACTGAGCCGTCCGGGTTAAGAAGAACGGTGGTGTAGTCAACCTGTGAGGCCGTCGTCGGGGCCAGCGGGAGAAGTCGCGACATTGGATTTTATCCCCTCAATGGGCTATGATTAGCACATGAAAGTGCTGAAAAACATTCTCTGGCTGACGGTTTTTGCAGTAGTCCTGCTGATCGTGCATCTTTCTTCCAAAGCGTTCGCGACATGGCTTATCCCCCCTGTCCTGCCAGAATGGGCGCAAGACGCCCGCTGACAGGCACGCCGCGAGAGGCAGGGGTTGGGGGCGTAGCGCCGAACTGCGTGGACAGACGGATCAATGCTTCCCGGTCTGCATCCGTCATCGTGGCTCCCCGACGAATCTTGCTGAGGATGGCTGCAGCCACCGCGAACGGAGAACGGGGAATATCTCCCATTTCAACCGAGCCAAACCGTCCAGCAGTCGGAGAGCCACGCGTAGCGTCCATGAAGTTAGCGATGCGGTTGCGCTCATTCAGCATCCCCAGAGCGCCTTGGAAATCATCCACGACAGGTTGATCGAACGTCGCCCCCATTACCTGACGGACATTGGCGGAATCATTGCTGTTGAAGAGGCGAGACGGAACGCCGCCGCCCTCAACCATATTACCAAGGTCTTGCACAATCTGGTCCCGCATCCCGACCTGAGCGCCTTGCCGAGCGGAAGGGATTTGGCGGTTAGCGATTGCCGCTGTGTCTTGGGCTTGCTGTTCCAGAACGCCAAGTTGATCCACATAGTCAGCCGGGCGAATGCTGTTACGGCTCTGCGACATAGCTTGTTGGCCAAGGTCCACGCCTTCACCGGCAAGATTGTAGCCACGATAGGTGGCGCGAGCGGGAGCCAAGGCCGGGATGGCCTCAAGAGCCTCATTCACAGCCCCCTGACGGGCATAATAGTCCGCAGCCAAACCGGGGTTGGCATTCTCCAGCGAGCGCGTGGCGTTTCGGCCTGCATTGCCCATCTGGCGTTGGATGCGGTCCAGAGCACCAGCGGAAACCTGATCGGCCTGACCGCTCGACAGCGCGTCAATCTCAGCAGCCCGCTCCGGGAAACGGAAGGACGACTCTTGCTGAGCCAAACGCATCTGAGGCGTCATGCCGGAAAGTGCGCGCTCAACCTCCGGCGTGATGGCCACTTGTTCGTCATAGATCGGCGCATAGTCGGTGCGGGCCAATTGCTCTGACGTGTCGTCCAGCCCCTGACGATATTGGGCAGCAGAGCGGGTCTCTCCGGGCGTCAGCCGGTAGGCTTGATCCACCGCCTGATCCTGAACCGAACCAGCGACCTCGTTCCGATATTGAGCGCCAGCCGTCATACCGGGGCCGGGCTTCTGCGCGGCTCCAACGACAAGCGCACGAGTCCGGGTGGCGTTCGGGCCTACAATGTCCAGAAGGTTCGGGCTGATCCCGTAGCGCATAGCGTCGTTCATGGCCGTGCGGATTTGATCCGGGCTGATCCGATCCGTCCGCATAGCCTCGCTGAGACGCTGAAGGGCTCGCCGGTCAACATCGCCGTTGAGAGCCGCGACGCGACCGCCCGTAACCCGGTTCAGAACAGCGGGAATCTGGTCAAGGCCGGTGGCCCTGACGGTCGCAGACGCCGCGCTGGAAGCAAGCGGAACGCCACCGCCCAACGCAGCCCCCATGACAGCGCCTCGACCCGTCGCGCCAACCTCATCCCCCGGATTGGAGTTGAGAAGGCCAGAGGCGGCCCCCACAGGCGTTCCCGCCGCAATACCGCGTCCAACGGCAGGCAGCAGGGTCTCCGAGGCCAGCAGACCCCTTCCAGCACCCTGAGTGACGAAGTTACCGAGTTGAGAGGCCCCCGGCGTAGCCAACCCCCCTAGAAGGCCGGTCGTCAGCGACTCAATGGGCTTTTCGGCTGCATAGGCTTGCTGCGCTTCATTCTCGGCCAGACGCGAGGCCATGAACGCATCGCTCATCCCGTAGCCGGGACCATCCCCAATCAGGTTCTGGAATCCGGTAATCCCGGCGTTCAGTCCAGCGTTCGCAATCTTGTCGAGACCAAGCGTCATCCCGTTGACAGCGTTGTCCGCAGCGTCATAGGCGACAGGATCACCGGAAAGGGTGACGCCCGACGCGCTGGCCTGATTGTTTCGCGCATCCTCAAGCGCCCGCTGTTGCGGTCCCCAAGCCTGTGTGAACTCAACCGCAGCCTCTTCCGAGACAGCAGGGACCTTTACCGTGCGATCCCCGACCGTGACCTCATAGATGCCGATTTCCCCGCCATCGGCAGGGTTCAGACGCGCCCACCGACGACCCGCTTCCTTGGCGAGCGTTTCGTTTTGCTCCTCCAGAAGAATCTTGCGCCCGTCTTCAAGCGTAATCTCGAAAACAGGATCAGTCATCCGACGCGCCTTACAGTGACGTTGCTACGGCCCGAACGAGCCCGGAGGTTGGCGTTACCGCGCTCACGTCCCGAAACCTGAGCCAGACGGCCTTCCGGGGTCACATACCAGTCTCCGGCGGGCAGGCGCGAAGCATCGTAGCCACGCGGCGGAACGCGTGGATTGGATCGGTCGCCCAGCGGGGCGGTGCGGTCACGCCCCCTCATGCTCTCGATGAAGGTTCGTTGCGCCTCAGTCGGACGGACATTGGCGCGGGGCTCCGGGGAATCGGCCTCTACGCGCGGGGGCTGGTAGGCATTATTCCACGCTTGCTCAGCCCCTTGCAGGGTTCCGTTGCGCGAGGCCCAGCTATCCATGAACTCAGAACGAAGCTGCGCCTCACCGGCCCGCGAACGACCCCGATTGATAACCGCTTCGTTGGCTTGTGGCGTGCGGTTCACAGAAGGAACCGAGCGACCGTAAAGTCGCTGCTCAAAGTCCGACGTAGCGCCCGAACCGGCAGGACGTTGAGCCGGAGTCAGACGGGCGGAAATCTCCCGCATTTCATCAATCTCAGGATCGCCCGCCGCGCGGAAGTCCGAGATAAGACCCCCGATCAAGGGGAGAGCCATCAGCCCACCCGTGGGCTGCTCTTGGGCCAGACGCGCAAACCGTTCCGTATCGGCAAGGTCCGTCCGAAGACGTGAGCCAATCGTGCGCGTGTCAGCAAGTTGCTTCTGTTCCTGAACCGACAAGCCACCCACGCGACGAGGAGCCCCGCCACGGGGACCGGCTCCGGTAATCAGGGAGCCGTCAGGGAGTCGGGTCAGGCCAGCCGGAGCAACGCCACCGGCAGGAGCTCCGGCAGGCGCACCCACAGGAACGACACGACCGCCACGCACAACGACGCGCGTTCCATCGGGAAGCGTTCCGGTGCGGCCTTCAACAAGTTGCGGCATCAGTCCCACCTAACAGCAGCAGGGTTAACGGGAGCGGCGGTTCGATGAGAACCGCCAGAGCGGGCAGCAGCGCGAGGACGGGGCGGCGCACGGGTAGCGCCAGCCACGCGCGAACGGCCTTCGGCATAGCCGGGAATAAGCTCAAGGCCGCCGTCAGGGGTCCAGCGCATCCCTTCTGGGGCCTTCGGCATTTCCGGCGTAAACTGTTCCTGCCAGCCGGGGTTCGGCCCCGTCCGGTACACGCCGCGCGCTGTGTTGAGATATTCGGTCTCAGCCGCCTTCGCCGCTGCGTCCCGCTCATCGTTCTCGCGTTGGCCAACCATTTCAATGAAGGCCTCCGGGTCAGCATTGAAAATCAGTTGGTCGCGCGGCGACAGATTCAGGCCCTTGGCCATCTTGTTGATGTTGACCCGCTGCTCAGCAAGGCGCTGTTGTTCGGCGGCCTGTTGGGCCTGCTGGCGGATCATGGCGGCGCGGTTTCCGCCGTCCGACGTGTCCTGAAGCGTGGCCCCGAACGTATTCAGGCGCTCAAAGAACCCGCCCGGCTGTTGAGCCTGACGCAGAAAGCCCATCAGGCCACCGCCCGATCCATGACCCTCAGCCACAGGATCAGCCAGTAAACCGGTCTGGCCAGAAGCCGCCTGACGCGCACCTTGAGCCGCCGCCACCGGATCGAGCGCCGAAAACGGGCCGGTCGGCTGAGGACGAAGAGCGGCCATTCCACCAAAGAGTCCCATTACAGCGCTCCATAGTCGATCATGGCGAAGCCTCCGGGACCAGCGATCACGGCGTCAGGATGCTCATCGGCCATGACGCCCACCTCAAGATCATCGCTCCAGAGGTAGTTATATGCGTACCACCCCTTACCAAGCGGAACAATATTGCGCTTAAGGCGACGATCAGAGAACAAAGCTGCAAGAGACGCGGCGACTTGAGCGGCCTGACCCACTTGGGCCACTGTTCCGGGGTTATCCTTGTTGACCGTCGTCCCCTGCGTGTTGGAACCTTGGAACAGGCCGTATTGGCCCTGACCGTGTAGTTGGCCAAGAGCCTGCAACATCGACAGATCAGCCGTGCGATAGTTGGCGTCAATCCCGCGTTGCGTTTCCCCAAGACCCGCCAGAAGGCCGATGTTGGCGCGCTGGTTGGAATCCTCCGCAGAGCCGATGTTGGACAGCAGCCCGCTCGCCGCCAGATTGCGGTTTTGGGCGTCCCCGTAATAGCCCATGCCGGTGTTGTAGGCTGAATCCCTCAGCCCGGCCTCCGTGGAGGCCCGACCCTGAGCCAGTTGGCCGCCGAGAAGACCCTCAGCCACGCCGAAGCGCGAACCGCCAAACCCCTTGTTAGCCGCGCCCCTTGCCGCCAGAGCGGCTTGCTGCATTCCCGCGTTCTGGTCGTAGCCTTGCAGGGTCGTGTCCACGACCTGTTGCGTGTAAGGCGACATGAAGGATTGAGCGTCCCCGTTATTGACAGCCCCCCGCGCAATGCCAGCCGCTTCCCCGAACAGGCCGGAACCGCTCATCTGACTCGCCGCATCAAACGCCTGATTTTGCAAAGGCGATGCCGGGGCGACCAGAGACGAGGCAGGCATCTGGCCAAAGGCGTTCACCTTGTCCGTGTAACCTTTCAGAGCATCCGTCACCCACGCCGGGTTCTGGGGCGTCGTGGTCTGGTTGGTCGTCTGTTTCGTGGACTTGCTGGTCACAGTGGCTTCCTCAGCGTCACAGACTGAAACTCATATCCGTCAGCCTTCATGGCCTTTTCCCAACCCTTGCGGCCCTCAATCAGAGCGACCGTGCAGCCGTTGAGGCGTCCGAACGCTTCCACGCCCAAGGCCATCTGCTTAAGCTCGGCCATGTCGCCGCCAGCGGTCAGAACCGAAATAGCCTTGGCGTCTCCGAACGGGACAATCTCCGTCACCATAGCGGACGCCTTTCCGGGCCAGAACAAGGCTCCGCGCTGGACAGCCTGTAGAACATCCACCATCGTCAGCGGACCATGCTCAAGACCGGCCTCCAGCCACGCTTTGCAGCGTTCAAACTGGGCCAGTTCCGGGGCCAACGGGGGCGGAACAACGGTCAACGTTGCGTCCACGCCCATCGCCTCAAGTTCTTCATTCAGACCGTTCATTGGAACCCTGCACCTTCCGCCTCAAACTCAGGCTTGCCGACACGAACAAACGACGGACTTGAACTCGCGGACAGTTTAATGCGCGCAACCCGTCCTGTCGCGCGAAAATCTTTCTTGGATTTGCCCGGCGTTAGAACATACGGCCCGTGCTTAACCTCGGTCGCTTGCGGGTATTTCCGCGTCACCACCGTCAGATTAACCGGCCCAACCTGACCCTCAAAATCAGGCCATACGCCCTTCAGCATCAGCATTTGCGAGGCGTCACCGATATACTGATCCGCCGTCTCCATGCTCCATTCCAGCACGTCTCCGTCCGCAGACTGACCGCGCTCATGCAGATAGATAAACCCGTTGGAGTCTGTGCCGACAGGGTATTGACCGGGGCCAGCATCGATCATGGCTGTGCGGGACAGGTTCCCGCGCGACCAAGAGCCGTCCAAGGTGCAAGCCGAAACGTACCGGTTGTTCTCGGTCCCGTTCAGAATGTCACCCACGACCATGATGGTGTTGCCCTCCCCATCATCCAGCGTGTCGATGGAATCGACCAACAAGGATGAGCCGGGAACAGGCAAGCCCGTCGTGTCGGGGAAATCCCACCGCACCTCTCCGAACTCGGCGCAACTGGACGCATACACCTTGTCCTGCTGCACCGCCGAGATAGACGCCTTTACATCTGCCTGAATCGGACTGGGGATCAGTTGCGGAGCGCCCCCCAGAGAGCATTGATAGAACTGCACCTCCGTACTCATCCAATAGGCCACCTGAGACACCACCACAGCGGCGTTAGGGCCGATCAGTCCGCAATGCTCTCCTACGCGGTCAAACCGCCACGTCTGATCAGGGCTTCCGATGAACTGCCCCCGAAACAGGCTGGAGTCTGTCCAGACATAAATCAGATCACCGATCAGGCGCGCACCGATGATCCGGCCTCCGCCCTCAAGGATAATCTCTCCGGCGTTGTTCGTCGGACTCGTCGTCCAGACGGTCGGATTCTCGATGTCTGAAAAGCGGATGCACAGCGGATTGAAGTCGCCAGACGATTCCTCATTGCAGCCGAACGCCATCACCTGACGCTGAGGGACAACCAGCGTGTACGTCACCTCAGCAGGTGCGTTGGCAAGCTCGATGGCGGGCGTTCCAGTGTCCAGAGGCCAGATATAGATCGTCTGCCCGCGCGGGTTCGCGATCAGGTCCTGTCCGTAGGTCGAAAGGCTCCACGTCAGCGGGAAGTAGTCAACCAGCGACGGCTCCGAATAGAGGCCCGTCGAATAAGTGCCGGTTCCATACCCCTGCCCGCCGGTCCCGTCCGTATTGCCGGGAACGAAGGAAGCGGGCGTTATATCGTAGAGGCCGCCTCCATAGGAAACCTCCAGCGCCAAGGCTGAACCATAGGCGACGATCAGGTTTCCGGTGTTGTCCGTATAGCCGTAAATGCCTCGGCAGGGGGCCTGAAGCTGGTCACCAGAGAACCGCTCCCATCCGCCGATAACCTGAGGCTTGCCACGCCAGAACCGCACCTTGTCCACATCACCCCACGCGCCGGAACCCACGTCGAAAACAGTATCGTCGAGGTTGAGGCCGGGCTGTATGGCAAGCGGAACGCGCATCAGACAAAGACCGCGATTCGGATCGAGACGGGATCGTATGAGCCAACCGCTCCCCCGTTGTAATAGGTGGTGTTCAGGCTGAAGCCGGAGGCCGTGACCGACGTAACGGACGGAACGAACGGGCCGCCGAAAGCCCCATCTACAGGCATCACGGAAAACACATAGTTCGCGTCAGGCGCAGCCGGGGAAAGGGTCACGGTATAAACCCCGGTCGAGCTTCGGCTTATGCTGATCCCGCTGGCGCTCAGCGTCGCGCCCGTAACACCGTTGAACGTTCCCATAGCGTAAAGGCGTCCAGCCGTGGCCACACCAGCCGTAACCCGGCCCTTGGCGTCCACAGTCACCCGGCCATAAGTTCCCGCCGTCACGCCCGAGTTAGCCAGCGTAAAGGCCGCCGAGACGTTAGCGGAACCATTGAAGCTCGAAAGGGTGGCTGTGCCGTCACCCGTCAGGCTAAGGTCTCGCGCCGTGGCCAATGCGGTTGCCGTGGTGGCGTTGCCCGTCAAGGCTCCGGTGAAGGACGTAAACACCGCCGAGGGACCGGAGATAGCGCCCGTATAGACGGCCCCGGACAGTTGGGCCGCGCCCACGATGCGCGAGTCATTACCCGCCGCCACCGTTCCGGCAGAAGTCCCCACATTCAGAAGCGCAGCGCCGCCCAGAGACAATTTCGTCCGAACGGTAGCGGGTGACGACCAAGCAGAGGCTGAACCCGTGCTGGTCAGGAAATAATCCGTCGTCCCGGAGAAGGACGGATAGACCTGAGCCCATGACGTGTTGCTTCCGTCCGTCGTCAGGAACTTGCCGCTATTGCCCGCCTGACCGGGCAGAGAGGCCGAGGCAAAGGCCGTGGCGTCCGTGTAGGCCTGAGCCGCAGCCAAGGTCGCATCAAGCTGCTGACGGTTCACGCCATCAAGCGCACTAGAGCCGTTGGCGACGTTCTTCAACACCGCGTTCTGGAAATCGGTGCGCGAGACCAGACGACAATCCGTCCCGTCACAGATCACCGGAACCGTGTCTCCAGACGCCACCGTAGCGGTCAAGCCGCCAGCGGAAATCACCACATTGCCGGATGAAGCGTTGCGGACGATGTAAAGCTTCGACTGCCCCGGAATCGTGATCGTTCCGCCCAATCCCGTACAGGACAGGATCATGTTGCGAGCTTGGTTCGCCACATAGTTCGTGGAGGTCAGCGTGATCGGATAAGTGCTGACAGAAGTGGTCGCGGCGATAGCCTCCGTCAGCCGTTGCAGCGCGGCGTTCAGGTTCGGATCACCCCAGACGTTCAGGTTTTCACCCGCAGCCTGTTGTTCCACATTCAGCAGAGGAGTGGGGCTAGAGGGCATTCCACGTCGCTCCGTCAGAAACTTTGACCATATCGTCAGTCAGATCATACAAAAGGCAGGCTTTCCACTGAGCCGGGTCAGGAAGATTGGCCGTCGTGTAGCCCGTAAGCTGCAAGGGGCGGTTAGCCGCCACAAAGAGGCGCTCAAAACGCTCAGCGGCCCGCTTCCACCATTGCGGCGTCTCAGGCTCAACGATGATGAGGTTCGGCGCTACCATGATCCCCGCAGCCTCCCCGTTCCGAGAAGCTTGCTGGCCTCGTTCCGCAGATCACTCAGGGCCTCCTGTTGGGCTCCCAAGGCAATCTGAGCGCCTTCCGCATCCCGGAAGTAGTCGCGATAAAGAATGTACCGGACGCGGGCCGCAATCAGGTCATAGCCCTTCGTAAGCCATGCATTCGTTGACGTTCCGTCGTCATAGTCCAGCGCCGGAGTCACGTCAGCCACGCCAAGGAAGGTCAGGGCATAGGCGATATTCGGAACCGGGTAGAGTCGCACCTGACCGTCCTGAACCGAGAAGTCCGTAGGCTGACCCGAGGTGGTGGCGTAGCCGTTCCATTCCTCAATCACGTCCCACGACTGCATTCGCAGCGGATAGGCGTTGGCTCCGACCGTCACCGACAGATAGTCGATCATGCGAACGCCGGTCGGAAGCGTCACATACTGCGTGTCCGCTACCGTCACACCTGTCTGACGATACTCATTGAAGCTGAAGCGTTGGACAGCAAAATAGTCAATCGACCGCGCGATGACCTCATCAAGCGCAGTCGCCAGTTCGTCCGTCAGATCGTCGCGATTCGTCTCAGCGATAATCCGGGCGCGAAGATCGTCAAGGGTTGCCATTCAGGGGATCGGAGGGCCAGCCGAAGCCAGCCCTCCAGTTCCTTTAGGCGTTCGGGACGTAGCAGACAACGATGGTCGCCGCGCCCGTGGTCGCCGCCGTGCCGGTCTGGGTAAACTTCCAGAACAGTTCGGTATCGACCGAGGACGACATAATGCCGCCCAGCGTCGCCGGGGTGACGTTGGTGACGCCCACAGCGGTTTCGTCCGCGCCCGCAGCGGCCACCAGAGCATCATCATCAGCGGCGGTGCCGACAATGAGGACGTTGGTGGTAGCAGCGTTGAAGGCGGTCTGAACGCCAACCGAGGTGTAGAGAACCACCGCGTTGGCAGGCAGAGCCGCGCCCATGCTGACCTGAGTACCCGAAGCCGCCGTGTTGAAGGCGACGTTGGCGCGGATGTAATGGACCTCTTGGGTCGCGTTCTGACGTGCAGTTACAGCCATGACCAGCCCTCCTTAAGCGGTATAGGTGTGAATGCCGATTTTCGAGAAATCAGCAGAGTTGTAGCGAACCGCCTTCAGACCGAAGATCGAACCGGCTTCGACGCCAAGCTGATTGCCGTAGTCGAACAGTTCTTCGTTCCAGTCCCACGAACCGTAGGACTCGCCGCCGCCGAAGCCGAGAACAACGGCCTGAGCGCCAGCCAGAACGGCACGACGGGTGTTGGCGACCGAAGCGCCCGTGGACGAGTTGACCCCCGGAGTGATGCGGGTCGATTCGTGCAGGATGACGCCGTTATACATACCCAGCGCACCCGTCCAGATCGGGTTGTTCTTCGAGCCGTCGCCGGTAGCAGCGGCCTTCTGGATGTCCAGCCATTGACCCGAGGCGGTGTTGGTCCGCAGTTGGGTGACTTGGTTGGTGTGCAGGAACAGGACGTAACGGTCTTCACCGTTCATCTTCAGCGGACGCATGACCGGCGTGGCCAGCTTCGCCTGAGCCACCGCAGCATCAATCAGTTGCAGGGTGAACTCATCACCCGCGACCAGCGACTGATCGTTGGCGCGCGAGTTGGGACGGACAACCGTGGTCGGAGCCAGAACGGCGTTGTTGCCGGTGTAGCGCAGATCGGTCTGAGCGGTGTAGCCGCACAGTTGGTTGAAGAACGCGGTGTCCATACGACCGGCCCACCAGTCAACCAGACCGTCCTTGGCTTCCTCGCGGATGCTCCACGGGATGCGTTGCTCGGTCATCTTGCCAGCCGAACGGACGGCGTGACGAAGCTGATCAATCAGGAGGTTGTCGGTGTAGGTGGTCAGACGCTCTTCGTTGCCCTCCAGAGTGCCGTCGCCCAGCACGCCATCGCCGGTCAACTGCATACGCAGGGTCAGAGTCAGGCGGTCACCCGCAGACTTCTTGAAGTCGTCCTTTTGCTGGATCAGGCTATCAGCGCCATCACCAATGAACTTGCCAATCCAAGTGGCTTTCAGGGCTTCGCGGCTAAGGGCTTTCGACCAGAGCTTAACCGCTTCGGGGGCATTTACGCCGTAGGAAGTCAGGGCCATCAGGGCCTCCATAGTGGATGAGGGAAACGTTCTCGCGCTGAACTACCGTGCCAGCATCCGAACGGCTCTCTCACCCGCCGTGGGCCTTGGTTCGTGCCGTGAACCGCCCGACTATCCCGCTC
>Ga0181339_1000080_pt1 | contig 38631 bp, 11 predicted proteins | sample Sp13VDMM110DD_FD_130101 | JGI IMG/M metagenome (GOLD analysis project Ga0181339, IMG submission 130101) | Freshwater viral communities from Lake Michigan, USA - Sp13.VD.MM110.D.D | ecosystem: Environmental > Aquatic > Freshwater > Lake | place: USA: Michigan | collected 2013-04-23 | reverse complement strand
TTTATTCCACAAGAAGAAGAAGCTGCAGCAGCAGAACAAGGTCAACCAGAAATGCAACAAGAAGAACCAGTTGCTGAAGCTACAATTCCACAACAAATGCCAAGTGGAGAACCAATAGCTCAACCACAACCAATGGGAATGAATCCAAAAGAAATGATGATGGCTTCCCAAATGCCACAAGAAGTAATGCAGCAAGCACCAATGGCAATGTATGGTCTAGAGATGGGAGGTTTTTATCCTGAAATGGCCTTTGGTGGATATTCTAGATATGATGATGGAGGTGGTGTAAAAAGAAAATATACAGCAGAAGAGTTATCTGGAAAAGTACACGATGTTACAAATGTTGATGCTGTTCCAGAAGGATATGTATTAGTACCTGGTCAGGATGGTGTATATGGTACAGGAGAAATAGTTGGTAGAACTTGGACAGGTAATAACTCTGGAGGAGGTGGTGGTACATTTGACGGTTCCTTAGATGATTATGTTAATGCTATCTGTAACAGAATGAAGAACGGAGATCTTAAAGGTCTTACAGTTCAACAAGTTATTACAGATGCAAAAGCTTTCTACGCTAAGCACAGTAAGATTGAAGATATTAAAGCTAAGCTAAGAGCCTGTGAAACTCTTGATGAAAAAACTACTTTTGTTAAACTAAATAAACCACCAGATCAAGAGTGTGTTTGTAAAGATAAGGATGGTAAGGAAATAATAATGAAGCCAGATGCAAATGGTAAATGTCCTTGTGAAGAAGAAGAGAAAGTATGTTACTGTTTAGATGAACAAGGTCAAAAAATAGAGGTGCCATGTGGACCAGGTGGAACTGAGCCTGATTGTGCTTCTGCTGGATATACACCAAATAGAGCTGGTGCTAAATACTGGATTCAAGATACTAGAAACTCAGTGAATGCATTCATGGATATGGCAAGACTTAAAAAGTACTTACCGTTCACTCCAAGGGTAGATCTTGAAGAACCAAGACCATATTGGTTGGATCCTACAAGACAGTTTGCAGCATTAGGAGAAAGAGCTTCCACTGAGGCTATGGCTAATGCACAGTTTGCTGGACCTCAAAGTCTTGGTGCTAGAAATGCTGCAGCACAAGCTGCTACATTACAAGGTATTGCTGATATTGGTTCTGGTATAAATAATCAAAATGTTATGTTGGGTAACCAATATGATAATCTTAAAACAGATATAAGAAATAAAGAAAATTTATTAAGAGCTGATGCAGAGACTAAAGATTTTATGGGTACTACAATTATGAATCAACAGTTTGATAATGCTGTTGGTCAAGCTCTAGATGCTCAAACTCTTGCAGCAAATACTGCTGATACTAATAAATATAAAACAGATGCATTAAATCAAATGTATCCTAACTATCAGGTTGATCCATCAGTTGGTGGTCAGATGTACTATAATCCTACATATAAAGAACCAAATCCAATTAGACCTGAAGATGAACTTGCATATGCTCAATCATTAAAAGGTTCTGGATTAGATCCAGATGTACAAAGAGTAATGATGGCTAACTGGTATAAATCAAGAGGAGCGGATAACTCAGTTGCTCCTGATCCAAATGTATTAGCTGCAATGTATGGACAAAAAGGTGGGCCTATTATGTTTAGAGATGGAGGATTTATTTATATGGCATACCCAATGTTTTTATAAACTTATAATGTTTATTAAACTTTAAAAATTTTAATAATTTTACAAAAGATAAAATAAAGAAATGGCAACGTATATACAAGGAGTTACAGATTATATACCACAGTTTCAGCCGTTCCAACCGGACCTAAACTTCTATGCAAAATTAATGCAGACAAAGCAGAGTCAGTATGATTCAAACTGGAAGTCTTTAAACAAAGTATATGGTCAATATTTTTATGCGGATCTAACTAGAGATCCAAACATAAAAAAGAAAGAAGAACTCCTAAAACAAATTGAATTTAATCTTAAAAGAGTATCTGGCCTTGATCTATCATTAGAACAAAATGTTAATCAAGCTACACAAGTTTTCAAACCATTCTATGAAGATGGGAACCTTATGAAAGATATGGCTTGGACTAAAACTTATAATAGAGAAACGGGAAGAGCTAGTGCACTAAGAGGTTCAGCAAATGAAGTTGATAGAAAACAATATTGGGATACGGGTTTAAAAAAAATCCAGTATGAAAGAGATGAATTTAAAAATGCTACAGATGATGAAGCAATGAATTTTGCAAATGTCTCCTACACTCCATATGTAAATACTATGGAGAAAGCATTAAAGATTGCAAAGGATGCAGGTATTTCTGCTGAGAGTGTTACTTTTTCAGATGATCAAAGATGGATAATTACCCAAAAGAATGGTAAACAACTTATTGAACCATTATCAAAACTATTTGAGGCTACCCTTGGTTCCGATCCTTCTGTACAAGCTGTTTATAAAGCTCAAGCTTATGTAAATAGAAAAGACTATGCTTTTGCAAATGCATCTGAATTCAATGGAGATCAGAAAGCTGCAGAAATGAAATATCTTGAAGATAGTTTTAGTATCTTAAAGAAACAAAGAGAGACACAGTACAACCGAATGGAGAAAAATAGTAAGGTATATGATGAGAGGATTAAAAACCTTGAATCAATGATTGCTAAAAAACAAGCTCCTGTTGATGCTGAAGAAAAACTAGAAACTCTTATAGAAAATAAAAAGATTAATGATGATGTATTAGGTAGAATTAAAACTGAATCTGATATGTTCAGTAACACAAATTCTACAGCAACAACATCATCTGGTTTTCTTAATCCCTATGAAGATATTAATACCTTAAGATATAAGGTTGATGCCGGTATGGCTAGTACTTTAATGCAAAAAGATTTAGGTGAGGCTGCTGAAATTTATGCATATAGAGATTCTAAAACTAGTATAAAAGAAAATCCATATAAAGTTCTTGAGATTAAACATGCTCAGGAAATGCAACAGATACAAACTGCAGGTGCTTACAAATTAAGAGCACAACAAATGGCAAATGAGTCTAGAGAAAAAGTTGCTAAAGATAAAATTGCATCAGATAAACAGGGGGCATATGAGAAATGGGCTGTAGAATCTGGACATAAAATCTATGAGGAATATACTGTCACAGATGATCAAGGTAATCCTGTTAAAGATGCTAATGGAAATGATGTAAAAAATATTAGACTTGCAGACAATCCTAATCAGAAAGTTGGTACAAAAATAATGCCTACCCTTACTGTCGACCCAAAAAATCCAGCTTCTTCTTATGATGTTGAATTTGATAATCTTGATGTTAATCAAAAAAGGGCTCAAACACAACAAGCACTAGAGGAAGTGTTTAGTATTCTTAATGATCCTCAAATTAAAAATAAAATAGGACCTGGAGATTTGGCAATGATAATGGATCCAAATTATGCAGCTCCTGGTCATTACTTTGATAAGATTGGTAAAGCAAAAAGTGTAGTAGATCGAGTAACTGCATCACTAAGTTTAGATAAACAAACTGATGTTAAAACAGCATTAACTCCAGAACAAGTTGCAAAAGGATTTCAAGCAAAAGGTTCAAGATATTTATATGATTTATCTGAAAAATATGGAGATACATATGTAACAGGATTAGTAAGTAGATTAAATGGTTACTTAGCACAAAATGCTCAGTATGTTCCTCAAATGGAAACTGCGAGACAATCTTTATCAACTTATTCTAAAGGACTAGTTGAATATGACAAATATGAAGATGTCGTAAGAGATTGGAAACTAACGGCTGATGGTATGATAGGTCAACAATTAAGGAATAAAAAAGTAACTAAATATTTAGAACCAAAACCATCGTCAGATCCATATTCTAATTTGGGCCGTTCTGGTGGTGAATATAATTTAAAATTAACAGATAGAACTAATAGACCTTTTCAAACTAAATCAGAATTTATTGCAGCTAATAAGGTATGGAGTGATTGGGCAAAAGGCTATTATACTGGACAATCAATGGGAGTTGGTTATGGTGCACCTGGTGCTGGGGGATTGGGTGTAACTGTTAAAGGGGAGACATATAGTCAAGCTGAAAACAGTTTATGGAAAGAGTATTTAGGTATTGTACAGGAACTTTCACAAGATAAAGGTATACCAGCCCCGCCATCTGCTGTATCTATTAGTGGTAAACCTGTTAATAATGCTTTTCAAAATGCAGCTAATAGAGTTATAGCTTTACAAACTGCTGGACCAGGAAGAGATTACTATAATAATATGGTTGGTTCATTAAATTCATTAGATTTTGATGGAAATCAAGCTGTTATAACATATGGTGGTTTTACTCAATCAGCAATGACAGATGCAAAAGCAGCCGAAACTCAAAAAAAATTAAATTCTCTCTTTACTGATTTTAATAATTACTTTAATGATTTTTCCAGTAAAAAAGCTGGTGTGGAAATTGGAGGAGTTGCATTTGCAGCAGGTGAAAAAGATAAAGTTGGTAACTTTATAAAAATACCAAAAGAGTTCTTAGATTTATATTATAATGAGAGTGATCCAGATAAAGGTATTTTAAGTAAAGAAGAATATAGTGGTCTTCTTCAAAATGGTCTCTCTTTTATTAGTAGCAAGAATGCATTAAATAACTCATTAATTGAAGGTACTTATAGTGGGCCATTAGAGACTGTGTTAAGATATAAGAAGAATTTAAACTTTGTAGATCCTATTGGAGGACATGAACTAAACTTTCAAGTTCCAAAAACTGTTGATCCAAACTCTAACGTATTCTCATATAGTGCTAAATTTAAAATTTATAATCCAGAAACTGGACGTTATGATGAATTTGGTGGTATAGATCAATCCTTCACAGAAGGTCAGGATATAGCTGATATTCAAGCAGATTGGCAATCTACAACAAACCTAATAAACATACAAAATCAGAATATTAAATACGGTTTAGAATAATAGAAAATGGCAGAAAACGATGTTCCATTTAATCCATTAGATCCGCTGGGTCCTGAGTTTGGAAAAATTAATCCCACTTCTTTAGATCCAGTGAGCATGTCTCCCTTTGAAGGGGATAATATTGATATGCCAACATTTGAAAACTATAAAAATGTTTTTGAACCAGTTAGAAACTTATTTCCACCTGAGACTTCATTACATAGTCCTGTTCAAAATGTAAAACAATTTGCCGTTGGTATACCAAATCAAAAAACACCAACTGATGTAGGTAGTACAGCTGATAGAGCTAATGCATGGTTGAGTAAATGGAAAGCAGATAACACTACCCGCAATGCTAAACCAAAAGATAATTTTGGAAGAATAATGATGTATAAGGATGGTCCTAGTGGGGATGCATTCTATAAAAGATATAAAGCTTTTGGGCAAGAAACATTTGATAAGATAGGTTTCTCACCTTTAAGAAATAATGATGCTATATATAATGATAATACTACTTGGTGGCAAAGACATAAGAGAACTATGGTGAACTCTTTTTGGCCATTGTTTGGTAGAGGTTTTATATCTGGTCCAAAAAGTTTAGCTAAAGCACTTACGGGTGATTTTAGTCCTGACCTTGAAGAAGCAAAAGCATATGAAGAAGCAGCAGCAATTGGTCAAGATACAAAAGGTGGTTTTGGTTCCTTTATGAATAATACTATAATGAACTTTGGTTATACTGCTGGTATTATTACTGAAGCTGTAGCAGAAGAATTTGCTGCATTATTATTAGTACCTGAAACGGGTGGGGCATCAGTAGTTGCTGCTACAGCAAATAATGCTATCAAGTTAGGTAGAATACCTAATATGTTAAGTACGATTAATAAAATGAGTACTGGAGCAAGAGGGATTACAAGATCTGCTCAAGCAGCTAGAACTATGTCTCAAAGAGCTGCAGCAGGACAAAGAATTGGAAAAGTACTGAATCAAAGTGTAAAAGGTATTGGTGGAAGTATTAACGGTTCAAGAAGGTTTTGGAACCAAGTAAGACAAGCATCAAAATCACCATTAATAAAATTCTTAAATCCCTTAGAGAATACTACAGAAGCCCTAATTGGCATAGGTAAGAATGCTGATAATCTAACTGCTCTTGCAAAAGTTTCTAAAACAGCTGGTGGATTATATAGAGATATGAGAAATGTAAACATGGCTCTATCTGAAGCAAGACTTGAGGGTGGTCTTGTAGAAAACAAAACTTATGATAAATTGTATACTGATTACTTTGTAAAAAATCAAATGGCTCCTGATGATAAAATGCAAAGAGATATGGTTCTTCAGGCTAAAGCTGCTGGTACGGAAACATTACTATGGAACGTAGCTTTAGTTTATGGTACCAATAAACTTGTCTTCCCAAATATCATGGGGCCAAGAGGTGGTATTGCTAACTTTTTAAGAAGTAAAACTGATGATATTTTGAATCTTGATTCAAGAGTTGGAAAAAAAGTAGTCTTTAGAGAGACTGCACAAAAAGCTGGTAAACCAAAACCAAAATTAACAAAAGGTAAGTTTGAAGTTGTAGATAATACATTTGCAGAAAAAATAAGAGCTTTTAAAAAAGATCCTTTTAGAAAATCTACAGTTGGATTCCTTGGTTATTTTAAGGCAAACTTTGCAGAAGGTTTTCAAGAAAATATTCAAGAAACTTTATCTGAAGGTCTTGGAAATTATTACACTAATCAATTTGAATCTTCTGCTGTTAGGGCGCACATGTTTAATAAAGGAACATCTGTATATTCTGATCAAGCATCTTCCAAAGAAGAGTATTTATCAGAAGCTTGGAAGAAATATAACCCATTCTCTGCTGAAGGATTTGAAGTTTTTGCTTCTGGTTTCTTAATGGGATTTTTAGCAAAACCTATTAATTTGTCTGTTGAATGGGCATCTGTAGCATACAATAAAAACTTTAGAACTGAAGAATATCAAAGGTATGTAGATGCTAAAACCAATTATGCACAAGGTGTTGCTAATACACTTAATGCATTATATTCGGATCCCCAAGCATTTTATGATTCTAAGATAATGAATTATGGAGTTCAGGATTTCACAAATTTAATTAAACAATATGGCACTAGAAAAAATGCACTAGATGCAACTGATGAAGCTCTAGTAATGCAATTAACTACTGCATTAGATACTGGAATGTATGATACATTTAGACATTATATTTCTGAATATAAAAATTTAACAGATGCAGAAATTGAAGAAGATCTAGGATTAGAAGCTGGTCAAGGAGCAAAGTATAAAGAAAGGGTAGAACCCATACTTGCTAAGATGGATCAAATTGAACAGAAACACACAGAAATAAATAGAAGATATCCTACGCCATTAGATTTAGATCAGTTTAAAAAAGGAACTGATGAATATAAAAAAGCAGCACTATTCAATTCTGCTTGGGAGGTTGCAAAGAAAAATGCAATTTTTATGAGTAGTAGTTATGATGATGCTCTTAAGAGAATGGCTGCTATTACAAATACACTTATTTCTGATCCATCATTAAGAAATATTTCTGGTAGAGATATTGAATTATTAACCAATGTCTCTAAGATGAAGAATGAGAGAGACATGTTAAAAACAGAAATAGAAGGTGCAGAGGCTGGACCAACTAGTAGGTTTGATTTGCAAGGTACAGGTCTTCCTGCAAAAAAGAAAAAGTTAGAAGCACTAGAAGAATTTATAACAGCATATGAATACTTTCAAAACTATGAGGTATTTGATACTGAGGCTGAGATAGAAAGATTAGATCAAGAAGGTAAGCTTGAGGGTCTTAAAGATAATGCTGGTAATGTTCTTACAAAAGAACAAGCTAAAGAAGAGGCAAGAAAGTACCTAAGAGCAAAACTAAAAGTTGCTCCAAAATCTGATGATGCTAGTCTTGAAGCTAGAAATAACTTAGAAACTGCATATAAAAAATATTTAAGAACCCTTAATGAAGTTAATGAGCAAGCTTACTTTGAGGAGGATGCTGACAGATCATTTGAACTTCTTGTAGATCATTACAAACTTGGAAGGGAATCAAATATACTTGCAGATTATGTTAATTTGTTACATAATCCAGTTGAGTTTGCAGAACATGTAGAGAGAAATTACGAATGGATGACTAAGTTATATGATAATAGAAAAGACTATTATGATAATTTAGTTGGAAAACATTTAAATCATATTGAGCTTAATGCTATACTTAATGCATTAGCGGATAAAAATATATTTATCTCTGAAGAAGATGCAGTAAACTTTTTAAGAAATCCAATGGCATTGCCTGATGAATTCTTTGATGCAAGTAGAAAAGCTGTAATCAAAGAAGGACATCCGGAGTTTGAACAACTTAGATTATTATTTAGTCTTGCTTCAAGAACTGCTAGACAGAATACTTCTGTTCCTACCAATGATGATCTAGAAAGAAATCTGGATTTTCTTGACCAACAAATGCAAGCTGATATTGATGCATTGCCACAAATTCAAGTCAAAAAAGAGAGAGGCAAGTTAGATTTAATGGGAGATCCTTTTATTTCTGCACAAGCTGTGTATGATCAGTTGAAGAATGGGCAGTATGTAGAGGCTGTATATCTTGAGAATGATAAAGAACAAACTATAGTATTCTTTAGAGATAAGGATAAACTATTTATAGTATCTGGTAATGAATCTCAGGAAGCTAAAATAAATGAAATATCAAATAGTTTCTTAGAGGGTAATATATATACCCTTGAAATGGAGCCAGCAGATAAAGATGCCGTAGAAGAAATTAAAAAAGATTATGCTCAGAGAAGATTGGATCTAATAAATAAGATGGCAGAAAAGGTTAACAGTGCTGCTGGTACTGATGCAGAGGATGCCTTTGTTCCCTTTACTGCAGCAACACCTTTTGATGAAATGGATCAAGAGCTCCAAGATATTTTAAAGAGTGTATATGGGAACTATCTAGAAAAAAATCCTGATATAGCTGATAAAGTACTAGATCTTGATGACTATGCATACTTTGAAGAACTAGAGTCATTTGTTAGAACTAATAGACTTGCTAAGGAAGCAATTGATAATTATAATAGTAGAAAACTTGCAGAAAGAGCAACTCAACCAACAGGTCAAGTAGAAGCTCCTGTAATTGAGATTCAAGGTCAATTATTGGACTTTGCACTTATGAGTGATAAAAAGATTAGAGATGCAATTAAGTACTTGAATAAAAATATCTTAGCACTTGAAGAAAAGATAAATCAAATACCTGAAGATAAAAGAAATCAAGCAGAGTTAGAATTACTAGCTAAACTTAAATTCAATGCCGCACAAGCTGAAAGATATCTTGCTTTCAGAATACAAAATACAGAATCTCCCAAGATGCAGAATGCATTAGATATTATTGGTAGGGATATTATTGCATATCAGAACAAAATCATTCTTGACAAAGCAACCAATAAATATGATGTTGATGGAGATTTATTAGCACGTGTAACTTCTGCTATTGAGAAATTAAAGAAAGAAGGATATTCCTATGATCAGAATGCAATGAATACAATCATTGCAGCTTTTAGAAGGACTGTTCTAGCTGGACAATCTGTTGATGCTTTTGAGAAAGAACTAAATTTAAGAATGAGAGATGGTGAGTATGGCATGAATGATTATGCCAGAAAGATGATCATAATCAAATTAAAAGAAGTTTTAGAAACTACTACAGATACTAAAGCTGATGTAGATATATCAGAAGGTGAGGCGATAAGTGTAAGTACACCTAGAAAATTATTTAAAGCTAGACTTGATAGAATAAAAGAAAATCAAGAAGGTAAAAGAAGAGCAAGGCATAGTGGTGGTCCAGAGGGATATGTTGTAAGTTTAAGTTCAGATAAGTTTAATGAAAATGATGACCAAGGAAGACCTATTAATGTTGGTGCAGAAGTATATTTAAATGAGGAAGAAGTTAGAGAAATTAAAAGAATACAAGCAAAACAAGATCAGGGGTTTATAAATAATATTGAAAAAAACGAAGCACTACAACAAGTATATAGGGATGCTTTTAAAAGAGCTTTAGATACTTATGAAATAGTTGAAGATGCTGAATTTGAAACTGAAGTAAAAGATAGAAGGTCAAAGTACAATGCAAATACTAAACAAGAGAAATCTAAGATGACCGATCAGGAAAAGATTGATTATCTAAAAGAAATAGTATCGGAATATACCTTTGAACAAAATAGACTTGCAGGTAATTATTTAGATGATCAAATAAGAACTTTTTTTGAAACAGGAGAAGCTCAGTTTGATGGAAATAAAATCAGTCAAGAAGCCTTTGATGCTCTCTTTGGTCCAAGTTCATTTTTAGCTTCAATAAAAAGAAGACATGATAATGGAGAGATTCAAGTATTTGCAAATAGAATAAAGTTATTTGATAAAGAAGCAGGTGTTGCAGGTGAGATTGATTTACTTATAGTTGATAGAAATGGTAATGTATTTATTGTAGATATTAAAACAGGCAGTAAAGACAAATGGGCTAATTATGATCAACTAGGAAATCCAAATAGTAAGAAAGAAAATTACTTACTTCAATTAACAGCATATGCAAATATGTTCTACAATATGACTGGTATTAAGCCTGGAATATTCTTAATGCCTATAGAAACAGATGTGGATTCAACAGTAGTATTAAATCCAAATACAAATGAACCAGAAGGTGGTAAAGTATTAACTGCTAAGTTTGCTACATCAATTGCCGACATTGATACTAATCTGTTAAAATTGGATTCATCTCTTGTAATTGGAGATAATGAATTGAGCATTCAGGACAGAGTTGACCAAATCATTCCAAGAAAAAATATTCAACCTGTAGAAGATGTAGTAACACCTATGAATGAAGTATCAGATGATGAATGGAATAATTTCTTAAAACCTATTCCAGAAGTTAGTCCTGAAAGAATTGCTTCCCTAGCATATAAAGTATCTAGAAGACTTGCACTTACAGATAAAGAAGAAGCAATTAGACAAAAGTTTGCAGCTCAAGTAAACATCAAGATGATAGAAATGCTTGCTAAAGAACAACAAACATCAGATCCACAAGTTGGAGATGATGCTGAAGTTCAAAACCCTCTTGCAGAACAAGACGAGGAGATGGAAAGAATGATACTTGATGATGAGATTCTTGAAAGAAAGAGTGATTTGCTAAATAGAAGAATCACTGCTCTAAAAAATAAACAACTTACAACTCAAACTAAACTTGAAGATGTTAGAGATACTCTTGCTTTCTTAGAAGATCTTTTAGAATCCTCTGTAGATCTTGCTAGTATCAATGTAAATTCCCTTGTAGCATCAGTTGAACAAATCACAAAATTAACGGAGGTTGCCAAACAATTGAAAAAGTCTAAGCAATCAAAAATGGGGAAAAAAGTACAAGGTAGAGCTGACGAGTATAATAAAAGAATACGTGCAGAATTTAAAGAAGCTCAATTTATTTTAAGTACAATTAAGAAAGTTAAAGAGGAAATTGCACAACTAGAAGCTCTACAAAAAGATTTAAAACTTCAAGTTGAGTACTATCAACAATTAAAAATAGATAAGTCTATAAAGACTATTAGTGCAAGTGAAATAAACAATAAAATTAGAAAGATCCAAGGCAAACTTAAAACAATAGGTAGAGTTATTGATGCTCTTAGAAATGCAATAAGATCTTCACTAGAGTACTTAAGAGAATATCTGAAAGTTTGGCAAAGACTAAATGTAAAGATGCAAAAGTTTGGAAAGGAAACTGGGTATAAATCACTATCTCAAGAAGAACTACGAGCTTTAATAAATTCAACTGATCCAAGTGATATAGCTACTTTAGAAAAATATCCACAGTTAAAAAAAGAATATGATGCGCTCCTTACTGAAATAAATGAGGTAATGGATGATGTTGAGTTTATTGATAGTGTATACAATATAGAGAATCAAAGAATTCAGGAACTTGAAGATGCTGCACTTAGATATCAAAGACAGATTAGATTCTTACAAGAGCTTATTGATGAGGAAGCTGAAGATATATATGGTACACCTAAGCTTACTGATATTGAAGATCCTATGGTTACAACTCCAGAACCAAAACAAAGTATGACAGCAGCTCAAAACAGAATCAATACAAGAATAAATGAAACCCAAGATGAATTAGATTCTATGATGGAATCCGCTCCATCAGCAGAAGTTCTAAATAAAGCTGAAACTGTTGGTGGTATGACATTAAAAGATCTAATGGAATCAAATGAGGTATTTAATGAATTTGTGAATATGATCAATGCCGCAAATACTCCAGAGGAATTAAGTGGTATTATACTCAAAATGCAAAGATCTGCAGATCTTGAGCTTGATGAAATAGATGCATTGCAAAAATTAATAGATGCTAGAGAAGAAGGTCTAAATAAGGGAACAATCGAACCCGTAATTAATATAAATAATGTGAAAGAAGGTACTATAGTTATTGCAAAAAAACCTATATTTACATCATCTGAAAAAACTACAATCTCATTAGATGAAGGCCAAGCAGGTATTATAACTGATATAGGTCAAAATGGTATTAGAGTTAAAGCAGAAGGTAGGAGTATTGTGTTTACTTGGGAAACAGTAAATGAATTTTTAACAACTGAAGAAATGTTAATGAACCAAAAACCAGGAGAAGGATTTGAATTATCAATCGAAGATAAAAATGTTTTGAGATCTTCTATTGATTCCAGTAAGCTTACTGATACTGATTTTGAAAACATTCAAAAGAATGTGCAAGATAAAAATCAGGAAGATTTAGAAAATGAATTATTTGAAAATAACCCCTGTGAGTCATGAAAATAACTTGTGCACTTGGTAAAGAGCAGATAATTGCCCTGGCATCTGTTGTATATAAGGATATACAAACTGCTATTAACAATAATACACCGTATGATCTTAGACCTTTGATGACTAGGATATACAATAATCTTGCAGAAAAACAAAGTCAAGAAAATGCTATTGTTTATTTAATGCAGGTTCCATCAATTGCTGGGCAAATTATTTTTAGAGAGGGTGCAAAACCAGTTACTGAATTTGATATATCAAAAATATTAGAGTTATCTGAAAAATTTAGAAACTTAGATACTGGTTTTACCGAAGTCAAAAATTACTTTGGAACTGTTGCATCTCCCAGTAGTATTGCAACCAAGAGTATAAATGAGTTAAACAATCCTCAAACATTTGGAACTGAGGGTGGTGTTTCTGTTCCTGCAGATCAAAGAAAAAAAGTTAGAGTTAGGAATGCAATCTCTCTAACATTAGAAGAGTTTTATGAAATGGATCCTAATACTAAGACAGATGACACTGTTGAGATTGCAGATCCGGCTAAAAAAACAATTTACAATGTTCTTGATAGATTAAAATCAAGAAGCAGTGCTGTAATAGAAAGTTTTGAGTTTGTTGAATTAGATGGTGTAAAGCTAAGATTAAGACCATTTGCAATAAATAAATTTCCACAATCTTTATTATACCCTAGTACAGCTAAGCTCTTACAGAGAATGAACTCTATTAAAAAGCAAACGGGTGAAGTAAAACCTCCTAATGAACACTTTGTAGTAGCTCTAGTAAATGAAAAAGGACAGATTGTAAAGTTCAATGAGCAGGGGATGGTTGATATGGAAAACGGTAGACCAGTATATCAAATGCTTAGAGATGTTAGATTAAAGAATGGGAAGTATGAAGCAACTGATATCTATGGTAGAGAAGAACAAATCCTTGGAGCTGAATCAGAACTTTTAAGTAGTATTAAAGAACAAAATTATACACTTGAACAATACCTAAAAGAAAACAATACCACATTAGAAGAAGAGGTAGAGAAGGTAGAAAATGCAAGACAAAGTATTCTCAAAACATATTTTGACTTCAGAGAAAGACTAATTAAGGAAGGTACTGAGGGAGTCTCTATGTCTATTGTAGATGTAAGTCCTGGTGTAAGGAGTAGACTTGCATTAAATAAAAAGTATAATCTTAATAATTTAAATACTGCATTTTCCCCTGAAACAGCTAGAAACCTTTTTCAAAATCTTAAGATATTAGACTCTGCATATAAAGGAATTAAAGCTGGTTATGGATTAATAACAATTAATGATCAAATATTTCAAGTTGATAGACCAGATATATCAGAAGATCTTGCAAGAAAGGTTGCACAAGTTTTAACAAATGACAAAATATCGGATAAAGATAAACAGGATTTTGTTGAACAATTTTTATCAAATAAAATTGTTTCTTCTGCAAGAAGACAGACCATTCAGATAAACGGGAAAACAAATAAACTAGAGTTTCTATATACTATATATACCGAACAGGAGTTTAAGGCTCTAAGAGATAAAAATGCAAATGCTAAGAATACTCTTCTTGAGATTGATCTTAAAGGTGGTAAAACATCTGAGGATAAAATCTTTGATGTATTAATGAAGGGGAAAGCTACATTACAAAAAAATCCTAAAGGAGAGGTAATCTTTAATAAAGATGGTAATCCCTCTGTTCAATCTTACTATCCATCTAAAATGGCATATATGTCATCAGCTGTTAAACCAAAATTAGGTCAAGAAGGTGAAGTTGTTCAAACAGATAGTGTATATTTTGACTATGAAAACGGGAAATTTGTACCTAAAGAATACTTTACAGATTTATTACCCACACTTAATGCCGAAATATTTATAGGAAAGAATACACCATTATATAACAGTTATATAATATTTTCTATACCCAATGATTTTAATCAAACTCTTTTAAAAATTGAGGAGGGTGGATCTAAGGACACAAGATCTGATATTAGAAAATTTAAGGATTCATTAGTTGAAGGTTTAAAGGAAAATAAAAAAGAAGATGATGATGTAGAAACATATTGGGAGGGTGACATTGTTAGCAGAAAGCAATCTAAGAAAGATGTAGATAATGATACATATACTTATGAGATCAAGGTAGTTGGTTTCCCTGGTGTGCACAAAGTGTTTAACTCATCTCTTAAAGACTACGTAAAATATAAATTGCCTCAACCAAGAAAAGATATCGATCTAATTACAGATGAAGTAGTTAGTTCTGTAAACTTTGATGTTAGGTTAGTAGTTGAAGATATAGTGACTGATGGTATTCTTTTTAATGATGTAATTGGTGTATACATATATAGGGACAATCAACGTGTAGCCAGAATTGGTTCTCTGCAAGAAACAGCATATGGAGAAACACCAAGAATATATAATCCTATCAAAACAGAAGAGGCAAATGATATTGAAGAAACTAACGATATTGAAGATAGTGAGAATATAGAAGAGAAACCAGCTGGAAAAACTCCATCTGAACAAGATCAAGATTTCCTTAACCCAAAGGGGAGTCAACAACCGGGTGATAGCGGTAGAATAAGTGAGGAAGGTGGGTTTGGTGAACTTGATAGAAGAAAATATCTAGGACAAGAGGGTGTAACACAAAAACAGATAGATGATGGGGTTGTTTGGTGGAACAGAAAAGAAAATAGATTGAATCAATTCATGTCTGTAACTACAGCAATGGATCTTGTAAACTCTAATGTGTTTGCAAAATTTATTGTTTCCGGGCATACATTATTAACAATGTCAGAAGACTTCAAATTACCAAAGGGTAAATTAGGAGTTATTGCTATTAATCCTATGACGGGTGGTAACTATGTTGATGTATATCATGAGGCATGGCATGCATTTTCACAGTTATTCCTAACAAAAGAACAGAAGATAAAATTATACGATGAGGTTAGAAATTCTAATCCAGAGTATAAGAATATGAAGTCTATAGAGATTGAAGAAATACTTGCTGAGAACTTTAGAGAATATGCACGTAATCCTAAACCAGTTAAACAGCAACCCGTAAGAAATACCTTATTTAGAAAAATACTTAATTTCTTACTGAGTATCTTTGGAAAACTAAATAAATCTAATCTACTTGATACAGATATATTAAATCTTAATGGAGTACAAAAGTATTTCAATGAACTTTACATTGGTGAGATTAATAACTATACCCCTCTCATTGAAAATGTAATGTTTGACCAGTTAAATAGGGGAGTTACAGATGTCACAGATAAAAGAACAGAGTTATTAAATGATGCAGACAGTACTGATCTCGTCAATACTATCAGTTCAATGTTGTCTAAAGTAGTAGATGAACAAGCTGAAGATAGTGGTAAGAAAACAGGAACAGTACAAATATTAAATAACACAAAACTAAAAGAGACTGCATTTGAATATGTACGCAAGTACATGGAAAACCAATTAAAGACTTGGACTGATAGTTTAGATATTAAACAAGATGTTTCATTTAATCAATTAAAAACCAAGGAAGAAATTGCGGGTAAAGCTATAGCAATAATTGAAGCCAAGAATCCTAAAGATAATAAGTATATCTTCCTAAAAGATCAAGTTGAAAGTTTTAAGAACCTTACAGCTAGTACAAAAGAAGGTGAGCGAGTAAAGGGTAGGTTGTATAAAGATAATATTGAAATCATTGCTGATTTCTATACACATGATACACTTGACATAGATATCCTTGTTGTTGATTCCTTAGAAGATGCAATTGGTCAGTATGAAAGCTATATAGAAGGGGGTACCAAGAAATTTAAGGGTATTATCACTCAAGTAGAAAATGGTGTTGATTCAAATTTAACCATTGAACAACAAAGAACACTTGATAATATTAGGGTTTATGAAACCGCATTGAAACATTGGGACTCTGTTATTAAGTACTATAAATCAAACTCTCCATTTGACATAATAAGAGAAAAATATATACCTCTTGATGAAGATCCGGATGCATTAGTAATTCTGCAACCAGAAGATGCTGCTAAAGCAAGAACAGCTGATAAAAAGGTTGGTGAGTTTTCATTACTTCAACTAGCTAATAAAGAGACTATTTACATATTAAAAAGTTTATTTAAAGTTGACAAAACAAAAGGCAGAGTTGATGGTAAATTGCAATATGAATTAGATAGATTTGGTAATCCTGTTTTAGCTGAATTTAGAACTGTATGGAATTCAATTGTAAGAGCAACAAATAGTGAGAAAGATCCAGTGGTAATGTACAGGAAAATTGTTCAAGCATCTAGAAACTTTCCTGAACTAGAACAACTTATAAACCTTAAATTACCAAATCCAGAGAGATTCTCAGAAACTCTATCTACTTCTGAGATGGATATTACAACTTCCTTCTGGCAGGACTTTAAAAGACCAAATGTTCCCTATATACAGATACTTTCTTTTAATGATGATACAACAGATGGTTTTGATGTTGCTGTAACAAATGCATCATATGATGTAATAAAAACACTAAGAACTTTCCAAGCCAAATTTAGATCTGACACAAGAGATCAGTTTATTAAGAAAGTTAATAATCAGTCTATATTAGATTTAGAGAGAGTAGTAAATGAATTCAAAACTGAAGATGGAAACTTTGATGATGAAAAAGCATTTAAGTTTTTAACCAGCATTGGTTTTTATCTTGATGATTTAGTAGTAATTAAGAAAGAAATTAACAGTATTGATAACAGAAGAATTTATTTTGTACACAGAATATATGATACTGTTAAACAGATTTATGAAGCAAGTCAGGGTAAAGTTCTTTCAAAGGAAGCAATTAAATTCATGCAAGATTTTAAAACTGATCCTATTCAAAAATTAAGAGACGGTATTCCTGCTGGATTATTAGGAAGTGAAAAATCGTCTCTATTTAAAAATGGTATTTCTCAAAGAACTGTTGTTGATAGAATTCTTACTCTTCAAAATAAATATGGTTCTGATGCAAGTAATTTTTCAATTAGAAATGCTGAAGGACAAAGAGTAAATACACATACTGATGATAACACAGCAACAGTGATTGCTGATGGTATTAATGCAACAAGATCAATGACAGATATGTGGAATGTGGTACCGGATTCTACAAGATCATTGAAGTTTTTGAAATCATTTAATCCAACAATAAATCCATTTACAAAGAGGCTTCAAACATTTAAGACTCTATACACTCCTAATATGGTTAGGAAGATGGATAAATATATTGAGATATTTATGAACTCAGGGACACAAATCACAGTAAATGGTGAGTTTCTTACTGGTACTTCAACAGCAAATTTAGATGAACAAGGGTATTTCCTACAAGGATTTAATGGATTACTTCTAGCTGGAACTACTGAGTTTTTACGTCCCGGTTCAAAATCATCTGCATTTGGCTGGGCAATAAAGGGTGGTATATATAAAGAAACATTTAAAGACAATAACCCACACCTGTATGCCGATATTGATGATTTCATGCTTACAAACAATAAGGAGAGTGCTGTTATTGAAAGAATTCTTATTCCTTATCTTGGTGGTGAGGTTGAAAGAATTAATAAAATAAAACAAAATCCTAAGTTGTTAAACTATATCGGTTACAACAATAAACTAAGTAATAATCAACCACGTGCTGGATTATCATTTGGTGCATTTGATGGTATATTAAAGGAGGAAACTCAAAAAGAAATACTTTCAAAGGTTTCTGATAATGCAACTAGTCTTGAAGATTATTTAATTGAAGACAGTGAACTTAAAGAAAAGGTAATTAATGAAATTAAATATTATTTCTCTGTAAGAACTCAAGATATAGCAGAGAAAATGATGAAAGGTAGTTTTATTGCTAATGATCTACTAAATATACCTGCTCTATCAAAACTATCAAATAATGATAAAATTAAAGTTCTATCTAAAGCATATATGTATAATGCATGGATACACAACTTTGAAACTCAAATTTTATTCTTAGGAGATATAACTCAATATGGACATCCTAAAGAAGAATTACATAAGAGAATATCCGGTTTAATTTCTAATGGACCTGGATTTAGAGTTGATATAGCAGCTCAGTTATTCATTGAAAGTCAAAACTGGACACAATGGAGTTATGCTGCTAGTCTTCCTGAACAATATCAAAACTTTAAATATAATGGTACACTAAATACTGCTGTTATCCAAGATATCGGAAGAGACAGTGTATACCTACCAATAATTGAAGAAGCTCTTAGAAAAGATTACCAAAGCAGATTAATTGAACTTCCAAAAGCAGAGGCTAATAAGATTGTAGAGGAGAGGGTTGCAAAAGAAATTGCAAAATATAAGAAAGATGCAATTAAAGAGGGTGATGGTCAAGGTTATATTACATTTGATGCTTATAGAAACTTAAAGAAGCTGCAAAAGAAATGGAGTGATCCACAAGAAAATCTTTATAGAAGAATAAATAAAGGAGAAGATGTTCCTTTCTCAGAAGTAATAGAAACATTTCCTCCAGCCAAACTTCAACACTTTGGATTTCTTGATGGTACAGAATTACCAGTAACAGGTTTCCATAAGTTTGCTCTTGTTCCATTAGTACCAACTTGGGCTACGGGTGATTTAGAGATTCTACATAAGGAAATGTTGAGAAACAATATACACTATCTAACATTTGAATCAGGAAGTAAAGTTGGTACAGTTACCTCTAATGGTGTTGTTGATAGTGTTTATGAAGAGGGTTCTGATCAAAAGAAAATTAAAGAAAAAATTGACTTTACTAAGAATACAATACATGTTGAGTTCCTAAAAGAAGTAACATCAGTGCCAAGTAAATTTAAGGGAGAAGTAATCTTTTCTACACAGTTGAGAAAACTTATACTTGAAGGACTGTTTATTAAGGGGTCGATTGTAAATGAAAAAAATAAACCATTAGTAGATCAATATAAAGCAGTTGTAGATTCATATACTGAAATTCTTAAAGAGGAATTATTACAAGAGATTGGATACAAAAAGGAGAATGGAGTATACGTTGGTAATCCAAGAAAGTTATTAGAGGTAATGAAGAGAAATCTGGCAAGTAAAGATATGCCGCAAAATCTATTAGATGCTCTAAAAACTAATAGAGATGGATCTCTCAGATATGATCTTTCAAATTTTATTGATCCTCAGACTCTAGAAAGAACACTTCTTTCTATTGTGGAGAATAGATTTGTAAGACAAAAATTAAATGGTGAAGCTCTAGTACAAGTAGCAAGTTCTATGACTAATGGGGCATGGACTGCGGGTACTAAATTTAGAGATGGTAGTAAGGAAGATATTCTTAAGTACATGGGTACTAATAATCTTCCTTTTTATAACACTGAGACTGTAGATCTTGCGGAACAATTTAAAGGTTTATCTAATGAAGATCTTAAAGCTGAACTTAGATCTAAAAAAAATGTACATTTTCCTACTCCAACAAAAGGTTTTATTCTAAAAAATGAAATTGATTATTTAGAAGATGTAGTTGCAGGTAGAAAACCAAAACAGACTACATATCAGAAACCAACTTCAGCAATGAAAGTTGCTATTGCTCTTCAGGGAGATTTTATAAACCTATTAAATCTTAATCACTTAGATGGAGACAAAATAGGTACACGTAAGAGATTAAATGAAATGATCAAGGAAGATGAGTGGTTAAATATTGGTAATAATCGTAAGGCTATTACAATGACTGCTGTAAGAATTCCGGTACAAGGATTAAACTCTATGGAGTTTATGGAAGTTTGGGAATTCTTAGATCCATCTGCAAGTAATATTATCATTCCCCCAACCGAACTTGTAGCTAAATCCGGTGGTGACTATGACGTTGATAAACTTACTACATTCATGCCTAACATTGATAAGGAAGGAAACTATGTAACCTCTGATCAGTCCCCTGCTGAGATCATAAAAGCTTTAGCAACTAGTAAGCCTGAAGGAAGAATGAAGTTAATTAGGGAAGCAAAAGCTATCCTTGAAAATCAGATGATTGATTCAATTAAATCAATATTAGAACTTCCTGAAAACTTTGCATCATTAGTTAGACCTAATGATACATATATGCTTAAGGACCTTGCAGATGAACTTCAGGAATCTGTTTCTGATTATGATAAATACTCTACTGTAAATAGAGAGACTCCTTTAATGTTGAAAGACAAAAAAGTAGTTAGTCCAACCACAACACTTGAACCACTATACAATGTATCTAAATTTACTCAAAACATGGTTGGTAAAGCAGTACTTGGTATAGCAGCAAATGAAAATGCTTTTAGTCCTTTGTTTAATTCAATAGGAGCTAAAATGCCATTGACTTATAAAGATGCTTATTATGATCAAACTACAAATAAGTGGATGGATATTGAGGGTGGTAAAAACTTTAAAACTAGATTGTTATTACTTCATAATAAATTTAAAACAGGAGAAATCTCATTATCTGATATCAATAGTTTTGATTCTATAAATAAGATTGCTGATGTATTCTCTCAAGGTATGAATGGTTGGGTAGATGTTGAGAAAGATGAATGGATATTTTATATACAAGGTAATTTAGAAATATCTCCGGTTATGCTTTATCTACTTAAAGCAGGAGTTCCTGTAAGAGATGCAATCATGTTTGTTTCTAATCCATTGATTAGAGAGTATGCTGAAAAACAAAGAATGTATAAAGGAACTTATGCCCAATTAATGGGAGTAGCTCCTGATAAACCCCAGTATGCTCAATATCAAGCATCTAAAACAGTAATTGAACCAGCAATTAGAGCCTATATCAATAGAGAAGTAAATAAAATTAAAATAAGTCCTGAAACAGATGATTCTGTAATTATTAAATATTGGGAACCAACACAAAGAGGTGGTTTCAAATCAACTACTTATACAATAGATATAGAAGAAGGAAGTAATACGGAAGGCGAGATTAAGGACTTTATATTTAATGAGGATTACTATTTTGATCCCACATCAGTAATAAATATTCAAATAAAGAAAAAGAATGCAAATATAGAATCTGTATATCAAAGGCCAGAAGTAACAAATGCTGGAATATATAATTCTGCTGTTAGACTAAGTGAACAAGTATTAGGTAATAAAGAAACATTTAATTCTAAAGAACTTGAAAAACTAGCTAAGTCTAAGAGTGAAAATGATAAATACTCTGATGCTTCACTTGCTACCTTTTTACACTTCTTAGAAATAGAAAAATATTTAAAGGGATTAGGGGCAGTAAAAAGAACATCCAAAGTGGATAATATTCTATTTAAAACTGTACAAGAAATATTCTTAAGAGACCTCAACCTAAAGTATCTTGATGAATACAGTAAGGTAGATAGTGAAACACTTAAAAAACTTAATGAAGAAAGTATTATTGCTAGTCTTGGGGATAAAAATATTATACGTGAAATTATTGCACCATTATTCTCAATACGGAATGATGATAAAGTAATGGAGATGATCAAGTTTGCTCTTAGTGAATCTGCTGATAAAATAATAAATAGGTATGGATCAATTACTAAAGAGACTACAAGCCGATTTATTGAAGAATATAAGAATGCAATTAATAATTTCATATTCCAAAACTTCCTCAGCAACAATCTTGATGCAAATGGTAAGATAGTTTTAGTTCCTGAAACATATAAGAGTGGCTATTCTGTAAAGATTAAAAACAATATGGACACTGATGTTGAAGTTGATTCTGAAAATAAACTCATTTTTGTAAATACTGAAAGAATAGAATCAGATTTTAAAGATAAACAATTTGAAGTAGGTAAAGAAGGACCCAGATCATATGTTAAAAGAGGTTTGGAACCATTTGTAATTAATGATACCTTCTCAAATATTCAAAGCTACTACAAATATGTAATTGAGAGGGAGTACTTAAGAGCAGAGGGTGTAGCAAGTGAGGACTTAAATAAGATTGCACTAATAAATGTATTTAATCCAAATGTGATAATGAGAAGCATTAAGCACTCATATACACAACAGGTATTAGATGTCATTAAGAAATATGAAAAAGAACTTTCTAAATATTCAGTACTTCAACAACTTGCTCCTTCGACCGGTTCACCGTTATTAAATTTACTTACATTAAATGATAAACAGCTTGTAGATGGTAATCTTGCTAATATCTATTCCCAACAGATTAGAGATCTAGGAAATGAAAGAATTAGAAAGGTATCAATACCTGGAGATAAAGAAAAAGAAAAGGCAGCCAATAAGGAAATAAGCAGAATTTTTTATCTATTACCATTAATGGCAGTATATCAGCATGGTGTAGGACCCACTATATCGGGTTTCAATGAAATACTACCACAAGATCATTATCTAAGTGTAATGAATAATGCCTCTAATTTATTTAAAGAGTATTACTTTAATCGTGATACACTTACTGCTATACTTGACAAACTGACTGATTCAACAGAGAGACATACATATAATAATAAAGTATATGCAACATCTCTACCAACATCAAAGGATACCTTTATATATAATGCTCCTTTATATGTTGAAGAAGCTCAAAAGAATACAGACGAGTTTCAATACTTTGGAGCACCTTATACTATAATATTAGAAGATGGTGTGGGTATTGATGTGGTAGGTTATCAGGGAAAACCCTCAGCAAAAGCTAAACTTCTTGCTGCATATAATACCAATCCAAATGTTGATCCGCAGAATGGAAAACCATTTAGAGGGGTAAACCCAGATTTTGTTGCAGAACCACCCGTGTTACCAACATCTCCAACAGGTACGGATAATGATCAGAATAGTTCATACTCCTTTACTTTCTCAAATGGTATTGAGATACAAACTCCATTTAAACTTAATCCTGAACAACAAGCTGCTTTATTAGCTCTTGAAAACTTCTATAGAAATCCAGCTCCATTTAATAATGTAGTAACCCTTATTGGTTATGCTGGTACTGGTAAGACAAGTATCATGAGTATATTTGATAAATGGTTACAGGCAACTGAGTTCATACCAAAAATTGTATATAGTGCTCCTACACATAGGGCAAATGCAGTTACTAAGTTAAAGAATCCACAAGCTAAGGTTTTAACACTACATAAACTTTTTGGTCTTGGTCCACAAGTAGTTTTTGATCCAACATCAGCTGACTATAATGCTAAGTATGATACAATCACGGTTGGTAAGGGAACAGTAAAGATATCAAATGGTGATACATTAATAATTGATGAAGCATCAATGGTAACAGATGGTCTATATCAGTTTCTAATGCAAGGTAAAGAAAGATATGGTCTCAAAATTATCTTTATGGGGGACCCAGGTCAGCTAGGACCTGTTCAAGATTCTGGAGTTGAGTCTAAGGTTTTTGCTAATAAGTCTAACCTCATACGTCTTACACAAGTAATGAGAACTGGAGACAACCCAATTCTCAAAGAATCAACAGCACTTAGATCTGGTGGGGATTTATCATATGTTTCTTCTGAAACAAATGGTAAAGGAGTTGAGTATACATCTGATCAAGCCCGTATGGCTCAGATTATCAGTAGTGGTATTAAAACCATGATGGATACACAAGATTACTTAAACTTTAGAATACTCTCTGCTACAAATAATGCTGCTGCTGAAGCTAATAGGAGTGCAAGAAGAGTTCTATTTGGAGAAAGAGCTAAAGAACAACTTCTTCTTGGTGATGTAATTATGGGTTATGCTAACTTTGGTACTAATTATAAAACAGGTCAGCCCAAAATAATGAACGCTGGTGACTATAAGGTGACTGCATTAGATAAAGATCAAACTAAAGATATTTATATACCATCTGATATAGAAGAGATACCGCAAGTTCTGAAAGGTAAAAATCTTTCATTTACAGGATATAAAATAACACTACAAAATATCTTAGATAAATCAGAGGATCCTGTAAGAGATTTATTTGTACCATATATTAAAGATAATGATACTAATTTAAGAGTACTTGGAGAACTTGTTGCAATTATTAATACATCAGCTAATAGAGCAAATGCAGATAAGGCAACAAGATTTAAGGCTGCTGAGTTATATTCACTTGCTGATAAACTCAAATCATCATTATTAACAATGGAGGATGTTGCAGGAAGAACTGATCAGATAAAAATTCCAAAGTACATAGACTATGGATATGCCCATACTATTCATAAGTCTCAAGGTGGAACTTATACAAGTGTAATGATCCTTGATGATACGATTGATCCACTAACTAGAAATATTCAAAGAAAGAGAAAAAGTAAGGGTAATCAAATGTCAGATCAAGAGGTAAAGACCATGCAAAGACAGCTAAGATATGTTGCAGTATCAAGAGCTACTGACTATGTTTACATTTCTACTGATAGTGGGTTGGCAAAAATGTCATCTGATGAAGAAACTTTTGTTGAACCTGGTGATACTGGAGTTACTGTGGGTAGTATGTCACTATCTGATATTGGTGAAACACCAACTAAGACCCCGCCATCAGCAAGAGTTGGAAACAGTACTATTACATTCCAAGGTAAACAAGTTGTTCTAGGTGATCAAGCTGATTTTGTTGGTAACACTGGTGCAGCAGTTGGTGCTGATGCATATTTTAACTATGCTAGTTCAGGTTATCCAGTTAGCAATATGAACTGGCATAATCAGGGAATGGTCAATAGAAAAAAGGCAGGTCTTGAAAAAGATTTAGTGCTTGCTCTAATGGAGAATAACCCACAAGCATTGATTACTGATGAGAGTGAGTATGCTAAAGCAGTAGAAATTGGAGCAAAACGTCTTGGTAAGGTTGCTAAAAGGCAGGAAACTATTAATAAACTTGGTAGAAACTGGTTCCAGGTAAAAAATTCTGATGCAATCTTTGCAATTGCTGATAATTTCTATACAAGGCCTGACACAAATGCAGTTGACATGTCTAATGTAGCAGGTGGTACAGGTTGGGCAGTTGCATATGCAGCTGAAAAAATAGATGGTATTGAAAGACCAATCTATGTTTATGTTCAATCTAAAAACAGATGGTACAAGTACAACTATAATAAGAGTGTATTTGAGGAATATAACCAAACTCCTGTCTTAACAAAAAGATTTGCGGGTATTGGTACTAGAGAACTAAAAGACAATGGTAAACTTGCAATTGATAATCTATTTAAGAATACATTTAATGCGACTACTCAAGCACCAGCAATTTCTTTACAGAGTTCTGTATCATCAAGCCCTATTAATAAAGGTTCTGAAATTGAACCTGGATTGGAAATGTTTAAGAAAGTATTAACAGTAGATGAACAAAAAGTATTTTTTGAATTTGGTAAAAGAATCCTTGAGAAAAATGCATATAATCCATTTAAACAATATGCTATGGCTTCTGCAGGTAAACTTGAGTGGAGTCCTGAGATGATTATTGATAAAAATGGAAATGAATCAATTAGACAAGGAGAGTATGATAGGTCTATTATTAGTATCCAAAGACAAAAAACAGGATCTGATGGGCCGTCATCTAGATTTACCTATCATTATTATTTATCTAATGTGGATGGTTCACCAATAGAACCAATCCCGTCTAATATTATAAGCATCCTTGAAAGAATTACTGGACAAAGCATGGCAGATTATGATACTGTTCTTATTAATCTGTATCCAATTGGCAGGACTCTTGGTTGGCATCAAGATATTACTGAAGATAATAGAAATGCTGATAGAGATATAATATCTGTTTCTATTGGTGCATCAAGTAACTTTAGTTATGCTAATCCAGGAAATAAAATATTGGTTGGTAATCCAAAAGAATCTGATGTTAATAAACTACAAATTGATTCTGGTGATGTTATGTTGTTTGGAGGTAAATCTAGATTAATTAAACATACAGTAACCAATGTAGCTGGCTCTACTGATCTAGGTCAGATTAATTTACAAAACTCAAATGTGAATGATGCATTTGTAGGTGGTAAAACACTAGATAATTGGAGAATGAACTTTACGTTTAGAGTTGCTAATCCAAATAATAATAAAGGTAAGAGAGGTGTAACAAGGGTTCCTGGTTCTGCTCCAAAAAGATTTGAGGGTAAAATGACATTCTATTATGGTCAAAATGCTAGACCTGGGCTTATAGCTAGTACTACTTTTGATGCTATTAAAACTGGAGAAAGAACTGCTACTACTAGATACGAAAGTGACGGTAATTTGGACTATTGGAAAGAGCCTAAAGTAGGGGATATCATTACTTGGGAAGCAGCAGACGGAAGAACAGTAGATGTAGTAGTTACAAAAGAACTTTATCCATTGAAGGGTTCGGGACTTACTCCTAAATCTTGGTCAGAACTTGAGGGATGGTCTTCTATGTACTTTATAGACAAAGTTCTACCCAAAGTAGATGAAGCATACCAACTACAATATAAACTTATTGATACTGAACAATACGGAGATATTACAAATAATGATATCTTTGATGATTCTGATGAGAGTGATTTAGAAAATAACTGTCCAGTACCCTTTTAATTAAAAAATAAAGATGGCAAAACCTTGTAACGATAATAAAAAATTTAGTACTGCAGAAGCTTCTACTAAAGCTCATTTTAGAACTGCTGGGTTATTAGATAGATATTTAAATATCCCAAATGGTATTCTTGGTAAATTTAGAGATGAAAATGTTAGACTATCTCAAATTGCTGCTGAGAAATATGGTGTCTCAGGTTTACTATTTTATGAAGAACAAGGTGGTTCTAAAGCTATTCCAAATGTCCAATTGTTCCACTTAATAGATGCTAAGAAGGGTGTTTTTTATCCAGCTAACTTTTATTTAAGGCCGGAATATCTACCCAAGTCTGCAAGACCAGAATATGTACCTACTATACTTGATGAAGAACAGCTAAGTATGCAGAGAGCTGATATAGTGTTTCAAGCACTCGGTGAAAAATTTCAAAATGCTTTTGGTCTTCCCTATAAAATGGTGACCGAAGAAGAAGCAACAATGATATTGGAAAATAGTGTTACGCCATATGATAATCAGGCTGGTTTTTATTATGCTGATACAATTTACTTTGTAAAAGGTAAAGCAACTATGTCAACTGTATTACATGAGTTTGCTCACCCCTTTATAAAAACTATTGCTGTTAAAAATCCAAAACTATTTGAAAACTTATTCAAGAAACTAGCATCATCTGAATTAGGTCAGAGTATTATAGCTCAACTTGCAAGAGAGGGAAAACTGCAACCGGAAACAAGTAGTTTTAAAGAGGAAGCAATTATTAGAGCAATGGAACTTGATGCTCAACAGAAACTAGATAAGATTGTAAATAATGATAATATCTTTAAGGACTTTATAAACATGATCATGTATGCTATCAAAAAGATAATGTCTGGCATGACCAAGCTTATTAGAGCTGAAAGGATAAAAACTACTACAACACTAGAAAATCTAACAGATATGATGTTGTATGATGACTTTAAATTTGATACTTTGAAGTTTAATATGACTGAGTTTGCTGAGTTTGCATCTGAATTTGATGCCCTACTAGCAGGACTAGAAACATCATCTGCTAAGAGTCTACAAGAAGCTATCAACCGTTCATTTACTGAAGCAAGATTCCAGTTAATACAATTAGAAAATTCTCCCTGGAAATTAAAAGAAGAGCTGGTATCAATTGGTGGACAAAAGTTTGTTAGAGCAATGAGAGACCACCTTAAAAGATATCAAACAGTAACTGCTGATATGTCTGATGTATCTGCTGAGGAGATAATAGATGCAATGGAAAAACAACAGGAAGAGTTTAAAATTCGTGGTATTGCACTTATTAACTCAATGACTGAAGCCAAAGTATTTTCTGAAAAAATTGAAGAAATTCTTTCCAAAATGCAAGAAAACAAAACTCACCTTACCGGGCAGGGTATTGGAAAGGTTCAATTCTTTGCTCAGTACCTACAAAGACAAAAAGAATTTATTGATGATCTAGAAAGAATATTGGGTAAAGGAAGAGAGAACTCATTTATAAAAGAGCTTAGAGAAATAAAGGGAGTTATTAATGATGCTCTTGATTTAGTTAAAAAGCTTAAAATGGAAACTGTAATAGAAGTCTTTGTAGACAATACAGAATTCATGCAAGAGGAAATGGAGAGAAAAATCCGTGAAAGAATCGAGAAGGTTGCAAAAATTGATAATCTATCTGAGGCCAAAACAAAAGAATTAGTTGATAAAATAATTAATAATCCAAATGGTAACTCATTCAATATTGATCTCTCTGTATATCCACTAAATCCACAGAGAGCTAAAGCTCTAGTAAATGAAATTAAAGAATTTTATTTCAAGAGACTTAACAGAGAAGCAATTGAAAAATATATAAAAGGGGAAACAGAAGACCTAACTTTTTTTGAAGCTTGGATCACTCCTTATTTGTCAATGGATGATCCCCTTGGATCCTTTGTTAGATATATGAAATCTAAACTTTCTGATGCAGAGAATAAAAGTTTATCACAAGCAAATACAATTGCTAACCGTCTCCTACCTCTTCTACAAGCTGTAAATTATAATGCAAATAGTACAGGACAACTTGGTCAAATGCTATTACAAACAGATAAGGTTGGTTACACTAATGCTTCAGGTGAATTTGAAGAGTATGAAATATATACATTTAAAAACAAGTTTATAAACTATAGGGCTGATCAAGCAAAAATAAAACATGATTTTGAAAAAGCTAGAGAAAGTGGTGATAAAAATGCCATAAGATCTGCTCTACAAGCAATATGGGACTTTGAAGAAAAGTACATGCATAGAAAGTATAAACAAGAATACTACGATTTACAAAAGATATGGAAAGAAGCCAATGTGGTTAGAGATCCTATCTCTGGTATTGATGTTACTGCTTCTGCAGAAATATCTGCTGATGCATTCTTAGAGAGACAGTCTTCCCTAGATAAAATGAATCAATATAAATATGAGGCATACACTGAAATGGATGACTTGTATCAGTTTACTGAATCAGATGCAGCTAAAGCAGAGTATGAACAGTTATATCAAGTAACAAATCCAGACGGAACTAATAAGACTGGAGATGATCTATTAAAAGTTCTTGTAAGAAGAAAGTACAGAGCTGAGTCTAAAAAATTCTATGAATACTCTTTAAATGAAGAAAGAGTTCAAAAAGATTATGCTAATTATGTTCAAGAGTTAGCTGCTAGAGGTATTACTAAAGATGGCACTACAAAAGAACAATGGTTAAAAGAGATGCAAAAATTCATTGACAAGAACTTTAGAATAGCATACTCTGATGAATACTATAGAAATAAAGAAGAATTATTTGAGAAGTTAAAAATAATTACCACGCGATACCCCTCTCCTGTAGCTAATGAACTTAATGATTTATATCAAGAGAGATGGAGATTGTCTGTAGCTATTACAGATAAGAATGGTACTACAAATGCACTACAATATACTAATGCTGTTCTTGAAAGAATTAAAGATATAGAAGAAGAGATTGTTAGACTACAAGATAAGTTTGATGCATCTACTGGTTTATCTGAAACTGATAAAGATAATCTGAAAATATATGATGCTATTGTTGCTGAGGGTGGTTCCCTAAATACAGAAGAAGAAGCTATCTATGCAAGATTAATAGCAGCTAAGAACAATATTGGAATGCCCACGGCAGTATTCAACGAATACAAAAAAATACTCAAAGAAATACAAGGACTAACAGACAAGGTCCCTACAGAGTATTATATGGCAGCTTTCTATGAAGCTCTTGGAGATACTGAAGTCTCTGAAGTTTTAACTACAGAAAATGCTGATGATTGGATTAACAGTCAAGATTTATACAGTGCACTAGAATCAAATGAGAGATTCCGAGAATGGTTTCTCAGAAATCATTTTGAAAGACGCGCTTATAATCCTAAGACCAAAAAGATGGAGATGAGATACTTTAGAACTAAAGCATGGACTAATGTTGTCCCATCTAATAATAAACACTACAAAACGACAGTTCTCACAGATCCAATTACTCAGGAACCAGTAATTATAAAAGGTGTACCTTCAGGTCGATATTATAATCAAAGACTCAAAAAACAATGGAGAACAGGTTATAACGCTAAGACGGGTAAGATAGAATTAAAAGTTGGTGAGGAAATAGATAATAAGGGTAACTTTCTACCTAGAACAGATGCTGCAGATAAGAAGTACATCAATCCTGAATATGAAGCAATGGATAAAAACAGTGCTGAATATAGATTACTTGAAGCAACAAAAGAAGAGTATATAAAAATCCAGGAAAAGAAACCAAATAGCTCTAAACTATATCTTGATTTAGCTAGATTTAGACAAAGATCTAATGTTGAACTTGTTCAATCCGGTAAAGCTAAAGAAGACCTGGGAAGTAAACTCGAATCTGTATCAGAGTTTATGAAGTCTATCTTTGTTAAGAAGGCAGATGACCCTGAAACAACTCCCGGATTTAATGTTGATACAGAGGCATACTACATTGAGACGGACTTACAGGGTCAACCTATAAGTAAAATACCTGTAAGAGGTCTGTATAAGTTAAAAAGATCTGAGGTATCACAAGATATCCTTAGAGCATTGTATACATACTTACATTCACTTAATGAACAAGAAGCATTAATAAAAGAAGAACCAATTGCTCAAGCAATTAAAGATGTGTTTGGTGATCCTGATAATGCAATTAAGAAAATGAATGTTGCTAGTAAAAACATACATAAGAATACAGGTAAGTTAGCATTATTAAGTGCTAATACAAATAGAAGATCTCAAGCTCTAAATTACTTTATTGATAAAACTTGGTACGGCCAACAGTACTCAGCATTTGAACAAGAGAACCCAATGGTTACAAAGATTGCCAATGTTCTTATGAGAAATGCCAGTCGTTCATTTATTGCAATGGACATGGTTTCTGCACTTAAAAACAGATTTGGTATTATCATACAGAACAGTATTGAAGCAGCAGCAGGTACATATTATAATCCAATGTCATTTGCAAAAGGTAGAGCATGGTCCGCCACTGCTATGATTGAAATGCAAAGAGATATATATGCTGTTGGTCCAAAAGGACTGAAGATGCAGTTGATAGAAAGGTTTGATCCAATACCTGGTAAGACGGCTAAAGACTTTGGTAAGTCAACGTCTAGAACATTCATTAAAGATTTCTTTGATGGTTCATGGATGTATGATCCAAGAAGATTTATGGAGGTTGAAGGTTCTCTACAAGTATTTGGTGGTATGATGTACTTCCAAAAAGTAGATCAAAAACAACCGGATGGTACTATAAAAAAAATAGATTATATTGACGCCTGGGAGATTGACCAGGATACAAAACAACTTAAACTAAAAGAAGGAATTGATTTAGAGTGGAGCTTTGAACCAATTGAACATACCTTTGTGCAAGGAGATACATTTGAATCACTAGCAAAAAGATACAATGTAACAGTTGAAGAACTCCAAGCTAAGAACAAAGTTAAATCACTCAAAGATTTTGAACCAGGGAATACAGTTATTATATCAAAGGCTGGTAAGTTCACTAACCTTAAACTCCAAATACAAGGTGTAGGTAAGAGACTTAATGGTATGATGGAAGATCTAGAAGGACCACAGGCTGAACAGTACTTAGGTTACCGTATGTTTACATTCTACAAGAGATATGCTACCCAAATGTTCCTTAATAGATTCCAAGCTGACATGTCTAAGAACAACAGATGGGGTCATGTATATAATTGGGATTTAGGTACTACTACTCGTGGATATTATATTGAAGCTGTAGGAGCTGCAATTAAGTTCTTAAAACATGGTATGGCTTATATGCCAATGATGACAGCAGAAGAGAAGGCTGCATTTAGAAAAGTAGTTACTGAAGGTATGATAATTATGATAATGGCTCTTGCTGTTATGTTCCTTTTTGGTTATGATCCTGGAGATGAAGACAGATTTAAAAAGATGAGAGAAAGAGAAGATGAGTTTGGTGCACTTGGTTGGATGGCTAATCATACATTGTATCAGCTTATTACTGTTGGAAGAGAGAATCGGGCATTTGTTTCTCCACAGGAGTGGTTACAATATGGTGATGTTACATCTATTGCCTTTGGGCCAACTGTAAAACTCTACTTAAAAATCTTATCAGATCTATACTACATGGCAACAGGAGATGAGAAAGCAGTATATAAATCTGATGTTGGACCATATCCATGGCAAAAAAAGGATGAAGATGGGACATATGACTATAAGTTATGGAACCATCTATTTAGTATCTACGGTATTAAAGGGAAGAACTTCTCTCCAATATACGCAATAAAAAATAATGAAGCATTTGAAAATTTAAGATAACATGGCAAAAGCAACTTTAGGAGTAGTTAACACTTACAGGAAGACAAAAGTATCCCGTCCAGGAATACATGCTAAAACTAAAACTAGTAAGTTAAAAAGCTCAAAGAATTACAAAAAGACCTACAAAAGACAAGGAAAATGAGTGGGTGGAATTTAAGCATGATGTTTATGCTACCACATGAAAAATTTCTAGTTGGTTGGGAATTTCATACTCCCAGTGAAGACTATGATTACTACACATTCTCCCTATGCCTAGGGTTAATTACTATTTCTCTTGATTGGGTTTTATAAAAGATAAAAAAAAAGGGGGAACAGCCTAAGCCATTCCCCCTTTAATCGTATTAATCCTGTTTAACTTGACAGGTTCTTAAAAATCAAAATCTACTGTAAGATCATCAGTACTTGAATTATCATCAGATGGATCAAAACTGAAATCATCTTTATCAACATCAAAATCTGAGCCCTTCATATGAGATGCATTCTCACCAGTATATTCTTGATTCTCATCAGGAATATATGTAGGTGCTTCATCTTTATCATCTGACTCTAGCGGTAAATTCATCCAATCATTTAGATCTTCTTCATCTTCTGGATCTTCCAATTGGTTAGTATCACTAACCACCTCATTATGAAAATCTATAGCCTCAAAAGTATTTCCCGCCAAATCTGTGTAAGTTACTATTGTTTCTGACACAGCTTCTTCTGCCTGTTTGTATCTAAGATCTTCATCCATTAGATCTGCTTCTAGATCTGCTTCAGCTGCAGCAATTTGATCTAGTAAGTTAGTTTGATTAGGATCAACAAAAGCTGTCTCAGCTTCAACAACTACAGGAACAGGTCCAACTATCTGTGCAGGTGCACTGCACATAGGGAAATTATTTATACTTGATATAAAGTAATGCATAATCCTTTGATCCTCCATCCATGTCTTTGGATGTGAATGTTGTAGTGCTATAGTAACATAATTGTAGAAAGCCCACAAACTATCAGTACTAGTAAATACATGATTTGGTTTCTTCATTTGATCCCTAATGATACTAGCTTGCTCTGTTGTCAAAACCTCATACTCTGCAAATAAAACACCCAATAATTGAGATTGTTTTCTTTTATTAAGTGTAATACCCTCCATAGTTGCTTTATCAGATACAAGTTGATTATAGTACATGTGAGCATTAGTAATATAATTATCGATAGTATCTTTAATCTCTGTATCAGCTGAGCCCATATGTTTTCTCACCCATGAACCCATATCACCAGAAATCATAACTGAACCGGTTTTATTTATATACCCACCAATTACACATTTAAACTTTACTTGTTTATTATAGCTGTTTGTCCATGCAAACATCATTGATAATTCGGGATCATTATTAAAATCTAATTTATAAATTCCCTGAGCAATCTGCCCGTCAGCAGTACATCTGTACTCCTCTTCTACAATGTTAAACCCAGCATTAACAAGTGCTTGCTGTGAATAATCAATAACAAATTGGTGACTAATTACAGTATAACTAGCACCATGATTTGGTAGAGCAACATTCAATAAAGTTGCTCTAGACGTGTTTTGAATTTTTTTTGGCATTTTTAAAATAAACTTAATTGATTTATAACAGGTTCTAATCCCTGTATTTCTTTTTTAACTCTATCAATGTAATATTCATAGTTGATCTCAAAATCTTCAATTGGCATATCAACATGTGTATTTAACACTTGTTGCAGCCACTTACCCGCTTCAACTTGGATTTCTCTACCATCAGAGTTATTTTTCTTTATGACTTTTGACCCCTGTTTACATATATAATATCTAAGAGTTTGTTGTAGTTTATCTACTTTATACTCTCCTTTATCAACACAGTGCTCATAGAAGGACCAATCACCCTTTATCTTAACACCACCACAATAGTCATAAATATTATTTTCAGATCTTATTACTTCTTCAGGATTCTTAGCCTCAACGAAATATGCATGTAAGGCCTTTGGTATAATTAGAAAACTCTTGTTCTTATGTAAAGCAAGATTCTCAAATTCAAACCTACCTTTACACTTAGATTTACCATCCTCTGTTACCGCAATGTAATTATTTACATCACCCAACACAAGTTTAGTATATCTATCATGTTCTAGTTCTAGATTGGTAATCTTTTCCCATCTCTCACATATTTCCATATACTTATCTACATACTTTCTAGGTATCATAGTCTCCAAACCATCCGTGTTCTGCATTAGTGGAACAGCATTTGGTATTTCCTCACATATCATTTCATACAACATAGTAAGGCTAAGCTGACCATTAATTGTAATCTTCATAGTAAACTCTGGATCATACAAGAAACTATTCTCATCATTGCTGAGCCCATAAGTTGAATTCAAGATAATCTTATACACATAGTTCTTAGGATCTTTCTTAGGAATCTTTTTCCTTTCTTCAAAGAACCACTCATACAAGCTGCAGAATTCTCTCTCTGGTAAATGAGCAGGTGCCCATTTATTTCTAATAGCAAGATTAGGATAGAAACTAGTAACGTCTGACGTCATTATAATCATATCCTCATTAGCATTATATACCTTGCTCTCTTTAGCTCCATGAACACCACCAAGACCAAAGTCTGTTCTAACTCCTCTGTAGTTAACAGAATATTTAAAACCTCCCTTTGTCTCTCCAGGATATATGACAGCTTCCCTAAATCTATCAAGTAATTTCTGAAATGGAGCTGTTGTAAAGTTAATATAAGGTAATATAATATCTTTCACAGTTATTTTTAGTCTCCTTGTTCTCATCTTTCTAAGCTCAAATTTACTCATGCCAGTTCTCTGGCTCAGAAAGAATAGAAATAACTCCTTAGATATTCTTGGTTCAGATGCTGAATATAAGTCTATGTTATATTCATTTGTTAAATCCCTTCTTAAATCAATTTGACTCTTACTAAGAGACATGATTTGTTTAGTAGACCTAACATCATTTATACAATACTTTAAAATACTTTGTATTTGATCTTCTGATGTAATCTCAGTAGTGTGATGAATTGGCATGTCAACTATATCTTTCCAATCCATGCTAAATTGAATCCACTTTAGTGAACTCCTCTTAGCAGGATTATCCCAATGATTTAGTTTGAATACATCAATCTGTCTAATACTCAAGTCTCTTAATCCAAACTCTGGAAACTGTCCATTATTTTGATTAGTTATAATACTTTGAGCTCTTTCATATAATGTTTCCGCAATCTCTTGACCTGGCATTCTTAGTAATTCTTCAGTATTCCTAATGATATACTCAGTTATCTGACTATCAAAAGATAAACCATTGAAGCTAACATGCCATTCATCATAATCTATATTTCTTTGTAAGAACTTTACAAGTTCTACAATATCATTCTTAATATGATGTATAATGAAGATTTGTCTTTCTTCTGATTTTACATCCTCAAATACTCCTATGAAACAATTAGATAGAGTTTCATAGTCCATCACCCAGTGTGTTCTCATATAATTCAGTTAAGCTGTTTCCCCGCAAACCCTTTTTTCAAACTACTTCTCAGCCATATATTGAGCATAATCAAAAGTATCTGCATTAGATGCAAAATGTTTGATTATATTCTCTACAGCCTCTAAGTCCTCAACATAAAACTCTTGAAATACTTCAATTTTATGTCTCTCTTGTTTTGTACCCTTAGTACCTGTAACAGCTATTCCATACTCATCTAACTTTGGCAACATGTGTAATGCTTGTTTCTGAATCTTAGAGATTATAACAAATACATGTGATGTTGGATCAAAGATACATTCTACATAGGGACAAGCATCATTCGTTGGTACTAATCTGAAGGTTTTACTTTCCTGCCATGACGCATGGACAAGAATCATTGAATTATTCATATTATTGGTTTTTTAATTATTATACAAATTAATCTAGAATTTTTAAATTTTGCAAGTCTGCAACCTGTATTTTTAAATTTTCTTTTTCTAAATCTGGTGGGGTACAAAGTTCACCTACCTTTATTAAAAGATTTTCAGGAACATCCAATAGTTCCGCATATCTTTTAAACCACTCTTCTGGGAATAAATAGGTATAGATATAAATGTAATTACCACTTCTTCTCTCAAAATAATTGAGAATATCGCGCTTTAAATTCAGTCTTAGCTTGCTATACTTACCATTGACCAAATGATTCCAATCTTCATTGAGATCACTAAAATCAAATATAAATATAGAAGATTTATCATCAACTTTTATATAGTCATATAATCGGCTATGTTTTAGGAGAACACTTCTCTCAAACTTGAGATACTCTACATCCTTTCTGTTCTCATATAAACATATCAACTTCATATCCTCAGAGGTATAGTTGTTTCCCCATGAAAAATAGGTTTCCACTGGGGTTGCTGGCCCACCTCTTTTAATGTCCAAGAGCGGATATAAAAATATCTTGGACTTCTGAAAGTATTTACTGTAAAGCGCATTAATTATCATAATTTTTACAATTTTATATTACCAAATATTAGGTCATATGGTAGTGTGTAATCCTTGCTTTCATAATGATATTTAACCATATCAGTTACTTCATCAAAGTTCTGCTGCCATATAGCCATTGTCTCACCTGAGACCTGAAATGGATAAGTTTGGTTGTATTTGTCTATTACAATAAATGTAAAATACAATTTCCACTCACTCAAATCTGGTAAATCTTTCAGAAACTTATGAAATACAAGTTTCTCATATACAACTGCCTGAATCCAATACTTGTAATACTGTACAGACTCAGGAAATTCTAATAAAGATTTACCTGTAGTCTTAAGATCATTAATAAATATTGTTTTAGATTCTCTATCTATCACAAGGTTATCTATTATACCCTTAAAACCATAAGGTAGATAATCCACGTTAACTTGTACGGGCAACTCACTGTACACCTCTATGTGGTCATCTGTTTCAGCCCTATCAAATTGTAGTAATTGTCTTATGTCTTTGTTAGACTTAAGTACATCAACACTTGCTCTACAGCCATCTAGAGTAGGTTGGTCAACTACAGTTTTGTTTTGAGCTTCTTTAAGAAAATTAAAGTATTGTTTGTTTTCCTCTGTGAGTAGCTTATCAAGTCTCTGTTGATCTGTCTTAAGTGTCTGGTAGAGATTAGCTGTGAGTAGTTCTGTAAGTATATCTTGTGAGTAGTCCTCCAAAGATAGTGTATTATTTCCTATTGACAAGTGTGTTTTGAAAATATTATCAATAATTTTTTTTTGACTATCTGTTGGTAGTTTTCCCGGCATGCTTATAAAATAATCATCATACTTATCTTCTTCAAATAAGAGGCAGTGTATGACCCTACCTGCTACTAGGTGAGGGCCAACACTATCTTCTCTATTGTTGAGCACATAATGATTATAGAAAACTACCGGAGAATAAAGAAGTTTACTAATGCTAGAGTAGCTAAAGTAAAACTTTTCTTTATAGAATTTTTCTAGTTCCTCAGAACCATTCAAAGTCATCTCCATTTGTTTCTTCTATTTGATTGTTATTTGATTCTTCTCCAGGGGTCCCCTGTTCTTGATTTAACTCTTCTTCTATTGCTATTAACTCTGACTTAAGTTCATTGCGGTTAATATTAGTTAATGCAGCTTCTATAAGT
>Ga0181339_1000079_pt1 | contig 38651 bp, 65 predicted proteins | sample Sp13VDMM110DD_FD_130101 | JGI IMG/M metagenome (GOLD analysis project Ga0181339, IMG submission 130101) | Freshwater viral communities from Lake Michigan, USA - Sp13.VD.MM110.D.D | ecosystem: Environmental > Aquatic > Freshwater > Lake | place: USA: Michigan | collected 2013-04-23 | reverse complement strand
TGCCGCCAACTGTTACGGCCTGGCCTTTGGTCAGATATTGGGCGAGGGATTCGCCGCGCTTGCCGTAGATGGAGCAATTCCACCAGATGGTGGGTTTGTCGCGCCCTTGGCTATCTGCCACGCTAAAACTCGTGATGGCATCGCCATTTGGTAGAAATCGGCTTTCGCAGTCTTTCCCTAATTGGCCGGCAATGGTGATGTTGTTCATGCTGGATTCCCTTCGATAAGTTTGGCTTTCAATTTGTCGTAGTGCGCCTTAACGCTCTTGTCTTGCTTGCTCTCGCGCCATGCATGGGCGAAAGTTTCCTGCAACTCGCCCACGGTCTCGGCGACGTCCATAGCGGCCAACAGCGCCATTACGTCAACCTTGGCGGCTACCAGTTTAGGCTGTGGCTTCGCTGCCTCCTGTCCGTCATCGTCAGCCTGATACAATCCAGTGATTGCGGCCAGCGCATAGCGGCGCGAATATGTGGCGGCACTGCCGTAGCCCTGTGCATCGTTCTTTTGCAGCGGCACGGTCATTTCGTCCTCGATCCATTCACCGGAGGTATGCAGCAAGCGCGTGGACAGCGCCAGGAAGCCAGGATTGGACGGACTGAAGGTTTGCATGAACACGATGCCATTAGCGTTCAGCGGGCCTTTTATGGCCTCGATGACCGATTCCAGGTTGGCATACGTGGACTTGAACGCCGGGTTCTTGCTGTCCTTCGCCGCAAAGGTGATTTCTTGCTGCGCCTTGAGTAGCGCGCCTGCTATGTTGCTGATGCTGTCGGATGTTTTCATCTGCTCTGCCTAGGTGGTTGGGTGAATCAAAACGGGATGGTTCCAGCGTCTATCTGCTGCTCGCGCTCCATGCGCTCTTGCTCGGTCAATTCTGGTGGCGACCATGTTCCGGTCATCACAGCACCTTGCACTCTCGCCCACCGTGCGCGCTCTGCCTGCTTGAACTCGGCCAGGCGGTCGGCGGCGTCTTGCTGTAGTCGCTTCATAGTTGGCTCCAATTCGCAGCGGCAACCGCAATACCGATCACCGCGTAAATCACAATGGCAGGAATCCACGAGGATTCCATGTACTCGAAGATGCGTTCGCCGATACTGCGGCGCGTGGGGATGCGTGGGGTGGATTTCATAATTCCTTTTCGTTTGCAATCTGCATATCGATCTTTGCAAGTCTTTCGGCGCATTCCAATTCGGTCGTGTGGCGCAGCGCTTTTAGTGCAAGCAACTTTGTTGAGTACATAGACCGCCCTCCCTGGCTTGAAGTCTGTTTCGGCGGCTCGGAGTCGATCCAGCCCGTTGCATGGCTTACAGGGGAGGAAAGCGCGTGCATTGCGCAATCACGACCAAATAGGAAGCCTCGTACCTCGCCATTCCTTGGAGCCGGCACATCGGGCGCAACAGGCTCGCTCCAATTCAGCGCACGCGCTACGATGACGGCTTTCTTAGCTGCGTCGAACTCGGCTTGCTCTTTCTTGTTCATCGCCATTACGCCCCCACCCACAAGCCGATGCAGCACACGACCAGCGCGGCAAGAGCGACCGCGCCCTGGTGGCGGTCGGTCCAGTTCATGTAGGCGGTCATGCTGACACCTCGTGGTCGCCGATGTTGTTGCAGTCCTCGTCTTCCCATTCGCACCAGTCAGGAAAATCATCATCCGAAGCTGGCGCGCCGTACTGCTGGAAGCACTCCAATCCGCCTACGTTGCTGTAATCTGGCGTGACGTTGTTCTCGAACTGGAATATGTCATAGTCGGCCAGAACGGCAATCAGCTTCTTTGCTTCGGCTGGTGTGGATACTGAGACATGGAAAACTGCACCCATGCCAATTTGCGGAATCCACCAGACGCGCAGATCGCCTTGCTTCGGGGCGCTCACAGGTGGCTCCCGCGCACAGCCTGCACATACGCAGCCTCGCTAGACTCGACGCAAGAGGCAATCCATGCAGTAGCGACGACCGCTACTATCGTGAACAGAATGGCGGCGCGGATCATGATGCTGCCCCGGTATGTGCTGCTGTCTTCATGCTATTTCTCCCTGTAATTAGTGAATTCAGTACGCCCCGCGCCGCTTCTCAAACGGCCCCTGCATCGCTTCGTGCTTGCAGTCGGCCGCAAAGCTACGCATCGTTGGATTCGTGTCGTCCTTGAACGTCAGGTACTTGCCCATGTTGTCCAGCTGCGAGCGCGTGAACAGCTCAACAATGTCAACCGTGCCGCCTACCAGCGTGACGCTCTCGACCGTGTAGTGCTCGTCATCCTCATCAGGCAGCGCGCCGTACAGGTCCAGAAACAGCGTGTCGGTGTGCTGGTATGCCTTGCCGATCAACTGGCCGGAGAGTGGCGGGGCAAAGTAGGCTTGCTTGTTCGGTGTGTTCATCGTGTACCCCTATCCTGTTTAAAAAATTCCCAGCCAAGCTCCCGTCTAATCTGCTCGGGCGTCGGCGGTGGTTTCTGATCCACTTGCCGCTTCTGCATCCAATCCCTGACCTGTTGCGGCGTTGGTTTCGTGTACATGACGGCTCCTGTGAGCTACATTAGGTTTCTGCGCGCTCGGCTGGTTTTGCCAGGTATGCATCGGCTGCGCGACTGTCAGCCAGGCGCTCGGCTATTTCTTCGGCACACATTGGCGAGGCAGGCATCTTGTGAAACTTGGAAGCGGCAAGCGCCAGGCTCTTTGCGGGAAGGTGGGAAAGATCAATCATTTCAATTTTCCTTGGGTGGGCTGGCTATTACAGTCCGACCAGGCGAGCAAGGTCGCGCTGCATGCGAATGTCGATGACAACCAATGTCGTGTCGGCTACGCCTGGTTTCTTGGTGCGGTTGTACAAGCTGATCCGGCTTTCCGAATGGTCTACAGCAGCTTGCTCGCTTGTATGTGCGCGGCCACCGTTGACGATGCGAAGGTTTGCGATGTGCTTCGAAGCAACGTCGCGCGCTTCGCTTTTGCTTGCTGCGCCCTTGACGACCACAATGCTGGCTGGTGCGGTAATGTCGCCATACGACTTGCTGTTGCCGAATGCCTAGAAGGTAAAAGCTTTCATGTTCATCTCCTGGTTGTCTGTGGTTCGTTGTTGCTGAACCGATAGAAGAATGATAAACGATTGTTTATCGCCGCGTCAACCACTGTTTAAGAAATTTGCGAAATAAATTCAACCACACAAAATAACAGGTGTTCATGTCACTTGACGCGATCTATAAACACGTGTTTAAATAGCGCATGGACAAATCAAATAAACTCACCGAAGCAATCGACCTCTTAGGAGGCCGCCCGGCGTTCTGCGCTGCGCTCGATATCTCACCACAGCGCCTGTGGAACTGGATCAAGCGCGAGCAGACTTTGCCCGCCGAATACTGCCCGACAGTTGAGCGTCTGACTGAGGGCAAGATTCGTTGCGAGGACTTCTGGCCGGCTACTGATTGGGAATACATGCGGCAGACAAACCGGCTCCCTAAATCAAGGGCGCGCAAGAAGCAAGCAGCAGCTCACATCACCACGAAGAAATGAACCACGGAAAATAGCCCACTCATCGGTGGGCGTAAAAGGAGAAGTTATGAGTAAAGCACAAGAATACGCAGTAACGAAAGTGCTGGCGACGGCTGATAAATGGCTCGACCGTCGCCAAGAGACGCAAGCATTCAGTAAAGGCCCGCAGCGTGACCGCGTTCGCTCATTGGGTCGCTATGAGGTTGCCGGCGAGGCGCTTGCCAGCTCGGTCGAAGAACTCCGCAAAGTATCGAAGGTGAACCAATGACAAATCAAATCGTTTCCCGCGCCACTATCCGCGCACGTGCTCGCGCCGCTTTCGATGGCGGCAAATCCCGCGACTCGCACGGCATGAACCCCGGCGCCCTCGCTCTCGTTGACTGGCTTGCTGAGTACGACCGCTGCGCCTCCCAAGTGTCCAACTTTACGCCAGCCGCGAAGATGCGTGTTGATGTGGCGCAGGTGGCATCATGAGCGCCGTGAGCAATATTCGGTATGACAGCTTGGGCAAAATTACCGCAATGGCGTGGACTGACACGTATGTCATGGTGCGCCGCCCTCATGCAATGCCGTTTGTTCTAAGCATGAAAGAGTGGCGTGCTATGTCTGATATGCCGCTGATAACGGTGCCGGCATGAACCCACTCGACACCCGCACTATCAAGCGCCTGGCAGACATTGAAGCGGCCACCGCCTCCCCTGTCTCGCAAAAGGAACTTTCCGCCGCCTGCTTCATGAACGAGGTAAGCGCCGGCCAGTACCTGCGCGCGCTGATCGCTGACGGCAAGATGCACATTGCCGCTTGGCGCCTTGATGGCGTTCGCCACCGTGTCGCGCTGTACGTGTGGGGTGCTGGCACCAATGCTCGCAAGCCCAAGCCGCGCAGCAACGTCATCAACGAGCGCAACCGTATCAAGCGCATCAAAGCCGACCCGGAGGCATACGACCTCTTTCTGTCGCGGCACCGTGCGCGCTATGCAGCAAAGAAGGCTATCAGCCGTCCGAATAACTGGCTGTCGGCGCTTGGTGCCATGCCATGAAAACAATCCGCTACTACCTGGCGCACCCGTTCTATTTCGCGGCCATCGTCTTCGTGGCTCTTGCTTGGGTAATTGAAGGAGGAAACAATGGCCAACCCTAACCGCCCCGACAACGCCCGTATTCGCCCGCTGGCGAGCATTCCACATAAGGACGGCTTCCAGATAGTCGGCGTGCATCGCAATGGCTCTGAAGCGCTGCTCACTGTCTACTTGGACGGCTCCGGGTTTTATGTGGTACCAGGCTATGCTGATCTAGCAGGATGGAAATTTCCGTAGAAATAGCTTGCGGAGTATCAATTTCCGTGCGAATATTTGTTTGCCTTGGCGGGCTTAAAAATCAGGGAGCTTCTCAATGCCCCGTGGCCAGTCCTGACTGGTTCCGCCAACCCGTAGAAATACGGGACGGTGCATTAGAGAAGCTTTTTTTATGGGCGCTTCAAATGTATTACTACCAGCACAATATAGGCGACTTCGACAAGAAGACCCGCCACCTTACAAGAATAGAGCGAAGCATCTATTTGGATATGATGCACCTCTACTACACAACAGAGCAGCAATTGCCTTTGGACGTTGCCATGATCTGTCGCAAAGTTCTAGCCCGTGATGAGGCAGAGAAAGCGGCCGTTATTGCCGTTCTTGACGAGTTCTTTGCCGAGACTCCCAATGGATGGTTCCATGGCCGGTGCGAAGAAGAGTTGGCGGCATACCGTAAAACAAAGTCTCAAGCTTCAGCGGCTGGTGTGGCTTCAGCGGCTGCAAAACAGGCTAGGCGGCAACAGGCGGTCAACGGAACGTCAACGGCCGTTCAACGACCGTTCAACGACCGTTCAACGGATGGTCAACGGAGCGTCAACGAAACGTCAACGGGAAGTCAACGGGAGGTCAACCAACCAATAACCAATAACCAAGAACCAATAACCAAGAACCAAGAACCAAAGAAAGTCAAACCCAAGGCGTCGCCTTCGGCTCTGCCCGATTGGTTGCCGATGGAATCTTGGTCTGGTTATCTTGAAATGCGCAAGAAGATCAAGAAGCCTCCAACAGAGCGAGCGATCGAACTCCTGCTTGCTGCTTTGGATTCAATGCGTGGTTCCGGTCAGGACATTGCCGCAGTTCTCGATAAATCGACCATGGCGAACTGGGTTGATGTGTACCCGATCCGTGATGACCGAAGGCCGCAAGCAGGTGCACCACTAGCAACGCAATCACGGCATAGCAACTTTGACAAAATCGACTACAGGGAAGGGATCGAAGATGGACGGATCACATAACGCGCCTCTGATCGCGCAGCACGAAAAGCAAGATGAGTGCCGATTCCATGGCGTCTTCACTAGTAAGGGGTTTACGCTTGGAAAGAAGACACACTGGCTGAGCTGCCCGGAGTGCAACCAGATCGCCTTAGAGGCAGAAGCAGTAGCGAAGGCAAAGAAGGACGCCGAGGACGCGCAAAAGCACTTGGAAGGCAGGCTTTTGCAATCCGGAATTCCGCTTCGCTACCGCTCGAAGGACTTCGCCTCGTTCGTTGCTGATAGCCAGGACAAGGAAAAAGCGCTCACTACGGCGATGGAGTTTGCGCATAACTTCGACCAGCATTACCGGAGTGGTACTGTCGTCGTGTTCTCGGGAATGCCCGGCACTGGCAAAAGCCATCTTGCTATCGCCATTGCTCAGGCTGTCATGGACCAGCATACGGCGCTGTACACCTCCGCCATCGACGCCGTACGCATGATCCGGGACACATGGCGCCGTGGGTCAGACAAGACGGAAACGGAAGTGCTTAACCTGCTGGCCGGCGTCCACCTGCTGATTCTTGACGAAGTCGGCGTCCAGTACGGGACCGAAGCCGAGCAAGTGAACCTGTTCGACATTATCGACAAGCGCTATCGCGACCTGATGCCGACGATCCTGCTCACAAACCAAGGCAAGGCGGGCTTGAAAACGTTCCTCGGTGATCGCAGCTTTGACCGGCTGCGCGAGGGCGGCATCTGGGTAACGTTCGATTGGGCATCACAGCGCGGCCAGGTGAGCTCATGACTGCCCGCTACCAGTACATCAACTACGACCGCTCGCACGCCTGCGCCGAACTCATATTTCGCATGCTGATGACTCGCCTTCGCTGCCGGCTTGGCGCGTACCTCAGGGAAAGTAAGCGGAGGTGTCCGGTATGAACACTTACACAATTAAATTTATGGCGAAGTGCCCGAATAATGATGCGGTTATCATCTACGCGCTTTCCATCGAGTCCAAGGTAACGATTATGGTCGAGGAAATCATGTCAGTTGTTGATTCCTTGCCTAGAGATGGATACCACGAAGATATTGCGGACTCACTCACTCAGGCATTACCAGGGCGCCAGACTTTGACGGCTCATCATCATGGTGTCGGTATTGAAACTGTGCGGGGCGGCGTATGAAATCATTGATCCGAAAACTGTTTTGCTACTTAGGGTTCCATTCGGCGGTGTGGTCTGACATGAACGACAGTGGTTGCTGGACAATCACATGTCGCCATTGTGATGCAAAAGAATCATACAGTCATTGGGACGGCCGCTAATGACGATCCACTACCACGGCACGCCGATTACACCGCGCCCCGTTCTTGAGGAATTGCCGGGGCGTTCCTTTTGCGTGTCAGCTGCCCGCAAAGATGACGTTGTTTGGTGTCACAAAAATGGAGAAGGTGTGATGCTCGATAACGGCGCCTTCACAGCTTGGACCAAAGGCCGCGTGCCAGACTGGCCAGACTTTTATGCATGGTGCGACAAGTGGCTTGCATATCGCACCACCTGGGCAGTTATCCCGGACGTAATCATGGGCGATGCTGAGCAAAACGACGCGTTAATTAAGCAGTGGCCGCATGGACAGCGCGGCGCGCCAGTCTGGCACATGCACGAGCCAATCGACCGGCTCAAGCGGTTGTGCGACGAATGGGAACGGGTTTGTATTGGGTCATCGGCTGAATATAGAGTTGTTGGCGCGGACAACTGGCATCACCGCATGACTGAGGCAATGAACACAATATGTAAGACTGGGCGCGTGCCGGCTTGGTTGCATATGCTACGCGGAATGAACGCAGCGCGGTGGGGCTACCCATTCGCCAGCGTGGACAGTACCGACATTGGCCGCAACCATAGCAACGGGAAGCGCACGGCGCGCGAAATGGCCGACAGGTGGGATGCAATACAGTGCTCGCCGTTCTGGGAGAAGAAATTTTATCAGGCTAACTTATTGGAGGCCGCATGATGAGTGATTCGAAAGATCAGGCGAAGTTGTGCGTCCATTGCAATAAAACTCGCCCGAAGCACAATAGGAACGACAACTGTCTCACAGATAATGCAGACCTGTTACAGCGTGTGATATTGCGGACGAAATTCAAGGCGATGCCAACAAAACAGGAGGCCGCATGACGCTGCAACGTACCGGATTACGCACCGTGCCGAGCAAAGAGCCTAGACCAGCCAAGGGGCCACGGATGCGCAAGTGCAAATCATGCCGTACACCGTTTGCACCGCGCAGCATGACTCACGATGCGTGCTCGCCTACTTGCGCTGTCGTCGTCGGGCAGGCAAAGCACCAGGCGCGCGAGCGCAAAGCCGACAAGGTACGGAAGGCGGCACTAAAGACGCGGGGCGATCACGTGTCGGATGCTCAAATCGCGTTCAATGCGTTTATCAGGATGCGGGACCAACTCGCCGGCCACGCCTGCATTTCCAGTGGCAAGCCGCTCGACTGGTCCGGGAACAACGTCGATGCCGGCCACTATAGGAGCCGGGGGAGCGCGCCCCACCTACGATTCGATGAGCGCAACTGCCATGCACAGAGCAAGCAGGAGAACCGCTACGCATCTGGCAACGCTACCGACTATCGCATTGGCCTGATTGCCCGTATCGGCCTTGCCGCTGTCGAAGCGCTGGAAGCCGACCAGACGCCGCGAAAGTGGACCGTCGAGCAGCTTATCGAAATCAAGACGCACTACCGCGCAAAGCTTCGCGCACTCAGTAAGTAACCGCCCATTCTGGCAATAACGCAGCACAAGGGAGATAACAAAAATGACACCACAGCAAAAACTCAAACACATGATCCTCAACCGCTTTATCGGCTTGACTCTGCCGGAAATCACGGCTGAGAACATCGATGATATCTACGGAAAAGTCGAAGAAGACGACGAAGACAGCATGCAGGACCTGCGAAGCGAAGTGCGCGGCGGCGAGATGGAAACGAATATCCCTGAGCCGCATTCCCGCCACTACGAAGCGCAATCCGTCGCCGCCAAAGCGCCCGATGGCTCATGGATCGGCTGGACGTACTGGTATGGCGGCGGCAAGCACGGCGAACCGGAAGCGGTTGAATGGATGGAAGACGCCTACGGCCTGACCTGCACGGAAGAAGAAGTCATGGTTGTGCAGCGCACGTTCACCAAAGTCTGATAACCACCCCGCCGCGCACTCACCCTGCGCGGCACATTGAAAGGAAGATATGGAAAACGTAGCTCTAGGATTAGCGCTTGCAGTTTGGTTTCTTTTTACCTTGTGGCTTAATTCCGAGCTGCGAGAAGCGCGAAAGGCCCTTAAAGCTGAAACTGTGGCCCATATGCTGTTGCTGTCGGCGGCAGAAGAACTCATTAGCAAGTGGAATGAATCAACCAAGGACCGCCATGACCACGCCTGAAATCATCGCATTAATCATCACCGTTATTATCTTCTGCTTTGCCGCTTCTATCTTCATGGGCAAATTCATCAAGGCTGGCCGTGGCGGGGATGACGATACCGCTGCAACGCACTATGAGGGGCGCATGTGATGAAATAACACAGTCGCGTGAGAAATCGCTCGACAGCAAGAGTGAATATCTGTAATCTAACTTTTGTGGATCGATGGCATGTAGCTCAGTTGGATAGAGAAAACGCTTGCGGGCGGGAGGTCGTGGGTTCGAGTCCCACCAGTCGCCTAAATCCACAACTATTTCACGCGCGGCCTACGCGCAGAGCCTGTAATAGGGCCACCTTTCAGACTGAACCGCAGCAGTCTACGTGGGCATGCGGAAGTGGAGCGCGGAGCCGGTGCAACGGTAGGACACATTCGCGCAACGTCGATAAGAGAACGGCCCGCCTAGCTAAAAACTGCGCGGGCCGCTTCTGTTTAAGTGATATCATACGGCAAGAATAAACCTCAATCTCGGGAGCCAGTATGGCCGCAGGCCCATTTATCTTTCCAGACAAAGCTAAGCTGAACATGTTCAGCCCAACCAATCTGCTTAACCCGGCGAACTCGTTTAAGTTGGCATTGGTTGCCAGTGGATGGACGCCGGCCAATAGCACCGATGAAGTCTTTGCGGATGTAACGAACGAGCTTTCGACCGCAAACGGCTATACGGCGGGCGGGATTGCGCTTGCTAATGACGCGCTGACCCAAACGGCGGGCGTTGTCAAGTTCACGTGCGACCCTGCCGTATGGACTGCCTCTGGCGGCTCGATAGCAGCTTGGCGCCGTGGTGTCGTGTACGCAGTCGGAACACTCAACGGCAAGGTGAATCCAATTGTCGGCCACTTTCTGGGCGATTCGACCCCGGCAGATGTGCCAGCAACCACGACCGGCAACACGCTGACCGTCACACCGAATGCACTTGGAATCATGGGAGCAACCTAATGCCTACACCATCTCAGCTGGTCCTGATCCGCGCCGCTATCGATGCTGACCCAGCACTCAGCAGCATGCCGCAGACCAGCAGCGGCGCCGATGCCATCGCGACCGCGCTCAATGCACCGGCTAACCCTGCTTTTATCGTGTGGCAGTCCAGCACATCGGCGCAGGTCATTTTCGACGCCGTAAGCTGGACGAACATGACGCCAGCCGATGCGCCGGACGGCACCACACTGTGGACCAATCGCGCGCTGGCTTGCCAGGGTAAGCAGTTCAACCTGCAAACGATACTGGCCGGCCGCGAATCGATTAGTTCGAACAAAGCCAGCATTCGTGCGGGACTGCAAGACGCACTGACCAGCCTGCCGTCCGGTGTGGGCGGCGTCTCGCGCTCTGGTGGCTGGGCTTCCGTTCAGACTGCGATGCAGCGCAATGCCACGCGCGCAGAAAAGGCACTGATCACCTCTGGAACCGGCACTGCGGGAAGCCCTGGCAATCTCGGCTTCGAGGGGCAGTTGACGTATGTTGACATTCAAGATGCGCGGGAGCTGTAATGGCTAGCGATATCAAAACCAAATACCCGAGCACAAGCAGTGTTGCTATCACCGCGACGGGTATTGCTTCGCTCGCGTCGGATACCACGCTGCTGTCCGGCTGGGAGTTGGCAGCGGTTGACAACACCGCCAATCTCGATATCGACCACCTTGTATCGGGCATGATCACCACCGGCACCACGCCAACTGTAAGCACACGCATCGAAGTGTGGGCCTACGCATCATGGAAGACCGCCAGCGGAACGCCAAGCTACCCCGATGTGTTGGACGGCACCGATTCTGCTGAAACGCTGACAAGTTCCAACGTAAAGAATGGCATGTTGCGCTTGGTAGCATCGCTGACAGTGGACGCTACCACGGCGCGGGCCTACTACTTCGCCCCGGTATCGATTGCCAGCCTGTTCGGGGCCATGCCCAAGTTTTGGGGATTATTCATCGTGCACAACACCGCTGTTGCGCTCAATGCGACGGGCGGCAATCACGTGATCGAGTACGAGCGCATCCAGGCGCAGACGGTGTAAAGCGTGGCGATGCTACTGCCAAGCAGGCGAGCGCGCCAGCCGCAACAGTCGCCGCTTATTGACTGGTCGAACCCGGTCACGCGGGGGCTGGTATTTGCGTGGGTGCCAACTTCTGACGTACTGCTAAAGTCGGGAGTGCCAACCCGTGGCGCAGGGCCGCAGGGCGTCAATCTTGCCACCAACGGAACGACCTACGCTTATAGTAACTCCGCGCCGCTGTTCAGCCGCGACAAGGGCGCGACCACTGCCCTTCTAACGCCGGTCAAAACAGCAACACGTGGGACAACCGCCATGAGCTGCGGTCAAGTCGCCAGCGGTAATCCATTATTTATATTGGGTCAGCATGGGACTGCCAACTATGTGCAATTTCGCACGCGCGATATTGCTGGTGTTGACTCTCCAACGTCAGCAACAACGCTAGTCGCAGCGTGGGCGAATGGCGCGCCTTGCGTTGTTACAGGGACGCGCTCACAAGCTGCCGGCTTTCAACGTGCTTACGCCGCTGGCATTTTGAGCGGCAGTGTCGCCGTGGGCACCGCCAGCGCAACAACATTTGACCGTCTTGCTGTCGGCGGCCTACTTCGGAGTACTTTTTCGCTGGGTTGGAACGGCGCAACGGGCCTTGTGCTGATACACAATCGCGCGCTTGGCGATCAGGAAATCGCATCGCTTGCGGCGAACCCGTGGCAGGTATTCCGCTCGCAGCAAGCGCTGTATGTCGGTGACACGGCTAGTGGAGCAACGGACACCCAGGTCAACCCGGACGCAGGAAGCATTGCAATTACAGGCTATGCGCCAAGCATCACGCAAACGGCGAATCAGTCGATAGAGCCAGGCGTTGGAAGTGTGGCGATCACCGGCTATGCGCCAACGGTGGCACAAACAGCCAACCAGTCCATTGCGCCAGGTGCTGGCTCGATTGTACTGACCGGCTACGCGCCGACCATCGCGCAAACGACGCAGCAAGAGATATTGCCAGGGTCGGGAAGCATCACGATTACCGGGTATGCCCCAACGATCACGCAAGGCATCCCGAGCACGGCAAACGAATACGCATCAACCATCATGCGCGCATCAGTGACCAGCGCGTCAGTAGCAGCCCTGAGCGCCACCACAGCGGCCTTAGGCGGCACGATGAGTGCAGCAGAGAGCCAAGCAACCATCATGCGGTCAATCGCCGCTAACTCTGCTGGTACTATGCGGGATACAGCAACTAATCTAACAGCGGGGATGCTATGAACGTCGGCGAATACGGAATTGCCTTTAACCTGAACGTCAGCTATAACATTAGCGCGTTCACAACATTGACGTTGAACATCACGCGACCGGATGCGACGACGATCACCAGGACAGGGGCAGACGTTACCGCGCCGGCCACGCCGCTCGTTACCAGCCTGGGCACGTTCGCGGCGAGCGAGTACGCGAAATACTATTTTCAGTCAGGCGACCTGAGCCAAGCAGGACAGTACACGGCGCGCCTGACGTTCGACAACACCGCATCGGTCCCGCCACTGCACTTGGTGTCGGATATCGCAAGCTTTACGGTGAACGTGTAAGATAGCAACAAACCGCACTTGCCCGGATGGCATGTTTAACTTGCGCTAGACGCATGAGGTAACAAAATGATCACAGCACGAATCATAGAAAAGGAAATGGAGCGTCTTTGCAACCCTTTCATGCGGATGGACACTCAGGCCGCAAGGGGTGACGCAGCAAAGCTAAGGGAGGATGTTTTAACCTCCGGCGCGATGGAAGGCGAGTTTCGTATCGCACACTGCCTGAAGTTTAGCCAGCCAATGACGACTGTTGCGCTTTAATCATGGGTAACGAAAAACAAAGGCCCAAAAAGGTTATGCCAATTTCACCAGGCAGACCTAAGGGCGTGCCCAATAAGCTCACGCAGACGGCCAAGGACGCGATTGCAGCAGCCGCGCAGGCATTGGGTGGCGCCGACCGTTTGACGGCTTGGGCGCAGGAAGACCCGCAGAACGAGCGCGTATTCTGGGGCACGATCTATCCGAAGCTCTTGCCGCTGCAAGTGACAGGCGAGGGAGGCGGGCCGCTGGAACTGAGCCTCAAGCTAAAGTTCGTCAAGCCCAATGCAGGTTGAGAGCGAAATCCATTTCCCCGAGGCGCTGGCTTTCCTGTTCGAGCCAATGCGCTACAAGATTCTGCACGGTGGGCGCGGCGGCTCCAAGTCATGGGGCATTGCCCGCGCCCTTTTGACGATTGGGGCATCAAAGCCGCTCCGCGTGCTGTGCGCTCGGGAAATGCAGACTTCTATCGCGCAGTCGGTACACAAGTTGCTCAAGGACCAGATAAGCGCGCTCGGGCTGGATTCGTTCTATGAGGTGCAGCAGTACGTCATCAAGGGCCGCAATGGGACTGAATTCACGTTCCATGGGCTGAAACACAACATCGCAAACATCAAGTCTGTCGAGGGCACGGATATCTGCTGGGTCGAAGAAGCGCAGACCGTGAGCAAGACCAGCTGGGACACGCTGATACCGACGATCCGTAAGGGTGGCTCGGAAATCTGGATCAGCTTCAATCCGTCGCTTGAGGCGGACGAGACCTATCAGCGCTTCGTCGTCAAGCCACCTAGCAACTCCATTGTGAGCAAGATCAACTGGTCGGATAACCCATGGTTCCCCGATGTGCTCAAGCAGGAGATGGAAGACCTCAAGGCCAAGGATTACGACGCCTACCTGACCGTGTGGGAGGGGCATTGCAAGCAGACGCTTGACGGTGCTATCTATGCTAATGAGGTGCGCGCTGCGACTACTGGCAACCGCTTTACGCGTGTTCCGTACGAGGAAAGCAAGCCGGTTCATACGTTTTGGGACTTGGGGCGCGCGGACAAGACGGCTATCTGGTTCATTCAACAGGTAGGCTTCGAATACCGCGTCATCGACTATTACGAGAACCAGGGCCACGCGCTCGGGCACTACATGAAAGAGTTGCAGCGCCGGCCATACATCTATGGCGATACCTGGCTGCCGCACGACGCCGACAACGAGCTATTGGCCAGCGAGCGCACGATTGCTCAGCAGGCTCGAGCCGCAGGGTTCAAGGTGCGTATCACGCCAAAGACAAGCATCGCGGTAGGCATCAACGCCGCGCGGACGATCTTCGCCAATTGCTGGTTTGACCTCGAGAAGTGCGCCGATGGTATCCAGTGCTTGCGCAACTACCGCTATGACGTTGACCCGGACACACAGCAATACAGCACTCAGCCGTTACACGATTGGGCTTCGCACGGTGCCGACGCGTTCCGATACTTCGCCGTTGCCATCAAGGAGCCAAAGAAGAAGGCGCCAAAGAGTGACGATATGCCGCAATCTGGTAGTTGGATGGCAGGATAAGACGCTAAAGTAATAAAGAAATAGCACAACGATTGATTAGTCATAAGAAACAGGTATAATCGCCTCATATTGATATATGGGGTGCGCGATGGCTGTCAAAGAGAAAACAACGAATTGCGGTTTTCAGCAGATCGCGGTACTGACCACCGCCCAACTGCTCACCGTGCCTGTCAATGCGCGAGCCGCAATCATCCACGCCGAGACGCAGGCTATCCGGTGGCGCGATGATGGTACGGCCCCAACTGCCGCAATTGGTATGCGCTTGGTCGTTGGAGACACGCTGTACTACGACGGTGAACTGTCGAAGCTGCGCCTGATCGAAGAAACCGCCAGCGCCAAGGCCAATATCACCTACGTGGCCTAATCGATGCCACAGGACAAGCTCCAGGCGAACAGGGAACGGTTTCAGGATTTCAGCGACCACTTCTCGGAACAGCGTCGCCGGATGCTGGAAGACCTGCGCTTTTCCAACCCGTCTGACCCGCAGCAGTGGGATGATGCTGTCCGCACCGCACGCACGCTTGCAGGGCGCCCGACGCTCACATTCGACCACACAAACCAATACGTCAATCAGGTAGTCAACGACGCCAGGCAGAACAAGCCGGGCATCCAGTGCCTTCCAGTAGATTCCGGCGCTGATATCCAGACCGCCGAAGTCTACGAGGGCGCTATACGCCAGATTGAATACGCCTCACGTGCTGGGATTGCCTACGATACGGCAATCGAGCACGCGGCCCGATGCGGCCAAGGCTGGATGCGTGTAGTGACAGAAATTGTCAATCCTGCTCTGAACGAGCAGCAATTGCTGATCAAGGCTGTGCATGACCCGCTATCGATCACCATTTCGCCCGAGTCATTCGAGCCGAACGGCAGCGATGCAACCGATGGGTTTGTTGAGACAATAATGTCTGTGACAGCCTTCGAGCGCAAGTATGGCAAACGCAAGGCGCAGACCTCATGGGAGCACAAGAGCGGCGCATGGGAGACTGACCGCACTATTCGTGTGTGCGAGTACTACAAGCTGCGCACCGTCAAGACCAACCGCCTCGATATCGAACTGCCGAACGGTGACACGCTCACGCTGGGCGAGGATGAGTATTGGAAGTTCGCGCAGTCCGAAGGCTATCAGCCGATGGTCACGGCGCAGTACCAGCTTGCAACGCGTTCGTTCGACTGGTGCCTGATGACTGGCTCCGATATCCTGGAAGAAACCGAAGTGTTGTCGGAGTGGTTGCCTATCGTCCCTGTCTACGGCAACGTGCTGTGGATCGACGGCAAGCGCTACGTGTGCGGCCTGACCCGGCAACTCATGGACGGCCAGCGCGCCAAGAACTACGAGCGCAGCGCACAGATTGAAATGATCGCGCTTCAGCCTAAATCGCCGTTCATCCTGCCGTTTGAGTCGGTGGAGAACTTCGAAACGCAATGGGCATCGGCGAACACGTCGAATCAAGCCTACCTGCCATACAACGCACTGGACGACAGCGGCCGGCCATTGCCAGCGCCGCAACGCCTTGCGCCTCCACAGATACCCGCCGCGTTCATTCAATCGGCGCAGATGGCCTCCGACGACATGCAGGCAGCAATTGGCATGTACAAATCGAACCTGGGCGCACCAAGCAATGCAACATCGGGCCGCGCCAAGATGCAGGACCAGCGCGAGGGCGACACGGCCACGTATCACTATGTGGATAACCAGGGGCGCGGTATCGAGCAAGTAGCCCGCATTCTGGTCAACATGATCCCGAAGTACATCGACACAAAGCGAGCAATGCGCATTCTCGGCGTGGACGGCAAGGCAAAGACGGTGATGATTGACCCGCAAGGTGCCAGCAAGCCACAGGCCAAGATGCCGACATTCAACTTGTCGCATGGCACGTATGATGTGCGCGTCAAGACCGGCCCAGCCTACGCCACGATGCGCCAAGAGGCGTCCGAAGCACTTACCGCTATCGTCGGCAAGTCGCCCGAGCTTATGAGCGTGTTGGGGCCATCCTGGGCGCGCATGCAGGATTGGCCGGATGCCGAGAAGATCGCCAAGCTTCTGATGAGCATGGCCCCGCCTCAAGTGCAGGCAATCGAGCAGGAAGATACGAGCATCCCGCCAGAAGCGCAGGGAATCGTCGCCAGCCTGAAATCGCAGATTGAGCAGATGAAGCAGCAGCTTCAAGAGGCTACGCAAGCGGCTGATGTTCAGCAGGCAAAGGTGTTCCAAGACCACGAGAACAACGAGATTAACCGGCAGAAGAACGATATCGCCATGTACCAGGCCGAGACACAGCGCATTGCCGCGCTGAAGCCGCCTGATCCTGCGATGACGCCTGAGCAGGTGCAATTGCTGGTCATGCAGTTGATGCAGCAGACCACGCAAGCGCCGCCTTTGCACCAGCCGCAAGAAATGCCTGAGCAAGAGCAGATGCACGAGCAGCAAGAACAGCTTGGCATGCCGATGGACCAGGGCATGATGCCGCCAGAACAGATGCAGGAAATGCCGCCTGAAATGGGCATGGAACAGATGCAAGAACCCACTTCGCCGGGCTTGGGCGATGAACCTAACTTTAGCTAAGGGCTAATGATGAGCGAGTATCAAGCTACTGCCGAGGACGTATCGGCTGACACAGTGGAAGAAGTTGCGGAGACCACGACTCCCGAAGCCGAAGGCCAGAATGTGCAACAGGATGCCGAAAAAGCAGCCAAAGCACTGCAACGCCGGATTGACCGTTTGACGCGTGAGAAATACCAGCTCAAGGCAGAGAACGACCAATTGCGGACGCCAAAGCAGCAGGCCGACGACGAAAAAGAACACTTGACGGAGGATGAAGTCGAGACGCGGGCGGAAACGCGCGCAAGGGAAATCGCGGAACTGAAGCAGATTGAGCAGCACTGCAACGCGGTATTCGACAAGGGCGTGAAAGCGAACAAGGATTTTGCCAAGACCTTTCAAGGCTTGGTCGATGAGATTGGCGCTCCGTTCGATGCAAAGGGAAAGCCGACCAGCACCATGGCCGCGATTCTTGATGCAGACGAGCCGCACAAGTTGATCCAGCACCTTGCCGACAACCCCGAACTGGCCGGCGAACTTGCCGAACTGTCGCCCTCGAAACAAATCCGTCGCATCGTCCAGATCGAAAAAGAAATGGGCGCTGAAGCAAAACCAAAGCAATCGAACGCACCGAAACCAGCAACGCCGGTCACCGGGGCAACGGGCGCACCACGTGAGCCTGACCCGAAAGATACTGCGGCCTGGATCAAGTTTGAGAACGATAAATTAATCGCCGCACGGCGTAAATAGGAAACATCATGGCTGACAATCTCATCACTAGCACCATCATCCTGAACAAGACTATGCAGATTCTGCATAACGAATCGGCGTTCCTGGGCCACATCAACACCGAGTTCAACGACGAATTCGCCAAGAAGGGCATGAAGGCCGGCGCGACCGTCTACCCACGCCGCCCTGTGCAGTTCCGCGTGCGTGACGGCGCCACGGCGTCGCTGCAAGACGTGAACGAAACCAGCGTCGCCGTCACGGTTGAGCCTGAATTCGGCATCGACTTCGACTTCACCGAGTTCGACCGCACCCTGTCGGTTGACGAGTTCAGCAAACGCTACATGAAGCCGGCCGGCACCCGCCTGGCCACCGAACTCGATACCCGCATCGCTACCCGCTTCTACCAGTCGGTGGCAAACTTCTCCGGCACCCCTGGCACCACGCCATCGACCGCGCTGGCCATGCTCAAGGCTGCCGCCATCCTGGATGACTGCTCCTGCCCGCGCGACGGCTTCCGCGTTGCTGCGCTGAACCCGCTGGCGATGGCTTACATGGTTGATGGCTTGAAGGGTCTGCTCAACGACGGCGGCGTGATCGGCAAGCAGACCAAAACCGGCCTGCTGGCAACTAACCTGGGCCTGGACTTCCAGATGTCGCAGAACGTGCCAACGCACACTGTCGGCCCGCTGGGCGGTACTCCGCTGGTTGACGGCGCCAACCAAGGCACCACGACTGCGGTTATCACGGAAAACCCGTACGCGGCCACTACTTCGCTGCTCACCAAAGGCTGGACTGCTGCTGCTGCGGCCCGCCTCAAGAAAGGCGACGTTATCACCCTGGCCGGCGTGTTCGCGGTCAACCTGGAAAACAAAAACGTCCTGTCGAACCTGAAACAGTTCGTCGTCACCGCTGATGTGTCCTCGACCGCTGGCGGCGCCGGTACGCTGATTCTGTCGCCTGCAATCATCGCAGCCGGTGCTTACCAGAACGTGTCGGGCCTGCCTGCCGATAACGCAGCCGTCACCGTCCTGACCGGAACCGCATCGACTGCCTACCCGCAGAACATGATTTTCCACAAGGACGCGTTCACCATGGTCACGGTCGCAATGGACGTGCCAAACGGCATGGACATGGCCGAGCAGATCACCTATGAAGGCGTCAACCTGCGCTTCGTTCGCGGCTTCGACATCACCAACAACAAGCGTATCAGCCGCTTCGACTTGATGGCCGGCTACGGTGCGCTCAGGCCAGAGTGGGCTGTAAGGGTCGCGGGGTGAGTGTAGTAGGCTAAGTAGCAATGGCGGGGGCTACGGCCCCCACCTCCAACGAATAGGAGAAGCATTATGTCTACATCAGTAATTGACGGCAACATTGCCGGGCTGTACGCGGTCAGTTTGACGCTCGACCCGGCAAGCGTCGCAACCATCACCGCAGCAGAGCAGGATTTCACTGTTCCCGGCGTGCTCCCTGGCGATTTCATTTTCAGCTTTGCGATGCAAACCGCAACGGCTGGTCTCGGTGTCGCCGGCTACCGCGTCAAAGCGGCAAATACCATCTCGGTTACGTTCGTCAACCCGACTGCCGGCGCTATCAACGCTGCTGCCGTCGTGTGCAAGATCATGGTCGCTCGCTTGGATTCTGACGCTGTGGGCGGCCTGCCATCATGATCTATTACCCAAAGTGGCTGTACAGCGCCAGCGGGGCGCAGATCGTTCCTGATGAGGCTGCACACGCCGCCTTGGGTAAGGGTTGGTATGAATCGCCGGTCGATGTGCCGGTTGCCGGTCACGATGCCGTGATTGACCGCCAGGCGCTGATTGATCTGGCGGCGGCAAAGGGCGTCAAGGTCGATAAGCGCTGGTCGGATGAGCGCTTGTCCTCTGAAATCGAGAAGGCTTAAATCATGGGTGTCACAGCACGCGCAACGATTCAAGGCGCTTTGAAGCTTATAGGCGTGCTTGACCCTGCCGAAACCATGCAGTCTGCCGACTCGGACGACGGATTGTTCATGCTCAACAACATGGTTGATGCGTGGAACCTTGAGCGCCTGAGCATCTTCAGCCTGACTGAACTGCCGGTAACGTTCTCGGGAGCGTCGGCTACCATTGGCCCGCTGATGACGGTCAACACGCCGCGCCCGATCCGCATCGAGTCCGCATTTTGGCGTCGCAGCAGCATTGATTACCCTCTCCGTGTTGTCACGGATCAGGAGTACAGCGACATTTCGATGAAGTCGAGCAGCGGCGACCCCGAGGTGATTTACTACGACGCTGGCTCACCAACAGGCAGCGTGTACGTGTGGCCTGTTCCGGCTTCAACCGATTACCGCATTACCGTGCTGAACCAGTTGACCGCGTTCGCTGATCTGGACACGCTGTATGATTTGCCGCAAGGCTACGCCAAGGCGCTGATGTACGCGCTGGCAATCGAACTTGCGCCGCTGTACCAGAAAGAAGCATCTACGACTGTGGCGCGCGTCTACGTTAATGTCATGCGCACGCTCAAGCGGGCAAACGTGGTTGTTCCGATCCTTTGCGCGCCGCTGCCTGGCAACACGGGTAACGACATTGGCAGGATAAATATCCTGAATAACCAATGAGCCAGATTCCCATCGTCGGCCCGTCCTACTTTCTGCGGGTCCGTAAGGCGGACGTACAGCGGTCGGTGAACCTGTTCCCGTCAATCGTGGAATCGGGCACTGGCAAGGCGCCTGCGATCCTGCAATCCATTCCGGGACTTGTGCTGTTCGCCGACACTGGCGCAGAGATTCGGGCGATGCGCACGGCGAAGGATGGGCGCTTGTACGTCGTCAGCGGCCCCGCGTTGAACGAGATTGACAGTGCTGGCGCAATCACCAGCCGGGGCACGCTGACAACCACCACGGGCGCGGCTGACATTGCGCTCAATCTCACAGAATTGATTGTTGTTGATGGACCATACGGTTACACCAGTAATTTCGCGTCGAACGTGTTTGAGCCGATCAATGCGCCTGCCTTCAATGGAAGTGTGCGCGTGTCGGTGCTGAATGGTCGTGCGATCTACGTCAAGCCTGATTCGCAGCAGTTTTCGCTATCGGGTATTGACGACGCGAACCTGATTGATACGCTCGATTTCGCTTCGGCTGAGTCCTCGCCTGACAATATCGTGACGCATATTGTTGATCACGGCCAGGTGTTTTTCTTCGGCGAAAATGGTATTGAGATTTGGGACGACACGGGCGGCACTGACTTTCCACTGTCGCGCAATGAAGGCGCTAAGATCGAGACAGGAACTAGCGCCGCATTCAGCGTCAAGAAGCTGGACAATACCGTTTTCTGGCTCGGGAACGACGAGCGCGGCGGAGGCATCGTGTGGAAGCTTTCCGGATATACGCCGGTACGGATCAGCACGCAGGCTATTGAGGAAATGCTGCAATCGGTCACGGACCTGTCAGGCGCCGTTGCCTACACCTATCAGCAAGACGGTCATTCGTTTTACTGCCTCAACGTGCCGGGGCTAACCACGACCCTGTGCTTTGATGTTGGAACCGGGAACTGGCACGAGCGCGCAGAATTGACGGCTGGTGAATACGCCCAGCATCGCGGCCAGTTCCACGCCTATGCATTCGGCAAGCACCTTATCGGCACGGCAAGCGGCAAGATTTACCAGTACGACCCAACAGCGAATACGAACGCGGGCGATGTGCTTGTACGTGATCGCATCAGCCCGCACCAGGCCACTCCAACTTACAAGCGCCAATTATTCGCGGTTCTGCAAGTCGATTGCGTCATCGGCAAGGGCAAGCCTGATGGCAGCGCGCCGCAACTGATGATGCGCTACTCGAATGATGGCGGCATAGCCTGGGGTAACTGGCGCACAGCCAGCATGGGTGCGATTGGTGAGCGGCGAAACCGCACGATTTACCGTCGCTTAGGCGAAGCGCACGATCGCTGCTGGCATATCCGCTGCACTGAGGATGTGCAATTCGCCATCGTGGGGGCAAACGTCGAATGAGCACTGTCAACCGCCAGCCGCCACGCGTTCCAATGGTCGATCCGAAGACCGGCTTAATTACGCGCGAATGGTACAGATTCTTTTCCGACACGTTCATACGCCTGGGCGGGATTGAAGCGCCGACGAATACCGAGCTTGATATCTCCATGCCGGAAGACTCAGGAGTAGCTGAACTGGAAATGTTCACGCGCTCGATTGATAACGAGTTCTCGCAACTGCCGGCGCATGTCCACCAATTTCCCGACGACTTGACGCAAACGCCTGTGCAAGTGCTCATGGTCGAGGTGGAAGCGTTGCAAATGCAGGTACGGGATATGGGCGAGCAAATCGCCGTCTTGATGGCACAGATTAACGAAGTAAAACAGGGAACCATGCTATGACTGTCACTGCTAAAACACTCGTTGCGTCAAAAATCGCAGAGAATGCGCAGACCACGCAATACACCGCGACCAATGTTCGAACAATCATCGACAAATTCACCGCGACCAACTACAGCGCGGGTGCTATCACGCTGTCGATTAATCTTGTCACTGTGGCCGATACGGCAGGCAATCAAAACTTGATCGTCAAGCTTAAATCGATTGCAGCCGGCGAAACTTACACCTTCCCCGAGATTGTTGGCCATGTGCTGAACGCTGGCGACTTCATCAGCACGATTGCGAGCGCCGCTACTTCGCTTACGATCCGTTCGTCAGGCCGCGAGGTAACGACCTAATGCCGCACATTGGCGAAAAGGCGGAGTTAATCAGCAACAAGGGCGCAGCCATGGGCATCACGCCTGGCGCGTCGCCCTATGCCTATACGGCGCTCGCCAATGGCACCGTAATCGTTAGCGGCGGAACGGTTACAGTAGTAGAATATGGCAGGGCGGCAAGTTTCTATTTAGTCGGCTTGATTGCCGGGACTTTCCGCGTTCTGGCCGGCGATCAGATACGTGTCACCTACGCGGTTGCGCCAACGATGACGTTTATACCGGATTGAGATGGCTGACTATTCCAACAAAAAAGTTGCTGTCAACATTGTTCATGAGCGCGCCGTCAATCGTGCGCCAGCTATAGACAACCCGCTAGCATTTTTGAGTGGGGAAAGCGCAATTGAAACACGCGCAAATATTCTTGAGTTTAAGGACTATTTGCTGTCACTTGAAGGTAGTCAAAAAGAATTTGAAGTCACTCACCATGTTGAAGACGGGGTGTATACAAGGAAGTTGTTTATCCCAAAAGGCCAATTGCTTATTGGCAAGATACACAAAAAAGCATGTATGAATATAGTTGCAAAGGGCGATATCACTGTGATGACAGAGACCGGGTGCGCAAGGGTTGGCGCTGGCTACACAGTGCAATCCCCGGCTGGGCTGATGAAGATCGGCTATGCGCATGAGGACACGATATTTATCAATGTATTCCGTACTGATGAAACGGACATACAGAAGATTGAGGCAGAAATAGCGTGTGAGAGTTTTGAAGAATTAGATGTAGTACATAAACGTTTGGGGGCCTTATGAGTGTTGCATGGGTAGCGGTAGGCGCTTCGGTACTAGGTACTGCTGTATCTGTGAGCGCGTCAAGTAAGGCATCGAAAGCGCAGGCACAGGCGGCAAATTCCGCGAACGCATCAAATGACGCTTCTAGTGCTGCGGCTCTCGATGAAAATCGGCGCCAGTACGACCAGAACCGCACGGATATGTTGCCGACGATGGAGCGCGGCAACCTTGCGGGGAGCCGCCTCCAGGGGCTGATGGGACTGGGCACAGATACTGGCGCTGGCGGATTTGGCTCGCTCATGCAGCCGTTCACAGGAGCGAAACTTGAGCAAGAGCCTGGCTATCAGTTCGGATTGCAGCAGGGACAGCGCGGGCTTGACGCTGGCGCAGCAGCGCGCGGCGGGTACTACAGTGGAGCACAGTTGAAAGCGGCTAGTCGGTATAACAGCGATTACGCAAGCACGAAATACGGCGATGCATACAACCGCTACAACAACGACCAGACCAACACGTTTAACCGCCTTTCAGGCATCGCTGGTTCGGGGCAGCAGGCCACTACGCAAATCGGCCAGCAGGGCGCATCCATGGCCGGGGCGAATGGCCAGATTATGATGAATAACGCCATGAACAACGGCCAGAACACGATGGGAGCAGCCAATGCCCGCGCATCGTCTTATCTGTCGCAAGGGAACGCTCTACAGAATGCATTGAATCAAGGCGTTAGCGCGTGGGGCAATTACAGCAACAGCAGCAGCAATCGCCCGCCGCAACAAGGTGAATATAACTTTATTGGACCAGTGCGATGAGCGGAATTGATAGCAGCATCTACCGACAGTTCGCGCAGCCTGTAAAGTCTGTGCAGGACTATGACAACGAGCGCATGCAGGGGCAGCAGAACCAGCTTGCTCTGTCCTTGCAGCAGCAGAAGGCCGATGAGTACACGCGGGGCGTGGAAAGTGCTAACCGGCTGCGCGGCGCTGTTTCCGGATTCGGGACTGATCGCGCCGCAAACCAGCAAGCGCTGAATAATATTGGCGCTTTGGACGAGGCTGAGAAATACGGTAAGGGCACCCGCGAGGCGGCAAAAGCCGATCTTGAGACCAAGAAAGCCGAGATTGAAAGCCACATGAAGAAGTTCGAGTTGTCAGGCCAAATTATGGCTGGCGTGCGCGATCAAACTACATGGGACCAGGCGCGCGCGCAGACGGCCCAATTGTTTGGACCAGAAGCCGCCGCGCAAATGCCTGCCGCCTATGATCCTCAATTGGTTGAGAGTAAGCGGCAGCAAGCAATGCCCGTGAAAGAGCAGCTTGCAGCGCAGCACCAGAAGATAGCGGATCAATTATCCGCAGACAAATTTGCATACGACAAGACCAACGACGCGGCAAACCGTGGCGTGCAGATTCGCGGGCAGAATCAGACAGCAAATACTGCGGCGGCGCGACTGGCGTATGATAAAAAGCGGGACTCTGAAAAAACCGCTATCGAGCCGAGTTTCGACCCTGAAACCGTTGAGCGCCTGGCAAAGCAAGTAATTCGCGGCGATAGAACCGGGCTTGCAAATATCGGGCGCGGCGCACAAGGCGCGGCAAACCTTACAGCCGTGCAAAACGCTGTTACGCGCGAGAGTATTCGCCAGGGTTTAAGCCCGGAGCAAATCACCGCACAATCGGCCGAACTGGAAGGTTTGCGCACTGGCTTGCGTGCAACTGGAAATATCAGCGCACGCGTGGAAAACGCCGCCGAAGAAGCCGCGCAACTGGCGCCGCTGGCACTGGCCGCATCTAAGGACGTTGCACGTTCTGGCCTGCTGCCATTCGGCAAGGCGCAAATCATGTTCAACACGCAGACCAATGATCCTGCACTTGCGCGCTTTGCAACTGCCAATCTTGGACTTGCAACGGCCTACGCGTCCGCCATGGCGCGAGGCAACAAGCCTACAGTTTCGGATAACGAGCACGCTCGCAGCCTGCTTGCTGAGGCGCAAAGCCAGCAATCGTATGAGGCAAAAGTCAACCAGATGATGGCAGAAATTGAGGCCGCAAAACGGGCGCCGCGTGTTGTGCGCGGGCATCTCACTGGCGAAATTGGCGGTGATAACAAAGGCGGTCATGGAGCGCCGGCTGCTGGTGTCGTCAACTTCGGAGACTTAAAGTAATGGACGTTCGCCTGCCAGATGGAACAGTTATCAAGGGCGTGCCTGAAGGTATGAGCCAGGCCGACTTGACGGCTAAACTTGCGCGCAATGGATACGATGTCTCCAAGTTGGCTGCGCCTGCAACTGGCTCCGCCTACCTGCCAAGTGCATCGCGCGAGCCTGTAGAGGCAGACCCCGGCCCCGATGGCCGATACGCGCCAGGAACCACGCGCCGAACGACGCAAGCGGATATCGACAACGCGGCACGCCTGCGCAACGAAGGCGCAGTACAGCCGAACAACGACAACATGCTTGGACGATTGGTTGGTTCCGTCGAGCCATTTATGACGGTCGGGTCCGGGCTGGTTGGCCAGATTGCGGGCAACTTGGCGGGTGTTGGTCGGTCGATCACTGGCGGCAAGTTTGGCACGCAAGAGGGTGTTAGGCAAGGAAAGCAGGTAGCCGATCAGGTGGCCGGCGCCATGACATACCAGCCACGTACAGATAGCGGCAAAGCCGGGTTGCAAGGTATTGGGCAACTTGTCGCACCCTTGGAGGGCTTGCAAGGAATCGCGGGCGCCCAAGGTTTGCAGATGGCACGCACGGCTGGCGCAAACGCGAACGTGCTGCGCAATATTGCCGGGACAAACGCCGCAGCAATGGCTGCTCAAGACGCAGGACTAGTGGCAGGCGCTCCGAAACTGTCGGTTAATTCACTGGCTAATCTGGTCCGTGAACCAAAGCCTGCAATGGCTGGTGTCGGCGCAGCGGCAACCGCAGAGGAAGCTTTGCGCGCACAGCGCTTTGCCAACATGCGCGCTCCAATGACCCCAACAAAGGGGATTCTGTCACGGTCGATTGATGACGTGCAGTTTGAGCGCGAAGCCGCCAAGCGACCTGAAGGAAAAGCGCTGGACGCACGCTATGCGAATCTGAACGAAGGCATGGGTCGGCACATGGACGCGCTGATCGAGGAAACAGGTTCGACAGCTGTCAGCCGGCGTGCGACCGGGAAATCGGTCACTGCTGCGATTGAGGCTAAAAAGGCAGCCAAGAAAGCCGAAGTCGATACCGCTTACAAAGCGGCACGCGAAAGCGGCGACATGGCCGAACAGATCGATGTGCAGCCTATCCTTGATTTCGTTGGAAAGAACCGATCTGCGGCCCGAAACGCGGGAATTCTGCATTCAATCGAAGACGAAGCCAACCGCTTGGCCGGCAACACCGGGAAAATCTCGCTCAACGACATGGAAGAATTGCGCAAGATGGTGAACAACCTATCCGAGCCTGGCAAGCCGAACGGCCATTACGGCGGGCAGGCGATCAAGCTGATCGATAAAATCAGCGAAGGCAAGGGAGGCCCGCAATACCAGCAGGCGCGCCGGCTGAACGAAAACATGATGAAGGAATTTTCAGACCGTGACGTGATCGACAAGATGCTGCGTACCAAGCGTGGTACTAGTGATCGCGCCGTTGCGTATGAGGACGTGGCAAAGCACATCATCAGTAACGGAAGTCTTGACGACATGAAACACGCCTTCCGCGTTCTGGAAGCGCACCCAGCCGGCACCGCGCCGGAAATCGTGGCGGCTGGTCAGCAGGCCGCACGCGATTTGCGCGGCGCGGCGATGGCCGATATTAAGAAGCGACTTTTCAGCAATGCTGGCGCCAACAGCGCAGGCAAGACGGTAGGGTCAGAAGCGAAAATGAAGGCCATCATTTCCGAACTGGACGACGAAGGAAAGCTGGAATACCTGTACGGCAAAAAGGGCGCTCAGGAAATCCGCGACACGCTGGATGTGGCAACGGACATTTACACTACGCCAGCCGGCACCGTGAACAGTTCGAACACCGCCAGCGCGCTAGAGCGGGTGCTATCACGCGCAGAAGGTATGGTTGGAGGTACGCCGGTTATCGGGCATGCGCTGCGCTATGGAGCCAAGAAACTGGAATCCAGGGCGATGACAAAACGTGTAAATAACGCATTGAATCCTCAAAAGCCGAGCAGCAACCGCTTGCAAGACGCAGCAGATAACAACTAGGGCACATATGACACAGCAAATCATCGGCGGCAAATTCATCGCGGACTATCCAGACCTGATTACGGGCGCGCTCAAGCCTGCTGCCGGCTACAGTCTGTACACGTACCTGTCAGGGACTGTCACGCTGGCGGCGACGTATAGCGATGCACCATTGTCCGCATCGAACACAAACCCTGTCACGCTCGATACAAGGGGCGAGGCATCCGTGTTCCTGACCCCTGGCATTGCTTATACGCTGGTGCTCAAAAGCGGAACGGGCGCAACCATCTGGACGCGCGACGGCATTATCGCGGCTGTATCTCCTGCTGACTTAGCGGGAAGCACTGGCGCGGGTATGCTTGGTTTTCTGTATGCGGCTGTGTATAGTGCCGGAACCATCGGGAAATGGCTGCAAGACTTGGCAACGTCCGCTGGCTCGTCGTTCATTGGCTTTATCCAGGGCGGTGCAGGGGCGAATGCGCGAACTGTGCAGTCAAAGTTGCGCGAGCGCGTGTCCGTTACTGATTTCATGACCGCAGAACAGGTTGCCGACTCGGCCACCGGCACGCCTACGCTAGACGCCACAGCGGCGCTGCAAGCGGCGACCAATGCAATGTTCTTGCTGGGCGGTGGAGAAGTAATCATAAATTGCGTGCTGCTACTCAAGGGTAGTGGGGGCGTCATCGGCGGGCGCATCACAGACGGTATCAAGCTGGAAAGCGGCGTTTCATACCGATGGACAGGGCTGGGCGAGGTTCGCCTCGATCCTTCGTGCGTAATCGGGTTCACCACGCGACTTCTGGCGGCCGTTACCAGTCTGGAAAGCGCGCCACGCGACATCAATTTTATCAACCCGTACATCACCCGGCCCGGCTCGGCCTGGAATGCGGCATTGGAAAACACGGCGCTGATCTACATCGGCGCTGTTAATCGCTGCAAAATCATCAACGGTCGCTTTGTCGGCTGGCCGGGCGATGCAATCACGCTCGGCATCAACGACAACAATACGCTGTCTGCTGTGCTGGAAACCTTCGTCAACGATGTCGAAATTTCTGGCTGCATCTTTGACGGCGTGAACAAGGACAACCGGCAGGCAATATCGGTTCTGGAAGGTACGAACATTTCGATTCACCATAATTCGATCTACCGCACGACGCGCACCGCTGCTCCGGCGATGCCTGGCGCTATCGACATCGAGCCTATCTTGGCTAGTGCAAAAATCCGAAACATTCGCATCCACGACAACACGTTCGATGATATTGGCGGCGCAACAGGCGTTGTCGGCTTTGCTTTGAGCGCAGCGCTGACCGTCCCAGCGCGAGAAATGCACGTGTACCGCAACACGTTCCGCAATATTACAGGAGTGTCCGATTTCTATTTTATTGGCCGCAGCGCCGCTGATCATACCGCAGTCGCCTCTGACAGCCCGATCAATGCCAGCTTCACAGACAATGTTCAGGAAGATTCCGGCGTTGGTGTAATGAATCGTCGCTGGTACGTGGGCGGTGTGCGCGGAATGGATATCTCCCGCAATGATGTTGGAGCATCAAATGCACAGGCGCTAATCGGCTACGATGACGGCGGTGTCGGGCGATACCCTATTGAAAACTTGACTATGAACGGCAACAAGGTCCGAGACTGGCGCATCGAAGGCACGATTTTTGACACGCCGATTGTGTTCTTCGGCGGTATTCTTGGTGGTTCTGTGAAGATGAATTATTTTCACAATACCGGGAATCTTCTGGCTGGCGCTCCGCAGCGCATGACGGTTATGAGTTTTGCCACCCAGGGGCTGCGCTCGAAAAATATCGATCTATGCAACAATGAATTTGTGAACACAACGACGTTCGCAAGCACCTCGTTTCCTATGTACGCTCCCGCGCTTGACAATCCTCTTACAATCACAGCGCGAGAAAACACGTTCTACGGTATGGGCGCCAATGCCTTCAACAGCGCAAGTTCTCTGTATGCGCAGGTGAATGGTGATTACTATGTTGGCGTGGTGACAATACCATCTACGACCACGCCGAACGTCGCCGCAGCAGCCATCCTGAACGCCACTACCGGCGACACGTTCACCAATTTTGTCAACGGCAAGGACGGCCAGCGAATCACGATCATTGCCACCGGCAGCGGCTGCACTGTGCAGCATAACGCTGTCACGATCTACACGGCTACGGCTGCTAACGTTGTGGTGGGGGCTGGCAAGTCTATTTCGCTGGTCAACCGCTCGGGCGTCTGGTTCCAAGACTAAACCCCTGTTTAAACGAGTAAATTGATTTAACCAAAGGAGAACTACCATGCATCAGATTCAAATGGCCGGCAACGGCGAACCACCGAAGCCGAAGACCACGCCGAAGAAGCCGCCGAAGAAATGACTTCCTACGCGGTCCTGCTGTGCTTGGCCTTGGCGCTGAACGCAGCAGATAAAAGCATGCTCGCGCTGGCGCTAGTCGTCGGCGCGGGTATTTTCTTCCCGGTTCCTGACGCGCTGTTTTACCTTGTTTGCATGCTGGTTGAATTGCTTGTCGGCTTGCTGGCAAACAGGATCGGCGCGCAGGCGTCACCGCTAGTCGTCCGTATGTCGGCGCTGCTATTCGTGTTTCATGGGCTTGGGTGGCTTCTGGATGGCTACCCATCGGCTTCGCCGTACCATGCTGGCGTAAAATTCCTTGAGCACGCAGAGTTGATTGTGTGCATTTTTCTATCTGGTCCAATCGTAAAGAGGCTCCATCATGCTTGACCCGTCAAACCCAATCCCTTGGATTATCGGCATGTTGGTTCTGGTGCTGGCCTATTTCCTTAAGGACGCGCACACGCAAATCAAGATTGGCCTTGAGCAAAAGGCCACGCTAAAAGCGCTGGAGGAAGCGAAAGAGGCATGGCGCTCTGACCTGCGCGACCAGTCGGAGCGGCACCAGCGCGAAACAGCGCGGCTTGAAGTGCAATATGAGCAGAAATTTGCTGCTGTCGTGAGCCAGTTCCAGGACAGAATGGACAGCATCGAAAAGCACTTGGCCGACAAGATGTCAACAATTCTGCACATCATCGAGCGGAGAACGCCATGAACATCGACAAGCTGAAAGCGCAGCTCACGATTGACGAGGGGCGCAAGAAGCGCATCTATGTTGATACGATGAACAAGATTACGGCCGGCGTCGGGCGCAACCTGACAGACCGCGATTTCTCCGATGACGAAATCGACCTCATGCTGACCAACGACATTGAGCTAGTCGAGCGGCAGCTTGATATCGAGCTTCCTTGGTGGCGCTCCATGAACGAAGCGCGTCAGACCGTGCTTGCCAACATGGCGTTCAACATGGGGATAGCTGGCCTGCTCAAGTTCAAGAACACTCTTGCTGCCATGCTTGGCGGTCGCTATGACGACGCCGCCAAGGGCATGCTCGACTCGCTTTGGTCGCGTCAAGTCGGTGCTCGAGCGCAGCGCCTGGCCGCGATCATGCGCACGGGTGAATTTCCATGAACATCGTCACGCACATCATTGCCATGATCATCGGCTTCTGCATCGGCGTCCGCGCTGTTTGCTGGGTGTTTGAGGTGAACATGAGCACCCTGCGCGACATTCTCAATCAAACCACGAAAGGTTGATCATGATTCCCCTTATCCCATTGGCACTGCAACTGGCTCAATTCGCCCCCGGCATCATCAAGCTCATCACTGGTAACGATAAGGCGGGCGAAGTCGCCGGCCACGTGCTCGACATTGCAAAGGTCGTGACCGGTGCGCCGACAGAAGAAAAAGCCGTTGCTGCGATCCAGATTGACCCAGCCAAGGCGCTCGATTTCCAACTTGCCATGGAAGACCGGCAGCAGGCGCTGGAAAACATGTACCTGCTCGATGTTCAAGACGCACGCAAACGCGATGTAGAGTTGGCAAAAACTGGTCAGGTTAATTACCGTGCAAATGCCCTTGCGGCAGGCGCGGGGATGCTGGTGATGTTCTGTCTTCTAATCGTCGTATGGGCAAGCCAGATGGACGACTTCGCAAAAGCGACAATCACGCTTATCTGTGGTCGCGCGCTGGGATGGGTGGAGCAAATATTTAGTTTTGAATTTGGCACCACCCGGGCGAACAAGACAAAGGACGACACGATTAACAACCTGACGAAGTAGCACCTTCCGCCGCCTCATCCTGCCCCGGCCCGTCCTCCGTCCGCTCGCAGTCGCACGGCTCGGTATTGCATGCCGGGCAAATAAGCGGGACGTTGGCAAAAGCCTTGTCCCAGTTGCTGACGAACTGGTCGCGCGTGATTGCCATCGGTACGCGCTTGTCGCCCTTGCCTGCCTCATGTGCCATCGCTCGACTCCTTCCCTGTCAGTTCCAGCCACAGCGCCGAGCCGATGTGCTCGTCCACCATGCGCGCCATCGCGCAAGTCTTTTCCACCACATCGACAATCTCGAAGCCCGAGCGCGAGCTAAAGCCCATGGAATGCGCGATGCTGAAAATCGCAGTCTCCCAGCGGTCTTTGCGCACGATTTTGCCATCGTCGCGGAACTCGTAATCCTCTACCTTGGCGCCCCAAAACTCAGGCTGCCTGAAATCCAGTTCGGTCACTTCGCGCATCACTCCCCCTCTGGCTGCAATGCAGCGATAGCCGGTTCTGGGCGAGTGGCGCGCGGCGCTTTCCAGTGGTCGGATGGGATCATGTCGTTACATTGCGCGCAGATCGAGTGAGTGATTTGTGATCCGGTGTAAAAGTCTCGCCAATCGCACTTCCCGCACCTACATTGAGCGGGCGTCTGCTCATCAATTTTCATGATCCGCGCCATCAAGTAATTGGACAGGTCCATAGATTCTTCGATGGCGTGCTGCAAAATCTCGCGCTCGGAATAGTCCATGTTGTGCAAGGTGTCGCCGTACTTCTTGATACCCAATTGCGAGCGCTTGAGCAGTGCGGTGCGAACAGCCTCAACTACTGGATCAATCAACGCATCCTTCGCATCTGCCACGCTGTCAATGCCCTGCTCGTAAAGTGGCACGGTGCGGTTGCCAAACATGGTTCCCGATGCTGGTAGCGCCGCGCCGGTTGCCTTCGTGTGGTCCAGTTCAAAGCGGTTCACGTAGGCTACTGGGTTGGCCTCTATGGCCGCGCTGTCAATGCTCGGTGCACTGGCCAATAGCCGCTCGGCGTCTTCGATGTGGCCCGTGTACGTGTGTACGCCTGTGCTCTTGGTGTACTCGGAAACGAAGCCAGCGGCCATCATTGCACGGTGCGCGCCGCCTTGTTTGACAGGGGCAATGCTCGGTGCACCCGTCGCTGTGTCGATCAAGTCCTGCAAGCGCGCGACCTCTTTGCGCCAGTCGGCTACTTGGCGGTCGAGAACAGGGGCAATGCTCGGTGCTACCTCCGGGGCTTGCGGTGCTACCTCCGGACCTACCGCGCTAAGCTCCGGAGATAACGGGGCAATGCTCGGTGCGCGATCCGGGGCAGCTTGCTTGGCAAGCATGGCCTTCAAGTGCGCGATCTGCCCATCCTTCGCCTCGACCAGCGTTGCGTATGCGATCAGGCGCTTCTGCACGGACGATGAAGGCTCGGCGGTTTGCATTGCTGCACGCCGGTTGAGCGGGTCGAGCAATTCATCAAGCAGGAATTGCGCGTCTGACAGGCATTGCAGGCCGTCGCCGGTCGTGCGGATAGTCCACGGCTCCATTCCGATGACTTGGCCGTGTACGCCGCCACCGGGGCGCTTGGAGTTGTACAGCGCGTCCAGTTGCTTGATGATTTCGCAGGCGCGTTCTTGCTGCGCTTCCCGCTCAGCGCTTGTTGGTGCGTGGGATTTCATTCCTTGCCTTTCGCGGCCAGCTTGGCCTGTTTGGTTGCTTCCACTTCATCGTTCCAGCGCTGGCGCTCGGTACGCTTATCGGCGATGGCTACCTGCTCGCGGGTTCGGATTGGCTCCGCGCGCCGCGTCCTGCTGGCGCCGAGGCTGGCTATCGACAATGCTGCCATCAGTGCCAAGGACTCGGCGCCATCGCTATACATTGAGCGGCTCATTGCGCCCCCTTCGCTGCGCTACTGGTGGCAAGAATGCGGATTTCCTCGGCCAGTTCGACAAGGCTGCTGTGATAGTCGCGGCCCGCCTCGCCATAGTGGAACACGGTGCAGCCGGTGTCGGGGTCCTGGTCGGCGTGGTTGTTGAGGTAGACATTCGCCTTCGTGTCGATGTAGTTCGCGGCATCAATCGCGCTCGGCTCGGCGCTCTCCGGTGCAGCGCGGGATTTGCTGAACATTTCGTGTTTCAGCGCCTGCATGCTGCTCGCAAGCGTGTAGCACGCCTGACGGTAGTCGCCGCTTGTTCCTTCAGCGATGTACAGGCACATCTTGTGCGCTTCTTCCAGCGCCGCATCCCTCGCGCTCACATCGGGCTGGGGCGCAATGAAGCGCGTCACAGTGTCGGTGTCGTGGATATTCTTCATCAGCGTTTCGCGGTACTCGCTCCGGGTGAAGATCAGCAACGAGCCGTCATCGCCTTCCAGCCATTGCACCGCACCGTATTGCTTGGCTTGCTTGCACGCATTCCAGAACTCATGCGCCGCGCTCAACAGTTGATTGCACGCGTCTAGTTGCGGATCATCGGGCTGGGGCGCTGCAACTGGCGAGCGAGCGGCAATGTAGGTGAAGATTGCCGACTTAGCAGCATCAGCTCGCGCTGGCGTTTCGCCGTGATAAATTGCAGCGGCGTACCGATACAGCAACTTCCCGAACTCCGCATCATCCCCGATGCTCGGCAACTCGCTCGCCTTGACCTCGGGCGCAGCCAGTTCCAGCACCTTGCGTGCCACATACAGTTCTTTCGATATCTCGACCACTGGCTTTTCAAGCGCGCGGTTCCATTTCAGAAATTTATGCCCCACGTTAGCGACATGGCCCGCGCCAGCCAGCCACGTCGCAAATGGCTGCACCTTACCGGAACCCACTGGCGCAGCTTGTACAGCCGGGGCGACATAGCCACTGTGCTTGTCGGCGTCGTAGTCGAGGATGTGTGGCTTCTTTTCGATCTCTCCGATCAGGAAGCGCATGCAATCCGCCTCGTAGCGGACGCGCTCGGGGTACTCGGAACGCGAGAAGCAGTAGCCATTGGTCAAACTAGTGAGCACGCCGCCAAACGAGGCATGATCCTTGCGCTTCAGGGTGGCCGTAAAGTTCGACTTACCGTTCGACTCTGGCATCGAGCCATACCATACGGTCAGCTCGGGCGCAGCTTGTACAGCCTCCAACTCCGCTATGCGAGCGCCGCGCTTCCAGCATTCCTGCTGACAGTCTTTCAGCAACTGGTGTGTGTCATCGGGCGCAGCTTGTACAGGTGCTGCCGGGTGCGTGTAGACGATACGCCGCACACATTGGGGAGACGCATCGTGCTCAGACTTAGCCACGTCATGCCACACCTTCCCGCCAGAACGAGGACTTGGGACGGCTAGCTGGTAGATGGCATCGCCAGCAGGTTGAATAGCTGCGCGCTCGGTGGCGTCGGCCTCAACCACATCAGCAGCCTGCTTTACGCCAGCGCGCCATCCTTCGACATAAGCCCCTGCACGGGCAGTGTCAGTGTAGTAGGTACAGAAGCCCGTCATTGACAGGATTCTATCGCGCAGGATGGCCGCAGCTTGATTTGTGGTGGTCATGATTATGCTTTCGATGGGGTGATGTGGCGAGCGGTCTCGGTGTGACTCAGCGATGCGAGCAAGCAGGCAGCTTCAGCCATGATCTGCCGGGCATCTTCATTTTCGGCGATGTTCTGGCTGGCATTCATCAGGCGTGTTTGCAGATCGCGGCTCCAATCGATATCCGCATCCGTCAATTCCCGCGCCTCGGTCGGCTTGGCCTCTTGTGCCGGTGCAGCGGCGAGCAGCGCGATAATGTGCGCTTCCTCGTCGGCACTCAGGTTGACGCACTGTCCAAGCGCAGGCCCGCCCATTTCGCCGCCCGACACCTCGTACACGACAACGCCAGCTTCGTAGCGGTCGAACATGAGCGCCAGGGCCGCGTGCAAGTCGGTCGGCTTGGCCTGCTCTTGCTGCGCGGCCCCGACATAAAGCGGCGTCGTGCTACGGCCCCACTTGTGCGTGGTTGCAGCGAGATTGATCAGCTTGACGCCATCGTACATCTCCGTTTCGATCCAGTCGCCCGATCCGGGAGTAGCGTCGAACCACAGCAAAGGCGCGCTTGGCTCGCTGCTAGCCTGCGCAGGGGCTGCGAGGGCGGCGCGCATCTGTGCAATCTCGGTGTCACGGTCAGCGAGCACGGACTGGTGCGCCTTGATCGTGGTGTTCTTCTCGCGGATCAGTGACACTACGCCGTGCTTTTCCATTTTCGTGAAATCGGCCAATGACAATTCGGCGCTCTGGATGGGCGCAGGCGCTGCGCTGTCCTCGCTACTAGGTGCAGCGCCGCCAGCATGGAAGCCCGCGATGAAGCTCGGGATCACAGCCAATCCCGGCATGCCGATAATCTTGGCCTGCTCGGCGCGGTGCCGTTCAAACGCGATGAGCGCCGGTATGTCGCTTGATGGAAGCTTGTAGTGCACTGCCGCAAAGGTGGCATCTTTTACCTCGACAGGCGTCGCATCGGGGAACTGGTCTGCTGTTGCAAGGTTTGCGCGCACTTCTTCGGCCTCTTGCACTGCAAGCTTGTAGAGTGGGCCGTCTTGGTTCCAGCGCTGAGCGTCCAGAAGCTTGGTCAGCGCCTTGCGCAGCATGTCGTTATTCATTGTCGGCTTTCGGTGGGGTGGTGGATGCGAGGGCGCGGATAGCGGCGGCGAGGTCTTCGGCGGCCGACATGCGACCGAACGCCATGTCAGACGCTCGGCTATTGTTTTCGGCGGCCTTGACCCGTGTCTTTGCAGCCTCCGCTTCGCAAAGCTCTGCCGCTTCCAGCACCTTGGCGCGGCTGTCCTCGCTACGGGGGCGGCTGTCGATGAACTGCACCAGCGCGTCCTGCGCCTTGTGACCGTGCGTTTCCGCGTAGCAGGCGTAGAGCAAGTCGCGGAACTCCGGCGTGTCGATGCTCGCGCCCTGTCCGCTCACTGGCGCAGCAGCACGGGCAGCGAGCATCGCCAGCAACTGCTTGGCGCGCTCGGCCCTTGGTGCCTCTTTGCGCGATCCACCGGCCATCGTCACATTGATTTCGTCGCAGTTGACGTCGTACTCGTTCAGGCGGTACAGCAGCGAATCAACGATCAGCCAGTCAGTCGGCACGCTCTGCTGGGCTTGCGCTACAGGGGCACCAAGCGCCGCAGGAACATCAATACTGCAAGCGACGCGGATAGCCTCACGGTTCTCAGCGGTCGGGCTGGCAGCGTAGACAGTCAAAGCGGCGTTGAGGTTCGGTAAGTTCATTTGATCATCTCTCCGGGGTGGTTTTATTCGATGGGTAATAGTAACGCTTTTATTGGGCGTCAACAAGCTTTATTCGCGTTACTTCTTTACGCGTGTATAATCGGCGCATGGATACTGAAAAACGCTCACGCGGACGGCCCGCCAAATCTGCCGACGAACTCATGGTGAATATCTCCCTCAGGCTAACGCCTGCGCTAAAGGAGAAGGTCAAGGCTCACGGGCAGAGATGGGCGCGCGAGGCCATCGCCAAAGCCAAGCCGCCCAAGCCTAAGCCAGATTAGCGCGCGCCACCCCAAATAGCGCTTCAACTAGCGCATCCCGAACATGGTTCAGCGGGTACACCTTCAGCGTCTTCTGCGATGAGCGGTCGCACGCTGTATCGGATTTACCGTTGCCTAAGCTGTAAAGCGCAGCGGTCGGAGCGCCGCAATAGCCTTTCACCAGCACCGATTGCACAAGACCTTCGTTCGTCATGCGGTGCAGGTAGTCGCGCAGCGTGGACGGCTTGCAGTCGAGCGCCTCGCCCATTTCCTTGACGGTCATTGACTTCACGGTCAGCAACTCAATCATGCGGGCGCGCAGCTTGTCGGCGTTGGCGCGCTCTGTGGCACGGTCGCATTTCTTCGGGCCGCGCTTGATGACGCAGCGATTCGGCGTAGCAGTCATTGTGCAACCCTCCAAGCTAAGAATGGTTCTCGGATAAGCGTGTGAAAACGCGTTGCGGCGATCTTGTTCGTGTCCAATTCCTTGCGGCTCTGGATGCTGCATAAACCGCAAATCAAGTCTTTTGCGTGCTGCTCGGTTTGGCATATTCCAAGCTGCTGCGCGTGGAGCCAATCCTGAAACTGTCGATCAGCGCAGAACGTGCAAGCCATGATGCAAAGCTCGCCTGGCTTCGTCTTCGGTGCGGCGGGCGCTGGCGATTGCTCCGCATCGTCATCAACCTGCACCATGATTGCTGCGATGCGCTGGCCGGCCATACCCTTCTTCGCTAGCGTCAGGTCTTTGAAGCCGTTCAAGTCGCCTACGTCAGCAAGTTGAAACGTCACCGTTGCGCCGCCCGTCGAAGTCTCGGACCAACGCAGTAATTGCAGTTCTCCGCGAAAGATCGTCATTCAGACCCCCATGCCTGCGCGTACAGGTCGAACTTTTGCTGCGACAGCGCCACGATAGATTGCGTGCATGCCTCAATATCATCCATAGCGGAGCGAGCTGCCAGCGTGTACATTTCAGCGCCGATTGGCACATGCGCTCCCCCTGGCTGCATGTGAGCCAGAATTTTGGTGGCTACCGTATGCAATTCGCCGCACAGAGTGGCAAGGCGCTTTTTCTCATCGCTAAGGCGCGCATTCACCGTTGAGTACGCACCTCGCGCCATCAGCGTTTCATCGTCAATCTTGGTCAGGTCGATCATGTTCGTTGGCGGGAGTTACCCCGCCCCTTATGGTGGATTAGAACGGAATATCGTCGTCAATGAACGGATCGGCATCTGGTGCGCGCTGCGGCTTGGCAGCAGGCTTTGGCGTGTCGCGCTGGCCGGTGCCTCCCTGATAGCCTTCGTTGCCGCTGCTCTCGCGCTTGCCACCTTGCAGGGCCACATCGGCCACGCGGATATCCATCGCCTTGCGCTTGTTGCCATCCTTGTCAGTCCACTCACGCTCAGTGATCGTGCCGCCAACTGTTACGGCCTGGCCTTTGGTCAGATATTGGGCGAGGGATTCGCCGCGCTTGCCGTAGATGGAGCAATTCCACCAGATGGTGGGTTTGTCGCGCCCTTGGCTATCTGCCACGC
>Ga0181339_1000078_pt1 | contig 38690 bp, 66 predicted proteins | sample Sp13VDMM110DD_FD_130101 | JGI IMG/M metagenome (GOLD analysis project Ga0181339, IMG submission 130101) | Freshwater viral communities from Lake Michigan, USA - Sp13.VD.MM110.D.D | ecosystem: Environmental > Aquatic > Freshwater > Lake | place: USA: Michigan | collected 2013-04-23 | reverse complement strand
TTCGTTGCGTCGGCCAGGGCCTTCTGTGCCTGTGCTGGTGCAACCTGAGAGGCGCGCAGCTCGGTCGCGATTTTGCCCCAGCGCTCAGGCTCCAGCGATGACAGCCCGAGGGCGATGCTTGCCCCGGCGCCCTGCGGGTCTTGCTGGATGGCTTCCTTGATCTTGATCAGGCTCGAAGCGTCCTGGCCGGAGTTCTCCATGGCCTGGATTTGCTTGTCGACGATGCTGGCGGCCACTTCAGGCTTGCCGTTCTGGATCGCGCTGTAAGCCTGGGTTCCTGCGCTAAAGGTTTGGTCTTGCTGGTCTTTGCTCAAGATGTCCCAGGATTGTTTGTATGCCTCGCGCTGCTTCGGGTACTTCACCGACATCTCAGACGCGGCTTGCGGTGATGGGTTGGCGAGGTAGTTCTGCAGATCCGCCTTGTACTGGGCAGCCTGGTCGATCTGAGCGCGCTGCTGGCCGAGCTGCTGACCCGCCGCAATGCCGCCTAGAAGAGAGCCGGCAATGTCCGGCTGCTGGATGTTGTAATCGAATGGGCCGGCCATTTAGAACGCTCCTGCGCCGTATGCGGCGCCACCCAGTTGGAATAGGTTGCCGATGGCCTGATTCGTTGCGTTCGCCGCGCCGATGTAGCCGCCCGCCTGCGCTTGCCCGGACTGCGCGAGCAGGTTGCCGATATTGCTGGCTGACTGCATGCCCTGGTTACCAGTCTGTGCCGCCGAGTTCTGGCCGATCGATGTCAGACCGCCGAGGTTTGCGTACTGCTGCTGAACAAGTTGGTTCAACAGCTGAGGCCGGAACTGTGCTAGCGCGCCTTGTGTGTTCCCGCCGCGCAGACCGCCCGTGGCTGAGGCATTGGAAAGGATCGCGTTCTCCCCCTGCTTAACCACTGAGCCGAAATATGGCGAGCTTTCAATCGCCCCAACAGCTGCGTCTTGAGCGACCCGACCATTAAGCCCGAGAATATCTTGCTGGCCGGACAGCGCGCCGGTGCCAGCCTTCACATAAGGCGATAGGAGTTCGACCATCTTGTCGTACTGACGGCGCTGTTCCGCGATACCTGCTTCAGATGCTTCTGATTGCGCATCTGCAGCTTTACCAGCGGCCTTCTTTGACTGGCTAGCCGAATAAGCGCTCGCCGCAACTGTGGCGCCGACGACTGCTGTTGTTGCTGCCATCACAAAACCCTCGTGTAGGAAGTCTCGGATTTCTTATATCCAAGTCGTGTGTAAATCGCCGCGCCGACTTCAGGTTGGCACGACTCCATAACGATCATGTTCCAATACTTGACGCCTTGAGCCCTTGCCATCTTTTCGATGTGCTGCATCAGTGCGATGCCGTTCCGACCTTTCCTTGCTTCAGGGTTGACCCACCATGCGATCTCAGTCCCGCTCAGCACTGCCGCGCAGGCGAGCAACGGGGACTTGAGGCCGGCGGTGAAGCCCTCGATCACGCCGTCAACCTCAAGGATTGCCAGAAGACCATGCTCGATCGACATCGCGGCCATGAAGGCGACGTAATCTGCATCGAATGGCTCTTCGTACATGGTGTGCGTCCAGAACTCACGCGCCATCTCAACGACAGCCGGCAAGTCTTCTGCTGTTCCGTCGCGGACCATTATTCAGCCCTCGTGAAGAAGCAGGTCAGGACGACCCTGGTGTTTTCATGCGTGTCGCCAAATCCTCCGACAGGTTCTGCCCGATGCAGGCGCGAGGCATCAAAGATCACGGCGCGATTCGGCTTCATTGCAACCATGTCTCGGATATCCCAGGCTTCAGGACGGTTCTGGTCTTCGACGACCACGCCTACGAACATCGGCTCAGCCGGGTTGTATGCGATCCCGCTCTGGCGGTGGCTCAGGAAGCTTGTGCCGCCTTTGCAGTCATCTTCGGAGTTCAGGTACAGCATCAGGCTATGAGTGCCCATGCTGGCGTCTGAGTGGACTTGGTGCGGACACGGAACACCGGCGGGAGAGCGTCGCAGGAACATCGTAGGGTTCTCGGGGAAGCCGAATTCTGCGCAGATGCCGTTAAGCACGTCTTCCCGGATACGGTCTGGGATGTCCTGGCAAATCAGCGGGTAAGTGACACCATCAAACGAGTTCACCACGTCAGTAAACGTGGCCGTCTGTGCGTACTTTTGGAGTTCGTCGAACTCTGGCAGGAAGTCGTCAATGACGATCATGCGGCTCTCCATTTCTGGGTTGGCGAGCCGCTGGATGCTCTAATTTCTCAGCTTGGTGAATAATAGCGCAACGCTTACGTAATTTCGCGGCCTGATGCGCTAATAGTCAAGGATGTGGCAGCTCCAGCCAGTGTCGAGATAAATCCGCCGGGCTCAAGCGTTTGACCGACAAGCTCTGGGCACGTATAGGCCTCTCCGGCCGCGATCCCCTTGGCACTGATCACCGTATTCGAAGCGCCAGGAGATCCGCCTGACGCAATCAGCTTCACCGTGATCGCAACAGTGCCTGCTGTTGTGTTGGTGACGGTGAACTTGTCGATAATCGTCTTGCAGCCGTTAGCCGTATATTGCGTTGTCTCCGCGCCCTCGGCCTGCTTGCGCGGGATGATGTTCTTTACCGTTACAGTCATGGCTGTGGCTCCTGTTGTGTTGGTTTAGTCGGCGACGGTAAGCTCGTAGCCAACTCATAAAACATTGCCGCCCGGTCAATATCTTCCTGTAACAACGGGGCCTTACCCATCTCTACCAAATGGTCTTGGATAAACTGGAACTGTTCTGGCAGCGACACCCCTTCCGGCACCGCAGAACGATGCCACGCCTCGAATGACTCGCGGCCATCCTCGACAAGAAGGAACGCCATTCTCACCTGGATACCTCCTTCTCGCGGGATCTCGATCAGTTCGACGACTGTTTTTCGCTCAATCATGGCTTGCCTCGTTATGTTCCGTACACTGCGCCAAGAACCACTGTGCGCTGCGCCCCTGATGGGAGTGCGGCCGGCACGATGTTGGCCACGGCAGATGTTGTGACGTTTACAGCCAGGAACTGTACGCCAACGCCGATTACCTGGGCAAATGGTTGAAGATTGGCCCCGGGCTGCGCTGTCAGGTTACCTATAGCCGCGGCTGCGACCGTGCCAGCAGCAAACGGAAGCCCTGTAACGGCCAGCGTCCCGCTTGAGGTTGTCCATGTCCATGTTGTGGTGACCAAGTTGCAGTCAACCCTCGCGCTGTTGCCAACCTTGGTGTATGTGCCTGTCCTTGTCCCGTAGACGACGTTTAAGTCACCCGGAGTTGTGAATGTCAGGACCGGCGTCCACGTCCCTTCCTCGTAATCGTCAAGCGTGTTGGCGTTTGCACTGGGATTCTGAGTCGCCGGAAACTGGATTTGCCCAGCCCCGGCCGAGGTCAGGTTGAGCAGAGCGCCGACAACCACGGTCCCGGCTGATGTGAGTGTTGAAACTGTTGCGGCCGCTGACGTAGTGGCGCCAATTACGGTCCCGTCAATGCTCCCGCCGGTAATTCGAACACGGTCCGCCTGCTGCTGACCAAGCGTCCCAACCTGGATAGGGGGGGATAGGTCATCGGGACCGTTTCCGGATTGAATAGGTGGCTGCAGATTGTCAGGCTGTGTTTGTGGCTGTTGTGGCGGCGCACTTGAAAGAACCGCCAGCGCTTGAGCAATAGCGTCAAGCGAAGCATTGGCACTGTTCGCCGCTGCATTACCGGTCCCGGCGCTGATGGTCACCTCATCAATGAGGCGGAAGATCACGTCAATGTTCGCCGGCGTTGTAGTCCCGACCAGCTGGAACAGTTTCTCGAACCGCCGAATAGTGTCGTTGTCAGGAAGAAACTTTGCCAGCTGGTCACGGGTGATTGGCTGAATTGCGTTGTTATCTGCCATGGTCAGGCCGTCAGCGGCTCAAGCTGAGCCTCCAGTCGTGCAATAGAAATATGGGCGTCACTGGTCCCCATGAACCTCTGGATTCTCCAGTTGCGCATATGGCCTTGCTGGAACCAAACGATCCGCTTGTTCCTGTCACCAATCTTTCCTGCGTAGATATGCTTTTCCATGCTCCAGACTTCGCCATCGAGAGAGTATGAGGTCGTAATGGTCGGGTTTTTACCCTGGGCAATCCGACCAGTCAGGCACACCAACTCAAGCTGATGGATAACAGCACCCATGCTCGCGTTGTACAGGATCGTGGTTCCGAACTCCCATCGGGCCATCTCTCCGAAATGCGTAGAGACGCTGTCATCCAGTCTGCCAATCTTGTTGGTGGTCGGGTCGCCGCATTGCCAGCCATCAAAGACCCAGACCAGATTCCGCACACGATACAAAGAGAACCCGACAATCCCGCTCGTAAGAACGAACCACAAAGGCTGCTGCACGGCAGAAGACCCTGCGAGGTCATACACAATCGTCCTGTCCGGAAGGTGCAGCAACAGGTGCTGATGGCCTTTATCGACTCTGGCCTCCATCACCGACAGCGACAACTGGGTTTCCGTATAGGTCTCAAGGATTTGATCGATCTCGCGAGTGGATATTTTTATAGCCTGACTGTTTGACCCAATGTAAACACCAGGGGCCTCGTTGCGGCCGCCACCAAGAAACGCAACCGAGTCTTCAATAACGCAGCAGCAATGAGTGCCCGCAGCGCCTTTTTGAATTTGCGCACCCTCGATTCGCTGGAAAGGGAAAAGATCACCGCCGATGTTGTCGAATACCTCGATCGTGTACCGGTTTAATGCGTAAATCTCATTTTGGATCTTGAGCAGCCCGACCACTGGGTCAGGGTCAGCCTCGGAGCTTCCGTATTTCAACGGGTTTACCAAGAACGGGTTGTCAAGGTCGGTCACGACTAACGATGTCCCGTCAGTCGTCATGAAGTACCCGTCAACCCATACGACCGTCAGGGCAACGCCAAGGTCAGGGTCGGTTACTTTGGTAAGGCTTGTCCCGATCAGGTAGTACATGCTGCCTGAGGACGTAACAGCCAGCCTATCGAACGAGTAATCGAACGTGACTTGACCAGCGCCGCCGACATCCCCCAGCTCGTTGATGACCCCCGTCGCCGTGATGCTGACAAGTTTCGTGCCCATCACGCGATAGTGCGTGCCGCGCCAGTTTATCCCCCCACGGTCAATGCCTGGGCCTGTTCCTACTTCAACCACGCCATCAGCCGGGCGAAGATATCCCTTGGAGATCCCGCTATCCTTTGGAACCGGAATTAGATTGACAGGGTATGAAGTACGGAAATCCGCATCAGGGTCTGAGTATGTGCCGCTGAGAACGGATATTTGCACGGTTATATTCCGCCTTCGCCAGTCTGAACATGGAGGGTCGTGCCGGATGGCGAGATGGCAGCGATGGTGTCCTCGCCCTCCCCCTTGGAAACGATCACCGATGTGTTTCCGAGAACAACCATATCGGCAGTCGATGCCGTCTGAGCACCAGTCCCAACCCGGATGTAACAAAGGTTCGCGCCACTATTCACAATACGTATTGACTTCGCCTTCGGGTCAATACTGGTCGAGCCCGATACCGGCGTAATGCCAAATACCTGATTGGCTCCACGACGGGGCTCAAATGGCGCGCGAATGCTCATGATCCACCTTCACCGGTCTGGATGTGCAGCGTCGTCCCTGTTACTGAGATATAGGCGATCAGGTTGTCACCGTCGCCTTTCTGGATAATGACAGACTCGCCGGAGCGGACAGGCATGTCAGCCGTGGTTGCCGGTTCAGCCACAGTCTTGGTCGGGCCGATGCGGACATGACAAATGGCAGCGCCACTGTTCACAAGCCTGACCGACTTCGCGACAGGGTCAATTGGAACTGATGCTGACGCAGCAGCCGGAGTGACAACTTGGTTCGTACCGCGGCGCGGCTCAAATGGTGCCCTGATGCTCATTCGAATCTCCTGAAGATTGGTGATCAGTTGGACTGCATGATGACCCAGTTTGAGCCATCACTGACGAGAGTCGCCCAGCGCCCAGCAACCGCTGCAAGGATAGCTGTCCCGGCCGCGCCTCCAGCTAGCGGAGAAACGTTTGCCGAAGCCGAGACAACGGTAAACGCCGCAACCGTCTTCAGCATCACCTCACGCCCGACAAACGATGCCGGGGCTGGTAGCGTGACAGTGATCGTGCCAGTCCCGTTACAGATAACCCAGTTTTCAGTAGCAGCCAGGGTAAAGTTTGCTGTTTTGAATGGGATGGCGCCGCGCTGCAACGAGTCAGCTGTCGCTGCGCCGATGTTTGGCGTAACGAGAGATGGCGAGGTGCTGAATACCGCAACACCCGTCCCAGTCTCATCACTGAGAGCGGCACGCAAGTTAGCCGACGTGGCCGACGCAAGGAAGGTGAGCACCGCCGCGGCGTAGTTGTTCTGGGTGCTCGCAATCTGATACCACGACTGCGTCAACAGGTCATACATCAGCAAGAACGAATCGCCGGCCAGCAGCGTAGTAGGCCCACCGGTTACGGCGAGCGCACCGTTTGGGCTGATCGTCAAGGCCGTGACTGTCTGCGTGCAGTTCACTAGAACAGTTTGCTTGTCGACGACATTGAGTACTTGCGGCAGGACAATGGTCCCAGCGGCAAAACCGGCAGTCGGCGTTAGGATCAGATGGGTATTGTCGGAGCTGTTGGTAATCTGGACGCTGAACCCGGTAGAGGATGGAGCGGCGTACTGGGTGCTGAACTGCTCAACGCCTGTGAATGTAGGGATGGCCGGAAAGGTCAGATTGGCCTGCATGTAGGCCTGCAATACCGACATTGCAGCGCCTCGTGCATCGCCCTGGTTCTGCACATAGACCGGAACCACATCACCAGCGCTTACGGTGTCAGTTCTGGTCAGCTTGTCGATAGTTGTCATGTCAGACCTCAGGTGAATTCAATTTCGCTGTCGGGCCCCGCATCAAGCGGATCGCGCGGCGGCCGGATGAAAGGGCTGTCGTTATTGCGCCACGGCTTGTTGCCAGCACCGCCCGGGAGTTCGCACGGGAACTGTCTTTCTGGAGGCACAGCAGCAATAGCGAGGAGCTGGTCATAGGCCTGCTTGGCGAAGAAGGCGACAGATTGCGGTACGGTCTTGCCATACCCTGGCGCGATACGCACACCAAGTCCGTAATAGATGGCCTCATTGGCAGCGTCCGGCACGTTTGTCTCTTCGTCAAGGTCGCCGGCAAGAGGGCTGCTCGGCATCGGGTAACCAATGCGAATACCCTTCGCGTTCCAGGCAGCCATCATAGAATCAAGGTCGCTCATGGCGTCCTGAAGCTGATCAGGGGTGAGATCGAAGACGTATCCAGCCAAGCCGATCTTGGAGAAGGCCTTCTCGACGTACTGGCGCTTAGTCCACCCCATGACAGTTACTCCTGCTCGCCAAGGGCGTGTTCGATCTTCTCGGCAAGCTTCTTGTCGGTAGTGCGGCCATCGAACTGGATGCCCAGCTCGGCGGCTTTGGCTTCCAGCTCTTCACGAGTAGGCGCCGAATTATCAACAGGCTCGTCGGCCTTTCCTGCAATCGCTTCGGGCAAAGTCAGGAACCATCCTTCAGCCAACGCAGCTTCGAGGGCTGCAGCGTCTTCAATGCCGCGATAGTTGTAGGTCCCGCCAGCGCGCGCATGGGTGCCTGGGGTTTTGTAGACTATGGTCGGAAACATTATTCATCCTCTCTCGATTGCTTCTACGGCCGCATCAATGACCTCGCGAATAGTCTGAGCCTCAATGCTTTGATCTATTCCGAAATGACAAACCCAGCGGAAAGACCACTCGCCGTCAACGATATCTGCAATTTGAGCAACGCATAGACCGTGAAGCGCAAGAGAATCCAACCGCTGGGAGTCATCCATATCAGCTCATCCGATAAGTAACGAACGTGTTCGCCGCAGTCTTCACGGTGCGGAACTTGCCAGAAGTAGCGGTTGCCACAACAGCTGTGCCGACGATGGTGTGCGTAGCCGCAGCAGTCACGGTGAAGGCGTTCGCGCCAGTAGCGATAACTGCCCAGTCGAACGAATCGTTCACATCAAACGTCGATGCGGCATCGAGCACGGTGCCAGTAGGCAAGGTGCCAGCTACAGCAGCGGCAGTGGTGGATGTGACGATCCCGCCGAGGATTGCCGCAGAGGTCAGTGCGCCGGTTGCGTTGAGTGCTACCGGCGTTGGCTGATACTGCGCGGACTGTACGTCCGAGATAGACGGAGCAGTACCAACCGAGTAGTACGACTCGCCGGCATTACCGTTGATCTCCAGGGTCGTAGCGTTTGTGAACGGGCCGAACGTGGTTACTACCGACGGCAGCGCCACGCCTAGGACGCCGTAAGATGGCGGCTGGTTCGGGGTGACGGTCAACTGGCGAACAGTTACGCCGTCACGGGAGTAGACAGCCACACTGCCGGCCGCAGGGACGACAACAGATGCTGTGCCTTGGTTGTAGATGATTCTGGACATGATAAACCTCTGAATTCTGGGGTTAGAACAAAGGGCCCGAGGGCCCTAAGTGCTTGATATTTCTACGTTTGACTGAAAAGTATGAGCCCTGCCATCTCCGGCTGAGCACACACCACACCGAAGAGGGTATCCACACGATACTTGGTCTTCATGGTGTTGATGTCGTACTGCTTCTGCATGACCAGTTCGATACCGTTCTCAGTCGTACCACGCATGATCGCTGCGCCCGAGTTATCCGGCACGGCGTAACGGCCAGGCAGGATCTCGAACGCATCCTTGAACCAGAACGGGTTGGCATAGGCCGACACGGTGTTCAGGAAGACGATGGCAGCAGTGCCCGACGGGGTCACGGTTACGTTCTTGTACTGAGCTTCGGCATCGGTGCCACCCTGACCCGAGATGATCGGAGGACTGATGGTCATGGTGGTAGCCGAGTCAACCGAGATTACGCGGAAGGTCTTCAGTTGTCCGGTGTCCACCTTGGTGATGTGGTGCACAGCGTTCACGCCAGCGAAGGTCAGGCAGTCGCCTGCTGCAACGTTGGTGGTGCTGGACACGGTCACACGCTGGTAGCGGTTATCGACGTTGCTGGTTTCACCGGTGGACGCAACAGAGGTCGCCTTCGGAATCCAGTAGTTGGCCGCGCCCACCAGAGTGGACATGGTCAAGCCAGCGCCGCCGGCAGCCGCAGTGATGCGGTTCGCGTAGTCCAGCTTGTAGGTCTCGAAGGAAGCCACTTCGCCCACGAAAGCCTTCTCGTAAGCGTTGTCGGACTTCTTGTTGCCGAACGAGCGGGAAGCCACCGACAGGTTGTTCGCCATGCCGTTGTAGTCGCGTGTCGACAAAGCCAGATAGCGGTCCATCGACTGGACGCCCTGCTCGTTCATGATCGCTTCAGCCTGGGCGACGTCGTCGAAGCCTTGAGCTGCCGAGGTGCGTTTGACGATCAACGTGCCCTGTAGCGCAGCAACGTTCATGATCGCAACGTTGATGTCAGATGCCAGCTTCTGATAGGCAGCCTTGCCCAGACGGTTCTCTTGCAGCGCATCACGCAGCTGCTTGGCGTCCATGATCCACGGCGAAGACTTGCTGAAGCCGATGCGCGCCGGCACGGACAGCTGGGTGTTGTCGACGAAGTTGGGGGTCTGGTCCATGCCATCGAACGACTGTGCGATGTACGGCATTGGGCGCCAGATGGTGTCGGAAGAACGCTCCATCGACTCTTGGTCGGTGTTGTACTTGGAGACGTTGCGGGACAGAACGAGAGCGTCATCGAAGCCTTCGAGGATATCCTCAAACGCTACGCGCTCTTCCTTTGAAAAACTATTGCTCATGATTGCACCTTAATGAATGAGAAAATTGGGACGGAATGTCCGGTCTTTACTCATCCACTTAGGGCCTGGATGGCGGGCTTCATGTAGCGCTGCCGATGGGATGGCGAATCCTTTGGGTACAGTCTTTCCTGTAAGTCACCTATGCGCTTTTTACATCCCGGATCTCCGACGCTAATCGGAGATCTTGATGCAGGGCGTCAACCTTTCGGCTTGGTTCGACCTGTGTTCTTTGTGAGTGGCCGGTGCTGAACTCCGGCTTACCAGGGGGATATCCCTGCGTGTTTATGGCCCCTTGCGCATCAGCCTGCGCATTCACTCACGCGGATACTATAACCTCAATCCTGACTAAATCAAATATCAGGCGTTCTGCTTCTGGCGCTGAGCTCGCTTGTATGCAACGACCTTGCTCTGGTCGCCCGTCTTCTCAGCTTCGGCACGCAAACGCTCCAGGGTGGCATCACCGCCGCTGATGCGGCCATTACCGGTGACAGTCTTCTCTGGTGGCGGCGCAGACTTACGACCTTGTACTTTCAATTGAGTCTCCAGTTTCGCAATGGCGAAGGCGAATTTGATCGGGTCTTTGATGGCGGCCAGTTCGGCCAGCTTCTTCGGGTTACTGCCCAGGGCGTAGAACACCAGGGCCGCGTTCTCAGCACCCTGCACAGTGATGCCCTGCTGTGTGACGTCGAGAGCGCTCTTTACGTTCTCTTCGGCATCATCGTAATCCTTGACCTTTAGGCCAGCTTTTGCCGTGTTGTAGGTGGCTAGACGCGCCTCCCACTCGGTCTTCTGCTTGTTGGCTGACTCCTGCTGCTCACGCTCGTGACGCTCGATCTCGCGCTTGGTGTCATGCCACTTGGTCAGCTTGGCCTCGAACTTGTCAGCATCCCAATCAACGTCATCGTCTTCCATTGTGGGCTTCTTGCCCAGCACTGGCGCGGCAGACTTCGGCGCTTCCTGTTTGCGAACCAGTTCTTCCAGCTCACGGATACGCTTCTGGTCTTCACGGTTCTTCTTGCGCAGGTCCTTCACCCAGGATGGCGCGGACGCTACGTCTTCCTCTTCCTCGGGCTGCTTCTCGCCGGCAATGGAGACGACGACCTCTTCCTCTTCGCCCTCCTCATGCTCTTCCTGCTCTTCTTCCTCTTCCTGTTGCTCCTCCTGCTCATTGGAGCCACCACCACCTTCGCCACCTTCAGTGATAGGCGCCTGCAAGAAGTGGCGAAGAGTTGAATGTACAAATCGATTCATGCGTATCTCCGGTGCTCGGGCTCTAAATGGCGGCCCGGTTGCCTTTACTGCGCACTAGGCGCGGGTGGTGTTGCGTCTGTTGCTACTACGGTCACGTCAGCAGGAGGAGGAATACCCTGCTGGAACTTCTCGATGAGCGCCAGGGCCTGATCCTGCTGACCGGCATCGATCTCCTGGGCAATCTTGACCGTCTCGGCCTTGGACTTATCGGCAGTGGCCAGCACATTGATTGTGTCAGCCCGAGCCTTAACCGCCTTGGCCTCAGCCTCTTGTGCCGCAGCTTGCAAGTATACGGTGTTTGGATCGGGTTTGGCATTGGCCTGCGCATCTGCCAATTCTTTCGCCTCTTCCTCGGTCGGCTCGACAACGCCCATGCTGACCAGCTTCTTGCGGAAGTACCCGGCGGCCTCTTCGACACCCTCACCTTCCATGTTCATCATGATCATGGCGCCGATCACCTGCATGGTTTCAGGATCAGATGCGATCTTCATCATGTCGATGAGCTGGCGGATGGTTGCGGACTTTTTGCTGCTGGAGGATGGGCCGACATCCACGGCGACATCAAACTTCGCCTCGGACAGGTCGTTCTCGTAGGTGGTCCCCTTCTCCCCGTACACCGGCTTCATGATCTCAACGCTGCCGACATCCCCCTTGGCCGACAAGGTCTTCATCTTCCGGCCTTCCTCGATCAGAACGTCCTTGGACATGGACAGCCAGATCTCCCCGGACCGCTGCATAGCCTTGGCCATGTTGCTCAGGTAGATGAAGGTCTGCATGCCCAGGCTGTTCTGCGCCAGCTCAACGGTCTTGTCCGAGATGTTCGAGCGGATCTGTTCGCCGGCCTGAGGGTTGCCAAGCAGGTCTTGGATGTCCGTCTCGGTTATCTGCAGCAGGGCGGCCATCGCCGCGGGGATCTCTGGGGCCTTGGTGTACCCGATAGCGCCGGCCGGCATCTGTTGACCATTGGCGTCGGTGATCGGATTCAACAGGAGGTATGGGTAGTTCTTCAGGTTGTCCTCGGCCCACATCAACTGATGCCCGGCCACCTGCTCAGGCAGCAGGATAGGCTTCTCGATCGATCCGAGCGCGCTGATCTCTCCCAGCTTGCTCAACTGCATGTTCTTCAGGCGCTGTGCATCCTTAGCAAGGCGGACGTGCCCCATGCAACGCTCTACGTTGTCCACGAACCAGCGCTTGCCGTACATCGGCACGATCGGGATGCACTTGCCGGGCAGATAGCCGCAGTCCTCAAGCACCCGGGCGCCGGACAGGATGTACTTGTGCACCTTGATGCACTTGACCTTCTTCTCGCGGACCTTGCGGCTGCCAATGGCAAGCAGGGTGTCTTCAAGCTCCTCGTCATCCTTGAAGTCGGCGTCCTTGTACTTGGTCTCAGTGCCATCCAGGCTGCGCCAGACCTGAACGTTCTCCTTCAGCTTTTCAATGACGTAGTACTCGGCGACGTAGACCACGTCAGGAGTTGCCCAGTCAAACTCGGTGTCGTCAATATCCTTGGGCCATGTAGCCGGGCTGTCGTCGTACTCATCCTCATAAGCACCGTGGGACATGGAACTCAGCACGAAACAATGCTTGGCATCGGCCTTGTCCTGGCGCTTGGCGTCGAGATCGAAGAACACGCAGCTGTCGGCGTCATAGATTGGCTCTATGCAGATCCGTTGTTTGTCGTCGTCTTCATCCTCTTCATCCTCGTACTTGGCTCGCAGCCGCCACGCCCCGAAGCCACCACCTACAGCCTCTTCGAATGCGTTGTCGTATGCTTCATCGGCGGTGCTGGTTTGCTCATCAGCGCGGTACAGGCCATCACAGGTGTCGGCCAGCTTGTCATTCTCGCTGCCGTCCTTGCTCACGAAGTCAACCGTGATCCGGTTGTTGCGGTATTCGGAGATGATTCGGATGACAGCAAGGTGAATCTTGTTCACTTCGAACTTCGGCTTGTTCGCAAACTGAAGCTCAAGAGGGCCTTCCCATTGCGCGCCGGCAATCGAATAGAAGCGTCGATCCTGCAAGCACTGCTTGCGCTCATCCCTCACCGCCGACTGGATGTTGTCGAACTGGATCATCGCAGTCGAGTGGATGTCCCGCTCCCGTTCTTCTTTCGTGCGCGCCATGTTATTTCCTGCCGTAATGGTTGATGGTTGGGAGCGGGGTGACCTTGATGTCTTTCTTGAAGAGGACTGGCCATTCTACGTCTATACAATAACCGATAGCCGTAGTGATGTGCTGGTATGGGTTCTTCTGGTCCTCTTGGAAGGTCGATCCTTCCTGAAGTTGGACCGTGGCCAGGCCCTTGTCGCACCACTCAGCGGTGACCGGGTTGACGAACAGGCTTCGGTGCCCGTCGGCTGTGGCGATCTTGGCACGCACCGAGTTCTGCCTGTCCTTGATCGCTGGATGAGCAGCTTTCACTTTGCGTTGGAATGTCCAGCCATTGGCGCGCAGCACGCTTTCGATGTCAGTGTAGTCAGATGCGTGACCATGCTTCTCGCCTGCCTGCCCAGCCGGGTCGCCGTAGATGATGACGTTCTTGTTGAAGTGGTCCTTGAACTTCTCAACGAACTCCAGAGCCGACTGCTTAGATACAGCGCTGGTCAGCACGATCTCATCCAGTAGGTACAGATCCTTCCCGTCGTTTCGCCTCACACCCACGGCAGATGACAGGGGCGTGTAGTTCTGGTCGTGCATCCACATCAGCTGTTCGTGTGCCTGGATCGTCTCGGTGGTGTGGTTCGCTTTGTCGTAGTCGTCATAGATCTTGCCCGATGCCGTCTCAAACGATGCTTCGAACTCCTGCCTGAACTGCTTGAGCGACATCGCGCGCTTCATGGCAACGATCACGTCTTCGGGAAGGATCTCGGAAGACTTCCAGTGGAACACCTTGAAGTTTGGATCAAGGCCAGACTCTGCTTTCATGCACAGGTCGTAGTAGTGGTTCAGGCCATCAGGTACGCCAAGGAGCCAACACCATGCCCGATAGTCTGGATCCATCGGGTTTACAGTGTTCAGAGCCGGGAGAATGTTCTCTTGCCATGCACCGGCTTTCAGGTCGGCGAACTCATCGATACCACCCCCCTTCCACGGGATACCCTCGATACGCTGAGGCTTGTCTAGGCCGAGGATGTGGATCTCGCTACCGTTGTCCAGATAGATGATCCGGTCTGACTCTGAAGGGCGGCGGGAATGCATGCTGGATAGCGTGAAGGCCTTCAGCTCATCCCAATAGATCTTCTTGGCTTGGTCGTGGGTCGGGGCCGCAGCGAAGTACATGCCAGGGACTTCAAACGCCTGCTTGGTGAGGAAGCGCTTGAATCGCTCCGTCTTGCCACTTCGACGCCCGGCCGGCACCAATGGGAAGCGAATACCGTTCGGCACCGCCTGCATCAACTCAAGCTGCACAGCGTGGTCCGTCAGTGGATACCACCGTGCGAGTTGACGGTCTAGGAGGATGTTCCCTGTCGTCATCCTGGCAGCTTCCCGATGAGTTCGCGCAGGACGGTCTCCATCGATGACCCTCCATTCGCCTTCATCTGCTTAAGCTCGATCTGTCTACGCTCAAGTTCTGCCTGTCTGATCTGCCCCTCAACCGATCCGTCAGCATCAAGCTTGTCGCGCCACAGGTCAGGGCGACGGTTCTTGAGCCAGAATATGGCAGCAGTGGTATCTGGGGCGTAGTGCTTGATCAGAGGGGTTTGGATTATCTGTCCATCAATGACGCGGATGTCGACTTCTGGATGCTCATAACCTGTTGCGCGGTGGAACAGCTTTGCGGCCACCTCGGCGTCAGCATATGTCTTCGCACCTTTTAGGGCCTCAAGGAACTCCGGGTATTTGGTCTTCCAAGCATTGAGTGTCTGCTCTGACACAGAGAAGAACTTCGCTATCTCTTTGTCAATAAGCCCCAGCTTGCAAAGCTTTATGGCTTGCTCTGCATACTCCGGTCGGTAGCTGGATGGTCTGGCCATTAATCACTACCCTACGAGTTTTGACCAGTTGGAGGCGATCGCAACACCTGCAGCAGCAATGATCGTGATCCACTGACTGCGATACATGGCCTTGGCGATGTCGAGGATTGGCTTGTTGGTTGCGCTCTCAAGCTGAATAGCGCGGATCTGCTGGTCAACGACCGATAGGCGCATGTTCATCGACTCATAGCTGGTCTGGGTGTGCCTAAGCTCGGTCACCAGCACGCGCATCTCCCCGCACACTTCAGACATCTTCGCCATGAGGCTGGCAGTGGCTGACTTCTGCGCCTGTATCTCCTGTAGGACGTGCTGTAAATCGCTCATCTGTGAACCTCTTGATCTTTGATCCGTGCCGAATATGCGAGAACACTAACAGGCTGAACGCCATAAGTATAAATAATGCCCCTATCTTCCATTCGTCCACTGGCGCTTCCCCTTAATCAAACTGGCAACAATCACTGCGTTTACGATGGCGTTCAGGTAGGTGCCGTGGCGCAGGAGCCAGTCCATGTTGAGCATGGATTCAAGGCCGAGGGCCACTGATGCGGCAGCACTGAGCAAGAGGATAGCTCGACCGCCAGAGATGAATAGGGCTGCGTCTGTTACTGCCAGGCACATGAACACGATCGCAAGGAGGGATGAGTCGAACTCTGTGTAACCGAGCATGGCGAAATTCACCCCAGCGAACAGGACGTAGTGCGCTGAGATGCTCTTTGAAAGCGGATAGCTCCCTATCGCCAGGATGATGCATAGCGCCAGCTCGATGGTCATCAGTAGCTACCGAGGCCGTTGCGCTTGGTGGATTTAATCTTCGGGTAGAACTCCGACTTTTTCTTTTCTGGCTTCTTGCTTGCAGGCTTCTTCTTCGTGGTGGCCATTGGTTCGTCCTCGTGATGGCGGTTTGGGTATGTCTAGTGTAATCGTTCACATATAAAAAAGCCCCCACACTTGCTGAAGGTGTGGAGGCAATGCCTTGTGGAAGGACTGTTGCTCTTTGATTCAGGCCCTGCGCCGCTCCCAGAGATACGCGGCAGCGCAGAAACAGATGGTCGATGGTACTGCAAGCCCTGCGGCTGCAAAGGAGATCGAAGCGAGGATGAGCAAGGTAGGCATATCGGTCTCCTATTGAATTAGGTTTCCGCGTGATGCGGGCTGGTGGCAGCTGTTCGCCACGTCGCTTGCGTTGGTTGTGTCATTCAATCATAGCTTTGAGCTGGCGAAGCTTCAAGCGGTAGTTGGGTCGATTATTGTAATCGTTCTGACTAAGCCACCAGTGAAGATGTCTCGCTTCATCGCGGCCCGCACAGCGTCTTCTGCACTTGCTCCCATGTCCATTGCTGCGATGGCGTATGAAGTCCCGCTCCCAATGGCGTCAGGGTTGGACGGGTCAAGGTCCTGCTTCCAGATGCCCGTGTCGTCGTCATAGCCAATTCTCATCATCTTCCCGGCATCAACGACATAACCTGAGCACTCAAGTGAAACCGGAGAAGGCGTCCCAAAGTAGGCGTCAATCAAAAACTTTTCATCGCTTACAACGCCTGACAGGAAGAAACTCACCCCGTTGACGACCCGGCATTTGTTTGCGTTGTCGGTAACGATTCGGTTATCCCTGGTTTGGCGAGAGTCGTAGGCAATGATCCCATCCTTGTAGGCGATCGTAGTCATTCGGTGTTCCTCTTGAGTTCACGGGTTTTGGCGCGGTATTCGGCGGTGATGGCTTTCAGGTCTTCGATGGTGTAGCGCTTGGGCTCATGCGAGCCTTCCAGCCACTCGACTGCTTCCAATCCAATTTTCTCGATCAGCCCCGGCCTATAACCAAGAAGGTTGCCTGACTTTCCCATATTGCAATTGCGGTTGCATTGTAGATTCACATTCAACGGATGAAAGCGCAGCTCCGGGGCGGCAGCAGTTGTCCGATAGTGGCCGGCGCAATACTGGACGTCAGCAGTCGTTCCACAGCTGATACATGGCTGCCCTGCGTCTCTGGCCCTTATGTAGGCGTTGAAAGCATGTTGCGCGTCGCTCATGTGCTGGGCCTTGGTCTTAACGCGCGCCTTGGCCTCTTTGTGCTTGCTGCGCTCGACCTGATCAATTGCCTTCTTGGCCTTGTCTTGATTCACATCCTTGATGGCTAGACCGCATTGATACCCGCAGACGGCCTGCCCCATCCGTTGCGGGGTGAACTTCTGCCCACATGCTGGGTTCTTGCACTTCTTGGGGCGCGGCGGTTTCTGGATCATTAGTACCGGCCCTCCCAATGATCCTTCTGCGTCCAGCGGACCTGATGTTCTGCGCCGAATGCTAGAACCCACTCGATCAGAGAGGCGCACTTTTTCACGCCAAGCTTCGACGTCTTTTCGTAAATCACGTCGAAGCCGTTGCCGTCCAGGGCCGGGATCATCTGTGCGTTCTCGCCCATCTCACGCAGCCATGAGGCAGTGCAAAGGCGCTTCCAGATGGTTACATTCCACTTCTTGCCGGCGTGCTCCACCTGCTTTGCAATGTCTGCAAGGCAGGCATGAAGCTTTGCGTTCTGCTCAACCGAACGGTCGGCGTCAGTGATTGCGATCTTCTTCGGGCTACTGAAATCAGTCCCGTGGAGAAACCCCATAAGCCGCGTTACGTCTTGCTGGTTATGCAGGACGAATTCCGTCATTTCCGCCCCTCCAGCCAGTCTTTCGCGTAGATGAAGGCCGTGAATGGCCAGAAGATTGCGAACAGCCCAAGGAAGAACCACTGAAGCCTGGTTGGTTTTTCTTCGCTGTCTATCGAGGATCCGACAAATGTGCCAAGAACGAACGTTGATACCAGAAAGTAATAAATCATGCTCAACCTCGGTTCGAAAGGTAATGAAGAGTCAACGCCCAAACGACGTACCAGAGCTGGAAAAACATGGTCTTTGGGTCTGACTCGATGAGATAAACAGATCCAAGCTGCGCCAGACCAAACATCGCTATTATCAGGCACCGGCTCATGACGACACCGCAAAGGTAATCAGAGTGCCAAACACTCCGATGGAGAAACCCATCAGGGCAAAAGCTATTGCGACTTGGGTTGAAGTTTTCATTCAGGACACCTCCGCATTACACCAGATTAACCGGGCAGACTTCAGCGCCTCGGCATAGTCGATATCGCTATCCAGCACCACCATCTGGAAATCCTTGTAGCCTTCGACATTTACGGTCCAGTTGCGCTTTTTCATGAGCGCTGCCCCAGTTCCGACATACGGTCTCTTGCGCCATCATTCCAGTGCAGCCGCTCGACTGTATTGATCGGAAACGGATTCGAACACTTGCCGACTGATGAATATCCGAGCGTGTAGGGGTCTGTCTTTGCGCTGGCGGCGTTTTCTGTTGAATCTTGAGCCGATGTACCGCTTACACATTTGAATGAGTATCTGAAACCTTTCAGCTCCTCGCGCAAACCTTTGATGACCTCAGCCGAGGTCTGGCTTGCCATCTCGAATGCCTGGATGCGGTTGCGTAGGGTGTCGCGTTCGGCGATCAGTACGCACTGGCCATTGCGCAGCGCCTCAAGGTGAGCCTCCAGCCGCGTTTCAAAAAGATCTACCAGAGCCTTGCATCCTGAATACGCTTTGACGCCAATGAATGATTCGTACATCTCGCGCCTGGTCTGTTCGATTGCGTTGGTCATGGTGTTCTCCGATTAATCAAATCCAGGGGTGTATTTCTTTTTCTTCCACGATGTGCCGCCGTCTTGCTTGTTCTCGTAGTAATCAGCCAGAGATTGCGGTGTTGCCGATACGAACCTCTGGAACTGACCTTGGAACTGCAACACGCACGAGCCTGGGCTTGCATGACGGCATTTCGGAACATCCCAGTTCGTCAGACCCTTGCGGCCGTTCTCGTCATCGGCCCGGTGCCCAAGGATCACGATGTCCGCATCCTGCTCAATCTCGCCGGAGTCGCGCAGGTCCGACATGCGCGGCTTCGACTCAGCCGCCGAACGGGATTCGGAAGCCCGGTTGAGCTGGGCAAGAACCACGATCGGGATGTTCAGCTCCTTGGCCAGAGCTTTGAAGCCGCGGGTAAACGATCCGACCTCTTGGCTGCGGGTTCCGAACCGGTCTTCCTTGTCCGAGCGAATCAGCGTCAGGTAGTCAACAACGATCAAGTGCAGCGGCTTCGCCCGGTGCTGGAATCTTGCGATGTTGCAGATGCGGCTGAACGTGAGTGCACCCTTATCGCAGATCCGTACATCCGAGTTTTGCAGCGTGCCAACCGCCATCGTCAGGGCAGCCCAATGCTCATCCGTCTGTACACCACCGGCGTCAATCCATCCCTTCGGAACACCACCAGCAGCAGCCAGCGCGCGCTTGACCAGTTCAGCTCCTGGCATCTCAAGCGAGAAGATCAGCGAAGACTTCCCTTCGGTACTGGAAATCTTGTCGGCTAGGTTGGTGCCGAGTACAGTTTTCCCAGTACCAGGCTTGCCGGCTACGATGATCAGGTTACCCGGGCGCAGCCCTTGAACAATTTCATCAAGGTCATTTAGGCCAAAGTTAAGGCCAATCTCAAGGCGACCATTGAATCGATCGTCCATCTCATCCAGCACGCCAAGCAGCATGTCCTTGTAGTGAACAACGTCTGGCGCTTCCTGCGATATGTTCAGGTCGAACAAGGCTTGTTGAGCTGCTGCAACCTGCGCTGCCAAATCGCCGTTCTTCTGCGCCAGCTCCATGATCTCTTGACCGGCGAAGTACAGGCGCCGCGCCATTGCCCGCTCCGACACAATACGTCCGTACCGAATTCCGTTGGCGGCGCTCGGGATGTTCCGCGATATCGCAGCGGCAGTAATGATTGTCAGCTCACCGCTTGGCATACGCTCGCAGGCGTCAGACAGAGCGATAGCGTCAGGCATAACCCCTTTCGAATGACACGACAGGATCAGGTTGTACAACATCGAGTTATCGTCATCGTTGAAGTCGGCTGCGCTCAGGAATGCGCCGACCTCTTCACACAGATCAGGCTTGAGCATCAGCGCTCCCAGCACGCCGTGTTCTGCTTCGATTGAAACCAAATCACGCTGGCTCATGCTCTCTCCAAAACTTTCAGGACAGAAGTTTCACGGGTAAGGAATTCGATGTCAGCCTTCCATCCGCGGTCATTGTTCCCGACCCAGTGTTGATCAAGAAGGCAATCAGTGAAGTACTGCCTCCAGAAGTCGCCACTCTTGAACGGCCGATCTCCTTCGATTTCCATTGCCCAGCATTTGCGAATATTCCGTTTGCGCTTGTCATCCAGCTTCAAGGCTTCGCTAAGGGTTGGTACGCAGATCTCGTTGTATACCTTCCGAATCTTTTCGAATGGAACCGTTTCGCGAGCAGGTGATTCAGCTTGCTGATCACAAGGTTTTTGATCTTCTGGTTCTTGGTTCTTGGTTAGTGGTTCTTGGTTAGTGGTTAGGTGCTCATTCGTGCACGTTTCGTGCTCCATTCGTGCACGCTCCGTTCTCTTTGCTTCCTCCCTATCAAGTGCTATCTGCTTGTTTATCTTTGATTTTTGATGATATCCATCAATTTCGTCAGCGATTCTTTTCTGCATGTACAGATCGCCATCCAGGCAAAAGAACTTGTCCAAAACAAACTTTACCGCTGCGATTTCGTCAACAGATCGCGCCCAGCACCAGTCCAAAGCCTGTTCCAGGGTAGGAAACTTCTCACGGTCATAGCACGCATCCATCAAGAGCGTGTACGCACCGTGCTCAAGCATTGAAAGCCTGCCAGCCTTCTTGTGGTAATCGCCAATATTGCGCTTGAAGTAATGCATGGCTGACCGCCTATGTGCCGAGGTCTTGCAGCTGGTCGCCCGTGGTAACCGACGGCGCAAGGTTGTCCTCAACGAACCGGACAAGCTCCTCAGCCTGATCAAGCGTAAGCTCAATCACGGAGTTACCTTGAGCGATTACCAGCATCCGCGATTCGAATTTGGCGATGGTCTTTTTTGAAGGAAGCATTGTCAGATCCATATCACTTCACTCCATATACGGGCTTGTCGCGCTTGATCTTGCCTTTGGTCACCAGCTCCACGTGAGCTTGGCGGCTTTTAGGAACGTCCTCCTTCCAGAGGTAGACGGCGGCGGTAGTCATGCCCAGGGCGTCTGCTGTCTGGCGCACATCACCGAAATAATCGATCACATCTTTAGTCTTCATAAGGCACCTCTGTTTGGATGATTCGCAGATTAGCCCTTTAAAATTATTTTATCAAGTGTCTTGACGGGGTTTCCGAGATGATCCATAGTTCGTCTCAAGCAACACGAACACGGCAGCGATGAACCGGCCTCAACGGTTCAGAGGGTTGGCAACTGACCCGGGTGTGCAGCGTAAAGCACCGAAAGCAGTTATCTGGCGGGAAGATCCGCGGTCAGAGAAACAATTGAATATTCGACGGCGCTGCCTCCAGTAGAGAGCGACCGGATATCAGATGGCTTCCTGCTGTTTCAGGCTGGCCATCTGGCTTTACAAATGCCTCTCACACCCCGGGAGGCATTCGAAAGCCACGAACGGAGCAAGACCATGAACGCATTAGCAAGCCCCATCTGTGATTCAGAAATAGCCCGTCAAAACCTGCTGCGTGAAATCGAGCGCCTCGGCGATGTCGTGCAAGACATGGAAGGACGCCTCCACCAAGTAACTGTGGCTCAGCCGTGTGCTGTAGGCGCGACGTGCTCTGGCGAGCAGAAAGCAGCTATCAGAAGCATCCTCGCCGACGAAATCTATAACCGCGCAGAGCGTGTGATGCTCATCGCCGACCGCCTGATCAATCTGCGCAACAGCCTGGATCTGTAACACCACCCTCTCCGTACACGTCAGCCAGACGAAAATGGCCCGATATCTCCATGGTGATGGAGAGGTAACCGGTGGTGTGACTTGTAGTTGGCCTCGGCGGATCAGGGGCCCCGGTATAGCCGGTGCAGTCGACTAGGTAGCGCTGCCGAAATCGGCGTAAGTCTTTTGGGTTCGAATCCCTGACAAGTCACACCAACCAATTACCAACTCAACGCGGAGGATGCAGCCATGTAACAGACAACAACGATCCGACGCCTCATGCGCCCGGTCGTGACGTAGGGAAGGTAAAGCCCGGGTTCGCTCGGGCTTTTTATTGGGCAAGGAGAAACTTATGAACGACGTAGAAAGCGCATACGCATCAGCCCTGTTTGTCAGTGCAGTCCAAGAGGCTTGCAGCGACATCAGCCACGCACACACCCGCCCTTCCGTTGTGTTCCGCCCAGCCTTGAGCATCGACGGCAACCAGTACTGCGTGTTGTTCGGCGCTGATCTGCAATCTGGTGTTGCTGGTTTCGGTGACACACCAGAGGCAGCCATGCATGACTTCGACAAGAACTGGCGCACACCGTTGCGCAACTCACCAAGCGGAATCGCAAGCGCCGCGTAGCGCTGGAGTGCAACCATGAAACGCACAACCCCCTCACCCCGCAAGCCCCGCCCCGACGTCCACGACTGCGCCAAAGGTCGGATGCATGACGCACCGAGGAAGGTCGTTACCACTATGCCGGGCGGGTATATCGCCTAACGCCAATTGGAGGCGAACATGAACGCAGCAGCACACAGCCTGCCACGCATTGGCAAGGCAATCATTCCCTGCACGCCAGCCGAGCAGTCTTGGCTGGATGATGCTGTCGAGCACTTGATGAACCGCCGCGACGTTCAGTTCAAGCGCCGCCTCCACAGCCCGCAGGGCGTCAGCTTTGAGCGCTTTGCGCTGGCTATCGACGAGCACGTCTCCGAGCAGTTCTCGGCTCCCGGCATGAGCAGCTCAGTGATCGGAAGGTTGATCCTTCATGCGCGTTGCAAAGCATCGTCAGACGCCGCCACCACAGCTAACGAGGCGCTCAATTGCGCAGACCCTGACGAGACTCTTCGAGATATCGCTGTCGAGCTTCTGCGGCCTCTGGCGCGGGATGCGCTTATTGCCCAGGCAGAGGATGCAGACCTATGAGCCCACACATCGCAATCGACAACGACCTTGACGAACTCAATCACCCTGCCTGCCCTCCCCTGTACGAAACCCTGGTGCTGAGAAACATCACCCGGTTCTACACGGACGGCGCATTAAGCCTTGAAGAGTTCGACCATTACTGCAAACGGCTGAATGTCGCCATCGCGCATCGGCCAAGGAGTGCGGCATGACCATCATCGCGAGAAACGCCAAAGCAATGACCGAAGCCCTGAATCGTCAGGGCTTTTTTCTGGTCGCTGATCTGCCTCAGCGCATCAAGGTTCAGACCCGGCGCGGCATGCTGGTGGTGAGGTTGTCATGAGTGTTTGGACCGGTGAAGGCCTGCCGCCTGTTGGGGTCGAGTTCGAATGGCGTTATAGCAGTAGCGAGTGGAAGCGAGGCGAAGCGCTCTACATCGGAACGGTCTACGCAATCCTTAAATCACACGACCACGAGCAGCACTATTACGTTCGGGAAATGCAGTTCCGCCCAATACGCACGCCAGAGCAGATCGCGGCGGAAAAAGAAAAGGCAGATATTGCCGCCATAAAATCAGCGATGCCTTCGTGGTGTAGCGACCACGAAAAGATCGCAACATGCCTTTATCACGCCGGCCTACGGTTTGAGGTGATGCCATGAAATTCCAACTCGGAACCCGCATCTACACCTTCCAGGAACTGATGAACCGAATCGACATGGAGTTCTGGTCTGTCCATAAACACGGCCGTGAGCAGTACACCTTCGTTCCGGTTCAGTACAGGGGGAAATGAGCATGAGCAAGTCAAAAGAAGATTTCAAGGCGGCGGCTGATCATGTTGGCATTCAAGGTGCTGATCGTCTCGCGTTATGGGCGTGGTGGTTGAAAGCCTGGAAGTGCGCGACGGACGTCGACGAGGCGAAAGAGCGTGAGTTGTTTGAGAAGGACTTTGAGCTGCCAGACGGCATCTTCTTCTCGAAGGCAGACAATCGCTACAAATCAATGAACGGACGTATCTACGAAGCCGGTCAGGCATCTGATGCAAACCTTCAGCTTGAGGGTTGGCTCGCCTGCGCCAAGTCTAGGGCCGAACAATGAAACCACTCTTCTGGATTCTCGCCTGCGGCCTGACGGTCGTAATGCTCCAGTACATGCTGTTCCAAGAGAACGGCGCTCCGAGGCAGATCAGCCTTCCTGTGGCGGTGGCGAGATGAGCAAATTAATCGACGCCATTCAGATCCACCAAACAAATCGCAGGTTTGCGAAACCTGTCGGCCCGATGAGATACGCCGAGCTGCTAACTATCGACGAGCGAGTGCTCGAGCCAACTCCATTTTTGACCGAATACAATATTGAGGTCCGGCTTGGCGCAATGTGCCGATGGGACACAGGGCGAACAACCGAGCCTCTTATGCGGCACATAGCGAGGCAGATCGAGCAGCATGTTTTCGGCGAATTCCGCGAAGACATCGACGAAATACAGCGCGCTCTTTGGGAGAACGAAGTGGACAAGGCTTCCGACCTTCTTGAGGCTATGCGCGCCAAGATGTTCAGCGCATGACCGGCTACCAGAAAGCCAAGCGCATCGTAATCTGGCGCGGCTCAGCCATCGTCCTCCTCGGCACCATCTTCGCCATGCTGGCCAGCGCCTACGTCGGTCAGCTCACCTCTTAAATCGAACTCATACGCCGCCTGCATGGCGGGGAGAACCGTCATGTCTGAAGAAAAACTCGACGATAGTTTTCGATCTGAGCTCATGGCAGCCCTGTCTTACGATCCAATATCCGGCGATTTCACTTGGCTGGAGGGTGGGTTTGGCAAGGCCAAGATTGGTAAGCGGGCAGGAAGAATGATTAATAAAGGCTATTGGCAGCTTTTCTTTAAAGGCAAAGCTTACTCAGCACACAGAGTTGCATTCCTGTTCGTTACAGGGGCGTGGCCAGTACTTGATGTTGACCATATAGACGGGAACCGAGCCAACAACTCATGGGGAAATCTGCGCGAGTGCAGTTGCGCCGAGAACCACCAAAACAGAAAACTTCCTATGACGAACACCTCGGGGTATATGGGCGTTTTTCTCGACTCTGGACGGTGGCGGGCGCGCATAAGGTGCGGAGGAAAAAGAGTCAGCCTCGGATTTTTTGAAACGCCAGAGCTTGCGGCGCAGGCCTACACGTTTGCCAAGAGCAAGTTGCACACATTCAACCCGATCCAGAGAAGTCAATCATGAACAACATGAAGTTATGGGATGCAGTATCCAAAACTGACACGCGATACACAAAAGAAGCAAAAGTTGGTGGGCAGCAAATCACCAGCCTGAACGGTACAGCAATGATTATGAAGGCCACAGAACATCTGGGCCCCGCTGGCATCGGCTTCGGCTGGAAGGTTCTGGAAGAGCGCTTCGACAAGGGCGCAGAGATCTTCGTCGGCGAAGGCGAAAAGCGCGCCAGTCTGGGCTTCGAGCTGAACCACACCGTCAAGATCCTGTTCTGGATCAAGCAGGACGGCGAGCGCGGCGAGTTCGAGCAGTACGGCTGCACGCCCTACCTGTACAAGTCGAAATACGGCACCACGACTGATGGTGAGGCTCCCAAGAAAAGCCTTACAGACGCCATCAAGAAGTCGCTGTCGATGCTCGGCTTCAGCGCCGACGTGTTCCTCGGGATGTTCGACGACAAGGACTACGTCAACGCGCTGGCAGATGAGCAAGCCATCGAGCAGGCCGAAGATAAGGCCGCTGAGGAAGAGCGCCAGAAACAGGAGCGCCTTGACTACATCGCCTCGGTCATCGAGTCGCTGAGGACCGCCAAGACGTCGAAAGAACTCAAGGCCTTCCATGACGTCGCCGTCCGCCGGCTCACGCTGCGCCAAGACACCAAGGCCGTCACCCGCATCGTTCGCGAGTATGACGAGCAGAAAGCCCGTTTTGAGGAGAAAGCAGCATGACCGCCCTCTACACGATCACCGAGCAGTTCAAAGAGCTTGCAGCGCTCGCAGAGACCGCTGACGAGGATCTGGCTATCGCCCTGCGCGACACCATGGAAGGCATCGAGGGCGAGTTCCAGGAAAAGGGCAAGGCCATTGCCATGGTCACGCTGAACATCGACGGAGACCTTGAGGCTATCCAGTCGCAGATTGACCGACTCACCGAACGCAAGCGGGTCATCACCAACCGCAAGGAGAGCCTGAAGGAGTACCTGCGCACCAACATGGAAGCCTCGGGCATCACCAAGATCACTCACCCGCTATTCACAATCACCTGCGGCAAGGGCAAGCCGATCGTTGTCATCGACGATGAGAAAGCCATCCCTGACGACTACGTCAGCGTCAAGGTGAGCAGCGCGCCGGACAAGGCCGCCATCGCCAAAGCGATCAAGGAAGGGATCGAAGTGCCCGGTGCTCACACCGAAACCGGCAAAAGCTCAATCAGCATTAAGTGAGGCCGCCATGAACGCCTACATCAGCAACGATCTGAACATGGTCAAGGCACTCGACCCTGACCGTCATGCGCTGGCCCTCAAGATGGAGGCCTTCTTGAGCAAAGGAGGGACTATTGAGGTGTTGCAGGGGCCGAGTTTCATCCCCCCCCCTGTGCGCCATGAGCCGCCGCCACGCGTTGTAGTGATCAAGGACACAACGCCCAAACCGCCGACTGCCGCGGCGATCCGACAGAAGACCAGGCGGCAACTTGAGCGCGATGAGCGGGCCAATGCAAAAGCGGTGATACGCGCACAACAGACGGACCGAGCAAGGAAGCTGGCCGCAACAATGACCTATGCCCAAGCCCATGAAGCCACCGGGATATCCCGCAAGCTTCTGGCAACACTGGCCAAGGAAGGGGGATTCAGCTTCCAGCCAGCGTCCCATATCGGCCTGCAAAACCTTCGCCCAACCATGACAGATGATGCGCGGGATGAAGAGGACGCAGAGCGCATCAAGGCCTTGGCGAAAGAAGGCCTGTCGCGCACCCGGGCAATGAGCCAGATCGGCATGAACTTCACCAGATTCAATCGGCTGCTCGCCAAGTTCAACATCGACTACCCGAAACGCAGAGCAGGGCCTCATCCGGCCTTCTTCGCCAAGCAGGGGTAACTCATGGCATCAGAACAGAAAGCACGCTCAGCCAAGACGGCACTCAAGCGCAAGGCTCGGGGCGAGGAAGAGATCAGGCTGCACTGCATGGCCGGCACACGCCAAGCACTCGCTGAGCTGATGGCCTGGAGCGGCATCGAGGAACAGGGCGAGGCCATCACGCTGATGATTCACCATCTTCATGCGTTAGGGCCTCAAAAGTCCGCGCCGCTACTTGCCCCTCCGCGCCACAGTTACGAGATACCCGAAAACGTGTCGGCAAAATTGCAGCTCGCCTACAACCGCGAAGCCCTGCGCATCTGTCACGACGAATAACTCCCCAGGCGGACCATATGAGCCTACTCCGAATACGGCGGATCGACCTGTCTCGTCCGCGACTTCGCAAGCGCAGGCTGAGCGCTATCAAGAAAAGCTTCCGGCTCGATGGCGGGCCAATCCACCGCGCATGGCTCTGCACGCCTGGAACCCTGGTGTTTCGGCTCGGCGAGTGGCGCGGCTTCTACAACGGCAAAAACGAATGGGTGGCGATATGACTCCGTTTGAATTCATCGAAAAGAACGTTCACGACGAGCTGCGCAAGATGAAGTTCCCTGAGGGGATCTGCTTCAGCGTTGCGCGAGACTCGGTCGATTACTACAAGTCTCGCAGTGTGTTCAGCAAGAGCGCCGTGCTGGATGTGATCGCCTGGTCGAAGAAGCGCGCCGAGACACTCGCCAAGTAACCGGGAGGCCCTATGTCATCCAAAGGAAAGCTCGAGGCTGGCTATTTGGAGCTCGGATTTTTCTGCACCTACTGCCAGAAGCCGCGCAGTACCAGTAATCACAAAGCATGTTCGAAGGCCCGGCAGCAGGAACACGCACAGAGGAATGAGCCATGACCGCCAAGTTATCGCCTGACTCGATCGGGCTGATTTTCACGATGAATGCAGCCGGGCATTGCGCCGAAGAGATCGCTGATGCTGCGGGTTGCTCGTACTCCACCGTCGTGCGGTATCTGAACCAAGCCGGTGTTGTGCTGGGGAATAAGGGTAAGCCCAAGCAGTGCACTGGCGAGTATCTGGCCCTTGCGCTCGACATGCGCGCTCAAGGCTCGACTTGGTACGACGTCGAGCAGCACGTCGGCTTCCACCGATCCACATTCCACAGCCAGCTCAGAGCCAGCGCGCCCAACAATAACCGCCCTATCGGGCACAGCAGATTGGAGAATTACCGTGGAAGATCCGAAAGTTATTTATCTAGGTCCGGCCTGCCAGAAGGAAGGCGATGGTCGCGAGTGGTGCGAAGACGACGCTTGGCCTCAGTGCGAGTGTGGCTGTTCGTCGGTTCGGTATGTGCTGGAAAGTGACGCCCAATCCGAGCTGGCCGCGTTGCGTGAAGCCTACAAAGGGTACTCATCGAAGCTTGTTGTTGATGCGTTGAACGCTGAGCTGGCTGCGTTGCGGGAAGATCTGGAGCACCAGCAATGCCAAGTTCGCTCCTGGAAGTCAGGTCATGAAGTTCTGAAGCAGCGCCTGACAGCCGCCGAGCAGCGGAATGCGTCACACGAAAGCATGCTGCGCCACTTCGCAAGCTGCGCCGATGTTCGGCAAGTCGGAACGTTGGCTATGGATTACGTGGCCGCACTTCAACCCACCGAATCGGGAGCAAGCGAATGAGCAGTAAAATTGAAGTTCCGATGCAGCTTTTCCAATACGCACTGAACGCGGTTGAATACCTTGCGCTTCGAGCTGACGATATTGGCTCGTCAAATGTGCCAGTAGCTGATGCCATGCGCGCCCTACTCGCCGCCCCTGTCGTCGAGCGGCAGCCTAATAAGTGCGGCCAGTGCAGTGCTTCCACAACGGACATCTGCAACCAAAATGGCTGTGGCTTTCTTGAATCGGGCAACGGCGCCCCTGTCGTCGAGCGCCAGCCGAACCCTGAGCCTGAAGCCTTCATGTACCAGCACGAAGAAACAGGCGTAATCGGGTTCGTTGACTTGCAGCAGGTTGAATGGGGATTCGAAAAGAACAACCCCCGCCTACACATAATCTGCCCGCTGTTCCGCGCCCCGCCCGAACTCGCCGAACTGCAAGCCCTCAGCGTCACGAACATCATGCTGGACGTTGTGCCGGGTGACGGTGACGGCCACGAGGTTTACGCCAAGTCGGTGGCTGATGTTGAAGACGCCCTGACAAAGCTCTACGACGAGAGCGAGGAACTGCAAGCCACCATCGCACGGCTGACGGCGCTTTGCGTTGAGAAAGATGATCGCATGGGCGAGATGAATAAGGGCTGGGCGGCTGCCATAGATCAGCGCGACACCCTGAAAGCTGAAATCGAGCGGCTGAAGGGCGGGCAGGGTGAGGCGGTGGTGTGGAGCTATTGCCCAGAATGCGGCTGCGAAGACCTGCATCACGAACAAGGCGAGCACAAGCAATGCGCCAGCTGTTATCAGGAGTGGTTCAGCGACATTGATTACTCGGAAGTCGTTCGCGGAAACCTTGTAAAACTGAAGGACTCGCCGCCCGCGCCGGTAGCGGTGGTGCTGCCTGAGCGCAAACCAATAACACCAGGCTTCGTGGACGCAACCAATCGCGGCTGGAACTCCTGCCTCGACAAGGTCAAGGAGATGAATCAATGAGCGAGATAAAACCATGCCCATTCTGTGGCGGATCGGTAAGGACTGCGGAACGCATAGGTGAAGGCTTTGTAATCGTCTGCCATTGCGGCGTTGAGTATTCTGGCTTGTGCGCAACTGCGGAAGACTTGCATCGCAACTGGAACAGACGCGCGCCAGACGTCACAGAGCCTGACCAATCAAAATCCAAGATGTGCAACTGCAATCAGGGGCGGCTGTCTTGCGACTGCAAGGAGCCTAACCGATGATCGCCGCATATCTGATCGTCATAATCACGACCTGCTCGGGAGGTGGCTGCCAGATTGTTCGGGAGTACCCCATGGAAACCATGGAGCAGTGTTTTAAGTCTGCCGAAGCATCCAAGGTCGATGTTGCAAAAGGCGGCGATGCTGAAGGTTCAGTAGCCATATTTTGCGCTGGAGAAAAGCCATGATCCCTAAAGCCATTTTATTCAGCCTGATCACCTTCTGGCTGCCGATGTCCTTTGCGTTCAAGTGGGTGATGGCATGAAAGTGACTGACGCAGAAATCCTCAAGGCCGTATGGCGCGCGCAGGTCAAGCGAACCGCGCGAGGTGTGATCGATAACTACATTGGTGGTAGTAAGGGCCTGAAAAACGACACGGACCAAGATCGCCACTACGCCCAGTACCAGAGCATGATCAGACGCGGAAATCTCGGCATTCAGTTGAGCAACGGGCAGCTTGCACGCCGCCTTAAAGCGCTGATCGATGGCAGCACCCTGCACTGGAGCAACGTCGGAAACTCTTATGAGTTCCGCAACGAGGCGGCCATGAACGTGTTCCATTTTGCCCGCAACTGGTGGGGTGAGCGCGGCGTTCCGTCAGGCTTTGACGAGATTAACAAGTGCATGCGGACCATTCGGCTCAGCGACTACGACAGCCTTGCAGTTCAGCTTGAGCTGGAACTGCTGGAGCGTTTCGGCAATCGCGAGCTGAAGCCATGATCGCCCTCGCCTGGTTCTACTTCGTCTACGTCCGCTGATTCATCCAGTTGTAAACCAATAATTGACAACTCAACTCTGCCGCACGTAGCGGCCCGGAGCCGTTATGTCTCGCATTGAAGAAAGAGAAGGCTGGAACCTTGCTGACCAGTTGATCGAGGCAGGTCGTCAAGTAGACCCGATATTCGGCGGCGTCGAGCGGGTCATCGCCAACATTGAACGCACTGCCGCGATGAGGCCGGAAGGCTATCGGGTCGGCATTCAGAAACGCATTGAGGTGGAGCGCCATGGCAACTGCTGAATTGCACGGACAGAAAATAAACTGCTTCGAGCAGGGTTATGCGGCGTTTTTGAAGGGGCTCAGCCTCAAGCAAAACCCGTTCGACACAGAAAACGACACAGCCCCATATTCGAAGCAGCGCTGGATTGATGGCTGGAACAAGGCGCAGCGTGAAGCGTGGAGAAAATCATGAAAAATCAATGTGACGGCTGTAACGCTGGAATCCCGGTCATCAATGGAAGCCATCGAATGGGGCGAGAAGGCGGCTATCCAGACTTGATTGGGTGTACCGCAAAGCTGTATGCGCCCGATCCTCTTCGCGCAGAATTTGAGGCTAGCCCTCGCTTCAAAGGTATGGATTTCACTCGGGCAGTTACACACCCTGAATATTACGAAAGCCCATACGCCAATGGCACATGGGACGGCTGGAAGGCATCGGTAGAAATCCGATACACCGCCGTCGACATGACCACCGCTGCGGCTGACGGGTTCAGGGATGGGGTGGCAAAACTCAATGCGGCCTATCTCGCTGGGTGGAATGCCAGCGGAGAGGGGTGGAACGGCGAGTATCCTAGTGACGCCCACACCAAGCCTGACTGGGAGGCGGAGCGCGACAAGGCCATCGAGGCGGTAATCTCTGCTGACGTGAGTAAGGAGGGGTGAGATGATCCTATATTCCTACTGGGACCTAATGGGCATGCTGACCAATAAGCGCGTCTTTGTGATGCGACAAGGCGAGCGGTATTTCTTTGCGCAGGTTGTTGATTGAAAAAGGCCGGCGCAATGCCGGCCTTCTAATTCACATCGTGATCTCCTGCGCTGCCCTCACGGAAAACCCCGGAGTACCGACAACGTTAACCGTCCTCATCCTCGCGTAATACCCCGCTGGAACCATTCCCATCAACACGCCGGTTTGTGGCTGTACGCCCTGCAAGGCAATTGCAAGGGTATACGTCTGCCCAAGCCCGGCGATGCTCACCGTCTGAACGTTGGCCGTGAAGCCGACGTTGCTGGCGATCTCTAGAATCACATCCCCTGTTTGGCCTCCTGAAATACTTGCTGTGACCGTCAGTTGCACGCTGTAGCAGACCATTACAGGCCTTGTCGCACTCACCTGAAAGATCGTATTCAGCGAACGGGTTGCGGCCGCCTGAGTTGGTGTTGGTGCCGGAGTTCCTGGGGCGCCCGGCGCACCCGGATCATTCACAACCTCATGAATGGCCATCAGCTTTTCACCTGCACAAATGCCTTTACTCCCTCAAAGCATCGGTAATAGACGCCCGGCGACCCAGCATCGACCTGAATTTCATCCGGCATGAACAGCATCCGCCCGGTTCTATTTGTCGTGTCGGGCGGCGATGCGGCCTCAAGGATCAAGGCATACCCATCGTTCTTGTTCTGGATAAGAATTTTCGTCCCAGGCGTAATGCCTGAAGCCGCGTACAGATCGATCCATTCCGTTGTTGAGTTCGTGACTTCTGGCATTTCGGTTCATCCTTTTGGAGTGAGGCAGCGGCTCTTGTAGAGCCGGTTGTGTGCGGCGAGCTGACTCGCCAGTTCGTCGGCCATGACAACCCTGTCGGCCTCGTTGGTGTAAATCGGTTTGACCCACGCGCATGCGCTATCGATCGGGACGGGAAAACTCCGACAGCTCGCGATCAATAGCAGCGCGGGGAGTAGCAGCAATATTCGCTTCGACATCGTTTCGCTCCTGCACAGACTTGGTGATGGCTTCGGCTTGGGCGACCTGCTGCTCTGCCTGAGCCTGTTTGGCGCCTTCAGTATTGCCGGTTGACTTTCCCCGCGCATGGCCGAGGATTGCCCCCAGGATCGCGCCAACGACGCCAGCGATGGAAAGCAAGATGGTTGCTAGGGTCATGAGTCAAGCACTCCGCCTTTCGTTTGGTAGATCCCGATCAGGCGATCCGTTGTGTGTTCGTGCTGCCCATAGCCGGACCCAGGCAGGGACGCCCAGCGAGACCGGCATTTGTGCAGGGCGCTCGCGATGCGCCCGGCGTTGACATCATCCAGCGCTTTGCATTCCTTGATCAGTTGGATCGCAATCTTGTCTTGGCTGGCCGGCGAGAAGTCCGGCAGTTTCAGCTGTTTTTTGTAGGCGTCGTAATAGCGCGCCAACACCTGATACCGCCCGGCCGCCGTCGACTTGATACCGAGCCTGGGGAGGTTTACCAGCTTTCGCGGGTGGTCCTTGTACCCGCTGAAAAGACCGCCCCCGACCACGACGTCATAGCCGTGATCCTTCGACGGCTGCGACGGGTGATCAGTACCTTCACTGAAGGCGATGGTGTCCAGAAACGCGCTCAGGTTCGTCATGGCTTCGGTCCGGACACTTTGTTCTGATGGATGTTGGTCGCGATCACGATAGCGAACCCGAGAATGCCGACAATCCACTTGTATTGGCCGAGCGGGATCAGCTCTTGTAGGCTCGGAAGGGCATCACGCAGCACCGTCATGGCAGGTAGCGCAAGCGCCAGCCAAGTGCTATATCGGCGCCACCAGCGGCGCCAGTTGGATACAGGTTTCATACTTGTACTCCCGTCGGCAGTCACAGCCGAATGATGCCTTCACAGGTAAATCCGGCGACGTGGCCAGACAGTTCAAGGCGGATAAATCCACCCACGTTGTTCACGACTACAGTGTGCCCAGTGATGACACTGTCGTTATACGCCTCTGTGCCAGACGTGCGGCCGCGATAGAACACTGTGCCGCCACCGTCGGTAACAGTCAGGTCATAGAAAGTCATGACGTGCGGGTTGAACACGATTTTGGTATCTAAAATTACCGTACCACCACTTAGATTCGGGTTGACGAATGGTACCTCGCCGGGAAAATAACCGCAGTCGCCGGTGTAGTTTAGGGATATCTTCCCGTTGATATTATCCTGGCTCTGTTGAACTAGCGTCCCGCTCCCGGTGTTTATCGTCGTGATGCCAACGATTTTGACGTTAGTACCAAGACTCCAGCCGGATGGCTGAAGTGGAGCACCGTTAGCCGCCAACACAACGTCAGGTGTGCAAACCTCAATAGTTGAAGCGACGTCACTGATCACAACCCCGAACGTGTTGTTGACGAAGTAGCAGCCAGAGCCGATACGGCCACCGAACATCTGTACACCAATGATCGGCCAGTTGTTGCCGTTGAAGTAATACCCGTCGATGTTGATGTTGTACTTGCCTACGGCGTTGGTGAAGTCAAACGCTGCCGTGGTGTTGAATTCGGCATAGCCGCTGCTGGCCGTGAAACTGCTGACCTGATCAACGAAGCGGAAACCAATCCCGCAAGACTCTGCGTTGACCATGGACCACGAAAGGCCGTTGACGCCGCCAGAGAAGTCAAAGCCGACTGCACGACCGTTACAGGTCACGTTCTCCATGGTCACGGCGTTTACGTCGGTGTCGAAGTGGTAAGCCTCGTTCCCCGCGCCACCAGCAGTGCCCCGGCTCATCATGTTTCGATAGGTCACAAAGAAGCAGCGCGAGGCGTAGATGTTGTACGTGCAGTCAGAGAACAGCATGTCCTCGTAAACGCAGTTATCAATGCAGTTGTACAAGTTCAGGGCTCGACCACAAGTGCGAAATATCCCGTTGTGGATGTTCTGCCCGGACACGGTTCGCGTCTGCGGGACAGAACCTACGTTCGATACCAGGGCCCCGGCAATCAAGGTGGCGGATTCAAAAACGATGTTCCCACCAATCCCTGAACCAATAATCGTGCAGCCGTTCAAGTCGACTTCCATTTGGCCAGGGACAAGAACCTTGGAAGCGATCTTGACATTACGCCCGATCGGGAATGTGACCTTGCCAGCTGCCACGCCAGAAGCCGGCGATACAACGCCAAGCGCGGCATCAAGAATCATTGCCTGAATTGCCGCACTGTCGTCAGTGACGCCGTCAAATTTTGCAGAGTATGGCGTGTTGAACAGCGATGGCTGGTCATCCAGTCGGTCATGGACGGTCCGACCTCTGTACCCAACAAGCGCGGCCCCTTTTAGCGGGTCTGTCTGATTCGCCAGATCTCCAGCAGAAACTGCGGAACCATTCCCGATAATCAAGAAATCGGGTACGTAGTACACGAGCGTTCCGGTCTTTTGCAAAACCATGATGCTGTAGTTGCCGTTGATGTAGAGGAACGTTGGCGAGCCGTTTCGGTAGACATATCCGTTTGTGGTTCGCAACGGCATCGGCGCCGGGATGGTCAGATCCTCGTCGTAATAGACCGTCACCGGGAAGTTGCGCGGATCTTTGTTCGGCTCGCCTATCCAGATATACCCCGCATCCAGCGCTGTTCCCGCCGTATCAACGAATAGCTCAAAAGGGTTCAGCTGCATCACGATAGACATTATTCGTCCTCTTTTTTGGTAATGCCTAGGGCCTTTCTGACCCTGGCGCGGGTTTTGCGGTCTTTGATGTTCCGCGTCATGAGGCGAAGGCTTGTCATGATTGGCGCTGGAACGCCGGACGTGCCGGATATAGCCACGTCCATCAGGCCGGCAAGAACGCTGGCGGTGTTGCTGGTGTTCACTGCGCCAGGGGGCGCCACCAAGACATCCTTAGCTACGTCATTGACGGTACGAATCATCTCAGCCCCTTTTTTGCCAAATACGAAGTCGAGCTTGCCGTTCTTATCGAGCTTTTGAATTGCCCGGTCGAGCTGGGCAGGGGAGACAATCGGGTTACCCATTGAGTCGCGGGCCACGTTCTTCAGCGCTTCTTCCTTGATGTAGTTCAAGGTTGCACCCTGAAGCTCTTTCCATGCCTGTTGGCCGCTTGGGCCTTCGGTCTGGAGTAGGCGCCGGATCTGACGGACATCATCCAAAGACGTACTCGGCTCGATCACTGAGCGGCGTACCACGTCTTCCAGTGCAATCGCACGGTCATTGGTTCCGCGCTTCTGGCCGATCAGGTTCTTGACCAGGCTGACGTTCTCATAGTCCTTGGCAAACCGACTACGTGCAGACCGCGCCTTTCGATAGGCTTCTCCGCCTACGCCTTCAGTCGCCTCGTCTACCAGGCCTTTCATGATCGAGGCTTGCCTGATGTTGGTAGGCTCGGCATTCGTCGCGCCGTTGATCGAGCGCCGGAACAACTCGGCGTTCTTCAGCGACACCGGTTTTGCGACCAACGAACCGTCGGCAGCCTCAGTGGCAACGCCGAGCTGCAAAGCCTTGGCTTTCGCGGCTTTCAACACATTGGCCACTTCAGCCTCTGGCTTCGTGTCTTCAAGATGCTTGACCAGAGTATCGAGCGTTACAGGGGACTCCATCTCACCAGATTTTTCCGCCTCCTTGTAAAGCGCGCGGATTTTGTTCTTGTCCGACGCAGCACGACTACGCAGAGCCTTGTCTACGGACTGGCCAACAGATCGAAGATCGCCCGCCTCAGCCCCGGTCGAATCAATGAATGAATCGAGGTTTTGCTGAAGCTTTTGGTTCTGCGCTTCGAATCTCTCCCGAATCGGCGCACCAAGCTCAGGGTCTTTTGCAGTCTCCCGCTCAAAACGTTGCTGGCCGAAGTCGCGTGACTTCTGGCCCTCTGTAAGCTTGATAGGGACTGGTAGCTCCTGCGCCTTTGCTTGGCGAAGTGTTCCAGCTTCGACGGCGGCAGCGCCACCGCTGCGGGCTCCTGCCGCGCCGGACTGAACGTCAGCTGCCGCCGGACGGATCGCTGCGGTGATCTTGCTGGCTGCTTGCTGAATTGGTGCCACAGCCCTCCCAGTTGCCGCACGGGCGAGTGGCGCGGCAGCCCGAGCACCTTGCGCAATAGCTCCAACTTCAGCAGCGAACGGCGCAAGAGCCGCCAAAGGCGCGGCCGCCTCACCTACGGCTTGGGTCATCTGCTGGCCCTGTTCGGTGCGCGGAGCATAGGTCAGCGCCTCCGCGCCACCCATGGCGGACTTCTCTACCGCGTCAGCTGCCTGTTGCGTGCCGAATTGGCCACTCAACAACTGTTCAGCCAGGCCCTTTAATGTCCCGCCGATCATGCCAATCGTTCCGCCTGTAGCTCCTGTACCGAGCGCAATAGCTGCTTCCCCGACACCAGCGGCTTGCTGGCCAAGGGTGGGATCTTGTTGCTGATTAATCCCTGGCTGCTCAGGAACAATCACTCCATTCTGGAAGTCGGGAATGTTGTTTGGCGCGGCGGATAGCTGAACCAGTCCAGACTTCAGGTCCTCTTCAAGCTCGGCGCGCTCCTGATCGGTCATCTGCCCAGTCTGATAAGCATCAGTGACTTCTGGCGGAAGAACTGTTGGCGCAGGCTTGTCTGTTGGCCCAACAGCTTGTTGACCAGCCAAGGTTGCGCCTTGAGGCAACATGACCGCACCAGAGCCAACATCTGATTCGAACTCAGCCCTTTCCTCTGGGCTCATGCGGCCAGCCTTATACGCCTCATACACCTGAGCAATGGCGTCCCGGCTTACTGTCGGCTGCATCGACTGCTTCACGCGCTGAAAGGTGCTCCCCGGCGCCGGCTGCTGTATTTGGCGCTGGCCATTGATGACCCGACCAACATAGGCGCGAGTCTTCGGCCCCCAGTTCGCCTTGTTGGTGCCGCCATGATATTCGGACACTGCCGCTGCGACGTCGCCGTCATTGCGCTTGAGCGATTCCTGAAGGAGCAATCCGGCAGCCTCGGCCGCATTCTCGGGGCTCAGGTACGCATCGACGCCGTATTTGTCGAGCACGGCGTTGCGGGTGGCCGGGATAATCTGGAACGGAGTTTTTGCGCCGGCTTCGGAAACCTGATCGTTATTCGAGCGCTCGCCCCGAGTGACAATGCTTGCCAGTAGACCGGAGGGGAGGCCGAGCTTTTCTTCCGCTGCAGAGGATAGGTCTGCCCAGTACGGGTCGCGGTGGTCGTTCGGTGCTTTGCTCGCCATCACTGACCCCCTGGGGTTGCGTACTTCATGTAACTGCGAGTAGGCACGCGCTGCTGCGCTTGTTCGGCGCCGCGCTGCTCAGTCTTGGCGGTGATGTACTTCTTCGCGAAGTCGGTATAGCTGGTGCCCTTAGGCACGGCGACACCATCAATCTCGATGTCCATCTTCGGCTTGCCAAGGTGGCCGACGGAGTTAACCCATTCAGACTTGGCGTTCTCGTTCGCGGCTTCGATCTGGCTGAGTTTCGCGGTCCCGCGCAGGAATGCCGCCAGCGTTTTGGAATCCGCAGTTTCCTTTGGGAAGCCTTCCAGTGCCATGGCCACGTCAGCATCAGACGCAGCGCCAGGCGGCAGGTTCTTGATAGCCTGGGTGTTACGCAGGCGAACGTACTCCCGGCGCGCCGCACTCATCGCATCTTGGTTACCCGTCGCGTTAGCCAAGAACTCTGCAGCAGTACCAAACGCACCATAGCCGCCGCCGAGCTTTTCAATCTGCCCTGCAAGGTCAAGAAACTGCCCTGCGGTTTGGTCGGCAGCCACGGATGCGATAGCGGAGTCGTTGATAAGCTTCTTGGCGCCGTCGTCCAGCTTCGACATGTCCTGGCCCATCTGGCTCAGCTTCAGTTCGACATCAGTCTGGAGCTTGTCGCGGTCGAGATTGAGGCGCTTGGAACGCTCGTCAATCTGGCTGTCTATGTTGCGCAGCGATGCGCGGGACTGGGAATTCTCCAGTGCCAGACGCTCTTCCGTGTTGTTCGCCTCATAGGTCGACTTCGTTGCGTCGGCCAGGGCCTTCTGTGCCTGTGCTGGTGCAACCTGAGAGGCGCGCAGCTCGGTCGCGATTTTGCCCCAGCGCTCAGGCTCCAGCGATGACAGCCCGAGGGCGATGCTTGCC
>Ga0181339_1000077_pt1 | contig 38904 bp, 54 predicted proteins | sample Sp13VDMM110DD_FD_130101 | JGI IMG/M metagenome (GOLD analysis project Ga0181339, IMG submission 130101) | Freshwater viral communities from Lake Michigan, USA - Sp13.VD.MM110.D.D | ecosystem: Environmental > Aquatic > Freshwater > Lake | place: USA: Michigan | collected 2013-04-23 | reverse complement strand
TCGTTGACAATCCGGATGGCGTTGGCCGAAAAGGGGATGGCCACAGCTGCCGATGCCGCCGGCGCGCCCGTCAAGGCAAACGCGGTGGCTTGTGCGCTGAATAGTTGCTGGTTCATGCTTGCGGCTCCTTTGGTGCGCCAAAGCGCGTGATTTCTACCGTTACAGCGCCCGAGTGCTCCACCTTGTCGGTGAACAGCTTCAGGTGCCGCCCTACCAGTTCATTGCCCTTCAGCGCTGCGCCGAAGTCCTTTGCCTGCTCTGCCATCGCGGCCAGGCGGGCGATGTTGGCCAGCACCTGGTCGCCGTTAATTCGCGTGCGCTGCGCCCGTTCCTGCTTGGCCAGATTGATCGCATGTTGCACCTTGACATTGCTTAACAGCCTACTGGCAGCCGATTCTGCCGCGTTGCCGTCTGACTTGTACCCGGCGCGCTTGTAGGCGGCTGTGGCGTTCAGGTCGATCAGATATTCGGATACGAACCGTTCTTGCTGCGGCGTAAGTTTATTCGTTGTCATGGGGATCATCGCGCCGAGTAGTCGTGCGGTGGGTGGGGATACAAAAAAAGCCGCTGGGCTTGTGCGCACCAGCGGCTTATGCGCGCTCAATTAGATTGGACGCAATTGTATTGTAGATTTGCGGAATTGTGTGCGTTCCGGCAAAAAAAAGCCCAGAACGGTTAAGGACTGGGCAAAGACCTGCTCCTAGGCGGAATAGGTAGGGGACATGGCTGTCTCGGCTGGGATCGAACCAGCGCGCTTTCGCTTAACAGGCGAACGCTCTACCGTCTGAGCTACAAGACAAAATGGTTGCAAGGGCAGGAATCGAACCTGCTACCTCTAGGTTATGAGCCTAGCGTGCTGCCAATGCACTACCCTGCTATTGTTGCTGTGCCGCCCCGCCGTTCTCATCCTCTGCCGTGGCTTCGGGATTACCGTGGGTACAGCGAATTAGGCCGTTTCGCGCAACCTTCAGGCCGTGAGGCCCTACTTCGGCGGCGCTACTCGGGAAACCGCATGATGCGCCTGTCATTTCGCGGTGTCAAGCCTAGAACACTTCCCACTCGTGCGTAATGACAACTTCGAACGGCTTGGCCTGCGATGGCGGGGCGGGCTTGACCAGCTTGCGCTCGATGATGCGCATGCGGTCCTGGCCCATGATGTTGGGGCTTGGCAATGGCATTTCTTCAGCGTCGGTCGGCTCCATCCTTGCCCCCTGCTCGTATCATGCTTCCCACCAAGCAGCCTATGCCCAGCATGGCCAGCACCGCGCAGATTGTCCACAGCACCACTTCGATACAGCCCAGAAAATCCGCTTCAGACATCCTATTCCCCTTTGAAATACTGGTTGAAAATCTGCTCGATGCGTTCCAGTGTCAGGTCGCTGAACTGGGCGGTTTCGTAGTTGCAGCCGGCCAGCGCGCACCACATCACAATATCTTTGCTGTCCTGCCACGATATGCCATCGGTCAAGCGCAGGCGCTGGATGGCCTGAAGTTTCTTGCCCAGGGGGCTGATGGCGCGCTGGAACTGGGCCATGTCCTACTCCGTGTAGGAAACGCAGAACGGCGTGGCGCAGCGGGCGGTCACGGTGTTGGGGCGCGTGTAGACGGTGCGCTGGTCCAGGGTCAGCTGTCCCTTGCAAGCCGGGCATTCCACCACGTCGCATTTGGTGAAGGGGAATTTACGGGCGCGCCAGTCGGACACCAGAGCGGCCACAAGGGCGTGAGCTTCGCGGTAGTTAAGCATGGTAGCCCCGGCGCTGCATGTCGTAAGAATACAGGTTCAAGGCCCACAGGACGCCATTAAATGCAATTCCGAATGGCGCTCCCAGGGCCACGTTCAGCACGAAGAAAAACAGGTAAATCAGGACTGCTGGCTTGGCGCCCGGCACAAGGGATCGCCATAAAAATTTCATCATTCTGGAACCTCCTGCTGGCGCACCGTGGCGCATGAATCGGCTAAAACTTGCTCCAGACGAATGTACCACTGCTGGGTGCTCTCGTGCGGCTTGGCAAGTAAATCATTTCGCTGGGCCAGCTTGATGGCCTTGGCGATGTTGGCGCAGGTGTTCGGACCAGCGCCAGCACGAAGGCGCTTTACGGCGTCCACCAGCCAGCCCAGGCGGTTCAATTCGCTGCTGATCGCGGCCCAGTCGTCGCGCTCTGCCCGGGCGTGGATGAAACAGCACCAGTCGCCGCCCTTGGTGCCGAGCGACGTTGTGCCGATCATGTTGCAGCCGTGCGCCATGCACAGCGTGTGGTCCACCTGCGTGTCATTCATCGTCGCCCCTTATCGTTTTCGGTTTCAGTTCCAGCAGCAGGGCCTTGAGCTTGGCCACGTTCGCGCGGCTGGTGCCTTCGATGCGCTGCTGCTGCACTTCCTCGGGCGGCGTGGGCAGCAAGCCCAGGCGCTGCGCTTCCTGCTTGATGGCCAGCACTTCCTCGTACGTGCCGCCCGGGGAAAGAAAATATTCCGGGTTCACCCGGTCCAGCTTGGCGCGCGACACCAGCCGGTCATAGCAGTTCTTGAACGCCATACGGGCCGCGATGGTGTCGCCGTCGTCCAGCAGCGGCTGGGCAGCGGCCAGGGCCTGCGCTGTGACCTGGTTCAGGATGCCGGGCGCGCCTTCGGACTTCGGCAGCGCGGCCCATGCCTCGTCGGCGCCCACCCATTGCAAAGGGCGGCGGCGCTCGATCTGGCTGCTGATGTCGGCCACGGTCGGGGTGAAGCGCCCGCGGTCAGGGTCCAGTCGGTGCGCCGACAGCGCGTGCTCGATCAGTTCCAGCGGGTAGCGCTTCAGGTCATTGAAGAAAAGCGCCTTGGCCGTGGCGCTGATTACCTTGGCCGCGGGTGATTTCCCGATCATGTCGTAGGTGTCATCCAGCAATTTGAAAAATGCCGGGGCGTCGTCAGGCCGCATCGAACACCATCCCTTCGTTGTCGTCGCCGCGCAGCTTGCGCATGGCCGCTTCGCTGTTAGCTTGCTGCACGTCGCCCAGGTTCACCACTTGCGGCCCGCGGCGCTGCTTCGCCGGCGTCCAGTCGGCGCTGAAGTGTTCACCCGGTCCATAGAAGGTGGCCGGCTGCTTGATGTAGTGCGCCTCGGTGCGCTCGGCCTGGCAGTAGGCCGCATACTTGCGCGTGCCCTCGATCATTTCCAGCACGGTGGCGCCGGCCTTCAGGCGCGCGGTCCAGGCCTTGAACGCTGCGGCCTTGCTCATGCCTGGCCGGCTCGGGTACAAGGCCCACGCTTCCTCAAACTCGGCACTGTATTTCGCTGTCGGCTTGGTCGACCCGCCACGGCGCAGGGTTTCGACTTCGGCCAAAATTTCGGCCAGGTCAATCCGGCTTACACGCACCAATGCGCCGCCGCTGGAACGTACAATCATCGTCAATTCGTCGTATGCGCTCACAAATCCCCCTTCTCGCTGTCCTGGCCCGGTTGTGGTGCTGCTTCGATGGCCGCGCGTAACATATCGAGTACGTCGTCACGATCCAATGTGTTATTAACGTGCGTCGTAGCGAATGCCATGTCGTCTGTCGGCTCTACCGGCACCAGCTTCCAGCCATCAGGCACCACCGGCGCTGCTACTGGCGGCAGGGCTGCGCGGCGGTTCCACATGGCCACTGCGTCACCGAATGCATCGGCGGGCGCACCGCTGGCGCCGCAAAGGCAACTCACCTGTCCGCTCTCGGCTGGCTTGCTGGCCGCTACTTGAGCGGCAGTGTGGGCGTTTAGGATAGCGGCGATTTCCTCGGCCTGCTCACGGTCAGCGCCTGCGCATTGCAGTTCGATTCCGTCACTTTTGATAATTGGGTCTTCATCGCCGGTGTAATGCTTCGCCACCCACTTTTCAGGAAGCGTGTTCGCCACCTTCTCCCCCGTTACAGGGGCGGGAGTGGGGGATGGGTGGGCAGAGATTGCGGCGTCCCAGCCCGCTTGGAAATCTTCGCGGCTCACATCGCGGGAAAACTTTGCGCGGTTGTACGCCACTTCCATCGTCGCCACCGGCACTGCATCACCTTGTACAGCAAGGGCGGCTGGCTTGTTGGCGGCTACCTTGGCGCGGGCCTTCCATCCCTTCCAGCGTTCCTCGCAGGCAGCGTATGTGCAGCCTTCTGCGGCGAGGATCGAGTTTGCTGGGCGAAGCAAGTAATCTTTCTCGCCTTCGGTGAGCGGGTAGTCTTGCATCGACTGCCAATATGCAATCTCAGCCACCTCGAACATCTCCTGCTCGTCCACGCTCTCGCTCGCTGCGGGTGGGGAAATGCTGGATGTGGCGGCGAGGGCTGTAGCGGCTTGACGCATTGTGTCGGCATAGTCGCCGTGGCTGTAGCCGGGGTTGCTTGCGTAATCCTGCAAGCGCTCGATTAATTCTTTGTTCTGGTTCATGGTTCTATTCCTTATTGGGTGTGGATGCGGGGATTTAGTGGGTTATCGGCCGGTTTTCCTTGACGGCTTGGGTGACGCCCTCGTCATGGAATTCACGCTCGGTCGGGAATTGGAAGTGGCAAGTGTTCTCGGCCAGCGCCATCACGCACTTGCGCAGCAGCTTGCGGTCGGCGCATTTCCCGGCGCGGACGCGGACGTGATAGTTGCCTGCCGAAGTCTTGTGTGGGTAGAAGATCAACACCAAGTCGTCGTGAATCCAGCGCATCACCTCGTACTGCACATCGCTGTCCACCAGCTTGCCGCCAAGGCCGGCGAGCCGTGTTTGTGCTGCTGCGCGAACTCCGGCCCACAGCTTGCGCTCTTTGCTTACGTCGCCCATCACTCCCCCTTCGGCGCTTCGGCCTGAGATGCTGGGGCGTCCGCTGGTATGCGCTCCCACGCTGGTGAGTACGTGCCGCCCTTGGCGCGGCGCTCAAACTCGTCTGCAAGTTCGTGCTGAACTTCGTCCAGTCGGTCGAGGTCGTAGTCCGACATGTCGCCGTCGATGATGACTGACATGCGCAGTTCAGCCGCCAGTTGCCCCAAAATTAATTTCTTCATCAAGCGCTTATCCACGAGCATCCCCTTTCACATCGCCAGCACTAGCAGGATCACTGGCAAGGCCGCGCCATGCGTCGTTAATCTGTGCCGCGTTGCCGAAACTGGCCTTCATGCTAATTAGTGAACTGCCCAAGTTCCACTGTTTGCCATTCCAGTAGCGACGACCTGAGCAGCACCGTTCGCCCGCGTACCGCACGTCATACCATCCAGGTATCGTCGGTTGCTGCTCGCTGCACTTGATCCAAGGCGTGAGTTTCATGGCTGGGCCTTCCATTCGCCGTTAGTAATGACGCGGTGCTCACCGCACTTGTTATCGCATCCCACCGACGGGATGATGGTCGGGCTTTCCTCGGTGCCGAGCCATTGCCAAATCCGGCCATGTTCGGCGTCCTCGCAGTGAGCGGCGCGATGCACGCGTGGTGCGGGATTGCACTTACCGAAGCGCGGGCAAGGCATGTCGAGGTATGCGCCCTTGGCGTCGTGTTTCACGGTTGCGGCGCTCATGGCTTGGCCTTTGCTGCAATAGCTGCGTCAATGGCGTCTGTCAGTAATTGGAATGCGAGTTCGGCATCGGCGCTGGTGGCGTAGCGAAGCGTCACCTTCGGTCCGTGAAAGTCAGAAACGGCGGTGCCGCCCTTGTAGCCTTGCGCGATCTTCTTTGCCCATTCAGGAACTGCAACCTCGCTGTCCTTCTGCTCTGCTGGCGACAGACCTGCTGCGCCGCTGGCAGGCTGTCTGTGAGCTTCGGCGAGAACGGCTTGCATGCGGTCCTTTGCATCGCACAGCGCCTTGGCAGTACGTTGCTGCTGGTCGAACTGCGTTGTACTGGCAATTTCGTAGCCGACTTGAGCGGTCAACAAGTCTTCGGCGGCGGTGCATACCGACTGCAACAGCGACAGACTGCCCGCTCCCATAGCAGCAGGTCGGGCGCACGTCAGGTCCATGTAGTTGGATGCCATCTGCCGCACACCATCGGCCACGCCGCTGGCTTCCTGCACATGCCAGTCGATCAGCGCCGCCAGCGTTTTGGCGGGGTCTTTGCTGTCGTACGCCGCCTCGATCTTCATGCACTCAGCCAGCACGGCGTCGTGCCACAGATCGCCCGCCATCACAGCAGTAGGTCGCGCCATTTGGCCGTGCGCTTGCAGGTAGGTGCGAACCTTCGTGAAAACCTGCGGGCCGGTGTCGGTCAATGCTTCGTCTTCCAGTTTGCCCAGCCATTCCGACAGACCGCCCGCGTCCGCAGCAGCCGGACTATCCGATGGGGTGGCAGAGCCAGCGAGGGCGGCGCGACCGGCGTCGGCAAGACGGATTAGATCAATGTGCGTATCAATCCCGTTCCCAAAGTTCTCGGACTGCATGTCGCAAATCGCTTTCAACGCCTTCGACAATTCCGCAATCCTTCCCGCGCTGGCGGTGGCAGAGGCGAGGTAGGCTTGGTATGCCCACTCCGTTTCCATGCTCTCGTAGCGACGGTCGTCCAAGAGGCGGCGCGTCGTCAAGTTGTTCTGCGCTGCAAAGTTGAATTCAAAATCACGGCGCGCCTTCAGGGCTTCAATCTGTTCGGTGTTCATGTGCTTCCCCTTTATGTTTTATTTGAGTGTGCAGCAAGGACAAATAGGGGGGAATCCCTACTTCCAGCCACACGGTTTAAACCTGCTATCCGTACTGCTGCTGCCATAAGCCAACCATTCGATTTCCGGGCGACCATTAACGATGGCCTAGCGTCCTGTTCCCACCCTGTTTGCCCGTTCCTGCAGTACCTGGTCAAAGTCTGCGCGCCGTCCTTGCGAGTTAAGCGCATCGTCTTTTCTCCCGCGCCGGCAACAACATGGCCGCTTGATACGCTCGGGGTGCGGTCGATGTGGAGCCAGAAACGCAAAAGGCCGCTTTGGCTTTCTGCTTTTCACTTGTGGACGCAAGCCGGGATTTAACCCAGAAAAACAGAAACCGAAGCGGCCTCTAGTTCGTCAACGCGTCCACATCGACAGGGAGGATATTCCCACAGGTCATTGTTCTGGGTCAATCAGTTTCTGAAAAATATGTGCGTAAGCGCACGGACACGTCATAAAGCTGCGTGTTAAAGCGCTCCCACATGCCAAAGGCGGCATCAGGCGACGCGCCGAACCCCACCTGCCCATCCGGTGAGCGGCAAAACCACAGCGGGCCAAGGCGGCGTATTCTGGGCTTCATGCGGCCTCGCCTTCGACCACGCGCACGGCCACCACCACGCACGGCTCGGCGGCGTACAGCTTGCGCACCGTCAGCACCACCACCTGGCTGTCGTCCACCCAGCAGATGCCGTTCAGCGCGTCCTTGACGCCCTTTAGCACGTTGTCGGCGTCCGGCTTCTTCGTGGCTCGCACCAGCCCCGTGGATGCGGCCAGGCGCTTGGCCTTCGACCAGCTTGCGGGAATCTCCATGCGTAGCTCGAGCATGATTTCGATGGGCGCGCTGCTGGGATCAACACCGCGCATTGCGGCGCGCGCGATTGCCGCGACCTTCTTCTCATAATCCACAGTGGTCTTCGGGGTATAGGCTCGTGCGAAGCCGCCCACCATCGTCACCCGCGCGCGCGCCTTCGGGACAGGCTTGCCGGGAATCGTAAATTGCACGTTCATGGAATAAGGCCTTTCTGCTTGAGTTTGTCGCGGCTCAGGCTGCGCGCGAAATCGAAAAATGCGTCCACCGTCGTGCGCGGCATCACGCTGCGCGCGTACCCGCCATCCAGGAAGGCATGGCACGAGGAACACGAATAGCATCCTTCCTCGTCGCGGGCCTTGATGCCCATTCCCTTGCCGTCTTCCAGTCGATTACTGTGCGCCCAGATTGTTGTCTCTGGATTTCCGTTGCACACGCCCGGAAAGCGCAGCGTGCATTCCTCGCCGCGCGCGCTGGCGCGAATCGGCGTCATCTTCGGGCGCGCCGTCTTCATGCGCTTGGGGCGCTGGTCCGGCGACAGCTTGGACGAGGTGCGGGCCATCGGCTTGCCGCGGTTCAGAAATCCCGAGCGCTTCACAGGACACCCCACTGTTCCGCAAATGCATCTGCCACAGCCTTGTGCGTGCGGCTGCGCTCTTTTTCCCGGTCAGGCCCCGGACCCATGCGCCAGCAGCTTTGTTTAATTTCGTCGTAATCTTCCTCACGGTGGGTGGCCACCAGCAGCGGCAGGTTCTTCAGCCACAGGCACGCGGCCTTCGATTCAGGTTCACCGAACCACCACGGGTGCACCTTCTGGTCATACTTCCCGAGGCGCGCCATGGCCAGCCCGTGCGGCTGCGAATTCTCGATAGCGCTGCGCTTCACGTTCGCATCCTGGAAGGCCTTGAAAAACCGGATGCCTTCTTCGAAATCTTCCAGGCGGTTGGGATAGCGCGGGTGCCGGCGCCGCTCTGCAAATGGAAGCTTGGAATCTTCCGGGTGCGACAGCCACTGGACGCCGGACAGCGTATTGAATGTGCAGTACGGGTGGCGATCATCAAATCCCACTGCTGGTCCAGCAGGCGCAGCACATCGCCCTGAATGTGCCAGCCGTGCGGCGACTCGGTGGGCCTAAGATCACACGAAACTGCCGTGTGCCCACGGCGGGAAAAGGCATCACGCACACGCCCAGAATATTCGCAAGCCACAAGAACCTTCATTCGGCCACCTGCGTGCCGGCCACCCCGAGCCAATGCGCCAGCACGTCCCAGTGCACGATGGGCTTGCTGCGCCAGGTCTGCGCGATGATCTGCTTCGGCGCGTCCTTGTCGATGCCGTCCACCTCAACGTCCATCTGGCTGCGCGGCAGCGGTTCCATTTCGATGGCGGCGACAAAGCGGCGCACCACTTCGCGGTCGGCGTTGATGCAGTAGATTGGCATGCCGTACGATTGCGATTTCGCGTGCCATCCAGGAGTTGGCTCGTATCTGCCAATTTGCATCACTTCGGAGGAAACGAGGTCTGCAATGTACTTGCGCGTGCCTGATGGAGAATAGTTCAGCAAGTCCTGCATGTCGTCGCGCCGCAGTTCGCCCAGTTCCAGGCGCCTGATGATCTTCAGCAGGTTTTCGGTGCGGTTGATGGTCGCCGCAGTGTTGCGGCGGCGCTCTGTGGGGTCGGTCTTCCTCATGGCCGTGGCCTTTCGAATTGGGACAAAATTGCCTCCATGCCCTGCTCTGCGATCTGAGCGGACACGGCGGGGAAAAGGTAGTGCTGGGCGTGTTCGGTGCGCAGGAACGCCACCACGCCCTCGTGGAAGTCGCGCATTTCGTCTTCCTCGCACTGGTCATAGCTTATCGACTTCGGGACAGGGAAAACGCCGCCCTTCGGCCCGGTCATCCAGGTGACAAAGCCGCTGCCCACCTTCAGCCAGAGCCGGAACTGTTCGAAGTCCCCGATGCGTTCCTGCGCCTTGAACACTTTGCTGATGACGGTCATGTGCAGCCGGTGGAACCGGCCATCACGCGGGCGCTCTGTCTTGATGGTGAAGAACTCGCCCGAGCCGGATTCGTTCAGCGCGCGGCAGAAGCGATACCAGCCGCGCGTGTCCTTCGGCGTGGCGCCGCTCAGGTGTTCGAACAGGAACCGCCGCACCACCGCCGCGTCCTCGTCGGACAGGCGCGCGTCGGTCTGCTTCACGAGGACGATGTGCATGGCCCACCACCATTTTTTATGAACCGAACAAATTCAGGCGTCATGAAATATTTTCCCGCCAAAATCGACTCATCTTCAGCATCAGCCATAAGTTCATCAAGCCGTTCATTCCTGACCAAGTAGCGATACTGGTGACGATCAGCGCCAGAGAAATTATCGAATGTCTTCACCGGAACAGCAGGCAATCCCGTATGAACAACATTCCACCTTGGCCGCTCTGCCTTTATCGCCGCGCGCTCGGCAATCAGCGCCTGGGCCTTGTCATCGGATATTTTTTCAATAGTGATTTTCGTCACATCGTCAAACCACTTAGCGGTCGATTTGTGCCCACCCATCCGAGTAATTGCGCAAATCGAAACGCCAAGATATAGAAGGACTCCGGACGCATCGAAATACCGATAAAGCCGGAATGTCATGATTTTTTCTCTGCCGGTGCCAGCTCGTCCAGGCGAACCAGCGTCATGCCGTATTTGCGCATGACGGCAATGCGGAACTCGTCAGTAACACGGACATGGCCACGGCGAATTTTCGAAATCCACGGCGGCCCGATCTTCAAATCGCGGGCCAGGTGAGCGTCGTTTTTCAGGCCCTGTTCGTGCAGCAGAGTGTCCAGCAGGGTGTGGGCGGGTGTGGTCATAGTGTTTTCCTCAGTAGAAAGTTGAAACGATGTGCTTCAGCAATGAATCCTACTCGGATAATTCCTTTGACGCAAATCATTTAAGGCAAAATGCTCCAAATATATTTCTTGACGGCGATCATTGACCCGCGTAATATTGTTTCCGTTAAGACGCAAAACACAAACAACAAGGGGATTGCATGGACCGTTTCACATCGAACCACCCGGCGCGTAACGCGATTGTCGCCCTGCTGCTGATTGCGCTGGCCGAATGGCTCGCGGACGTTGGCGTGTCCATCGCTGCGATGGTGCTGCAATGATTCGCAACAATTTCGGGTTCCCTATCGTGGACGGCAGGCTGCGCGCCGCCCAGGCCGTTGCCGCTGAAGTGCGCGCCCGCAATTTCCCACCAGAGTGCGATTGCGCCGAGTGCATCAAAGCGCGCAACCTGCCAGCCGTGCAGCGCATCCTTGCCGCCCACAAGGCTCTACATGGATAAGCGCGTCTATGCGGTGCGCGCGTCGTCGTTCGGCTCGCTGTTCGATTGCGCGTACAGGTGGGAAGCTGAAAACATCCTGAAGATTCACCGCACCACCGCACTGCGCGCGTGGCTCGGGACTTCTATCCACGCCAGCACCGCGGCGTTCGACCAGGCCAAGCTGGACGGCGCGCCCATCAGCGCAAACGAAGCCGCCGACGTGTTCGTGCAAACTTTCTACAACCCCGACGAGGAAGTGGACTACAAGGACGACAAGCTGAAGCTGCGCGATGCGGAAAAAATCGGCCTCACGTTGCACGCGCGCTACTGCGCAGAGATTGCGCCGCTGATGGTCTATGAGTCTGTCGAAATGCCGCTGCAGCCGCTGGACATCGACTGCGGGGACAACTTGATTATCCGCCTCACCGGCACGCTGGACCGGGCCCGCGTCGTCAAGGTCGCCGGCGGCACCGTGATAAACGACGTGAAAACGGGCGGGCGCCTGATCCAGGATGGCGTCGTGAGCATCAAAGCGCGCGGCCCGCAGCTTGGCACCTACCAAATTTTGAAAGAACACACGGACGGAAGCCATACCGTGGGCGCGCAGATTACCGCGCTGCAGACTACGGCCACGACTCAAGTGGGCGTTTCGCGCGTGTTCGACGCCAAACCGCTGATGCTCGGGAACGAGCACCACGAAGGCCTAATTTCCATGGCAGCAAAAATGTTTAAAGCGGGGACGTTCCCGCCAAATCCTTCCAGTGTCCTGTGCGACAAAAAGTATTGCGCGCGCTGGAACACTTGCCCATTCCACGAATAATTTAAAAGGGGAAAACCATGCAGAATTTGAACGAGATGCAGGCCAATCAACAGGCGGGCACCAACGCGGTGGCAAAATTGGCGAACCACCCAGTACTAGGAAAAACCACATACCTTGAAAAGCGCAAGGACTTGCTGGGCGCCGGCATTCCTGGCCACATGACGGTTGAGCGCGAGATTCGAACCGCCACGGTGATGCTCATGCAAAGCCGGGATTTGCAAGCGGCCAGCCCGGAATCGTTCTACGTGGCAGTGAGCGTGGCCGTGAACAGCGGCATTGGCCTGGGAAATGGCAAAGGCTACTTGATCCCCTACAAGGGCAATGTTTCGTTCGTGCCGGGCTGGAAAGGCTTGGTCGACCTGGTGTCGCGCACGGGCCGCGCGAGCTGCTGGACGGGCGTAGTGCACAAGGGCGACGAATTCGACTATGCGCTGGGCGACAGCCCGTTCCTGAAGCACAAGCCGGGCGACAATGAAGACCACAAGGATGTGACGCACTATTACGCCATCGGGCGCATCAAGGGCAGCGACTGGCCGGTGGTGGTCGTGTGGAGCGCGGGCAAAGTGGCCAAGCACCTGGCCCAGTTCAACAAGGTCGGCGCCAAGCACTACGCGCTGAAGGACGAAAACAATTTCGAACAGTACGGGCGCAAGGTGGTGCTGCTGCAGGCCCTCAAGTTCCTGCCCACGTCGCAGGACCTGGAAAGCGCCATGAATGCGGAAATTGCCCACGAGTCCGGTAAGGGCGTGACGCTGGAGGGCAATTTCGTCTATGTGAACGACACCGACGCCGACGACGCCCCAGTGCAGGGAGTATCCGAACCGATCCCGCGCACCGACGTGGACGTGGTGACCGTCAATGTGGAAAAGGTCGAGCCGGTGCGCCAGAACATCGACAAGGAATCGATGACCGACGAAGTGCGCAAGGCATACGAGGGCGTGGCCGCGCAGCTTCAGAAGGCCGCGAACCTGGACGCGCTGGCCGTGGCCGCGGACCTGATCCAGACGGTGGGCCACGCCGGGCTGCGCGCCGAACTGACGACGATGTATAAGCGCTACATGGAAGAATTGAGCAACCCAGCGCCAGCAGCGAATGCGGCGAAAGACGAGCCAGCGCCAGCCAAGCGCACGCGCCGCACGTCGGCGGCACCAGAATAGATTCACCCCCACCACGAAGAAAGGCAATAAAATGGCTATCGAAATTTTTAACCTCGTCAAGGACAAGATGGAGGTGTATGTCAACCTCCGGATCGAAAAGCATGGCGAGAACAACGAGAACGGCTATGACGTAAAGTGCAGGGGCCGCTTTTCGAATTCCATCCTGCTGAAGTTCGACGCAGAACTGCGCGATGCCCTGTACATGGACGACGAACAGCGCGACGTGGAAGACTTCAAAAAGAAACTGCGCTTTCCTCGTATTGCCAAGCCCATCGCATGGGAACTGGAAGTGCCGCGCACGCTGCTGCGCTTGCACGATGCCGATAATTCAGCCGAAGACCTGGTGCTGTCGGATGCGAAAACCGATTCGTTCGTGTTCGAACCGATGGAAGGCGGCACCGTGGAACTGTCGTTTCGCGTGAAGCTGAAGGAACCGAGCGAAGAACAGGTCATGAAGCTGCTGCGCGCGAACGGGCAGACGATTCCTATCAGCCTGGAATGTGCGGCGCTGGAAGAAAAGCAGGACAATTTCCAGCAGGCCGAACTGCTCACGCAAGAGCCAATGAGCGAAGCGCGCAAGGAAGCGGAAAGCATGTTCGACAAGCCCGGCACCGACATGGCGCTGAAACCGGACGACGTGGTGGCCGCTGCCGAACCTGAAGCGGCACCGGAAACGCCCACGAACGTGGAACCGATCACTAAGGCCAAGCGCGGCAGCGGGCGCAAGGTCGCAGGCGGCGCAGCAATCGAATAATCACCCGGGCCGGTTCGCCGGTCCATCATCTAAAACTATGGGGAACAAATGAAAATCACACGAATTCAAGCTGACAACTTGCTGGGCCTGAAGTCCATCGACCTGAAGCCACAAACCCAGATTGTGCTGGTGTGCGGCCCAAACGGCGCCGGCAAAAGCAGTATCCAGGAAGCTGTGCGCATGGCCATCACCCAGGACTGCGTGCGAGACATCAACCTGAAAAAGGAATTCGCCGCGCTGGTGCACGACGGCGCCAAGGCCGGCGGCGCCCAGGTGGTGATGAACGATGACCCGGAAAACAGCTTCGCGTTCAATATGCCGAAGGGCGAATTCACCGGCCCGGAGATTACCGAATCCATGCGCGTGGCCCTGCACGGCCAGCGCTTCGCCAAGATGAAAGCCGACGAGCGCCGCACCTTCCTGTTCGGCCTTACGAAGCTGAAGCCGAACGCCGAAACGGTCAAGGCGCGCATGATGACGAAGGCGTGGGCCTGTCAGGAAGCGAAGATTGATGCGGTGCTGCCGCTGCTGCGCACGGGGTTCCCGAGCGTGTGCGAGCATGCGAAGACCAAGGCCACGGAAGCCAAGGGCGCATGGCGCGCGCTCACGGGCGAGACTTACGGCAGCGAGAAAGCGCCGGCATGGGAAGCGGTGCTGCCGGAACTGCCTGATGGCGACGTGAAGGCGCTGGCCGCCACCGTGGCCGGGCTGGACAAGAACATCGCCACGATGAACGAGCAATTAGGCGCCATCAAGGCCGTGCAGCGCGCCAGCGCCGAATCGGCCACGAAGCGCGCGGCCCTGTCGGCGTCCGCTGGCAAGGTGGAAGACCTGACGGACCAGCTTACCCGGGCGCAGGCCGAACTGGCCGAATACCTGCCGAAGGTGGAAGCGCTGCGCACGCGCGCCGCTGGTTCTGGAAAGTTGACGATGGCCGACGAATTGGCGCACTTTCTTGCAATGCTGCCGATTCCTACGCTGGGGAAGGAATGGGAAGAAAGCGCCAATAAAATCCTGCGGCGCTACGAAGCGACGGGCGGCGATTATGGCGTGGCTGCTGGCAAGGTGGACCCAGAAGCGCAGGCCGAACTGCCAGCGCACGAGAAAGGCCTGGTAGTGCTGCAGAATCGCGTCCAGAACCTCACGCGGGACCTGGATAGCGCCAAGCAGGCGAAAGTCCAATACGACGCGCTGGCGCCCGCTGATGACGCCGTGGACGCATCGGCGCAGATTGCGGAGGTGGACGAAATGATTAAGTCCGCGCGCGAGAGCCGCACCAAGGCCGAAAACCAGCGGCTGGACATCGAAGCGGCGCAGGCTGGCGTGGCCAAGGCGGCGCAGAAGACCAAGGACGCGCTGGCGCACCACACCGACGTGGTGGAATGGACCAAGGTGGCCAAGGCGCTGGCCCCGGATGGCATCCCAAAAGAAATGCTGCTGGAAGCGCTGGCGCCGGTCAATGCGGCGCTGGAACAGGCGGCGCTCGATACCGACTGGATGCGCGTGCAGATTGGCCCGGACATGGCCATCACTGCAGCGGGGCGCCCGTACCAGCTTCTGAGCGAGTCCGAGCAATGGCGCGCGGACGCGATGATCGCCCAGGTGGTGGCCGAAATCTCGGGGCTGAAAATCCTGATGCTCGACCGGGTGGACGTGCTGGACCTGAAGGGGCGCGGCCAATTGTTCGACTGGATGGACGCGCTGGCGTTTAACAACATCATCGACACCGCGCTGCTGTTCGCCACACTGAAGGCGTTGCCCGAAGGCCTGGCCGACACGGTGACATCGTACTGGGTGGAAGGCGGCGAGATTGCCGGCCATCGTCAACAAGCAGCAGCATAAGGGGAACCCATGAACACGATTATTTTTTACGACACCGAAACCACCGGCCTGCCAAAGTTCAGCCTGCCATCCGAAGACCCGAGCCAGCCGCGCGTGACCCAGATTGCCGCTGAACTGTGCATCGAAGAAACCGGCGAAGCGCTGGCATCGTGCAGTTTCCTGATCGCGCCGGACGGCTGGGAAATGGAACCGGAAGCGGCGGCGGTGACTGGCTTTACCATGGACCACTTGTGCAAGTACGGCGTTCCTATCGACATGGCGCTGAACACTTTCACGGAATTGTGGTTTCGCGCGGACATCCGGTGCGGCCACAATGAGCCGTTCGACATGCGCATGCTTCGCATCGAATACATGCGCGATTTAGGGTACAGCGGCGGGACGTGGAACCATGAGGGCGAGGAAATGTCGTTTGCCGACTACTGGAAAAAGCAGCCCGCGTACTGCACCCAGACGAACAGCACCAAAATTCTGAACCTGCCGCCCACCGAACGCATGCTGGCCAAGCGCATGAAGGGTCCGAAGTCCCCGAACCTGCGCGAAGCGTATCTGCATTTCACTGGCAAGGAACTGGACGGCGCCCACAATGCCATGGTGGACGTGCTGGGCGCCAAGGCGGTCTACTACGGCATCAAGGCCCACCACGCAGCGGCTTAAATCCAGAAAGGACCATCATGGACGATTCGTCAAAAAACGTAGATGCGGCCTGGTGCGCAGCTTTCCCGGCATCGGCTGCGATCATCATTGACCAGTTGCGCAGCGAAGTGGTGCAACTGGAAGGCGAGCGCGACAAGCTGATTAACGAGTTGATCGGAATGCACCGGGCGTTGCGCGAATTCACCGCTGCAGCGCAAAGTGTCGCGGTGCAGCTTGAAGCGGCGCATGCGATTTTGAAGGCAAAAGGCTAAACCGCGCCGCCGGCCCGCGCTCTGGCCGGCACACAGGAGAACCACATGCAACGAATCCACGACAGCGATAGCGCCATCGAATCCGAAATCCAGGCCAAGGGCTTGACGGCGCCGCGCGTCACGCCGGCAGACCTGGCTGCGAACATTGCCAGCGAACATTACTTCACCGCCAATGACGGCGCGCAGGGTGCATTTGCGCGCGATGACAAAAACTTCAGCGGCATCCCGACGCCGATTGCGCTCGACCTGCTTACCTTCTGCGTGCTGGTCCTGCGCAACGGCTTCACCGTCACCGGCGAATCGGCGTGCGCCAGTCCGGAAAACTTCGATGCCGAAATCGGTCGCAAGATTGCGCGCGAGAACGCGGTGGGCAAGGTGTGGGCGCTGATGGGCTATGCGCTGAAGGACGATCTGCACCGCCGCGCCAAGTTCGCCGCCGAGCCGAAGACCGGCACCGGCGGGCAGCCAGATCACCATCCGGTGTAAGTCTTCCATTTTCAATGTATCATCGCAACAAACCGGCCTGGCGGTTCCCCCAGGCAAACCAAAACAGGGAGTAGAACCATGAAACAAAGTTTCTTCCGGGCCTGCATCGTGGCCCTTGCAATGTTCGCGTGTGCGTTTGCGCAGGCCGCGCTGCCGGAACTGGTGGTCAACACCACCGGCACGGTGGTCTATGGCACCCACCCGGCGCTCATCATCAAGAAAGACACTTCCAGCGGCAACCGCGTGATGGTGCGCTACCCGTCCGGCTGGCAGTACGTGGCCGATGATGCGGCGTGGACCAAGTACGGCAAGCTGGTGGCGGGCATGGGCGCGCGCGGCCTTGCCGTGGACAATGACCCGCTTGGCACGGTGTACGCGGTGGCAGATTCGAATGGCATCTATTGCCAAGGCAATCAGACGCTGATTTCGCTGAACGGCATCCCGCTGGCCGAATCGATACCGGATGCGTGCGGCTTCTGGGCCAAGGCAAAGGCCAACGCGAATTAGATCCCTACTGCACAATGAGAAAAGCCCCGGACTTCGGGGCTTTTTTTATGCCTGCTGGGGCGTGTAGTGCGAGGACCCGCCGATTCGCACCCCGAGCCACATCGTCCAGCGCCGGAACCATGAAACCCCGATCACTTCGGACGCCTCGCGGAAAATGGCGTCTGCCATCGCGCGCGGGAACTGGCCGCTGGAATACAGGTAGTCGTGCACCACAGCGGCCTTTGCCGCCACATTCCCGGTAAGCCAGTAGATCACCGGCAGGCGCGGCGTGCTGGCAAAGTCGGTCTGGAAGCCCTTGGGAACGGTGATGACGCCCTGCGCAATCTCCGACGAGTACAGCAGCGGTTCGGTGAGCACCCATTGGCCGTCGTCCTGGTCCGTCGCGGCCACCAGCGTGAGGTGGGACAGAAAGGTGCTCATTTCGTCGCTGCCTCGTTCCGGGCCTGCATCAGGGCAGCCGCGGCCAGGTCGGCGCGGGCTTGCACTTCCGGGTCGGCGGCACGTGCGGCGGCGCGCTTGTCCATCAAGTCCTTGGTCAGGTAGGTGGCGTGCAGTTCCCATGCCACATCAAGGCCAGCGCAGCCGGAAAGGAAGCCGGCCAGCGCCAGCATGGTGAAGGTTCGTTTCATGGTGCGGCCTCTTTCAGTGGTTGGTCAAAGCGTGTCAGGTTGCGCCCGTCGATCATGGCCAGCAGCTTTTTGGCATAGTCGGGGTCAGTGGCATAGCCGGCGGCGGCGACGGCGCGGCACCAGCCCGGCCCGGTGGTTTCCTTGAAACAGGCGCTGTAGCGGGGATTCTTGCGGAAGAACGATGCCCGGTCGCGCAGGCATGCCAGCCAGTCCGGATAAGCGCGCCAGATAGCCGGGACCATCACGCGCACGCCGTTGATGACCTCGTAGGTGTCCATGCTGATGACAGGCCCCTTCCATGCCCTGTCGGCCTTCACGCCGAACAGGTTAAAGCCACGCTGCGACAGCCTGGAAGCGCCCCAGCCAGATTCCAGCGCGGCCTGCGCCAGGGTGAAGCTGGCCGGAATCCCAGTCTCTTTGTGGCACGCCATGGCGGCGGGGACGATCTTGTCCAGAAAATCCTGCGGCTTCATTTGCGCAACCTTTCAAGTTCACCGATGCGCAGCGAGTTCATGCGCGTTTCGGTGCGTGTTTCGCTGATGGCATCGCGCAGCGCGTCCAGCCGGATATCGCGGTCATCAAGCCGTTTTTCGACCTTGGTCAAGGTCTGCGTCAGCGCTTCCATCTTGCTGGACTGCTGCGAGGCTTGGTAGCCCATCCAGACCATGAACGAAGCGACGGTAATGCACCCGGAAACGATACTGGCCACTGAGAGTTGGAAATCTACGAGGCGACGGGGTTGGTTCATGTGGCATGGTCCTTTCTGGGTTGGTGGTCTAGCCGGTGAATTCATCGATTTTCAGCGCTTCTGCTGCGATGAACAGGGAATCGAGTTCGGCTGTTTTGCCGCGCGCCGTCGCCCATGCGTTCACCAGAGGGTTATCGCGGCGCATGGTCAGGGCGTCTTCCAGGAAGGCCACGGCCACCGGCCCGCGCAGCGCCGTAAACGCCACCACGTCGTCCCAGTAACCCGCGCCAATCAGCACAAGGCGCGCGTTCAGCTTCGGCACCGATTCAGGCACCACCGGCAGGGCAGCAACGCGCCTGCGCTCGGTTAGTTCCGCTTGTTCGTCAGCGGTCAAAGGGCGCTGCTTTTGTCGCTGTTCGTCAGCGTCCCAGTAATCTGCAAAGTCGGTCATGGTCGATCCCCTTTAAGAATTGTTGTAGCCGTAGACGCGCACCTTGCCGGTGGCTTGAAAGAGTGCGCCGCCGCTCCAAAAAAGCCGGAAGCCGGTCAATACGCTTGCTGTGTTCACGACGTTGGCGCGCTGGGTCATGACAAATGTCGGCGTGGCGTTTGTCTGCCCAAGCACGCATGGAATCACCGCCTTCAAATTCACCGCGTCATTGACGTTGAAAAATTCAATCTTCCCGCTGACGCCAACGCCGGTTGTAATCTGTCCCGGCGAGGCGCTAACCGTGATGGAGGATTGGCCAGTAGTGGTATTTCCATTGAACGTATTGATTTCAAAGTAGATGCTTGTTGCGACAGCCGCACCAGCGACAGCGGCGCGCGCTACAAGGTTGTCGGCGGCGTTCGGGAGCAAGCCCTCGGGCAGCACCAAGTAATTGTCGTACGCCGCCGTAAAGGTGGTGAGGAAGTCCAGATTTGCCGCCGCCGTCGGGGTGAGCGTCGCTACCAATGTCAAACCGCCCTTCACCGCCGTGCCGTCTGCCTTCGTGTAGCTGGTGACGATAGCGCCCGCCGTGTCGCCGCGAATAATAGCGCGGTCGTTTGCAGCGGTTGTGATGTTCGCAGCGCCAGGAAGCAGCAAGCCAGCGCCGTGCGTCAGCGTCAAAGCGCCGTCGAAGATCACCGTACGCTCGGCACCGACAGGAATGGTGATGGCGGTAATCGGGGTCGTACCGGTCACGTGTGTCAGGTTGCCGGTCGCCGTCGTCAGGTTGATCGTGGCCGCGCTGGCGATGTCGGCGCCCTTCACCTCGTTCTGCGCATAGCCGGTGTGCGTCGTGGTAAATGCCGCTGCTGCGCCGCTTGAACGAAGGAAGCCAAGCGACTGGGCAGGCAGTACAGTCTGAAATGCCGCTTGCGTAACGAATGCAGTGGACGCCGCATTTGTGCTGTTGTCGCCCAGCGCGACAGTCGGGACAAGAACCGCCGTCGCACCGTCCATGTCCACCGTGCCACCAGTGAACGTGACATTGCCGGTTCCGATCAAGCCCCCGGAGAACGTCACGCCGCCGGTGTAGCTCGGGGCCACAAAGGTCTGCGTGAAGTTCACCGCATCGGTCCCCAGCGTACCAGTGGCCAGGCCCGTGATCTTGAAGCCGCCAAGCGGGATATTTGCCGTGGCTGGCGACTGCCCGTCGCGCGTGATGCAGTTCGTAAGGCCGTCTGCGATGTCGTCGCTGTCGGTGTCGGTTCGCGTGGCATCCACGTAGAGGCCGTTGGCCGCGTCCGTGATCCAGCTGTAAATCCGGGTGAAAACTCCGGCGCCGTTAAATGGCATGTCAATCTCCTTGGGTTGGTTGGGCGCCAGCGTTCACCGTGCCTGTGGCCGTGGCCTGCGACATGGCCCGGAGCGTTTCAGCGTATTTGCTCGGTGGGATTCCTGCCTTCTTCATGGCTTCGGAGGCGGCTTTCGGGTCCTGCAGAAGGCGTGCCAGTTGCAAGCGCACCTGTTCGTCTGCGTCACCATAGAGCACATCGCCCGCGCGCTTGGCCCAGCCACCCGGCACGCGCGCCACGCTGGCCATCCAGTTGGGGATGCCCGCCTGCGCCGCTACGTTCGACATGGCCAGTTTCTGCACCGTGTCGGACCCTGCCCCACGCCCAGCACCTTCGAAGGCTGCGCGGGTGGCCGCGTCCTTCCCTACGCCCTGAAGAATCTGCATTTGCTCAGGCTCCATGATGTCGGCAAGCTTCAGGCCCTTCATCCCGGTGACGCGCTGGGCCAGGCGGTCGCCCTCGCGCAAGGCCTGCGCATACGATTGCGCCGTGGTCTTGAAAGGCACATCGCCGTTTTCGGCCAGGGCAGGCACAAAGCGCTTGTAGAATTCCTCCCCGATGTCCATCTGGTTCAGAGGCCTGCTCATGTTCGCGTAGGCCGATTTTGCTTGCGCGTAGGCCGGGATTTTATTTTCCAGCCAGGTCATGAAAGCTTCCTTGGTCTGCAGCGCCGCGTCACGCTGCGCGCCCTGCATGCCACCCAGGCCCGGATTGCCAATGGCATCGTCAAGGCCCAGTTTCAGGTCATGCAGTGCCGATCCTTGCAGCTGCGCCGGGATGGCGCCAGCGCCGTCTGCGCCCTCCTGCGCGGCCTTGATGCCGAAGCTCTGCCCGCGTTCGGCGGCGAGCTTCTCGGCCTGCGACATGGCGGCGTTCATGGACGGGCGCTGCAACAGCGCGCCGATCACGTCATCGCCTTCCACGACGGCCTTTTTTGCAGTGTCGTACAGCGGGCGCACAGAAGCGTTGCGGGCTTCGAAAGCGGCGTCTTTCGCTTCGGGCGTCTTGGCGATATTGCGCAGCGCATCGGCCAAGGCCCCGCGCTGGGCCTTTTCCACGTCGTTGAAGCCCTGCGGGTAGGTGGCGCGCACCGTGCGTTCAAGCGCTGCAATGCCGTCGTCGTTCGCGGCCTGGCCCACGGTCGGATTAAAGCCCGGCGTTGCGCCGCGCGCGGTCGCCAGCCTTTCGGCCACGGCGTCGGCGTTCGATGCCTGTTTTCGCAAGAGCTTGGCGGCGATCATTTCGCGGCCCCTGTTGGTGAAAGGGTCCACCAATGCCGCTTTGGCCGCTTTCGTGCCGTTGACGGCCAGCGGGACAATGGCGCCAGCAGCTGCACCAATGCCCTGGTTTGCCAGCCTGCTATCTTCCTTGCCGACAGGCTGCAGCATGCCGCCCAGCGCGCCAATGGTGGCCGCGCCGCCAAGGGATGCCGCGCCGGGGATCATCATGGCCGGGGCCATCATGGTGATGTTGCCGCCGATGTTGCCAGCCATGCCCGCGCCGGTGTTCATCAGGTTGGCGTCCAGTTTCTGGGCCTGCTCGGTGTCGGCGCGCGTTGCAAAACCATACTTGGCCGCGCCCGGCGCGATGTCGGTCACGATATTGCCAATTCCCCGCCCCATGTCCACGAAGGCTTTGCCGACGCCGGCATTGAATTTCTCCATACCGGACATGTCCTGCGTGACATCGCGCGGCGTGCCGTCCTTCATGGTCTGATACGCGCGCGCCAGCGTCATGGCCCCTTGCTTGTCGCCCGCCTCGTGCGCCTTCTGCAGCGCGGCCCCCAGTTCTTCCAGCGTAGCCATTAGCGCCCCCCTTTCAGGTACTGCCGCACCAGATCGTCCGCCGATGGCGTGCCGACGCCGGCGCGGTTGGCGTTGACTGCCTTGTCCGCGATGCTGCCCTGGTTGTCCTTGGCGTATTTCTGGTTGATGCCGCGCATAATCTGCATGGCCGCGGCCTTCTGTGGCCCTGGCACGTTCGGGTCGCCAATGCTGCCCGCGGCCTGGATGTACAGCGCCATGTCCTTGTCGGAGGTCGGGCCGCTCATTTTCGGCACCTTGGCAGTCAGCGAAGCACCGATCACCGCCAGCTGCGCGGCTGCCTGCGCGCTCTTGGTGCTCACGCCGACGAAGTTGCCCACCTTGTCCCGGATCGCACCCGCGCCGCTGCCGGTCGATGCCTTCAGCAGCGGTTCGGCCATGTTAATCAGGTCCAGCGTGCTGCCGGCGTCCTTGATCTTGGCCAATTCTTCGGGGGCCTGCGCGGCCAGCATGCGCGCCTGTTCGACAGCGTTCTGCGTGCGCACCGCGCCAATTTCGGCCTCTTTCTGGGCGGCGGTCTGCAGGGCAATGCCAGGCCCCTGCTGTTGCGGCGGCATTTGCGGCTGCTGCGACGGCGGTGGCTGGCCGGACGCCTTGGCAATCTCGCGCTGGATCGCGGCCAGGTCCGACGCCTTGCGCGGGTCGCTGTCCGGGCGCTGCATGATGCTGGCCATTTCCTGCTGCAGGATCGGCAGCGGGCCGGGAAGTCCTGGCGTCGGCGCTGGCACTTGGGTCCCAGGCGGGAAACCCTTGTTTGGCGGGCCTTGCGGGGCCATGCCTTGCGGTGGCGCGCCCTGTGGCCCTTGTGGGGCCTGTGGCGGCATCTGCTGCCCTTGTGGTGGCATCTGGGGCGGCTGCTGGGGTGGCGCACCGCCGCCGCTCATCTGCACAGCCTGCGCGCGCGTCATCATGCGCGGGCCTTGCGGCGTGTTCACTTCCACCATGTCGAAACCAGCCTGTGCGCCCGCTTCGGCACCCTTGACCTGGCCGGCCATCTGCGGGATCAGTTCCGCGCCCTTCATCTGGCTGATTTCCGGCACGCCGTTCCCGTTGATCGTGTTATTCATGCCCGACTTGAAGTCAGGGCCAGCAAACAGCGGCTTGTTCGTGGTCGGGTCGTAGACCGTGCTGCCGGCTGCAACAGGCATCAGGCCATCGGCTTTCATCTTGGCCATGCGCGCGGCGCCGAACAGGCGCGGGTCAATGCCTTGCGCTTCCATGTCCTTCTGCTCGCCGGTAAGGTCGGTCAGGTTCTGGATCATCTTGCCGCCCAGTTCCGGGTCCTGCCCGTACATCGACAGGGCGCGGGTCCATGCCTGGCGCAGCGCGGGGGATGGGCGCGCGGCGGGCGGCGCGCTTGGTGCTGACGGTTCGTCTGCGGGCATGTCGGGCATCGGGCCGGTGCCGCTCGGTTGGCCGCTCTGGACTGGCGCAGCAGCCTGGCCCGGCGTGTCGAAGGTGCCAGCAGGGGCCATACTCTTGAGCATTTCGGCCATGCGAGCCGCGCCGGCGGCGCCCAGTTCCTTCTGCTTGGCGTCGTTCTTTTCCTGCGCCTTGTTGGCGAAGTAGGCGGCGCCCAGCTTGGCAACGCCTTCCCATGGGCTAATCTTCGCGGCCTGCGCCAGCCCTTGCTGGGCCTGCAGCGGCGCCATAGCCTGCATGCGCAGCGCGTCCACCATGCGCTGGCGGCGCTCAAGGGCGGCATTTTCGGCCTGCAGGTCGGCGTTTGCCGCGCCCTTGCCGAAACTTACTGTATTCACGTTTGCCATGATTAGATCGCCTCGTAGTTGACCATCTTGTAGCCGCTTGGGTGGTGGCTAAGAACCGCGTTCGGGCGCACCTTTTCCAGTTCGTCGGCCATGACGCCCACGCCCGGCTCGCCCCACACGTAGTTGTACGAGTACAGCGGGATGCCGACAGGGTGCATGCCGATCTGTCGAATGTCGCGCTTCAGGCGGCGGTCGGAAATCAGGGCCGCGGCGCCAAGGCCGAACAATCCGCTGGTCATGGCGTTGTTTTGCGCGATCTGGGCGTTGTACGGGTTCAGGGAATTCTGGTAGCCCTGCTGGGTGATGCCCGACACGTCCGTGCCAGCCTGGTTCGTCTGCTGGGTCTGCCCGAACTGCGGCGCCGTCACCTGCGAGCCGGTGCGCAGCGCGTTCAATTCGTTTAGCGGCTGCTGGCGCAAGTAGTTTGCCTCGTTGATACCCTGTGAGCGGCCCTGGTTCGTCAGGTTGGCATTCGACATGGCCTGGCCGAAGCCCTGCGCTTGCGCCGTGTTGTGGAACTGAGCATTGTTCAGGGCCTGGCTGTAGGCGTTCTGGTTCGATGCAAGGCCGATACCGAACAGGCGCGACTGCTCGGCGCCCCCGCCCGTGATGGCCGACTGGCGCGCGTTGTTGTAGGCAAATTCCTTGTTACGCGAAAAGTCACCGATTGCGCGGTTCCAGGCGTCGGAATTCTGCATGACGCCTTGCTGCACCAGCTTGTTTTCAAGGTCCCCTTGGTCCTGCTTCCACTGCGGGTCCATGAACGCGGATTGCTGCTTGTACAGGGCGTCACGCTGGGTTTGCAAGTCCTTTGTCAGGTCGGCCCCGCCGATCAATTTCGGGACTCCCGCCATATTCACGTCGTCCTGGATTTTGCCGTAGCTCACGCTGTTGACCTGATTCGGCAAACGGTCGTATGTCAGTTGCTGCGACATCGAATCGCCCACGCGGCCCAGCTGGCTTTCGCCAAGGTCGGACATGCTCTGGCTGATGCGGTTGGACGAGTCCAGCAGCTTCTGCTGCGCCGGGTCAAGCGTCGTGGTCTGAGACCATTTCGTGGTGCCGTCCGGGTTCTTGGTCTCGTTGTAGACTTGCGATCCCCATGGGTTGTACTGGTCGATGCGGTTCAGGTGCGCATTCGCGTTCGCCGTTTCGATATTCGACTTTGTCTGTGCAGCTGCCACAGCAACCGGGTCCGGTGCTGGCGGTTGTTTTGGCTCTTTCTTACCCATGGTTTTCTCCCTGTTCAATCCATTTGCATTCTTCGCGCAGCATGCCATACACCACGCAGTCATCATCATCGAAACCGCGCCGCATAATGCCCTCTTGTATGAAGCCTGTACTTTCCAAAAACTGGCGCGTGGCGCGCGCGCGGGCCGGCGTGAAAGCCGTTACCCTGTCCACCTGCAGCTGGATGAACGGATAAGCGAAGATCGAGCGCAGCGCGGCGCGGGACAGCCAGCGCGGGCTGGTCGCCGCACATGAAAGCTGGATGTCGTTGCCGCGGTACTCGTGGTACACCACCGCCCCGACGCATTCCCCGCCGCGCTCCACGCCGATGGCCGCGCACTGGCCGAAGCTGTCCACATGCGGGATGCGTCGCGCCACCCATGCGGCAAGTTCGTCGCTTCGGTTGAGCACGAGATTCAAAGGATTCTCCCGCGCCGGAACACGTACTGGACCGACTGCCATTGCAAGGCGCTCACGTTGTTGACCACGCGCATGTGCAGCGCGCCAGTGTCGCCCACGCCGACGACGCCCTGCCAATCCTGCTTGATGCTGCCGCTTTCGCCCCACGGGAAGGTGTTCCAGGGCGCTGTATTCCAGGGCGTGCCGCCAGTGCCGGAGAACGAAGGCGCGGAAACCGGGTAGGCGTCGGCAAAATCCATATCCATGGCGAGCGTGGCGCGGATCGTGCCGCTGGTCTTGAACACCGGGCGCGCCATCGTGATCTGTTTTTCGTAGCCCGGCGCGCCGAAATACTGGAACGCCGTTTTCGCCTCCCCGAAGATATAGCCGCCGTTGTCGGAAAAGCCCTCCTCGCACTTGGCCACGTAGGCGGTCCCGGCGCCGGCGCGGCGTCCGGATGCGAAGAACAGTTCATCGCCCATGCTTTCGAAGGTGCTGGCGTTCCAGCCGATGTATCGGCACCACGCCCCGGTAATCGTGTTCATGACGTACTGGCGCGCCTGCTGCACCTGTGAGGGCAAACCGCCGCCCGGCGAGCGGTAGGAGGTCGGCACGTTCACGAAAAGCTTGTTCCCCACTGGTGCGAGACAGGCCTCCCAACCGAAGTTGTCGCCGTAGTTGTCGAGGTCGGCGGCGACAATCGTGTTGATCTTGTCGCTGATGGCGATCTGCTGGGTGCGGTCGGTGAGCAATGCCTTGGACAGCGGCAGGAAGCCGTCGCTCGTCAGGAAAATCACATCTGACGCGACGCGCACGAAGCAGCGGCGCCCGACTGGCCGGCCAATGCGGTAGCGCCCGTTTTTGACCCAGTTTGCAGCCACGGCGGGGTCGGTGCCGGAATACATCAGCACTTCGCCCTCGGACGAGATAAACACGGCGTATTCCTGCACGCCGGCAGCGTTGTCGATGGTCCAGGTAGCCATCGCCATGAGGTAGCCGCCCAGGCTCAGAAGCGGCGAGAGGTCCACCGACAGGGCGGCGCCGGTCACGGTGTTGACGGGCAAATACCAGAACCGCGCGCTGTCCTTTTCGATGAAAAACACCCGGCTGGCGTAGAGGTTCACATGGATCAGCAGGCGCGGGTCAACGCCGGTAATGGCGATGGTCACGTAGGTGCCGACGACAGAGGCGTTCGCGCCTGGGTCGGCTGCCATCACATAGGTAAAGGTGCTCGCGCCCGTCACGGTCACCATGTAGGTGCCGCTGAAGCCCGCCGGCGTCGTGCCGATGACGGTCACGTAATTGCCGGTGGACAGGCCATGCGGCGCCGCGGTGGTCAAGGTGGCCAGCGTGCCGGCGCGGGTAATCGTGCTGATGGTCTGGGCGGCGACGCTGGCCACCTTCTGCCATACCGTGCCGGTGTAAATCTCGGGGTAATCGGCGCCATTGACGGCCAGCAGGAACTGCCCGCCAGGCGTCCCCATGTTCGTGTACTGCCAGCGCGCGTTTGCCAGCCCGGTGACGACAGCCGCGCCCACGACGCCGCCCGCGGTGGCATCAAAGAACGATGTGCCGGAAGCGGCGAACAGCTTCGATGTGGTCGGGCTGTTGTAGGTCATCAGCGATTCGATGGCGTCCGTGTAGCCGGTGGACCAAGGCGAAAAGCCGCGGCGCAAGTCCACGCTGGTGGTGCTCGGGAAGAAATTATCCAGAATGACGGCATCAAGCGGCGGCATGGCGGCAAGCGCGTCGCGCGCGTTCAGGCCCCCGACTGGCGCCGCGAGGCTCAGGCTTTCCGATTGAGGCGGTTTTTTCGGCTTTTGCCGTGCGAATCGCATTGTTATTCCCCGTATCCGCTATCAGGAATGTTGCGCCAGTCGATCAGCTGATCTACCGCGCGCCCGCCGCCCAGGTTCAATGTGTCGCTGCCGGCGTCCGCGCCCTGCGCGATGGCCAGAAGCTGTTCGAATTTGGCGCTGAAGTCGTCGCCCAGGCCCTTCGCTTCCTGGTAGCGCATCTTCAGGCCGGTAATCATGAGCCGGTCGGGGAACATGCACACATCGTCGTCCAGCGTGAATTCAGCCTTGGCCACGCCGGCGGCGGTGCGCGCCCAGTAGGCGCTAATGTATTCGAAGCCGATGCGCTCGGCGTTCGTGATCGCCGGCCAGATTTGGAACGTGCCGCCCAGCACGCGAAAGGACAGGCGCGGCCCGGTCGAAATATAGCCGGACTTGAGCCAGGCCCATTGCTGCGCGGTCTTCGGGCCAAGCATCTGCCAGTGCTGCGTCTTGTCCCATTGCGTCTTGTCCAGCGAGCGGTCGAAATCGGCTGGGAACGGGTATTTCGTCTTGCAGAAGGTGAGCGTCACCGTGCCGCTGGCCGTGGCCGGCTGGTTCAGCGTCACCTGCGTGGCGCTGTCGTTCGTCAGCACATAGGTGTCAGTGTTGATGCCGGTCCCCACCACCATGTAGGTGCTGTCCACCCCGGTGGTCGAACTAAGGCCCGTTACGACGGCGCTGCCAGACACGGTGGTGCCGGTGGCGCTGAGGTACTCGGTCGTGAAGGCGTATTCCGTGGACAGGTCCTGCCAGATAAACCCCTGCTGCAGATCACCGCCCAGGCCGTTTAGCAGCGCAAGCAGCTGGATCGTGTCGGTTGTGGTCGAGCCGGTTACCAGCGTCGGGCGTGGAATGCCCAATTCGCCGGCAGCGGCCTGGATAATCTGCAGCATGGTTTTCATTTAGCGGGTCCGTTTCTGGGTTGGTGCCGGGGCCGGGTCCTGTACAGGCTCAAGCGCGGCCAGCTGGTCAAGGCCGGAAGGCGTGGCCGGGTTGCCCATGCCGGCCAGCCGGTCCAACTGGGCCTGCATCGCGGCCATCTGCGATTCAAGGGCTTCATTGCGCGCCGTAACGGATGCCAAGGCCTCGGCGGTCTTGGTTTCTGCTGCCTCGCCGCTGGCCAGCTTCAGGTAATTGCGCGCGGCGTCGCGGAAGGCGTGCGGCGACATCCCGGCGATCATGCCAAGCGCCTGAATTTGCATGTCCGAAGCGTTGGCGATGTCATCGACCGACATGAATTTGATTGCGCGCAATTCTTCGGCCATTGACGGGGTAATGCGCGGCCACTGGTCAATTGGGGTCTTGCCGATCAGGCGCTGGTCGCCGGCCATGCGGTTCTGGTAATGCGCCCAGTGCTTCGGGAACCGTTCCTTGTGGTCGTCCCGGGCCATGGTGTCGATCACGTTCTTGTCGTCGCCGGGCAGGTAGATTTTCACCATGTCCACGTCGAAGAAAATGGGGCGCCCTTGCCTGGCGCTTTCGAAATTGTTCTTCATCGGCTTGGTGTAGAACGACACGGACAAGGATTTGTCCGGGTCGCGCTGGCCTACGAATTCCGGGTTGGCGTCGTCCGAGGCGATATATTCGTTGCTGTGCATGGTATTGCTCCTTGAAGTAGTTCAGGTGTGCGTTTGTGGGGATGCGCGATTAAGCGCTCAGGAACAGGAAATAATTGCCGTCGCCGCGCGCGCCGAACAGCGCCGATTTGCCGGTAGCAATCGACACGCCGGCATTCGTTGCGGCCAGGCCGATGCGAAAGCCTACTGGCGGGTAGACCGTCAGCGTGCTGGCGCCCTGGTTGTACACGGCCAGGATGTCACCGCCCAGCACCTGCTTGGTGGTGTCGGGCAGGATGGCGCCCGTCGAAGCTGCCACCGTGGTGAATTCGGTCGAACAGGTGGTAAGTGCGTAGGCGGTGGCCTGGTTGGTGCCGGTGGCGGTCTTGCCGCCCTCGCCCACGCCGTTGATGTTGCGGGCCTGCGGGCCGGTCAGGCCTGCGCCCATCATATCTTTCTGGAATCCTGGCATGATATTTCTCCTTGAGGTTGGAAAGCAGGGGCCGAAGCCCCCGCATCACTGGTTTAGGTGATCTGGCCCTGGTGGAATGGGCGGTTGATCTGGATAACGCCAAAGCCGGTGGAAGGCGTGCCGGTCGTGGTCGAAACCTTGGCGTTCAGAATCTGTTCGCCGGCCACTGCCGCATCGTCCACGCTGCCAGGGGTGGCTGCCAGCGAGAACACGTCGGCGCCCACCACCATGGCGTTTGGCGCCTTCACGACGGCAGCGCCATCGATCTGATACCAGCCGTATTGCAAGGCGACGTTTGCCGACATGGCGACAGCCACGGGGCCGGTGCCAGCGGTAGCCGGCGACAGCGCAGTGGTGCCAAGGTACTGGTCGTAATCCACCATGGTGCCAATCGCCGTCGAGGCGATGCCCTTCAGGTAGATAAATTCACCGGTGCCGTAGGTCGGATCGGTTGCGGTGACGATCGTACCCAGAGCGTGGTTCTGGGTGGTGTCGGTCACGGCGATTGGCTGGAAGCCAGCCAGCGGGTTTTGAATCGTGTAAGCCATGATGCTTTCTCCTTGAATTGGGAAGGAACCCGCCGAAGCGGGCGCCGGTTTGTTACGCCTTCAGCAGGCCCTGGAACTGGGCGCCGCGGGTGGTGAGATTGCCGGCCCAGCCATACAGCTTGACAATGGCGTCCTGGTTGATCGCCTGGCGCTCGCCGCCGATAGGCACGAAATTGCGGTCACGGTGCGGGCGGAACTTCATGTACTTGGTGTTCAGGAAGTACATGCGGTTGGCAGTGGTCATGCCGATACCGCCGTCCAGGACCACGTCAGCCGCCACGCCGCCGCCGTAGAACTTCAGCTTGGCGAAGCCTGCGCCAGCCGTGCCGCCGCCGTCGCTGGTGACGCGCTGGATGGCCTGCAGCGCGTTAACGTACATGCTGTAGTAGTTCGAATCGGCCACGATAAGGGTTGGTTTGTCACGGCCACGCACGAGGCGCAGGGCCAGCGTGGTCATGTACTGCACGATGTTGGTCGCGGACACTGCTGCGCCGCCATCGGTCAGGCCGCTGAACGACTGCGAGCGCCAGAATGCCCAGGTCGCGCGGTCGATGCCGCCGTAGGTGCCGGTGTTGGCCACGTCGGGGACAGCTGCCTGCAGGCCTGTGATGTTCTTGCCGCCGTTGCCGGTGCCGTCGCCGTAGATGTCGGCGGCGATGCGGTTCAACAGGCGCGCTTCGGAAATCTCCATGCGGCTGTCCAGCAGATCGATGATCTGTTCTTTGCCGCTGTTCTGCAGCATTTCCAGGCCCGACATGGTGACGGCGTCGGCGTACTGCTTGATGCTGTACTGGGCGGCGCTGATCGGGCTGTCAGGGCTGATGTTGATCGCCTCGTAGCCGGAATAGCTGCCACTGTTGTCCGTCGTGGTGTCGTTGTACATGATTTCTTCCAAAATCACGTTACCGCCGGAAAACGGCTTGATGTTGCCCTGCGCCTGCAATTCCATCAGCAGAGCGTTGTTGTTGGTCAGGTTGTCGGCCAGCTCGCCGGAGCGGGACTGGATGGTGGTGGCGATGATGTCGGTAATCGCGGAGTTCGGGAATGGCATGGTGTTGCTCCTAAGTAGTCGATGAAGTGGTTAAACCCGGCCAGCGTCCACGGCTTCAAATGAAGCTGCGAGGGCGCCGCGCCTGTCCTTTGCCGATGGGCTTGAAGCAGCGCCGCTAGGAGTAGCGGTGCGCACCGAAGCGCCAGCGTTTTTGGCTTTCTTGATGGCCGCTTGCCTGGCCGCTTCCGTTGCTGCAGCAGTCGCTTGCGCTTGACGCGCTTGGTCAGCTGACGACAGGGATTCGTCCAGGCGCACGGCCATCTTGTAGGCCGCATCAGGGTTTTGGGCCATACCAGACTCAAGTAGTTGAATCATCGGCTCCCGTACCTGCTCAAAGTGCGGATACTGTGCTGTATCCAGAAACTTTGAGAGTTCTTGCTGAATTGCTTGTACCTCTTGCTGTTCGCGCCACGATGTGACGCCGGTAACGCTCTTGTTCAGGCGGTCCACTTCGGCCATCAGCTGCAGCGTCACGGGGTCCATCTGGCCCTGTTGCTGTTGCTGAATCGCCGCCATCGGGACGCCGTAGTCCTGCGCCAGGCGCGCGAACATTTGCAATTTCTGTTCAGGGCTGCCCATGGCCAGGGTCTGGTGCGCGCGGCCCAGGTTCTGTATCCACTGCGCCGGTTGAATGTTGTGCTGCTGCAGCGTCGGGATGAATTCGGCCATGGCGTCAGTGAACTGCTTCGCCTGCAGCGCTTCGGCGCGGTAGGTCGAAACGCCCGTGCTGTATTCCTTTTCGCGCTGCACGTTGTACGCGGCCAGCTTCGTGGCTTCGTCGGCGGTCAGCGGCAGGCCCGCGGCCAGCTTCTGCTGGATCGGCAAGTATTCCTTTCGCCAGGTGGTCAGGCTTGGCGCTGGCTCGGCGGCGGGCGTTGGCGCTGCTGCAGCTGGCGCGGGGGCGTCGGCAGGCTTCGGCGCAAACCGGCCTTGCTGGTCGCGCGCGCGGGCCGCTGCCATGTCTTCAGCGCTCAATACCACCGTTTCGCCGGTGTCGCCGGCATCTGGTGCTGGGTTCTCAAGCGCTTCCAGCCCAGCCAGCAGCGTGTCGCGGCGGCTCTCTGGCTCGTTGTTCTGAATTTCGTCTTGCTGGTCGTTAGGTCCGGGCATGGTGTTCTCTCAAGTAGTTGAGGGGTGGGTGGGTCAAGCGGCTTTAAGCTTCTCGTTTGCAACGCGAATCAGTGTTTCCTTCAGCCCGGGCGGGGGCTTGATGGCGGTCGGCGCCTTCGGCTTCTCGTTCCCCATCTCGATAACGCCGTGCTGCTTCAGGTGCGCGCGGTGCTGGCTGCGGCTCGTGATCCAGCTGCCATCACACTGGCTCTGGTACGGCTGGATGTCGGCGGCTACCATCGGCGCCACCACACGGCGCTGCATCGTCACCCCGCAATGCTCGGGCAAGTCGTCGTCCATCTTGGCGATGGAGCGGTAGATTTCCTCGGTGTGGCCGCATGCGCAGCCCAGAACGTAGATAGGCATCATTCCTCCCAGTCTTGTTGAAGTGCGGGTTTCTGGTCGGCGGCATACTTCGCGGCCTGGTGCTGAAGTTCTGCGATATGCACTTTCACGGCGTTGTCACGGGCGTTCATCTGGGCCTCAAGCGCCAGGCGCTGCTGTTCCAGTCGTTCGGCGCTGGCCGCTTCCGCGTCGGCCATGCGCGCCTCAAAGGCCATGCGCTGCTGCTCAAGCTGGGCGTCAATCTGGGCCTGCTGGGCGTCGCGCTGCGCTTCCAGCTGCTGCTGGTGGGCGTTCTGCTCGGCCTGCACCTGCTGTTCATGGCTGGCCAGCTGCGCATCCGTCTGCATGCGCTGCTGCTCAAGCGTCTGGGCATTGGCCAGTTTCTTGTCTTCCAGCTGCATCTGCGCCTGGACCTTCTGCATTTCCGGATCGGGCGGCGGTTCCTTCGGCTGCTGCGCTTCCTTCGTCATCTTGTCCAGCGCGGCGTCAATCATGCCTTCCACCGTGCGCCCCACCTTGAAGCCGGTAATGCCGAACTTCAGCAGGCCAACAAGCAGCGGCGCCATCTGGGGCGATTGCTGGATGATCGGCAGGGACTTTTCCATGTAGGTGCCAACGGCGTCAAGGAACAGCGAGCGGTCGGCCTTCTCTTGCGCCTCGTCCATCTGGATCATGGAATCGCTGGACACTTCCACCCGGAAGGACGACAGCGGCCCCTGGTCGGTATCGGCTGCCGGGTCCATGGCGCGCGGCCCCAGCAGCAGTTCCATCGCTTGCGGGACCATCTGCTGATCTTCCGGGGTCAGCTGTTCTACACACGCGATGCGCGCGATGGTGGACGGCTGGAAGTGTTGGCAAATGATCTGCGCCTTGATCTGCAGGATTTCAGTGGCAAAGCGGACCACCTTGTCCTGATTGTTGCGCAAGCGCATGTTTCCGTACTGGCCTTTCAGCTTCTGCGCGCCGTAAGTCTCGGTGGGGTCGCTGGCGCCGCGCACGATGTCGCTGATGCCCATCAGCTCGTAAATCTGGTTCTTGACCTGTTCCACCGTGCTGTAGGCAACCTCAAGCGCCGACACAATCGGGGCCAGGTCCACGATGTCAATCGAGCCCTTGAGGCCCATTTTCTCGGAAAACGCGGTCCAGTCGGAAACAGGGATCAGCGTGCCGTTGCCGCCTTCCTTGAACAGGCGCGCCAGCTCTGGCACAGCGGACGAGTAGACACCCATCACCTTGAGCTGGTCGATCAGGCCATCGATCTTGGCCTGAAGCTTGGTCAACTGGTTGGCCTGGTCCTGGTAGAGCTTGAAGTCCGGCACCGGAACCAGCGTGCAGTTCGTCATCGTGGCGTACAGCGGGCGCGGGCAGGGGAAAAAGCCGTCCAGCTTCAGCGGGTCGGCGCGCTCGTCCACGATCTGCTGGGTGGTCTTGGCCATCCAGACGGCGGTGGACGTGGCTTTGTCCCAGATTTCATAGATGGCAGCCTGCGCGCCCTCTGCCGACGAGCCGGCGCCCGCGGTAATCTTGCGGTTGTCGCCGTTCTGGTCGGGCCGGGTGTCCAGCGGGATCGTGGCGGCGATTTTCTCGCCAAAGCGCTTGACCAGCGCGGCCTTGTCCATGTAGACGAGGCGCCACACTGCCGGCACTTCCTCCCAGGTGCGCGCCACGACGTGGCCAAATTCCTTCCAGTGCACATAATCGACCGGGGCGCACTCATATTCGATTTCCTCGGTCGCTGCCGCCTGCTCGTCCTGTTCCGGGTCGGCCTTGTCGGCGTCTTCCGTCACCTGCACGCCGCCGTCGATCTGGCCAGGCACGGAGATGATGTGCGGCTCGTAGCGCACCCATGAAACGCCGCGGCCACCCAGGAAGCGGTCGAGAACGCAGCCTTCCATGGCGGCGCGGTAGTCGGGGTAGTGCTCAATCTCGTAGGACAGGGCGCGTTCCAGCAGCAGGCACGCCACACGCCCCACCGGGTCGCTGTCGTTGAAGCGGCGCGACACATCCGGCTTTGGCACGCGCGAGAACGTGGCCGGCAGCAGCACCTGGACGTTTGACCACAGGATGTTGAACGCGGACGTGCTGTCCGTGCTGCTGTCGGCCTTCTCGTCGTAGTCGCGGTAGCGCTTGACGATCTTGCCGGCGCGCGTTTCCCACGGCTTGAACTTGCGTTCGTAGGCCGCAATGGCGTCAACCCACTTTTTCGCCTTCGGGTCAATCGCTGCTTTTGGGTTTGTATCGGCCATCAGATTCGTCCTTTATTGGGGGCGGGGGTCGATGCCCACATTTCGTCCAAAGTGGCCTGGTTCGTTCCCACCGTGAGGCCGCGCATTGGCGGCTTGGTCGGTGGCGGTGGCTCGGCCTGCTTCATAATCAGGCAGCCGTAGCTGTAGCCGTCGCCGTCGTGGCTGGACCAGTCGTGCAGCGGGTCGCTGCTGAAGATCTTTTTTTCTTCGTCGTACTCATAGCGCCACGAGCGCAGCGCATTTAGGCCGGCGTCACAGCGGGTGGCGTTGAACTTCACGCGCGGGGTAAGCACCCGGGCGGCGTTCACCCGGTCGGCAATCGAAGATCGCGGCACCATGGCCACGTGGTCGGCGCCAAAGGCCTTGAGGAAGATTTCCACGGCGCTGTGCTTCGCGGCAAACGTCTTGGCCTTGGCGTCGTGCGGCAGCCAGAAGCGGCCCAAGGCGGGGCGCCCGTCCGCGCGCTGGTACTTGCGAAGCATCGCCTCAAGGCGCACCACCCATTCATCAGCGTCGATGCCCCAGCCGCTGGCGTGGTCGATGATCTGGTAGCCGCCGATCATGGGCTGCCAGAACCACCACGTGGCGGTATCGCGTCGGCCCAGGTCGCACGAGATTTCGATGGGCGCGCCGTACGGGTCGAATTCCACCTCGTCGGTGATCTTGCCTTCTTTCTCCGAAATGCCCAGCGAGCGGGCCAGGATCGCGCCCAGGATCGCCGCTTCGAAACTGCACATGTATTCTTGTTCGAACTTGCTGCGCCCGTAATCCTCGCCAAAGTCATCGATGTAGTCGCGCAGTTCCTTGGCCAGCTGGTCATCGGTCAGGGCGCCGGTGTCGCGCACGTCCAGAATCTGGGCAAAGCTGTCCTCGCCGGCCTGCATGTTGCGCAGCGCGGCCTTGTATGTGCTGTAGGCGTGGTTGCGGCCCCGCGGCGTGGTGATGAAGATTTGCCAGCCGTTGTTCTCGGTGGTGGTCGGGCGCAGGTAAGCGCGCGCGTTCGGGTTCGACAGCGCCCACTCCGAATAGACGATGCCCGCCGGCGTGGAACCCACCAGCGTGTCCGGGTTGTCGGACCCCACCACCTGCCAGCTGCTGCCGCCCTTCAGGCGCAAAATCATCTTGGTGTTGTCGATGCCGGCGCGAATCTCGTGCGGGAATGCTTCATCGATGCGGCGCTTGCCGGTGCGCGGGTTCACAGCGTCCCAGATCGCTTTTCTGGCCTGCGCATACTCGGGCAGCATGTGCCAGTAGTTCGCCTGGCGCTCAAACGCGGCGCAAGCGGTGCGGTGCAGGGAGATTTCGTCCTTGCCATACCGGCGATGCCAGATCAATTCGCAGTGGCGCCCGCCGTTCTCAAGGTAGGACCATGCGGCCATCTGCGCGGGCCGCGGCTGCCAGTTGTTGGGGAGCACGATGCGGGTCATGGTCATGGCCTCGCAATCAGGCGCGAGCGCGAGCGGCGGCGCGACGAGGAACCAGCGAATACCGGCGGCGTGCCGACATAGCCCGATGCTGCCATGCTCACGCCGCCCAGGGTCGTTGCAAAGGCGCCTGTCGGGTTCGCAGAGACATTGCCCGCGGCGGCAAGCGTCACGCCCCCCAGCACGCTGGAATAGGCGCCCACGTTGGTAATGGTGCCGGCAGCGGCCAGCGTCACGCCGTCAAGCGTAGCAGCGAACGTTCCGGAAGGGGTGAGCCCCACCGTACCAGCCGCGGCCAGTGTGACACCGCCCAAAGTAGCGCCGAAGGTCCCCACGTTGGTGACTTGGCCAGCTGCAGCCATGGCGACGCCGGCCAGCGTGCTGCTGTAGGCGCCAGAAGGCACCACCGTGCCGCCAGCATCTGGTGCCAGGCCAAGGGGCCGGATTCCGAGAGGCGACAGGCCAAGGCTCATATCAGGCCGGCCATGCGGGGGTTACCGCGTCGATTTGCGCCTTGGTCGTGCATGCGTTGACGGCTGTAATGGCAGTCTTGGCGGCGCTGTAAATATTGATGATTTTGCTGAAATTGACCGTGGGCGAGCGCGCGGCAGGTGCAATCGACAGCCAGAATTCAGCCTGGAACGCGATGTCATCCAGCGACTGGATGGCGGGGAACAGCGCATTGATGCGGGCCAGGCCGTCAGCCTTGATCGCGGCGTTGCGCGTGGCCTTCTGGTCGCCCAGTTCGTTGTATGCGTCGATGATGTTCTGCACCGCCAGGTCGTTGGACGACAGCCACACGCCGTCCCGCTGCACCAGCGAGTGGCCGGCGGCAGCAATTGCCGCGTGCAGCCCCATACCCTTTTCGATGTAATTAATCATAGGTAGACGTACGGGCAAGGTGGGAAGTCGGCGGCGAGCGTTTGCAGGCCGGCCACGGTGAAGGTGGTAGGCAGCACAGTCCAGCCGCCGCCGACAGCCGAAGCCTGCCCAAAGCCATATGGCGATGTGCTGGTCCCCATGCCCATGTGCGTGGACTGCGCCAGGAAGCTGTTGCTTGCCGCCCGCACGGTGACATTTACGCTCGACAGCATCATGAAGTAGTACCAGCCGGGCGGGACGTTCATGGTGCCGCCGACGAGTGTCGCGGACTTTAGGCCCGTGGTATTCGGCAGCATGTCACCGCTTTGTGCGATCAGATCGCCGGGCGAGCCGTCAGCGTTGACCGGGTACAGGCCACAGCGCACCTTGTCCGAGCCGGTGCCGCCCAGGGTCGTGACTTCGATACCCAGCGCAGAAACGCCCTTGCCGGCGTCGATGCGCACTGGCATGAATGCGGGCGTGTTCAAGGTCAATGCCTTGACGTTGGCGCTGCCCACGAACGGATAGGCAATCATCGCGCGCAGCGTGGCCACTGACGTGATACCCGGAAACGAGGTCACGCCGCCCTGCTGCATCACGGCAGCGCAAACCACCGTGTAGGTGCCAGCGGACAGGCTGACGGCTGTCGCGCCTATGTTCGTGAAAGTGCCACCGGTGTAAGTTTGCAATACCTGCGTGCGCGCCAGGACCGTGGACGAAGTAAGCTTGCCGATACCGCACTCAATCGGCGCGCCGGTCGAATCCAGAATGTTGTAATACAGCGGCTGGTTGACGGCAAACTGGTCTGCAAACGTCGGGTATCCAGTGGCAGCGGACAGCGTAAGAGAGCCGGTGCCGGTCGTCGTCGTCGTCTGCTTGATCCAGTTGCCGAGCATTTAAGCGCTCCCCTCGGTCTGGGTCGCGCTGGTGCAGGACACGTTCAGGCCGATGGTGATGCTGGTAGTGTTCAGAATGTAATCAGCCCCGGACGTGCCAACGCTGAAATCTTCGACAAAGGCGCCCGTGCTGTCCACCATACGGCCCCAGGTGGCGGTGCCGGTGGCGTTCGCGCTGGCGTCGGCGGTGATAGCGCTGAAGGTCAGCACGCCGCCCGATGCGTTCGCCGCGCTCGGGTCGGTGAAGGTCAGTTCTGCCAGCAGGGTGGTGGCCGCGCCGCCGGTGGCCGGGCGTGAGCCGTCATAAACACGAAACAGGCCAGCGCCTGCGCCGGCGTCCACAGCGTCGCGGATCAGGTTTGCGCGGGCGTTGCGGATCGTGACGTTAATGCCGACTGTCATGATTCACCCCGCAAGATTTCGGCTTTCTTGGCCAGGCCCCAGGCGTCGGCCTGCTTGCGGGCCACATCGTCGCCCAGCGCAAGGCCCTCTTTCTCGGTGTGCAGGCCGGCGGCGGTGTACACGCGAGTGGTCCAGCAGTGGTGACCGTCGCCGCGGTCCTCGCCCACGAAATATTCGTGGTAGACGCGGCGTCCTTGCGGCTCGGCCATCAGGCCCGTCTGCTCGCCCGTCTTGACGACTGGTGCCGGGGCGTCCACGGCGGGGATGGCGTCAACGCCCAGAATGGCGTCCTTGATGCGTTTCAGGCGGCTCATTACATGCCCTCCCCGGGTTGCACGGTGGCCACGGCACTGCCGGCGGCGCGGCAGATACAGCTGATGTACTGCTGGCCCGCGGCCATGCCCAGCGTCACATCCGACGATGGCAGCACCGGGGTGCTGGTGCGCGTGCCAGGGACGGCGCCGGGCAGCGTGGCCGATACCGACGAGTCCCCGATAGCCACGAACATGACATTCGGCCCCTCGTTGACAATCCGGATGGCGTTGGCCGAAAAGGGGATGGCCACAGCTGCCGATGCCGCCGGCGCGCCCGTCAAGGCAAACGCGGTGGCTTGTGCGCTGAATAGTTGCTGGTTCATGCTTGCG